>WNFH01001280.1_pt1 | contig 23552 bp, 20 predicted proteins | sample 5400411 | NCBI WGS metagenome assembly WNFH01 (sample SAMN13153347, study PRJNA577476) | soil metagenome | isolation source: 200 cm saprolite under Douglas fir tree site 2 hole 3 | place: USA:California | collected 2015-04-18 | reverse complement strand
ACTTGCAGGTCAGAAATCCAGGCGTAGCCTGATGGTCGGCACCTACACCGGCCTATTCGCTCGGTCGATTCCGCCATCCCCGCCGGGTTGCCGGTCAGTGCAGAAGGATCTTATACGGCAGCACATAAGTGAATCCGGCAAACACTTCCCACCGTGTGGACGTACTCGTGAGTCCACGATTGAAACCACCGTCGAGCACTAGGTTTTTCCGCGCGTTGTAGTTCAGCGCCCACAAGTTGCCGACGGCATTGCTGTGGAGAAAAGGCTGAGTGAAATGCCATATTTCTCCTGAGATTCCGAATTTATTCCCGAGTGAGTGTGAAACCGAGAGCGTCTGCCCGAACTGGGCGCGGTGAGTCGCGCCGTCAATGACTTCGTTGAAGAGATAATTGGTGTCGTAGTGAAAGCCTCTTACGTCGGCGCTGGCAAGCAGGAGCATGGAGTTTCTGGAGCTGCCAATGTCGAGGTCAGGTGTGCCTCCACCGTAAACTCGGCGGAAATAACTCAACGCAATTGTCGGCTGTGCGCCTTCCCCCTGATGGACAACCCCTTGCACTCCCAGAGACACGTCTCCCGTTCCATTGGCAGCTTGGTTTCCAGCGCGGGAATGGGCAAATGGTCCTGCCCCGGCTAGCAATTCGATCCGGCGCGATAGGGAAAACTTCACCACCTCATTGAGACTTGACTGGGAAGAGAACTCGGGAGAATGCCACGCACCCAAGAATCCGCTTTCAAATTGAAGGTAGGCGACCGGAGTGAGGGTGGCGGGCGTGGAGACGGTTGGTCGGCCGGGGTTGGCTGTGGGTTCGACAGGCCCCGGCACGTCTTCCGGTCCTTTTGGCGTCCCGGCACTCTGCTGCGCTGAGGCGACAATCGCCACGCCCAGAAACCATGGAAGCAGCAGTATCGACAAGTTCCAAATCGTCGCTTTTCCGTGGCAACACGTCATTTCGCCCTGAGAAGAAGAACTGGCACACTGATACTGTGCTGCACCCGGCTGGCTGTGTTGCCAAGAAATATGTCGGCAAGGAAGCGGTGTCCATGTGTGCTCATCGCCACCAGGTCGCAGCCCTTCTGCCGGATCCATTTAATAATCTCGTTCACTGGTTCGCCATATGCCAGTTCGGCCTCCGTAGGAATGCCCATGGATTGAAACTCCGACCGGACCTTTTGCAGATACGCTGTGTCTTCGGCGATTTCGGGACTGACTGCGTCCGGGCCATAGGTCCTGGCTGCCCATCCATCGGCCACGTGCAGCAACACCAAACGGCTCCCCGCGAGCGCCGCGAGTTGCTTGATATGTTCGATAATCGCCCGGTCAGTTGCCGTGCCATCCAAGGTCACGAGAATGGTTTGGTACATGGTTATTCCGTTTCTGCCGGCTTATGCGCCGGTGATGACCTGCCACGCGGCTTTGAGCGAGTCCGGCAAGCCATACAGGTCCATCGCGGTGATCAGAATGGCGCTGGCCCAGCCAGCCATCAGTAAAAACCATCCGTTTTTCCAGGCCCCCATACGCTTGCGGGAACTGGTGAAGTGCAGCAGGGGAAACATGGCGAAGGGAAGCTGCAGCGCCAGCACAACCTGGCTAAGCGTGAGCAGATCGGTAACGCTGCTTTCGCCGCGCCAGCCGATAACCAGTACTGCCGGCAGGATGGCCAGTGAGCGGGTGATGAGCCGCCGCACCCAGGGTTTGATGCGCCAGTGCATGAAGCCTTCCATCACCACTTGCCCGGCCAGCGTGCCGGTGATGGTGCTGCTCTGGCCGCTTGCCAGCAGCGCCACCGCAAACAGTGTGCTCGCGGCGGCCGTCCCCAATAACGGCGCCAGCGTCAAGTAAGCGACCCGAATCCAGTCACTCTCGGGGCTGAACCTAACTACCTGCCCGCCGGATACAGTTACGCTTTCCTTGCCAAAGAACACCGTCGCCGCCAGTACCAGAATCGCCGCGTTTACGAAGAAGGCAACGGTCAAGGCCACGGCGGAATCGATGGTGTTGAAGCGGATCGCGCGCCGGACGGACGGTTCGTCCTTCTGCAGCTGGCGGCTCTGCACCAGGGCCGAGTGCAAGTACAGGTTATGCGGCATTACGGTGGCGCCGATGATGCCGACGGCCACGTATAACATCCCGGTATGACCGAAGTGGGGGGAAATCAGTGCTCGTCCCATCTCCAGAAAACCCAGGTGGGTCTGCGGAAGAACGAAAATCTCGATGAAGTAGCACACCCCGATTGTCGCTATCAGCAGGAGAACCACCGCCTCGATGGTGCGCATCCCAAACCCTTGCAAGGCCAGGAGCAGGAGCACGTCCAGGCCGGTAATAATGACAGCCCAGAGCAGCGGGATATGAAACAGCAAATTGAGGGCTACGGCACTCCCCAGTACCTCCGCCAGATCACAGGCTCCAATCGCCACTTCACTCATCAGCCAGTTGGGCCAACGGGTCCAGCCGGGATACCAGTCGCGGCAACATTGGGCCAGATCCTTGCCGGTCACCACCCCCAATCGCGCCGATATCACCTGCATGAAGATGGCTATCAGGCTGGCCACTCCAACCACCCACAAGAGTCCGTATTTGAACTGAGCGCCGGCTTGCAGGTCGGTCCCCCAGTTGCCGGGATCCATGTAGCCGACGCTGACCAGAATTGCCGGCCCCACGAAAGCCCGCCACTGCTCCCAGAAGCCGGCCTCGCGGTGCGGCACTTCGACGGTGCTGTGCATCCCCTCCAACGACAAGTGGCTGCCGTCTGGAACCTTCGTCTCCATCCGTCCCTCTGCTTTCACTTAGCGTCGGTATATTAGCACAGATTAACCGCAGTTAACTAACGCCTCGCGACCGGAGCCGGGGCTGAGGACACCCAGATTTTCTCTGCCGCCGGGCTGCCCAGAACAATGGCGCCAGCGGAGGTGTCGATGGAGAGGGTTTGGTCGTAGTTGCGCTCACGCAGATACAGCTGGCTTCCGGGCCTGATGCCTCGTTTATCAAGCAATTCACCCAACTTCGAATCCCGCTCGTAAACACTGGCCACGATGTAGCTCTGGCCCGGTTCCACATCCGACAGCAGCCTGTACCCACGCCGGCTCTTCTGTGCGGGGCTATCGAAGGTCGCGAAGTTGCCGTGAGGACAGGCTCCGCCTCGCCCCAGCTTCTTGACCAGCAACAACTCAAAATCCGCCGAGACCGCATGCTCAAGCTGTTCGGCTTCATCGTGGGTCCGGTACCAGGGCATTTCGAATACTTCATTCAGCATCCGTTCAATCAGGTGATGGCGAATGGCGGTGCGCTTCGCAATGCGTCGGCCAGCGTTGGTCAACCGCACCCGCCGGTCCTTGCGCACCTCCACCAGGCCATCCCGCTTCAGTCGACGCAACGCCATGGTGACCGCTGGCGGGGTCACTTTGAGCCATCCGGCGAGCGTCGCCGAGATGACGCTTACGCCTTCGCTCTCAGCTTCGAAAATCGCTTTCAGATAGTCTTCTTTGGAAACCGTAATCATCGCGAGGCGCGATTATAGCTGGCCGGGGCAGCTCTGGATAATGCCGTCGCCCAAACGCCGGCACTGCCACTAGACGGAAAGTTGGCTAACTGTGGCCCGCCTGGTCTTTTCGCGCTTCCGGGCTCATTCGCTCAGGCTACCCTTTTGGGGCGAGATTTGCTCCAGCTATCGTTTCATTCGTCGCATCCACCAGCGTTCGCCTCACTGCTGTAAGGCCTTGGGAAGCAAACTGGCGGGCGCAGCTTCGTTTGCAACTCTGACGCCAGTTGGGGCGTCAAGACGGACCTCGCAAAGTTCGGCAATCAGGTTTGCCGCCCAGCGATAAATGTTTTTCTCCTTGACCACCTTGCGCAGGCGTTGCATGCGGGCGGTTCGCTCCTCGGGCTCCATTTCCAGGGCATATCGGATGGCATCCGCGGTGCGTTCAATATCGTAGGGATTCACCAACACCGCATCACGCAACTCACGAGCCGCCCCGGTAAAGCGGCTGAGGATCAGGACTCCCTGTTCATCATCACGAGCGGCAACAAACTCCTTGGCTACGAGGTTCATTCCATCGTGTAAGGACGTGACCAGGCAAACGTCCGCGGTCCGGTAGTAACGTTCAATCTCGCCGTGGCTATGCTGCCGGTTCAGGAAGACAATCGGCTTCCACTTGCCAGTCTGAAAGCGCCAGTTAATTCGTTCGGATTCGGCTTCTACGTCGGCAAAGAAGTCGTGATAGCGCTTGATATGGGTGCGGCTTGGAGCTCCAATCTGCACAAAGGTAAACTTCTCGCAATAGTCCGGATATTTCTCCAACATTCGCTCAATCGCCAGGAAACGCTCGAGGATCCCCTTGGTGTAGTCCACGCGATCCACGCCCAGTCCGAGCAGCAGCGCCTCCACCCCGGATTCCTGTAGTAGCGCCACCCGCTCCAGATAAGGGTTGTGATCAGGTGGAGTAGGTGAAACGCCAGGGAACTCTACGCTGATGGGAAAAGGCTTCACGGCAGTGCGATGCTCCTCGCGATTGACGGCAAAGTGGTCCCAGTCAATGCGTGATTCCAGCGTGCGGTCCACAGTCTGCAAGAAGTTTGTACAGTGCGACTGAATATGGAACGCGATCAGATCGGCGCCCAACAGACCCTCCAATAATTCGCGCTGCCAGGGGCAGATTCCGAAGGTCTCGGGGTTGGGCCAGGGGATATGCCAGAAGATGGCCACGCGTGCGTCGGGTCGCGCTTTTTTCACCAGACGCGGCAACAATCCAAAGTGGTAGTCCTGGACCAGGAGAACCGGCTGTTCTACGCCAGCCATCTCTTCCAGTACGGCTTTGGCAAACTTCACGTTTGCCTTGCAATAATGGTCCCAATCGGAGACGCGAAACGTCGGCCGGGTGTGAGCAATATGGCAAAGCGGCCAGAGCCCCTCATTGGCGAAACCGTAGTAGTAACCTTCTTCTTCTTCTTTTGTCAGCCAGACTCTGCGTAAGGTGTATTTCGGTTCTTGAGGAGGAACCCGCAGACGGTCGTGCCCATCGACGGTTTCTAGGTCGGCATCGCCGCTGCCGTGCGCGACCCACGTCCCATCACAAGCACACAGCACTGGCTGCAACGCGGTTACTAGTCCGCTAGCCGGAACTATGGCCTGTACCGAGTTACCCCGTCGAATGTGGCTGTAAGGCTCGCGGTTGGAGACTACAAATAATCGACTGTTGGCAAGTTTGCCGCGCACGTGCACGGAAAGCCGCTCGGGTGTCCAGACTGATTCCCCAGCTTCGCGTAATTGCGCCTCCATTTCCGCGGCCGAACGGGCCGTCCTCAAGCTTTCTGCCAAAGTCTCCATCTCTCTCGCTAGCGGGCGGAGCAAATCCAGGTCGGGCATAGCGGCACGAATGGCGCCCACTCTGCCGGTCCGTAGAGCTTTCATCCACTGCGCCGCCCGAGCGATGGGTCCCGCGATGCTCCAGCGGACAATCAACAGGGTAATGAACGCGATCAGAACAACCTGGAGCAGCACCCGGAGGAAATCTTCGCGCCACACATGGGCGGTCTGCGCGTTAATGTAGCTGGCATCGTGCACAATAACCAGTTCACCGACCACTTGTTCCTGCTGGTGAAGAGGCAGCGCATAAATGTGCACGGACCCGCTAGCTCTGCGAACAAACTGGCTCTGTTTCCTGTTTTCTGCAATGGCTTGCGGAACTGCGAAAGACTGGGGCTGGAGACCTTGCATTAACCCCGAGGACACAGCAATGGGTTCCAGCTTTGGGTTGAAGACGGCGACTCCGGCCAAGTGCTCGCGGTTGCTAAACCGCTCAACCACCCGCTTGAGTTCCCTAAGCGATCCCTTGTCGAGCTGAGGTTCGACATTTCCGACCAGACTCTCTCCAAGAACCTCTGCCCTGCGCTCCAATTCATTCCGCAGGCCTTGCTTCTCTCTTCGGGCCTCGTAGTACGTGGAGAACAATGAAACCAGAGTAACGCCCAGTATGAGCGAAACAATGAGGCGAACACTGAGTAGTCGCACGTAAACTCCCGTCCTTCTTGAGGTCGTACCGTCGATCGCTCAAAGCGGTGCGCGTATCGGCTGTCGGCACATCCCAGGATCGCTATCATTTCCTGGAGCGTACAGATGCCGAACTCCGAGAGTGTCCAGAGCCGTCGCACGAGCCATCCCTGAGAATGGCTTTAGGTTCTCTAGTATTGCGCGTGAGCTTGGTTACCTGCACCCGTTTCATGGTGCGCTCTCCGCCTGCATTCTTTACCTACTACGAGGACAACGATAACGCCGACAACAACCGCCCTCGTCCACCATACCGTTTTGGCTGTCCATTCCACATCAATCAGAATACGCTTGGCAGCTATCAAAGTCTCGATGCTCGGTTGGTCATTTCTGGTGCGAGGCAGCGTGGTCGTTGCCGCGAACGCGCAGACGGCGAAACGCTCCGCCGAGCGACGTTGTTGCGGCAAACAAGGAGCTGGGCCGCCGACTGTTCGAGGGGCGCCGGCTGCTCGACACGGAAAAGGTGATGGGCTTGTCTTCCGACCAACCATCCTCAGGGCACGCGGGTCGGGCTTCGCAAACCGTAAGTCTTAAGTTAGCGAATCGCCGTTCGCGGCCCGAACGAAGTTTCGGGACTCGCAGACCATCACCGGCGCTCTCACGAGAAGGGGCGCATGGAGGGGAGCGCTAAACGACCTCTGATCGCCGATCAGAATGAGACGTTGACGGCAATAGCGATTCCGGGATGGCGCCTGTTATACATGTAATATCCGTCATTGACGTAGTCGACGTAGACGTCGTCAGTTTCGTACCAGGTGCGCGACCAGTATTCCGGCCACGGATCAACGAGACTGAACCAGCAGCCTTCGTGCTGGAATCGGGGGTATCCATCCACCACAATAATTGGGTCTCTGTGAACGCGAAACCAGTGTCCGCGGCCAAAATGAGCGCGGAAGCGGTCTTCAGGAATGCGGTAGCCCCGATAACCCCCACGTTCGCGCCAAGTATGATGTTCACCCTGCCAATGCTGCGCGCGCTGGCCCTGCCAAACGTCTCGCGGTCCGGAGTGTTGTTCGTGTTCGTGCCAGTTTCCCTCGCGCACGTGTTCCGGCCCATTTGCCCGCTGGTAATGTGGCTGCTGCCGTTCTGGCCTGTTCTGGCTTTCCCGCTGCTCGTGAGGCCGTCGTTCGCTGCGTTGCTCCGGCCCATTGACTTGGTGTCTCTCCGAGTGCTGCTGCGTAGACGAACGTCCGTGTTCGTCTTGATGCTCGTGCCGTTGCTCCTCCTGGGAACCAGCCTGCCGTGCGTCCTCGTGGCCGTGCTGTGGGTTGGCAAGAGCAGTTGCTCCTAGAAGTAGGCCCAGCATTGATGTACCGACGACTACAGCTATTTTCATGATGAGTACTCGTATCTGCGGCAGTCTAGTGCATCTGTGATTGACCTCCTAGTTACGCAAGGCCGGGTTCCTCGGGTGTATTGTCGGCAACTCTTCACCATCCGATTAGGTCCGTGTCGGGCCGTCATCCGGCGGCAATCGGGTCGGTGACCTGGTGTACGGACCGCGTGGACGGGCTCCTCCACCGCTGACAGCGGAGACGATCGAAATCTCAGATCCAGGAGGTATCGGAGTTGCAAGTCCGCCGGTGTATCGAATTTCTTCGTTGCCCACGAAGACATTAATATGCTGCCGGATTTCGCCTTGCTCGGTTGCAATGCGATCTCGAATGCCAGGGTAACGCGTCCATAGGGCTTTCAATGCGTCGCCGACAACTTTTGGTGACGCTTCCATCTCCACCTTCGTGCGCCCCTCAGTAAACTCGCGCAAAGCACCCGGAATGTGAAAGGTGACGGACACGATCAGCCTTTTCCTTTTCGAGATGTGCTTTTCCCCGTCGATCGTCTGCTTCGAGACGAAGTCGCTGTGGCCTCTTGAGGGGGCTTTAGTTCGCGGAAAACAGAGGGATCTCCGACGGCAGCACTCTTGACGCAGACCACGGACGGCAGCCCATCGAGAATCTTCTTCCAAGTCCTCCCTTCATCGGTTGAGCCGTAGAGTTGTCCGCTTCGCGTGCCGAAATAGATTCCCACGGGATCGAGCGGGTCCGCGGTCATGGCATCGCGCAAAACAGTCTCGTAAGCTCTCTTTTGAGGCAAGCCGCGCATTAGCGGTTCCCATGAAGCGCCAGCATTGCGGGTTCGATAAACACGCAATCGGCCCTCGCACGTACAGCGAAACTCGTCGGAGTCAACGGGGACGATATACACACAGTCCGGGTTTTTGGGGTGCATCACCACGGCAAAACCAAAATCCGACGGCACGCCATTGGCAATGTCCTTCCAGTTTTCGGCATAGTCGTCGGAGCGATACAAGCCCCAATGATTTTGCAGGAAAAGACGTTCGGGACGAGCGGGGTGCATCGCGATCTTGTGTACACATTGTCCGAACTCGGGATATTTGCTGGGCATGAACATGACCCGGATGCCCCGGTTTTGCGCCGTCCAGGTACCGCCTCCATCGTCGGTCCGGTAGACGCCACCGGCTGAGATTGCCACGTACATGCGCTGCGCATTCCCGGGATCGAGCACAATGGTATGCAGGGCCAGTCCGCCGTTCCCGGGCATCCAGCGGGGTCGGTGCGGATGATCAAACAGACCACGCACCAGGGACCATGACTCCCCCGCATCCCGCGATTCGAACAGTGCGGCAGGCTCCACTCCGCAATAGAGCAGGTTCGGCTCCTCTGGCCGGCCTAAACAGATCTGCCAGATATTCTTCAAGGACACGCCGGTATCAGCGGGAAATCGAATGGGGGCTTCCTGCGGATTCGTCCAGCTCTTCCCGAAATCGTCGCTGGAGCGCAGGAGCGTACCCCAATAGCTCTGCGTTGAAGCCCACAGGCGGTGTTGGCCATCACGCTGGTCATAGGCCATCGCGTAAACGGCGTGCCCGTGGAAATATGGACCGCCAACTTCCCAACGGGTGCGCTGACTGTTCGAGCGTAGGACAAAAGCTCCTTTTGTCGTTCCCACCAACAAAAGAAAGTCTCCCTTCCTGACATGAATGTGTTGCACGTTGTGCAAGACCGTGGTTCTGGGTCCGCTTCGATCGCCACCGGGCTCGGCGGAAATGACTGCAGAAGACTGAACCGCTTCTAGCGCGGCCTGAACTTCACCAGCGCGTTGATAGCGCTGCATTGGCTCCTTGGCCAGGCAGCGTTGGATAATCGCCCATAGGCCGGGCGGCACCGGAGGGCCGAGGGGTTTCGCCATCTCGCGCATGATGGCCGAGCTGATCTCAAAGCCAGTGCGTCCTTCAAATGGCAGACGCCCGGAAGCGGCTTCATAAAGCACAACTCCGAGCGCCCATAAATCACTGCGGTAGTCGGCCGCCTCGCCACGCAAAACTTCGGGCGCCATGTACGGCAAAGTGCCACTTAACCTGGATGCGTCCTGCACCGTCTCAAAGGACCGGGTGGAGCCCTCAAATATCCCGCGTCCTACGCGTTTGGCTAAACCGAAATCTAGAACTTTGACCAGACCGTCAGAAGTGACCACAACATTCGCGCTCTTCAAATCACGATGAATGATTCCGCGATCGTGAGCGCGGCCGAGGGCGTTAGCTATCTGTACGCCGTATCGAAGGATCGACTCCACCGCTAAGCCGGTGTCTCCGATTAGGGATCTCAGGGACTGACCCTCGACCAGTTCCATCACAATGTAGAGCTCACCATTGGTCTCGCCGACTTCGTGAATGGTGCAGATGTTGGGATGGCTGAGGGCCGAAGATGCTCGCGCCTCCTGCAGCAGGTTCTGACTGGCCGATTCGTCCAGCCCGGCGCTCTTGCTCACGACTTTTAAAGCCACATCGCGATGCAAGACTTCATCATGCGCGCGATAGACAGCGCCCATTCCTCCTTCCCCAATTTTCGATACGACGTGATAATGACCAAGCACTTGACCGATCACACTCAACTCCTGTGGGACAAGGAATGTTCTGCTAGGAATCCTTTTCCTGTTGGTCGAAGAGTCTAACACTATGGGTCGCGCGGTACGCACCAGCGCTGGCTAAGGAATGGTCACCGCTGCTCGATACTGGCATGAGTTCAGTATTGCATCGTGGCGTAACTCGTGCCCGGACGCTAAGGGTGAAACCTCCACATCAATCGTTCTTGAACAGCTCTTGTCACCATCAAAATTGTCGGACCATCCGGTTAGTAATTGTGGACCCGGGCTTCCGAATGGTGGATCTGCTCCGGCCCGCATCGGGTCGCAGTCCACAGACGGGGGGAGTTGCCCAGCAAACGGAGCCGACCACTTGGGAGTTATTCTCCTCGTTGATTGCCCCTCGCTGTGGTCTTCGCTCGAACGGTAACAATGGTCGCAGTTCATCTATGCTGGCCGAACTCGAAAGCGCAGGACTGCCAATCGTAGTTGCTGCCGAATGAGGGGACGTTTAGCGCATGAGCCTTGAGGTCCTCTTTCGTGTGTGCAAGGCGACAGGCCCTAACGTGCACAAGATTGCTTTTATCGACAGAAAAAAAATACAGCAATTGGTGACGTGCGTCACAGACTACGCTCCGGGTAGTCGGTATCTTATACACGACGAGTGTAAAGGACGCGGATGCCTGGATTTCCCGCCTCCCGGCGGTCACGGCATACCCGGACCTCATCCTTGCGATTGTGCCGACGTCAACCTGAGCCACAGACGCAGGTTCGGCGCGCACGTTGATTAAGTGCTGACAGTACTGGCGTGCGATATGGGACTTTTGCTGCGCTCTCCCTTCGCCGGGGGAGGGCAGGGACGACTCGGACTGTCGATCTGAGCCATGCGGGCGTGTTCTTGCGAGTAGCGACAGTCCAGAGCTGGAAGACATGGAGAGCTTGTCGCGCCACAAATCGATCCTAAAAACCAGGCTCGGTAGGCGCAGAGAGGGTGGAGCAGGCTATGTCGACAAAAAAAGTGCTTCTTCACATGCCCGTGTCCAGGAAGCTGGCACTAATTCTCTGGGTATTTGTCACGCTTGTGATTGTCCTGTTGATCCTAGGCTACCAAGCCATTGAGACCCTATCGGCGGCTAGAGCCTATGTGGGCGGAGAGGGCCTTTGGTCCAAGGCACAGAAGGAGGCTGTACTCAGCCTAGTTCGATATGCAGCCTCGCATGCGAAAGAAGACTACCAGAGATTCCAGCAGGCTCTTCAAACCCCGCTCGGCGACAAGCAAGCCCGGTTGGAGCTTGAAAAAGAAAGTCCTAATCTGAAAATGGTTTACGACGGTTTCCTTCAAGGTCGCAACCGTCCTGAAGACATCGACGGAATGGTGAAATTGTTCCGCCGCTACCACCGTACCAAGTATATGTCGGAAGCCGTAGCCACCTGGGCCGAGGCTGACAGTCTGATCGAAGAACTGCGGCAGCTTGGTGACGAAATGCATAGGGAGATCACATCGAGCGAGCCCAATCCCGTCACGTTACGTGAGATTGCGCGTCGGGTTGACCTGGTGGGCGATCGACTGGCGCCTCTCGAGGATCGCTTTTCTTACGCTCTGGGCGCGGGGGCGCGCTGGATAGCGGCCCTGTTTTTGCTGGTGACATCAGCCGCCACGGCTGCATCGCTGATCATGGGCGCGGCTGTTACCTGGTTGATGTTGCGGCATATGCGTCAAACAGAAGAACGCTACAAGCACCTAATCGACACGGCCAATGACGGCATCCTCGTGATTGACGCGCAAACGGGAGTGATTCTCGAGGCAAATGAGAGGAGCGGACGATTGCTCGGAGTAACCACCTCGCAGATCGTCGGCCGGCTGGGGGAAGATTTCTGCCCCAAGAGCGAGCGTGAAGAATATTGGCAGATGCTCCAGCATACGGTATTGGGCACCAATGTTACCGGCAAGGAGATGCATCTGCAGGATGCTGAGGGACGGGTGATCGCTGTCGAGGTCAACACCAGCCTTACGGAGCTTGAGGGCAAGAAAATCATTCAAGGAATTTTTCGCGATATCACGGAACGTAAGCGGTTTGAGGAGGAGGTACGTCAAGCGCAAAAGATGGAGGTGATCGGTCGATTAGCGGGCGGGGTCGCACATGACTTCAACAATCTGCTCATGGTGATTCTTACCCAGCTGTCAAAAATTCGAATTGGGGGCTCTACTCAAGCTCTTGAGCACATTGAGGTTATCCAGAGTGCGTCGGTAAGGGCCGTCTCGCTTACCAAGCAGTTGCTAGCCTTTGGCCGCAAGGTCTTACTCCCTGAAACCTTGGATCTAAATGACCTGCTCAGGGAAATGCGACCGATCCTGTCTACGCTTCCTGGGGATCAAGTGCAATTGATGATGTGTCCGGTTGCGCGCGCCCTCCGCGTCCGCGTAGATCCGGGGAAAATTGAGCAGGCGGTCATGAATTTGGCTTTGAATGCCTGTGATGCGATGCCAACTGGGGGAGTGTTGAAGATCAAGACTTGTCGAGTTGAGCCGACGAACGCGACCATGGGTGGGCCCAGAGATCAACCTTACGCGTTGTTGGAGGTAGCTGACACAGGCTGCGGAATGGATCCCGAGACTAGAGCTCACATCTTTGAGCCGTTCTTTACCACCAAGCCTACCGACAAGGGAACTGGGTTGGGACTCTCCATGGTGTATGGAATCGTAAAGCAGACTGGAGGCTCGATAGAGGTGCAGAGTGCAGTGGGCCAGGGAACGACTTTCAGAGTCTTTCTACCGCTGGCAGAGAAAGCGGTGACTTCAGCACCGTCAAAAAGAGCACCTCGAATTCTGGGTCACGTAGCAACCAATTCGGAGACGATACTATTAGCAGAGGACCAGCCTTCTATCAGGCAAGAAGTACGAGAATCCCTTGAGGCTAAGGGTTACAACGTTTTGGAGGCGGAGACTGGCACCGATGCTTTTGACATCGCTGAGTGTTACCCTGGAACTATCGATGTGTTGGTCACAGACGTCATCATGCCCCAGTTACGGGGCTTCGAGCTGGCTAGACGCGTGGGCCAACTCCATTCCGATCTGTCTGTAGTTTTCATGTCGGGTTATTCAGAAGAAGCGCTGGTAGAGAACGGTCTGTTATCGGAACCGAACGTGAGTTTCATTCAGAAGCCATTTGACCCGGAGACCTTGGTGGCGACGTTGCGGCAAGTGCTCGAGGCGAGGAGATACCAGATTTCCTGGTGAATCGCGCAATTTTCTCCGGGGTTTCCGACCGTTGGCGCCGACCATCTGCTCAAGTTCGCTGGGCGGGCCAAACACCTGGTGTTAGCACGCTCCGGGCAACTCCCCCTAAGAAACAAGCAATTTCCGTTTGCCGACTTTCAGACAGTCGCTGTTGCTAGCTCGCTCACAGAGGATGGGCCGGGCGCTATCAGGCACAGTTTCGAGGCTCGGCATCGAACGGTCCAGGTTTAGCGGCAAGATGGTAGCGAGTGCACAAAAGACAAACCGGCGTGCCCAAGTCTTGGCTCCCCGGGGTGTAGGCTTTTTTTTCATCCGAATCGATCTTGGATGGGGTATTGGCTTTGGAACCTAGACCGACACTTTAACGGTTGTGTTGATCTTAACCAGTGTTATGATGAGCGAAAACCTGGGAGGAAGCCGTGACCAAACTCTGCTGGCAGCGTCAGTTGACGAGCATTGTTCTCATGCTGTCATTTTCCTGCGTGGCGTTGGGCGTGGATAGTCCAGGCGCATCCGGCGCGGTGTTGCATGCTAGCGGAAAGGTGCAAGTGAACGGAGCTGGCAGCCGTGAAATCACGACTTTGTTCTCGGGCGATTCGATCCAGACCGCCGAGGATTCGGTGGCCAACATTATCGCCGGCGGATCGTCGGTGCTGGTCATGCCGAATGCGTTGATCAAATTTATGGGCAACGGAGTGGAACTCACGGAAGGGGGCGTATCAGTCGCCACCTCAGAGGGGATGGCGGTGAGTGCCTACGGCCTGACCATCACCCCGGCGGCGCAGAAACAGTCGAAATATGAGGTCGCCGAGTCCGACGATTCCGTAGTCGTTGCCGCCCGGCAGGGAAACGTGACCGTAGCCGATGGGGAGCAGACCTCGACCGTTCCGGAAGGCCAGGAAGCAACTCACAAGAAGAAGAAGAAGAAGGCCGCCGGAGCCGAACCAGCCGCCTCTTCAAGTCACTCGATCTCAGGTAAGACTCTGGCTGTCATCGGCGGTGCGTCGGGCGCTACCGTGGCGGGCATCCTGATCGCAGAGAGCGGCCAGAAGAAAAAATGCGTGAGTTCTTCCGGCGATAAGAAGTGCAAATGCAAGAAGGACAAGAACGGGAAAGAAGTCTGCGAAGAATAGTGCCGCGGGATCAAAGACCTAACCGCAGCGGCTAGGGCCTCACCCTTGCGCCGCGCGGGCTAGACTTCGATCCTACTTCTACTGACCGCTACTGAGCTGGTGCATCGTCCGGACATTTAGCAACGCGGCCAACCCATGGCCCGCGGTCGCGACCATCGGAGGCACCATCCACAATTTTCCGTTCGGCGACTTCCGGCGCATCCACGCGCTCGCAAGCAGTTGACCGCCCAACATCGAGAAGCTGACCCCGTAGAGCTTCGCCTGCGAAGGATGCGAACCGAGCAGCGGGTTTCCTTCCTGACAACTTGCGTACGTGGACATGCAGTGGGAGGTTGTAGCCACATCCAACATCGTGGCGGCAGTCGCAATTCCCGCCAGCACGAAAAATTGGCGATCGAACACTCTGGCCTTGGTTTGTTTAACGGGAGTAAAAGAAAACGCGGGCTGCGAGGGGCGAGCGATGGCGGTTTGAGAGTCGAACACGGCTGCTACGGGCGTATTCTGTGCCGCAGCTTGCAGGGCTATGACGAAGATCAGAACTGTCAATGTGACGCGCATAAAATTGCAACCTCCAAAGTCGATCGTATGTTCAAGTCCAGGGGAGGAAGCTACGGTCAGTGGTTAAATCGACCGCGCGAGACCCGCAACAGGAGAGGTGTCAAAACGGGAGAGATTACCAGCCTCGCTGCCAGTACTTAAGGCAGCTGTGGTTCCAAAATGAAACTGTTTAGATTCAATAAGTTACAAGGTAAACATGGAGTTAGGGTGCAAACTGTTGCGCATCCCATTCTCGGGTGGAAATCAATCCCCGCCCGCCTTGGCCAGGTTCTCTCCGATTCTCTGCTCGAACGCGGAATAGTCCATTCCTGTACTCTGTCGCAGGGCCATCTCGGGCTCTACGCCTGAGCCGATGTTGCGCAGCATTCTTACTACTTCACCCATGCCATATCGCTCGCGCAAGTACTCCACTCCGGACAAAGACTCCGCATAGGCAACCTGCGCTTGCAGATCAGAAAATCGGGTGAACGAACCTTCCAGTACGGAAAAGGGGATTTCTTTACGCTGCTGGAACAGAACCGCGAGACGCGATGCATACGGGCTTGAGCTGCGGGGCTCCATCAGCTCTGCCGTGCCCTCGTTGAGCCATGTCGGGCAGCGGCCACCCGCCAGGGAGCGCAGAAACGAATGCGTGAGCTCATGCTTGAGAACGCGTGCCAGCTCCGGATTCATGGCGGTGACGCCGCGAATCGGGATGCGTAGCTTGCCATCGTTCATTGCTCCCGCCCAGGATGGCGCTTCCGTGATGTCAACAAATTCCTTTTGCGTGTAAAGAATGATAATGATGTTCTCGGTCGGCTCGTAGCCGAGTTGACTGGCCAGGTCGCGGTACTCATCCTCCATCGTAGCCAGGAGTTGCTGCTGCAGTTCCGCAGAGGTCGCGTCTCCTTGATAGTGCAGGATGAAATGTGTGCTCTGTTTCCGCCGCGATCGCTCCTCAACTTCCTTTTCGCGTTCCGCCTTGCGCAGCAGTCTCTCCGTGTACGGATCGGGCGCCAGTTCCATGGCCCGCTTCCAGGCCGTCACCGCTTCACTGGTGCGATCGGCATCGTAGCGCGCCAGCCCCAATAGCTGGAGCAGATGCACCGAATCGGGCTCCAGGGCAGTGGCATGCTCCAGTTCGTAAACCGCCTCGGCATACTTGCCCTGAGTGGACAGGGCGATGGCGTGCCATTCCAGGAGATTCACCTGTTCCGGCATCGCCCGGATAGCATTTTCAAAATAGGCGCTGGCCTTCGCGGCCTCGCCGCCCTGCATTTCAGTCACTCCGGCCAGGAAGTAAGCGTTCGAGGTGGTGCGCGCGTCGTGGTCCAGTTCGATTTCGGCCAGCTTCATCTCGTTTACGCGATCCCCTTGCATGATGCGATTGCGCAAAGCGGCCCAATACGGTTCGTGCTGCTTTGGCCCGCCGGGGACTGGCAGTTGCAGCTTGTCATGGCTTGGGGTTCCTGTGTCTGGGCCGGCTTCTCGACGGGTGAGGTCCCGCACCGCCGGCGCCCTGCCGTTCATCGGAGTCGCCGAATGGATGCTTGTGGAGGGGCCGTTACCAGATTCGATCTTCGCGACCAGGTTCTTGGAAATCGTATATTTTGTGCTTCCTACCCAGTATTCAATCTGTCCATCTTTTTCTGTGGCCTTGGTGACGACGATGTACATGCCGTTTTTCAAGTAGAGGGTATCGGCCGGGGCAAGGCAGGCGACCACCAAGAGCGCGCACGCTATGAGAAGGGACCGGGTCTTCACCGGGATTTCCATTTTGCCCCCGAACAGGCGGCATTATACCCCGGAGCAATCTAGCAACCGGGTGAACCATCCCGTTTAGCGCATCGCTTTTGGGGTCATGCCGCTTTGCCGGGATGATCAAGCACCTCGCGAACCTTGGCGGCGAGGGTTGCAGGGGTAAATGGTTTTGGCAAGAACCAGATTCCCGGATCGAGCAATCCTTTGTGAACAATCGCGTTGTCGGTATAACCGGACATGTACAGAACCTTCATGTCGGGGCGCAAAGAGGTCATGGAGCTGGCCAGATCCGGTCCACTGACGCCGGGCATCACGACATCGGTTAACAGCAGATCGACCCAGCCAGCATATTCGCGACACACAGACTCCATGTCCGCGATCCGTTCTGGCGCGATGACCGTGTAACCGCAGTTGCGCAGGACCGATTGGGCCAAGTCGCGCACCATGCGGTCGTCTTCGACCAGCAGAATCTTCTCCGTGCCGTGGATAGCGGAGAGCTCAATCGTGGGTTTTAGCACCGCTTGCGCCGCCTGGTCGACTCGTGGCAGATAAGTCTTGAAGGAGCTGCCGCGGCCAGGTTCGCTGTAGACCCAAATGTAGCCTTCGCTCTGTTCTACGATCCCATACACGGTCGAGAGGCCAAGGCCGGTCCCTTTGCCCGTCTCCTTCGTGGTGAAGAACGGTTCGAAAATGCGCGCCTGGGTATCGGCATCCATTCCCATGCCGGTGTCGCTGACGGCGAGCATGACATAGGGACCAGGGCGAACAGTGGAGTGCTCATCGGCGTATCCCCGGTCGAGTTCAAGGTTGGCGGTCTCGACGGTGAGCACTCCGCCTTCGGGCATAGCGTCCCTGGCATTAATCACCAGGTTCAGGATGACCTGCTCGATCTGGGCGGGGTCGGCCTTCACCGAGCCTAGACTGGCTCCCAGCTTGGTAACGATTTCGATATTTTCGGTGACCAGGCGGCGCATGATCTTGTCCATCTCGGCGATCACGGAATTCAGGTTCAGGACGCGCGGCTCCAGCATTTGCCTGCGGCCAAAGGCGAGCAGCTGGCGGGTGAGAGCTGCCGCCCGAGCGGCCGCGGAGCCGATGCGCTCGGCGCTGCGACGGACTTCGTCTTCCGCGGGATGGTCGCGTTCCAGCAGGGAGTGGGCATACCCCGTGATCACGGTGAGCAAATTATTGAAATCGTGAGCGATGCCGCCCGCGAGCCGTCCGACCGCCTGCATTTTCTGCGCCTGGCGCAACTGGGTTTCAAGCTGCTTGCGCTCACTTACGTCCACCATGACTCCATGCAGCAGGGTATTCCCGTCGCTGTCGTGGACGACCGCGGCCGTGTCATTGACCCAGATCACCTTGCCGTCACGCCGGAACATGCGGTACTCGGCGCGGAACGGTTTTCCGGAAAACGTGGCCTCCTCGGTTTCTTCTACCAGCCGGCGGTCGTCCGGATGAACCCGGCTGACCCACAGTCCGGGCTCACTCAGCCATTCGGAAGGTGAAAACCCGAGAATGGCTTCAATTTGTGGGCTAACGTAGAGCCACTCTCCGTGCAGTCCTAACTTCGCGATGTAGGTGATCGTGGCCAGTTGCTCCACCAGGGTGCGATACCGAGTCTCCGCTTCGACGCGCGCCTTTTCTGCCCGGGTCTGGGCGCTGACGTCGCGGCAATTAACCACGATGCCCTGTATGTTGGAATCGTGCAGCAAGTTCGTTCCCACCACCCAAAGGTCCGCCCACGATCCATCGGAACGACGGAAACGATAGCCTTCTTCGGCACTAAAGCCGGGTTTCCGGAGAATGCGGGTGAAAAACGCGCGAAAGCGGTCCAGATCAGGAGGATGAACATAGGCGAAGATGTTCTGCGCCGGTAGGTGTTCCGCCCCATAGCCCAGAACGCGCTCCGCGGAAGGGCTCACGTAACGCATTACCCCGCCGGCATCGATGGTGATGATTAAGTCCGAAGAGCTTTGCACCAGGGACCGGAACCTCTGCTCGGCGCGGTTGTGGTCGGTAATATCGCGTGAAATGCCCAACAGGCCGATGATTCCGCCGCTGGCATCGCGGTATGGTCCTAAGGTGGCAAGGTGGACACGTTCCGGCCCGCCGGTGATTCCCGATTCCTCGTAAGTTCGGGTTTGCCCAGACTCGATCACCCGGCGGTCCCGGGCCATGATTTGCCGGGCGACGCCAGAGGGAAACAGCTCGGTGTCATCCTTGCCGACGATTTCTTGAACTCGCCGGCCAAGAATCCGCGCGCCGGCGCTATTGATCATAAGGTAGCGGCTGCTCAGGTCCTTAACAAAGACCGCATCGGTCGTGCCCTCGGTGACGGCCCGAAGGAGAACTAGGCTTTCCTGATGCTCTTCGGCGACGCCGGCCGTGCGGTATTGATGCAGGACCAACCGCGAGATGCACCACGCGGTCGACAGGAAGAGGACCGCGAGGCCGATCGGCTTCCATTCAGAAGGCAGTCGGCCGGTTTCTTCGGCCACCAGCAACGGAACCAGGACAAGTCCCAAATTGGTGATCACCAACCAAGGCAGGGTGGTGTGCCGGGTTTTGCTAGGGATCCCCTCCTCCCTAGGCTGCCGGTAAGAGCCGGCCAGAACGCTTGCGGCGAGCAAAGGAACAGTCCAGCACAAGTTGTACCAGCCTAGATCCCAGGTGACCGGCGACGATCTTTGGTAGATGCGGCCATAGTCCGCAATCGCCGACGAAAGTGCAAGCACCGCAAGATAGCAAGCCATTCCCCAATAGAGGGTACGGAGTCGCGCCGAGCGGATTACGATAAGGCGAACGATAGCCAGCAGTATTAACAAGGAACTTTGAGCCGTGGACGTAATGGCATCACGCACCAGGGCGCCCCTAAAATCCAGGTCGCGCGCCGGGATGTAGTAGAGGTCGAAATAGAGAAAAGCGGTAACCATCGCAACCTGAAGAAAGTCGAGAAGGGTTGGCCAGTCGAGGTGGACGGAATCATTTCCCTCGTCCAACAAGAGCGCCATCGCGACGAACGCACCGGGAGCGAACTGAAGCAAATGCAGCAGAGAGAGATTCGGGATGGGAACGCGAAGCCAGTCACCGTAGTACATCCAGCCGACGGGCACCGCCCCGCTGATCAAGAATCCGATGCTGACAAGCAACCAGAAATGGCGGCTGGCGCCGCGGGCTTGCCGGAAAGCGGCGAGAGCGTAGCCCGCAGCCAGCCAGGCAGCTGCGATCTGAAGGGTGTGGCTGAGAACCGAACCCGCAAGACTCTCGCCCAGCCATGCGGTGGCGACCACCTGTAGCGCAAAAATAAAGACAACTGCAGGCTGCAAACTCCGAGACTTGGATAGTGGGTCCGCCATGCACGGCTATGAGTTTGCGGCACAGTCTACCCATTTCTTGACCAAGAGCCAAGTGCCTCAGAGGTAATACTCGCGAAGAGCTTGAACATGCGGCACCCCGGCACGTCGGTTCCACCCCGGGGGGAATCACCTGGATTGCCTGGCGGCGGCGCCGGAGCGCAAAGCGATCGCTTGAAACCTTGTTCTTCCAGAACATCGTGAAGCAGAGCAAAAGCCTCCCTGACGTCTCTTAGGGACATCAGCAAAGCACGTGCCAAATCTCGCATTCGCAGGGTGAAGCCCGAAAGGCTGACACACCTGTCCGAAATTCTCGGTAATGCTTAAGGCGAAACGTGCGAAGCCGGCATCGGAAATCATCCGCGATCCGCTGCGCTGTTTCTTCGTCGAGAGCGTGCAGGGTGTTGTTGGACGGGATCATGGAGATAGGCAAGGCGCGGCTGAGAAGAGCTGGATCATAGGCTGGCTCCGCGAACAGAGAACCTTCGCACCGAAACCGTCAACTAACGCCCATGGGTCGCGACCGGAACACCGCGCGAGCATTTCCTGCGCGTAGCCAGCATTCCAGCGGGTGGGAGTGCTGCGTGCCGTTAAATCGCAACTCATCCAGCAGGAGTGTCGGCCGCAACAACGCCGGTAGGGAGTACACCCCACGAGGGAATGCTTGAATGCTTCCTCCGATTAGCGCGGAGCGCCGGCACAAACAGCGAAGCACTAGCAAGAGTGTGGTCTTCCCGCTTCCTGGCGGGACACAAATCCATCGATACGGAGCCGAGTTTATCTACGAACCAAGTGGAAAGCACGAAAGGCAGCTGCGAGGCAGACTGAGGCGTCGATTCACATGTGAGCAAGTGCGCTGGCTAACCTAAAGGAAGAATTCTCCCGGAGTGGGCCAAGCCTTCACTCCGCCAGGAAGGCGCAGGTTAAGACTTACACACGGAGTTCATGAAGAACGGCGAGGGACAGGTCATTCCCGGAGCAATCCCGGTAGTCTATTACACCAGCCTGCCGGCCCGCCGCTCCATGGCGAATAAGAGTCCACCCAGGCGCATTCCGGCTACTTGCACTTGGTGACCGGCTGACCTTCCCTATCGATCGTAGCGTTGTTGCTGGCGTCCACTCTGACGTGCAGCTTCTGCGTGATGGTCAGGTCCGGCGTCGGCCCTTGCGCCTTCAGCTTGAACTTGTCGGAGGTCCTGAAATCAGCGGTTGGCACCGGAGGGAAAGTGCCGTCCGGGTCGAGCTTATAGTCGTAGTGCTGCTCGTCCTTGCCCACATATTTGATGCCGTTTGCATCTTGACCAGTCAAGTTGTAATGCGAGGTCCAGTGTTCGTGGAGGTCGCCGTTGGCCCTCGTCTCGCAGTGGAACTTGTAGAAGTACTCCCCGCCCAGAGTGACAAGCGGGCCCGACGGATTGGCCGTGGTCGCGGCGCAGCTGTTGTTCAACGTCTCACTAACGGGCTGATGCAAGTTATAGTTGACATTTGAATTCGAACCCACCGCGCCACACCCGAAGGTACTTTGTGCGTACGCGGGGGCAACTACCAGCAAGGTCAGCAGGAACAACCCCGGCAAAATTGCTAAGCGTGTGGAATGATTCAACACTTGAACTCCTCCATTAATCTCTAACATTTCATTGGGGGATCTTCCGGTCTCATCTCCGCTCTGCCTGCGATCAGCACAAGCGATGCTCTAGTTACCGCACTGCGTCACGTTATCCATCACTTCAGCGGAGATATTTCCGGCAGTATCCAGCATGACGTGCAATGTCTGTACCAAGGTCATGTTGGGAGCCGAACCCTGAGAAACCAAATCCGACTTCAACTCCACGGTCGCTTCTGCCGAGGTCTGGCTGGAGTTGACGTTGTAATCGCTCGAGTCGTCGGCCAGATAGTTGGTGCTGGTGGTTTGGCCAAGTCCAGTCAAATTATTCGACGCCGTGATGCTGAAGTGGTTCACACCCTTGGTGTCGGTGGTGAGCTGATAGCTGACCTGCACCGTGCCGTCCAGCGCCACGGGCTCGCCGACCGAGCAATTGTTGACCGTCGTCTGGTTCGCCACCGACGCAGTGTAGGTGTAGGTGAGGGGCGGTGTGGCGGACTGCCCGAACAACATAGTATTGTTACCCGCAAACGCCAGCAGCAAAATCATCAGCCTGACTGCTACGCCCTTAGAGCCTTGAAACATCTGATCCTCCCCCAGCTTCGCACGCGTTACTTTCCGCCTGTTACCTTTGTGCCGCTACTTTCCTTCGGTTCGAACCGCCACTTTGGAACCGGCACTTCCGTTGCCATCGGACCCGCCGTAAACCCCTGTCAAACCTGCCCGAATCGCATTTCCGAGTTCGGACTCCGCATTTTTTTTCATTCCTGCCGAGAAATTCGCGGCGGCTTCTAATCCGCCGTCCGGTTCCCGCTTGCCAACCTCCCCCGGATCACCGCAAGTAGCGGATGGTGGTTCCACGAGTATTGCCCGGGGAGTTTTGCAATACGGGCATCTGGCCTCGTCGCTGTACATCAACCTTCGGCACTCGGTACAGGGAAGGCCGAAGAGGCGAGACTTGCCCATCCCGGCGGCACTTTCGGTGGCGTTCTCGACGGCCGCAGGAGCGCCGTTGTCATCGCCCTGCCTGCGGCCGTCCTCGAACCCGGCTTCATAACCTTGCCGGTAACCTGATTCCCGCCCGCTGGCAAAGCCAGCCTCGTAGCCGCACTGGTAAAGCCCCGCGAACTCGCCCGGCATGGGGGTGTGATTGCGGCCGTTGGCGGGCTGCGCCAGCGTCAAGGAGCCGTTCGATTTTTCGATCGTCTTCATAGTTCGGCCAAGGGAGCGACACCACTTCGTAGCGGTCCTTGCCGGACAAGGGTTGCGACGATGGTTTGTCCTCTGCGCACGACCGCCGCGTTCACCGTCTCGGTTTGCGTGGCCGTATTTGGACCGCTCGCCGTGAACGCCCCGCTGCCCGTCACGGTGATAGTCACTGAGCCTGTGGTGGTGTCCTTGAAGAAGAACGTCGCGGTGTTTGAGCCGCTGGGGATAGTCAAATTCGAGCCCGTAACTGCTGTCGTGCATGTGTTATTGGTGAAAAATGATGCCCCCGCCGGACTCCCTGATGGGCTCAACGTCTCCGTACTAGTCACATTGGAGGGATTGCCATTCGCGTCTTGAGACTGCACCGCTAGAGCACTCGAACAGGCGCCTACCGCGACCGTCACCGGAGCATTTGTGAATACCAGCTTGGAAGCCGGACCAGCGACAACGACGAGTGAACCACTGCCCGTTGCTGTAGCGCTGGCGGTGCAGTCATTGCCGGTCCCGCCCGTCCCCATCGCCTGCACGGTAAAGGACGTTGTACCGGCAGGAGTTGAGCCGGTCGTGTTGATAGTCAACGTTGAAGTCTGAGGGGGGTTCGTGGCAGTTCCGGTGACGCTGCCGGGACTGAACGATGCCGTAGCACCCACTGGCAATGCCGTAGCAATGCTGAGTGCGACGGTGCAGCTGCCGTTCCCAGAGAAGCCCACGGTGATTGTGTAGGTCGCACCGCTTCCAGGAGTAATCGACGCGGGACTCTGAGATCCTACAGTTACGGTCTTAAGGCTC
>WNFH01000580.1_pt1 | contig 23559 bp, 20 predicted proteins | sample 5400411 | NCBI WGS metagenome assembly WNFH01 (sample SAMN13153347, study PRJNA577476) | soil metagenome | isolation source: 200 cm saprolite under Douglas fir tree site 2 hole 3 | place: USA:California | collected 2015-04-18 | reverse complement strand
TCAGTCCTGGGAGACGGCGCGCTGGCTGTGCTTCTGGAGCTTGTATCGGAATTGCCGGAAGCTCACGCGGAGTAGCTCGGCCGCGCGGGTCTGCACACCGCCGGTACGCGCCAGAGCCATCTGGAGATACCGGTGCTCGATCTGATCGAGCATCGCCTCCAGGTCGAGCCCGTCGCTAGGGATCTCCACCGGAACCTCCTGGAGATCACGGGGTTGATGGAGATCGGGGGGCAGCGCCCCCACTTCGAGGATGTCCCCGCTGCCAAGGACGAGCGCTCGTTCGATCACGTTCTCGAGCTCTCGGATGTTGCCCGGCCAGCGGTAGTTCTCGAGGATCGCGAGCGCCTCCGGGCTGACGCCCTTCACCGACTTTCCGAGCTCCGCGGAGATTTTTCTGACGAAGTGCGCGGCCAGCAGCGGGATATCCTCCGGCCGCTCCCGGAGGGGAGGGAGCTGAATCGGAATGACGTTCAGCCGGTAGAAGAGGTCCTCTCGCAGGATGCCGTCAGCGACCGCCTTGGCGACGTCGCGGTTCGAGGCGGCGATCAGTCGTACGTCGACCTTGACGTCGCGGGTGTCGCCGACGCGGCGGATCTCCCGCTCCTGGATCACGCGCAGGAGCTTCACCTGCACCGACTGAGGCACCTCGGTGACCTCGTCGAGGAACAGCGTGCCGCCGTGGGCGGCGGAGAACAGACCCACCGTGTTGGCGACGGCGCCGGTAAAGGCGCCCTTGACGTGGCCGAAGAGCTCGGACTCCATCAGGGTCTCGGGAATGGCGCCGCAGTTGACCGAGACAAAGGGGCCGGTGCGTCGCGGGCTCTCCTGGTGGATGGCCTGGGCGACCAGCTCCTTCCCGGTTCCGCTCTCTCCGGTCACCATCACGGTCGAGAGGCCGTCCGCCGTCTTGCGGATCATTTCGAGCAGGTCGACCATCTGCCGGCTCTTCCCGATGAAGCTCTCGAAGCCGCGCTCACGCCGGAGCTGCGTCCGGAGCGCCTTGTTCTCGTCTTGGAGCCGCTTGCGCTCGAGCGCGTTGGCGATCGTCAGCTTGATCTCGTCGAGCTTGAACGGCTTGGTGACGTAGTCGTACGCGCCTAGCTTCATGGCCTCGACGGCCGTCTCCGTCGAGGCGAAGGCGGTGACGACGAGGACCACGGCGCTGGGCGAGTGCTCCTTCGCGGCGCGCAGTACCCCGAGGCCGTCGACCTTCCGCATGCGAAGATCGGTGATGACGAGGTCGAACGACTCATTCTTGAGCACTTCGACGGCCTGCTCGCCGCCCTCGGCGAGGGTGACGTCGTGGCCCGCCTGTCGGAGCATGATCGCCAGGAGCTCGCGCATGCTCCGTTCGTCGTCGACGACGAGCACCCGCGTGTCAGGCATTGCGGGAGGGAAGCGTGAGGGTGAATGTCGTGCCGAGGCCCGGCGCGCTGCGCACGTCGATCTCGCCTCCGTGCTCCTGGACGATGCGGTGGACGAGGGCGAGCCCAAGTCCGGTACCCTCCGACTTGGTGGAGAAAAAGGGCTCGAAGACGTGGGAGAGGTCACCGGTTCCGATGCCGTCGCCGGTGTCGCTCACCGAAACCTCGAGCGTGTCACCCCGGACGGCGGCGGCCACCCGCAACTCACCCCCATCCGGCATCGCCTCCACGGCGTTCAGGCAGAGATTCCACAGGATCTGCCGGAACTGCTGCGCGTCCACGGGCCAGGGGAGAGACGGGGCGAATTCGCGGACGACCTTGAGGCTGCCGGGGCTGGCCCGATGCTCGAGCAGGAGCAACACCTCTTCGGCAGCGGCCGCCACGTCGAAGGTGGCGATCGAGAGCGGCGCGGGACGCGCGTACTCGAGGAAGTTCTTGATGATGTGGTTGAGCCGCTCGGACTCGCGGGCCACGATCTGCGAGAGCCGCTCGCGGGCGTCCTCGGCCGTGAGCGGGCTCGTAAGGACCTCGATCGCTCCCGTGAGCGAGGCGAGCGGGTTGCGGATCTCGTGCGCGATGTTCGCCGCCATTCGTCCGAGCGTCGCCAGCCGATCGGCCTGACGCATCCGCGTCTCCATTTCGCGAATCGCCGAGAGGTCCTCACACGCGCTGATAAGCCCCAGCCGTTCGCCCTCGCCGGAGCGGAGCGCGGAGAAGGTCATGCGCACGGGCACCGTCGTGCCGTCGGCCCGGCGCAACCCCGTCTCGTGCCGCGTGGACGTTCGCGGGTTGCCGTCGATCGCCATCTCGATCGACGCGAGCGGTACCGTGGCGCCGACGAGCGCCGACCAGCGGCGACCGATCGCCTCGGATGCCGCCACTCCGATGATCTCCTCGGCGGCGCGGTTGAACGCGGTGATCCGGTGCTCCCGGTCGAGCGCGATCAGCCCGGTGCCGACGGACTGGAATACGAGATCCTTGAACGCCTGGAGATCGCGAAGGTCCTTTTGTTGTGTCTCGAGCTCCTGCCGGGTGGCGCGGTACCGCTCGCCGAGACCGCCGGCGACGATCGCGACGACGAGGAACGTCACGGCGTTGAGGAACATCGTGAGCATCTCGAGCGTCGTGGTCCCCTGGGGCGCGTCGATGAACATGCTCAGCGGGAGCACGGTGCGTCCTACGACAATGCCCGTGTACAGCATGCTGGAGACCGCCGCGATGGCGAGGCCGCGCGTGCGGGACAGAAACACGCAAGCGGCGGTGACGCAAAGCACGTACAGGAAGGCGAAGATCGAGCGCGCGCCGCCGGTCGCCGCGACGACCGCCGTGATGAGCACGGTGTCGAGCAGACAGATCAACCACGCGAGGCGCCGCGGCTGAGCCGGCGGGCCGAACAAGAGCAAGGCGCCCGACGACGCGATCGCGACGATGAGCGCCAGGGCCAGGATTTCGCTCTCGCCCGGCATGAGGCCGGGCAAGGCGAACGGTGCGAACGCCAGCAGGACCAGGGCGGCCCCGAGCCGCGCCCAGGAGAACGCCCGGAGCGGCCCGCTGACGTTGAACGCTTTCACTACTTGATCAGCGTGACCAGACGGAAGATCGGAAGATACATCGCGACCACGAGCCCACCGACCACGACGCCGAGGAAGACGATCATGATGGGCTCGAGCAGCGACGTGAGCGCGGTCACAGCCGTGTCGACCTCGTCGTCGTAGAAGTCGGCGATCTTCGAAAGCATCTGGTCGAGCGCGCCGGTGTTCTCGCCGACGTTGATCATGTGCACGACCATGGGCGGGAACACAGTGCTGCCCTTGAGCGGCTCGGAGAGCGTCCGGCCCGAGGTCACAGCGGTGCGCGCCTGCATGACGGTCTTCTCGACGACGCGGTTCCCGGCCGACCGGGCGGTGATGAGCAGGCCCTCGAGGATGGGGACGCCCGAGGAGATCAGCGTGCCGAGCGTCCGAGTGAACCGCGCGACGGCGACCTTGCGAATGAGCATGCCGATGACCGGCACCTTCAGCAAGAACGCGTCGATGACGCTGCTGCCCTGCTCGGTGTTGTAGTAGCGCTTGATCGCGTAGATCACGCCGGCGCCCACGCCCACCATGACAAGGATGTACTTCTGCGTGAACTCCGACAGCCACATGACGATCGCCGTCGGCATCGGGAGTTCCGCGCCCAGCCCCTCGAACATCTTGGCGAATGTCGGGATGACGAAGATCATCATGAAGATGATGACCAGCACCGCCACGCTGATGATGGTGAGGGGGTAGACCATCGCCCCCTTGACCTTGCCCTTCAGCTTGGCCGCCTTCTCGATGTAGACGGAGAGGCGCTGCAGGACGACGTCGAGCACACCGCCGGACTCACCGACCTGGAGCATGTTGGTGAACAGATCGTTGAAGACCTTGGGGTACTTCCGGAAGGACTCGGCGAGCGTGACGCCGCCCTCGACCTCGTGCGCGATCTTGCCCGTGACGTCCCGCAGGACCTTGGAGTCGCTCTGCTCCGAGAGGATCGAGAGGCACTGCGCGATCGGGAGGCCGGCGTCCACCATCGTGGAGAACTGCCGTGTGTAGATCGCCAGGTGCTTGTCCTTGACCTTACCGCCGATCTTCTTGATGCCGACGGGCTTGGCCGTCCGCTCCTGGACGGAGGTCGCGACGACGCCCCGCGCGCGCAGCTGGGTGACGGCGGTGGGGCGGTCGTTCGCCTCGATCTCACCGGAGACGACCGCTCCCCCCGAGCGGCCGCGATATGCGTACATTGCCATAGTGCCCTCCTCCTACCGTCTCGCGAACGGTGACGCGCCGGCGCCCGCGCCGGCCGTGGCCGCCGGACCTTCGTGCGCGAGGAGCTGCAGCAACTCCTCGATCAGAGTCGACCGGTTCAGCGCGTCCTCGCGCGTGATCAAATGCCGCTTCACAAGATCCGACAGGGACTGGTTCATCGTCTGCATGCCGAACTTTTGGCCGGTGGCGATTGCGGAGTACACCTGGTGGATCTTCTCCTCACGGATGAGGTTGCGGATGGCGGGCGTGGCGGTCATGATCTCCAGCGACATCACGCGTCCGCCACCGACCTTGGGAATGAGGGTCTGTGAAAGCACGCCCTCCAGCACCAGCGCGAGCTGCGACCGCACCTGCGACTGCTGGGCCGTCGGGAACACGTCGATGATCCGGTTCATCGTCTGGGCGCACGAGTTCGTGTGCAGGGTGGCGAACGTCAGGTGGCCGGTCTCCGCGATCGTCAGGGCCGCCGCGATCGTCTCCAGATCGCGCATCTCGCCGACGAGGACCACGTCCGGATCCTGGCGGAGGATCGACTTGAGCGCCCTGGTGAACGACTGGGTGTCGGCGAAGACCTCGCGCTGGTTGACGAGGCACTGCTTGTGCGGATGGACGAACTCGATCGGGTCCTCGATCGTCATGATGTGATCGTGGCGCTCGTTGTTGATCTTGTCGATCATGGCGGCGAGCGTCGTCGACTTCCCGGACCCGGTCGGCCCGGTTACCAGGATGAGCCCCTTGGGCCGGTCGGCGAGTTGCTGGACGATCTGGGGCAGCCCGAGATCTTCGAACGAGCGGATCTTGTAGGGAATGACGCGGATCGCGCACCCCACGGCGCCGCGCTGGCGGTAGACGTTGCACCGGAAGCGCGCCAGGCCCTGGATGCCGAAGGAGAGGTCGAGCTCGTTCTCCTCCTCGAATTTCTGCTTCTGACCCTCGTTCAGCACGCTGTAGGAGAGGCGCTGGGTGTCCTGGGGCGTCAGCACCTCGAACTGGTTGAGCTGGGTCAGGCGGCCGTTGACCCGGATCTGGGGGTAGGTCCCACTGGTGATGTGCAGGTCCGACGCGCCGCGGTCCACCATGAGCTGCAGAAGATCGGCCATATTGGCGGCCATTGTGCCTCCCTACGTCGCAATGCCCCTGCTCAGGACAGGGTAACCCTCAGCACTTCCTCGACAGTCGTAGTTCCTTCAATGACCTTCATGAGCCCCGCCTGACGCAGGCTCCTCATCCCCTGCGATTGCGCCATCGACCGCAACTCGGCGGTCGACGCGTTCTTGAGAATGGCGTCGCGGAGCTCCTCGCTGATCGGCATGACCTCATAGATGGCGACGCGACCCTTCATGCCCGTGAAGTTGCACGTCGCGCAACCCTTACCCTTGTAGAACTGGACCTTCCCCTTCCCCGAGGGAACGTGGCCATACGGGACGAGGCTCTCCTCGTCGGCGTCGTACGGCTCCCGGCACGCGCGGCACACCTTCCGGCCCAGCCGTTGGGCGAGGAGGAGGAGGAGCGACGACGCCACCAGGAACGGCGGGATCCCCATGTCGAGAAGCCGCGCGATGGTCGAGGGGCAGTCATTTGTGTGGAGCGTGGAGAACACGAGGTGGCCGGTGAGCGCGGCTCGAATGCTGATCTGCGCGGTCTCGAGGTCCCGCGTCTCGCCGACGAGGATCACGTCGGGGTCCTGGCGGAGGAAAGAACGGAGCGCAGCGGAAAACGTCCGGCCGATGCCCTCGTTGATCTGAACCTGGTTCACGCCCTTCAGGTTGTACTCGACCGGATCCTCGGCGGTCATGATGTTGACGTCCGGAGAATTGATCGTGTGGATCGCCGAGTAGAGCGTGGTCGTCTTGCCCGAGCCGGTCGGCCCCGTGATTAAAACCATGCCGTAGGGCTGGCGGATCACGGCGCTGAACTTCTCGAGGCTCCACTCGTCGAAGCCGAGCTGCGTCATGTCGAGCTTCAGCGCGTCTTTGTCGAGGATGCGGAGGACCGCCTTTTCGCCGAAGATCGTCGGAAGCGTCGAGACGCGGAAGTCGATCTCGCGGGTGTTATACCGGAGCTTGATGCGGCCGTCCTGCGGCATCCGGCGTTCGGCGATATCGAGGTTGGACATGATCTTCAGCCGCGAGAGAATCGCCGATTCCAGCCGCTTCGGCGGCGCCAGCATCTCGTGGAGCACGCCGTCCATCCGAAAGCGGATCCGGAAGATCTTCTCGTAGGACTCGAAGTGGATGTCGGAGGCGCCCTTCTGGATGGCGTCGACCAGCACCATGTTGACCAATTTCACGACCGGCGCTTCGTCGGCCGACTCCTTCAGCTCGAAGACGTCGACCTTGGCCCCTTCCTCGCCGTCCTCCACGACCTCGACGTTGCCGAGGTCGGTTTGCATGTCCAACAGGACGGTGGAGATGGCCTCGGTCTTCGACTCGTAGTTGCGGTCGATCGCCTTCTTGATGGCCGTTTGCGACGCCACCAGCGGCAAGACTTGGAGATTTGTCATGAAGGAGATGTCGTCCAGGGCAAAGACGTTCGTCGGGTCCGCCATGGCGAGCGCCAGCGAGTTCCCCATCTTCCTGACCGGGATCACCTCGTACTTCCTCGCGATGGGCGCCGGCACGAGTTTCAGCACGTCCGACTCGATGTCGAGCTGGGCCAGCGTGATCGACGGCACGCCATACTGCCGCGAGAGGAATCCGATGAGCTGGTCTTCGTTGACGAAGTTGAGCCGGACGAGGACCGAGCCGATCTTCTCCGGGGAACCCTTCTGCTCCGCGAGCGCCTTCTTGAGTTGCTCCGCGGTAAGAAGGCCATCGGCGACGAGAAGATCCCCGAGGCGTCGGTTGACGGGCTGCCCGAGCTTTACTGGCTGGGCCATTGTAATCTTTTACTGTACCCCACCCAGGCGCTTCAACGTATCGGTAAAGGCCTTGTAGGCGTCGTCCTGGTAGAGCACGAAAACGACCCGTTTCAGGCCGGTGGGCCCTTCCTTCAGGTGGGAGACCACGGCGTTGAGCATGGCGTTCGCCGACACCGCCGGCGGGACGTGGCCGACGCCAGTCCCGAGCGCGGGGAGGGCGAGGGACGTGATGCGGTGCTTGGCGGCCAGTGCCAGGACCGCTCGGGTCGTCGCCGTGATCTTCTCGCCGTCGGTCTTGAGGTCCGGGCCCATGACCGCGGCGTGGATGACGTGGGTGGCGGCGAGATTGCCGCCGGTGGTCAGCACGGCCTCGCCGACCTCCACGGGCCCTTGCCGCATCGCCTCTTCCTCGATGATGACCCCGCCCTTCCGCTTAATCGCGCCGGCGACGCCCGTACCCATGGCGAGTGTCGCGTTCGCCGCATTGACGATGGCGTCGACCTCCCAGTCCGTGATGTCGCCGCGCTCGATCGCGACGGACGACTGACCGATCCGGAGCCTCATGGCCGCTTCTCGCTGCGCTCCTCGGCTTTCGCTGCGTTCCACGCGCGCTCGAGTTCGTCGGGCGCTACCGCGGAGACCGACGTACCGCGCGCGGCGAGCTCCGCCTCCATGTCGGTGAAGCGTTGGCGAAACTTCTCGATCGCGCCGTGCAGCGCCTCTTCGGCGTCGAGCGTCGCGAGACGCGCCACGTTCACGAGCGAAAAGAGCGCGTCGCCGAGCTCCTCGCGAATGCGGTGGGCGTCGCCGGAGGCGAGCGCCTCCGAGGCCTCGCGGACCTCCTCCTCGACCTTGGTCCACGCCGCACGCGCGTCGGGCCAGTCGAAGTTCACGCGCGCCGCCTTGGTTTGAACGCGCTGCGCCCGCAACAGCGCCGGCAGCGCACGGGGAACGCCGTCGAGGATCGATCGTCGCTGTCCCCGCTCGTCGGCCTCGCGCTGCTTGATCGCTTCCCACTGGGCAAGGGCTTCGGTCGCCGTGCCGACCGACGCATCACCGAATACGTGCGGGTGACGCCGCACCATCTTGTCGATGAGCTGCCGGAGTAGATCGGCCGTTGTGAACTCGCCCAGCTCTTCAGCAAGCCGGGCGTGGAAGACCACTTGGAAGAGGAGGTCACCCAGTTCCTCCTGCAGAGGAGCGCTACGGCCGGACTCGATTGCTTCCAGGACTTCGTACGCTTCTTCGATCAGGTATGGCTTCAGGGATGTCCGCGTCTGCACACGATCCCACGGGCAGCCGTCGGGTGCACGCAGGCGCATCATGACGTCCAGGAGCCGTTCAAAGAGAACGCCGGGGGACTCGGTCATGTCGGTTCCTGAGGCTAACCGATTATACAGCAAGGGTTTTCGCCTGTGCTAGGCTCAGACCGATGTCGCCGGACGATTGCGAGGATGTCTTCAAGGTCACCGACAGGCGGAGACGCCTGGACGCGGACGATCCACCCCGACCGGGCTTGGCCAGCGACGAGACGCGACCGCCGGCGCCGCCTGGCTCCGGTACCCCGGGCGAGCGCAGCCTGGCAGGGCTCTTCATGATGCTCGCGAGCTCGGCGGTGGTCGCGCTAGGGCATGCGCCTGATCCCCTCACGGGCCAGCGGCAGACGGATCTGGTCCAGGCCGCGGACGCTATCGACTTGCTCGTCCTGCTGCGAGAGAAGACGGAGGGGCACCGGTCTGGTGACGAGAGCCGGATCCTCGACGAACTCATCTACGACCTGCAACTTCGCTACGTGCACGTTACGAAGCAATCCTGATCACGACCATCCGCGTCTCGATCGTGATTGCTTCCACCGTTTCGGGTATCCGCCAGCGAAGCTGACTCAGGATCAGCGGATTCAGCAGAAGAAGCGGGAGCACACCCGGCAACGGCTGGCGCCCGAGCGCGAGCCGCTCAATGTCGAAGCGTAGATAGCGGCGCTGACCACGGGCCGCTCCCACCTCTAGACTTGCGCGCGCCCATAGGTGAAGCCAGACGGGCTGCTCGGGCCAAGGGGCGGGGAGAAGGTTGGCGATTGCGAGGACGTGCCGGAGCGGAACTTGTCCTTTGAACTCGATTATCCCGTCGCCGACTAACCGCACGGCCCCAGGCCCAAAGGGGATCGTGGCCGCTTCAGCCACCAGATGACGTGAGAGAAAGGCGTTCAGTTCGGGTTCGGACAGGACGATCTGACGGGTACGTCCGGTGGCCCGTCCGGCACCGCGGAGGATGGCGTAGAGCTTCTGCTGACCCCGAACGCCGTCTTCGGCTGTCCCGGCGGCCACTGGGACTTCCGGCTCCTGGAGCATTCGAGAACCAATCCAGAGCGATCCAGCGGCCAGCCCGCACACCACGACGATGGTCGCACCGAGCACCGCGCACCCCACCCGCATCGACCCACCCTATCATCCGGCGCTAGGACCCCATTTAGGATAGGGCAGCTTTTCGGCCGATCGGTCAATGGAGCGAACGGAGACCAGGCCACTGATTTGACATGCTAGTACGCAGATGATATATGAGGTATGTACTCAAATATGTTGCCGGGACAAAAGGAGACCGGCAGAGCTAGGAGGACTTACGATGACGATCGAGCGTTGGCGTCCGTTCGGGTCAATCGCGAGGTGGGATCCATTTCGCAATATTTCCGACATCCAGGGAGAGGTCAACCGACTCTTCGACAGCTTTTCTGGACGGCCGACGGCCGTCGCGACCGGCTCAGGCGTTCGCATGTGGGCACCGGTCCTGGACATGCACGAGACCAAGGATGATCTCGTTCTGAACTTTGAGCTTCCTGGGGTCCGCGAGAAGGACGTATCCCTGTCGATCACCGGCGATCTGCTGACGGTGAGGGGGGAGCGCGAGATCAACCGCGACCTCACGGACGAGAGCAACCATCACGTCGAGCGTGTCTATGGGAAGTTCGAGCGGAGTGTCCAGCTTCCGATGCCTGTCCAGGCCGAGAAGGTGAAGGCCACGTACCGCGACGGGGTGCTCGAGGTCAAGCTTCCGAAGGTGGACGAGGTGAAGCCGAAGGAAATCAAGATCGATATCGTCTGAGTCGTTCGCATCGTTCGAAGTGGTGAGCGACGGAGCGGGCGATCCGCTCCGTCGCAACGAGACCAAGAAAAGGGAGATTCGACATGGCGAAGGTGATCGGCATTGACCTCGGGACGACCAACTCCGTGGTGGCGGTCGTCGAGGGCGGCAACCCTACGGTGATCGCGAACCAGGAGGGCAGCCGGCTGACGCCCTCGGTCGCCGGGTTCACGAAGGACGGGGAGATCCTCGTCGGGCAGGTGGCCAAGCGCCAGGCGATCACGAATCCCGAGAACACCGTGTTCTCGATCAAGCGGTTCATGGGACGCCGCTACGACGAGGTGCTCCAGGAGATCAAGCTCGTCCCGTACAAGGTGGTCAAGGCCAGCAACGGCGACGCCCGGGTCGAGGTGAGGGGCAAGCAGTACTCGCCGCCGGAAATCTCGGCCATGATTCTGAGAAAGCTGAAGGAAGCCGCCGAGGCGTACCTGGGCGAGAAAGTCACGCAGGCCGTCATCACCGTGCCCGCCTACTTCAACGACAGCCAGCGGCAGGCGACCAAGGACGCCGGGCGCGTGGCCGGTCTCGAGGTGTTGCGGATCATCAACGAGCCCACCGCCGCCGCGCTCGCCTACGGGCTTGACAAGAAGAAGGACGAGACGATCGCCGTCTACGATCTCGGCGGCGGCACCTTCGACATCTCGATCCTCGAGATCGGTGAGGGCGTCTTCGAAGTCAAGGCGACCAACGGCGACACCCACCTGGGTGGCGACGACTTCGACCAACGCGTCATGGATTGGATCTCGGAGGAGTTTAAAAAGGAGCACGGTATCGACCTCCTGAAGGACCGCATGGCGCTCCAGCGGTTGAAAGAGTCCGCCGAGAAGGCGAAGTGTGAGCTGTCGACGACGCTGCAAACCGAGATCAACCTGCCCTTCATCACGGCTGACGCGAGCGGCCCGAAACACCTCGTGCTCACGCTGACGCGGGCCAAGCTCGAAGCACTCGTGGCGGATCTCGTCGAGCGCACCCTCGGCCCCTGCCGGCAGGCCATGCAGGACGCCGGCGTGAGCCCGAAGGACATCAACGAGGTCATTCTCGTCGGTGGCCAGACGCGCATGCCGAAGGTGCAGGAGTCGGTGAAGCAGCTCTTCGCCAAGGAGCCGCACAAGGGCGTCAACCCCGACGAAGTCGTGGCGGTCGGCGCCGCCGTGCAGGGCGCGGTGCTCACGGGTGAGGTGAAGGACCTCCTCTTGCTCGACGTCACCCCGCTCTCGGTGGGGATCGAGACGCTCGGCGGCGTGATGACCCCGCTCATCTCCCGGAACACGACGATTCCGACGAAGAAGAGCGAGGTCTTCACGACGGCGGCCGACAACCAGACCTCGGTCGAAGTCCACGTGCTCCAGGGCGAGCGGCCCATGGCGCGAGACAACCGGACCCTGGGGAAGTTCCATCTCGTCGGCATCCCGCCGGCGCCGCGTCAGATGCCGCAGATCGAAGTGACGTTCGATATCGACGCGAACGGCATCTTGAACGTCGCGGCGCAAGATAAGGCGACCGGTAAGCAGCAGAACATCACCATCACTGCCTCGTCCGGGCTGACCAAGGACGAGATCGACCGGATGGTGAAGGAAGCGGAGACCAACGCTGCGGAAGACTCGAAGCGGAAACAGGAAATCGAAGTCCGCAACCAGACGGACTCGCTCGTGTACTCCACGGAGCGGACGCTCGGGGAGCACGGCGCCAAGCTGGGAGAGGCCGACCGCAAGGCGATCGACGACGCGCTCGCGGAGGCGCGCGAGGCGCTGAAGGGCGAGGACCTCGAGCGGATGAAGCGCGCCCAGGAGAACCTGACCCGCGCGTCCCACAAGCTCGCGGAGATCATGTACCGCGAGGCCCAGACGCAAGGTCAGCCGGCCGGCGCGCCCGGCGGGCCGAGCCAGGGCCCGACGGGTCCGAAGGAAGGCGAGGTCGTCGACGCGGACTTCGAGGATCTGGGCGACAAGAAGAAGTAGCGGTTCCATGCGTCGCGATTACTACGCCGTGCTCGGTATCGCGGCCACGGCCGGGCCGCGCGAGGTTCGCCGCGCCTACCAGCGGCTCGCGCGGCAATACTCGCCCGACGTCAACTTCTGGGACGAGAGGGCCCGCGAGCTCTTCGACGAGATCGCCGAAGCCTTCCGCGTGCTCGGGGATCCGACGGCGCGCTCGATGTACGACCGATTCGAGGACGTGGCTGGCGCCGACGACGCAGTCGGCGCCGGCCGGCGCGGCGACGACGTCCATGCCGTCGTCGAGTTGTCCTTCGCTGAGGTGGTTCGGGGGACGAGGCCTCGCATAGAGATCCACCGGTTCTCGCCCTGCGCCGAGTGCGCCGCGAGCGGTTCGGCCGAGGGCGGGCGGTGTCCCCTGTGCCTCGGCCGAGGCGTACGGCGGGTCGCCGAGGCGGTCGACGTCGCGATTCCCGCTGGCGTCGATTCCGGGGCTCAGATCCGCATGGCCGGCGAGGGGAATGCTGGCCCGTTCGGCGGGCCGCGTGGCGATTTGATCGTGAGCACGCGGGTGCGTGAGCATCCCTTTTTTCGCCGGAAAGGCGACAGCGTGCACTGCGAGCTGCCGATCAGCGTCTGGGAGGCGCTGCTGGGAGCCCGCATCCACGTTCCGACGCCGTCGGGAGAAGCGGTGCTTGTCGTTCCACCGGGCACGACGGGCGGCCAGGTATTCCGCCTGCGCGGTCAGGGACTGCTCAGACTGACGGGCGAGTCGACGGGCGACCTCTATGTGACGGTTCGTGTCGAGGTCCCGACCGGGCTCGACGCGCGGACCCACGAGCTCGTGCGCCAGCTCGAGCGGTTGATGCCGATCGAAGCACGGACCGCCTTGGAGCACTATCGGGGAGGTGCGCAGTGACCGACCGCGGCAGGCCGCTTTACATGATCGGGGTGGTCGCCGACATGCTGAACGTCCACCCGCAGACGCTGCGCTTCTACGAGAAGAAGGGGCTCGTGCGTCCGAGCCGAACTGTCGGCCGGACGCGCATGTACTCCACCGAAGACGTCGACGAACTGGCCCGTCTGCTGCGACTCACGCGGGATCTCGGCGTGAATCTCGCCGGCATTGAGGTCATCCTAAAGATGAGGCGTCGGATGATCGAGATGCAGAAACAGATCGAGGATTTGGTCGCCTACCTTCGGGAGGACGGCGGCGAGGCGGCGGGGCACTCCCGGCCGGAGGAACCGCGGGAGGCCCTCGTCCGGGCCGCCTCCGGCCACCTCAAGCCGGTTGATCTGTTCTAGTAGGAAAGGAGAATCATGGCTGGCGAGCGCGACGATAGCGAGCTCAACATTCCGGATGTCCTCGCGATTCTGCCGTTGCGCGGAACGGTGATCTTTCCGCAGGCGGTGATGCCGCTCGCGGTCGGCCGTCCCGCGTCGGTCCGGCTCATCCAGGAGGCGCTCCAGGGCAGTCGGATCATCGGCGCGGTCATGCAGCGGGATCCGTCGGAGGATGCCCCGCGTGCGCAGGGGCTGCACACGATCGGGACCGCGACCGTCATCGAGAAGGTGCTGAAGCAACCCGACGGCACCCTGCGCCTCGTCGTGCAGGGGCTCGCGCGATTCCGTATCACCGACGTCGTCCAGGAGACGCCGTTCCTCCGGGCGCGGATCCAGCGCCTCCCCGACGAGGCGCCCTCGGCGACCCTCGAGGTCGAAGCGCTCGCGCGGACGGCGAGCGGCCTCTTCCAGAAGGTCGTCGCGCTCTCCCCGACGCTACCCGACGAGCTCGCAAATGTTCTCGGCGCCGCGGAAGGGCCGGGCGCGCTCGCGGACCTGATCGCCGGTTCGCTGCCGACGCTTCCGACGGCCCTCCGGCAGGAGCTGCTCGAGACGATGGGCGTCGCCGAGCGTCTGCAGAGGCTCGTGGCCGCCCTCACGAAGGAGGCCGAGGTTCTCGAGCTCGGGTCGAAGATCCAGTCGGAAGTCCAGTCCGAGATCTCGAAGACTCAGCGCGAGTACTACCTGCGCGAGCAGATGAAGGCGATCCAGAAGGAGCTGGGCGACGCCGACGACCGCACGCAGGAGATCGATACACTCCGGAGGAAGATCGAGACGGCCGGTATGACGGAAGAAGCGGGCAAGGAAGCGCTCCGCGAGCTGGACCGGCTGGCGAAGATGCCGGCCGCGGCGGCCGAGTACACCGTCGCGCGGACCTACATCGACTGGTTGGTGTCGATGCCGTGGCAACAGGAGACGGCCGACGACGTGGACATCGCCGGAGCTCGGGCGATCCTCGACGAGGACCACGAAGGAGTCGAGAAGATCAAGGAGCGGATCCTGGAGTACCTCGCGGTGAAGAAGATTCGTGCGTCCGGCAAAGACCCCATCCTTTGCTTCGTCGGCCCCCCGGGCGTCGGCAAGACGTCGCTCGGACGGTCGATCGCGCGCGCGCTCGGGCGGAAATTCCACCGGATCTCGCTGGGCGGCATGCGGGATGAGGCCGAGATCCGCGGCCACCGGCGGACCTATATCGGCGCGCTGCCGGGTCAGATCATCCAGGGGCTCCGGCGTGCGGGGACGAAGAACCCCGTCTTCATGCTGGACGAGATCGACAAGCTGGGGATGGACTTCCGGGGCGATCCGGCCTCGGCGCTCTTGGAGGTGCTGGATCCGGAGCAAAACGTGTCGTTCCGCGACCACTACCTGGACGTCGCGTTCGACCTGTCGCGGGTGCTGTTCATCACGACCGCGAACGTGACCGACACGGTGGCGCCGGCGCTGCGCGATCGGATGGAAATCATCCCGCTCGCCGGGTACACGGAGGAAGAGAAGATCGCCATCGCGCAGCGGCACCTCGTGCCCAAGCAGGCACGGGAGCACGGCCTCGGTCCGGCGGTGGACATCGAGTTCACGCCCGAGGCGCTGCGGCTCCTGGCGCGTGGCTACACGCGGGAGGCCGGCGTTCGGAATCTCGAGCGCGAGATTGCCAGCGTCTGCCGGAAGGTGGCGAGGCGGCGCGCCGAAGGGCAGACGGAGGCGATGCGGATCACGCCCGACGTCGTCACGTCGTTCTTGGGCGTGCCGCGCTTCGAGCTCGAGGAGGTGGAGGAGCGGACGCGTGTCCCGGGTGTCGCGATCGGCCTCGCGTGGACGCCGGCCGGCGGCGACATCCTGTTCATCGAGGCGACCCGGATGAAGGGAGCCCGCACCCTGACGCTGACCGGGCAGCTCGGCGACGTCATGAAGGAGTCGGTGCAGGCGGCGCTCTCGTGGGTACGGTCCCACACGGACGAGCTCGACATCGCGCCCGACTTCTGGGAGATGTCCGACATCCACGTGCACGTCCCCGCCGGGGCGATTCCCAAGGACGGACCGTCGGCGGGCGTCACGATGACGACGGCGCTCGTGTCGTTGCTCACCAGCCGTCGCGTGCGCTCCGGGCTCGCCATGACCGGTGAGGTCAGTCTCGCCGGGCGCGTGCTGCCGGTCGGCGGGATCAAGGAGAAGGTCCTGGCCGCGCATCGCGCTGGGATTCGGACCGTGCTGCTGCCCAAACGGAACGCGAAGAACCTCATCGAGGACGTTCCGCTTCGGGTGCGGGACGAGATGACGATCCACCTGGTCGATTCGGTGCTCGACGTCCTGAGGCTCGCGCTCGAGGATGCGCCGGCCTGGCCCGAGGTCGAGCCGCTGGCGCTATCTTCCTGATTTGCGGCGCCTTTGTGGCGTTTCCGGAACCCGTGTTCTGTTCTTGAAGGGGCAACGCCGGGTCCGCTAACATAGCGGCATGGCCCGTCTTCGGTTTCTCCTGTATGCGGTGGCGACCGCCATCGTGACCGCCGTGCCGGCCAACGCCGAGGTCTACCGGCTCGCCACGAACGACGGGACCGTCCACTTCACCAACGCGCCGACCGATCCCCGTTATCGCGGCCTTGGATACTCGTCCGGCACCGCCGCGGGCTACCTGCGGCTGCCCCCCGCAGACACCGGGCGCTATGTGACTGAGATCAAGGACGCCTCGGGGCGCTATGGCGTGCCCGAGCGACTGGTCCAGGCCGTCATCCGCGTCGAGTCCGCGTTCAACCCGCGCGCGGTTTCCATAAGAGGCGCCCAAGGTTTGATGCAGCTCATGCCTGAGACGGCCTCGCTGCTCGGAGTCCGCAACAGCTTCGACCCCCAGCAGAACATCGATGGCGGCGTCCGGCACCTCCGCGGTCTGATCGACCGCTTCGGGAACGACCTGCCGATGGCGCTGGCGGCCTATAACGCCGGCGAGAAGGCGGTGGTCACGTACCGTGGAATCCCGCCGTTTGCCGAGACGCGCGACTACGTGACGCGCGTGCTCTACTACTACGACGGCAGCACCAACGGGCTGGCCGGCGCGCCCACCGCGGTCTATCGAACGGTCGGCGACGACGGCACCATCATCTACACGAACATCCCGCCGCGCGGCCGCCGCTAGTTCCGGCGCGGCTCGTCAGGCACGTCACTTCAGCAGCTTTCCCAGGTCGCGAAAAGCGTCCATGTCGGTCTCCGTCGCCGTGATCACTGCGCGGGCGTGCGCGAGCCGACGGCGTCACTCGGCGTCCATCGCGTCGAACAGGCGCTTGTGCATGTCGATGACGACGAGTACGGGCGAAGCATCACGGCCTCCCAGGCGAGGTGTTTTTCTCGAGCCAACCGATCACCGAGGACACGATCCCCGGCAGCACCCGCCGGTTCAGGACCAGCCCCCAGTGCGAAGCCCCCTCGATACTGACGTGATCTGCGGGGAATTGGAAGTCGTCGTACCGCCGCCGGGGCCACTGGGTGTCCGCCGTTCCGGTGACGATGAGAAGAGGACAGGCGATGCCCTCAAGGACGATCCCCGCCTGGCGCTCGTCTCGCGCGAGGCGGGACTCCGGGCCGAGCGATTCCAGGGCGATCACGCGCTCTGCTCGATCGAGATCCGGCATCGCGGGCTGACGGTCGGGATCGCGGTCGGCGATGCCATATTCCTCGGCGCCGAAGATGCCTGAGCGGAGCGGGACCGAGGTGTCACGTCGGCGGGCTGGGGTACTCGGCGCGAGGCCCACGCAGGCGCGCGCGCCGCACGCCGGGACCGCCATCATCGCCACTAGTCCCCCCATGCTCCAGCCCAGGAGGATGGGGGGCCGCCGCAGCGTACGCGCAAGGGTCACCACGTCGTCGGCATAGTCGGCCATTCGCATGACACCGACGTCGGCCGCCACACTGTGTCCGTGACCACCGAGATCGAGCGCATGCGAGGGCCATCCGCGGTGCGCGAGCTCGTTCTGCCAGAACGTCCAGACCCGCGCCGAGTTCGCCGCTCCGTGTACGAGGATGAGCGGGGACAACGCCTCACCGCCGACCAAGAGGCTGTGTACCCGCAGAATCGGCATTCGCGAGCGTCGAGTCGAGACCGAGTCTGACATGGGACGATATTCTAGAACCAGATTCGAACCTAACGCAGGCCTGAATGACCATAGGCGTGCCGACTGTCCAACAGGACAACCTCCACCGAGCGTCTGGCACAGTCGAAGATGGGAGATCGGAGAGAGCAGTGACGGCCCGTGGGACCGCGGCGACGTTGGCAGTGGGTGTTCTGGCCTTGCTCATCCAGGCAAGCGAATGTGCTCAGCTGATGTGCCCGCCGCCGGATGGGGTGGTGCAACCAGGATCGGTCCGTCGGTCGACGCCATCGAGCGGCGCGCTCCAGAGACCGATCCAGCGCGTGCCGAGGGCCTGAAGGATGCCGCTTCTGCCCCCGGGAGGGCCCAACTCCACGACCTGGGACGCCGGAGGGACCTCCGGTCCTCGATCTGACGTCGCTCGAGAAGAGACTTCGCGAGACTCAGGCGATCGGTGTGTTCACCAAGCTCTCGCTCAAACATCGCGCGAAGCGCTCTGGAATCTGCTGGCGGATCCTGCGAAGTTTGCAAACCTCTGATTCCACTGGGGAGGAAGCGATGAGCAAGCGAATGAAGGACTGGGCGCTGATCGTCTTGAACGCAGCTCTCGTCGCCGGGCCCGCGCTCGCTGCGGACGACCCGGCGGTCCTCAAGGATTTGACGACGGTGATCGCTCTGCAAGGTCAGCCGTGTGGGCAGGTGGTCACCGCCGCCCGACAGGGCGACAACGACTATATCGCGACATGCCAGGATGGAAGCCGCTACCGCGTGTTCGTAAACTCCCAGGGCAGGGTGGTCGTGCAGAAGCAGTAAGTCTCTCGCGGTCAGCGGGGCGATCCGCGTCCCTATCGCAAGCTTCCGCTCCAACCTCTACCTCTCCACGCTACCCAGCTCACGCCCGCCACTGCCGATCGAGGCTGCGGTACTGGATGGCTTCCGCGCAGTGCTCGGCCGCCAGTGTTTCGGCTCCGGTCAGATCGGCGATCGTGCGGGCGACCTTGAGCACGCGGTCGTGACCGCGGGCCGAGAGCCCCAGGTGGGTCATGGCGGCGGCGAGGAGGCGCTCGGCCTCGGCAGGAACCGCACAAAAGCGCCGAACCTGGCGGGGGCTCATCGCGGCGTTGACGCGGATTCCCGTCGCGCTGAGGCGGTCGCGCTGCCGCTGGCGCGCGGCGCCCACGCGCGTGCGGATCGTCTCGGTTGCGTCGCCTGGCGCGGGTGCCCGAAAGTCCGCGGCAGCGAGCGCGGGGAGCTCGACGTGCAGATCGATGCGGTCGAGGAGCGGGCGCGAGAGGCGGCCGAGATATCGGGCCCGCTCGGCCGGCGTGCAGATGCAAAGGTCGAGGGACGGGCAACCACGCCGGCAAGGGTTGGCGGCGGCGACGAGCTGGAAGCGGGCGGGGAAATCGCTGACGCCGCTCGCCCGCGCGATGGTGACGCGGCCGTCCTCGAGCGGCTGGCGCAGCGACTCGAGCACATGCTGCTGGAACTCGGGTAGCTCGTCCAGGAAGAGGACGCCGAGGTGAGCGAGCGTCACCTCGCCGGGGTGCGGAGGAGTGCCGCCTCCGATGAGACCCGACACCGAGATGGTGTGGTGAGGCGCCCGGAACGGGCGCCGGCTCATCAGCTCGCCGTGACGCGGCAAGAGCCCCGCGACCGACCAGATGGTCGACGCTTCGATCACCTCGTCGCGGGTGAGCGGGGGCAGGATCGCCGCCAGCCGGCGCGCCAGCATCGTCTTCCCGCCGCCGGGAGGGCCGACGAGCAGCAGGTTATGGGCTCCGCCGGCCGCGATCTCGAGCGCGCGCTTGGCGTACGCCTGGCCCCGGACGTCGGCGAAGTCCAGATCGTCGGTGGCCGGCGCCGCTGGAGGCTCCGGCGGCGGCGGGGCGGCTGCGTCCGCGTCGCCGTTGAGCAGCCCCACCGCGTCGCGTAGCGTCGGCGCGCCGAGCACCCGGAGACCTTCGACGGCCTGGGCCTCCGAGTGGTTCGCGACCGGCACGACGAGCGTGTCGATGCCCTGCCGCCGGCACGCGAGTCCGACGGCGAGCACTCCGCGCACCGCCTGGATCTGGCCGTCCAGCGCCAGCTCGCCGACCACGGCGAAGGGGCCGATCCGCCCGTTCGTGACCGCGCCGGTGGCGGCGAGGATGCCCAGTGCGATCGGCAGGTCAAACGAGGCACCTTCTTTCCGGAGGTCGGCCGGGGCCAGGTTCACGGTGATCCGGTCGGCAGGAAAGGGGAAGCCGGCGTTGCGGATCGCGGTGCGCACCCGCTCGCGGCTCTCGCGCACCGCCGAGTCAGGAAGCCCTACCGTGGTGAACGCGGGCAGTCCCGGCGTGACGTCGACCTCTACCCGCACGAGCGCGGCTTCGACGCCGACAAGGGCTGCGGACAGGACCCGCGCGAGCACGAGGGATTGTTCGATCATCCGGCGGCGCGCGTCAATGTCGCAGGTTGGATACGATTGGCGGGGGCCGGACGCGGTCCGCCGGCGCCCGCGCGAGGAGTACGAAGGTCTTCGACCGTGGGGACATCACCGACGTTCGCGGTTGAGCCGGGCCGCTGCCTGCGCGGACGGAATTGGTGCTAGAGTCCGAGAATGGCGCGGCCCGCGGTTCTCGTCGTTGACGACGACCCCGGAGTCCGGGAGTCGTTCCGGCTGATCCTCGAGGACCACTACGACGTGGTCGACGTTCCGGACGGCCCGAGCGCACTCGATGTCGTCCGTGCGTCCCAGGTGGACCTCGTGCTACTCGACATCCGGATGGCCGGGATGGACGGGATCGAAGTGCTCGAGCGCATCAAGGCGATCGACGAAGGGATCGAGGTGATCCTCGTCACGGCCGTGAAGACGGTGCGGACGGCCGTGGCGGCCATGAAGCTCGGCGCCTTCGATTACCTGACCAAGCCCTTCGAGGAGGACGAGCTCCTGTCCCTCTCGCGCCGGGCGCTCGAACGCCGGGCGCTCGAGCGCGAGGTCGCGTTCCTCCGCTCCGAGCTGGCCCGGCGGCATGATCTCGACGAGATCGTCGGCCAGCACCCCGCGATGGAGAAGCTCCACGGGCTCATCGCGCAGGTCGCGCGCACGTCGACGACGGTGCTCATCACCGGCGAGAGCGGCACCGGCAAAGAGCTCGTCGCGCGGGCCATCCATCGCCAGGGGGCGCGGCGCGAGGGGCCTTTCGTCGCCGTCAATCCCGCGGCCATCGCCGAGTCACTCATCGAGTCCGAGCTCTTCGGCCACGAGAAGGGCGCGTTCACCGGCGCCCATCAGAGAAAGCTTGGTAAGTTCGAGCTGGCGCAGGGAGGCACCTTCTTTCTCGACGAGATCGGCACGCTCCGGTCGGAGCTCCAGGCCAAGCTCCTGCGGGTGCTCCAGGAGCGCGAGATCGAGCGGGTGGGCGGCACGCGGCCGGTGAAGATCGACGTCCGGTTCATCGCCGCGACCAACTCCAACCTCAAAGAGGCCGTGGGCGACGGTACCTTCCGTGAGGATCTCTATTACCGGCTCAACGTCGTCCACGTGGTGGTCCCGCCGCTGCGCGAGCGCATCCAAGACGTCCCCTTCCTGGCCGAGCACTTCATCCGTCGGGACAACCGTGACTTCAACAAGCGCATCGAGGGGCTATCGCCCGAAGCGCTCGCCGCCCTGCGGGCGTACCGGTGGCCGGGGAACGTACGCGAGCTCGAGAACGTCATCGAGCGATGTGTGGTCCTGGCCGAAGGGCCCGTCATCCAGCTCAACGATCTTCCGCTGGACGTGCTGCTGCCCCAGCAGGCCACGAAGGTCCGGGCGGCCGAAGCCCTCCCCCTCAATGAGGCCACGGACCAGTTCGAGCGCCAGATCGTGCTCCGAGTGCTCGAGCGCGTGGGATGGAATCTGACCGAAGCCGGACGGATCCTCGAAGTCCACCGTAATTCGCTCCGGGTGAAGCTCGCTCGCTGGGGCGTTCGCGCGCCCGGCGGGGAGCACTGAGCGCCCAACGACTGGGCGCCCAGTCGTTGGGCGCTCCGCCCAGTCACTGGGCGGCGGCGTTCGTGGCGGCCGGCGTGGACGGACGTTTTGCGGCTGAGAAGCAGGCACTTGACCCGATGGCCCGACGTTTGTCTCACATGGCTGCGGAATTGCTCCGTCTCCCGCCGGTTGCGCGTCCGAAGCCCTCATGGTGAGGGCTTCTCAACCGTGGAGGAGGAGAGCGATGGCGAAGGTATGGACCAGCATCGTGATAGTGGCGGCGGTCATCGGGTCGTTCCTGCTGGTGGCGCCGGTGATCGAGTCGGGAACTTCGGGCTCGACGCAGTTTTTCCAGGCCGTGGGTACGGCAGAAGGCGGCGGAGACTAGGCGCGGAACGTTTGCTAGCTGTTTCGGTGTCGGTCTGTCGTTGCCGTTCGGCGAGGAAGGGAGGCCCTCTGCCTCCCTTCCTCCTTCTCCTCCTGGGCGTGCTAGCCTGTGCCCAGCCATCGCCCGTCCGAGCTCAGGAGACGGGGACCGAGAGGGATCCAACCGTTACGGGCGCCGTCTATCGGCGGCCGCTGGGCCACGACCCCAAGACACTCGATCCCGCGCGGATCAGCGACATCTATAGCTTGTCCGTCTCCCAGCAGCTCTTCGACGGTCTGGTGCAATACGACCACGCGCTCACGATCGGTCCGGCGCTGGCGGAGTTCTGGCGCGCCTCACGGGACGGCCTCACGTGGACGTTCAACCTCCGCAAAGGCGTGAAGTTCCACAACGGGCGCGAGGTCTCGGCCGACGACGTCGTGTACTCGCTCACGCGGATCATCGACCCGAAGACGCGCTCCGGCGCGGCGGAGCTGTTTCTGAACGTCAGGGGCGCGCGCGAGTTCAGGGAAGGACGCGCCAGGACGGTACCGGGACTCGTGGCCCTCGACCGGAACACCGTGCAGGTGACCCTCAACGAGATGCTGGCGCCGTTCGTCGCCGTCCTCGCTGTCGGCCACGCGAAGATCGTGCCCAAGGACGTGGTCGAGGCTGAAGGCGAGGCCTTCGGTGCCCAACCGATCGGCACCGGACCGTTCAGGTTCCTCCGCTGGCAGCGCGGGAAGGAGATCGTCCTCGCCGCGAATGCGGACTACTTCGACGGTCCGCCGAAGCTCGCGCGCTTGATGTACCGGGTCTTCCCGGGAGACCAGCGCGACGCGATGTACGACGAGTTCCTGAAGGGAGACCTCGAGGACGCGCCGGTACCGGCCCGTGCCGACCGACGCGCCCTGGCGGCCGGCGGAAGTTACCTCTACGTGAAGCGCCCGATGATCAGTGTGCGCTTCTACGGGTTCAACACGCGGACGAAGCCCCTCGGAGACCGGCGCGTGCGTCAGGCCATCATCCATGCCATCGACCGGGAGGCGATCGTCCAGAGCGTGCACTTCGGACAATACACCTTCGCCCGCGGGATTCTCCCGCCCGGAATGCTCGGCTTCAATCCAAGGCTCTCCGGGTACGTGTATGACCCGTCCCGGGCTCGCGGGTTGCTCGCCGAGGCGGGCTACCCGGGAGGTCGAGGCCTTCCGCCCCTGGCCATCTGGTCGAGCGTGAAGCGTGATGACATCGTCCGCGAGCACGAGCAGATCAAGAATTCCCTTGCGGCCGTGGGCATCGCGGCTGAAGTCTACTACCTCACCGACTGGCCGGCTTTCTCGAAAATGCTCGAAGAGGGGAAGCTCCCCGTCTTCCTCTACGCGTGGTACGCCGACGTCCCGGACCCGGACAACTTTCTCACGAAGCTCTTCCACTCGCGGAGCTCGCGCAATTTCTTCGGATACGGGAACGCCGCCGTCGACGACCTCCTGGCGAGCGCCCGGAGCGCGAACGACCTCCACCAGCGGGTCGAGTTGTACCGGCGGGCCGAGCAGCTGATCCTCGAGGACGCGCCAATCGTCCCGGTCTTCCACCACACCTACGAGCGGCTATTCCAGCCGTACGTCAGGAGCGTCGAGGTGAACGGGCTCGGCGATCCCTACATCCCGTTCCG
>WNFH01001852.1_pt1 | contig 23596 bp, 13 predicted proteins | sample 5400411 | NCBI WGS metagenome assembly WNFH01 (sample SAMN13153347, study PRJNA577476) | soil metagenome | isolation source: 200 cm saprolite under Douglas fir tree site 2 hole 3 | place: USA:California | collected 2015-04-18 | reverse complement strand
TGAGACGTCCCGGAGGGTTAACCTCCCTGAAGGGTCGTGGAAGACCACCACGTTGATAGGCCGGATGTGCAAGAGGAGTAATCCTTTCAGCTAACCGGTACTAATTGCCCGTGCGGCTTGACCCTATAACCTTGTTGATGCGGCGCTAAGAAGCGCCGCATAACCACCGCGCAATGGAACGGACCTAGCGGCCGTTCATCGCGCGGGCAGGAATATCACGCAGGTGCAGTCGCAACCCCTTGCTTCCTCCCGAATTGGCTTCGTTGCGCGAGCAATGAGGCGACAAGCTATGTCTGGTACCCACAGCGCTCTGGAACCACGCCTTCCCATCCCGAACAGGACCGTGAAACGGGGCAGCGCCGATGATAGTGCGAGGTATACCGCGCGAAAGTAGGTCAGTGCCAGACTCCCATCCGCAAAAAAGCCCTCTCAGCGAGGGCTTTTTTGTTGGCGGCTCCAATGCCGAACTTTCTAGGGCAAGCCCCCGAATGGCCGGCGAATGTGGTCATTCCCCTGACACACCACCCGCTTCCCGATGTCGCGTAGTGCCGCACGATAAGAGGGTTGGCCCGTAGGCATATTTGCGCCTGCTCAATTCTCCTGGAAAAGCATGCTTTCCCCGCCACAGGCAGGATCGTCGGCTGTTCCCATCAAGCCCTGGGAAGCATGGCACTCCGCATACCTCCACCGAGGGACCCATTCGTGCCCACGCAGTCGCCGTCCTTGCGGCGTGTTGGGCAATCATCTCTGGGATCCGCGGGTATGGATGAAACCGGGGGATTGCGGTTGTCGCCTCCATCTCCCAACCCCATGTGAATATTTCACAAGTTACCTGTGAAGAGCTTCGCAGCGTCCCATCTTTTCGGAAACTAAGATTGGCAGCGTGCAAGGGCTAAAGCCGCGCACACCAACTCCCAAGAGAAAGGAAGAATGACGATGTCCCCCCGATCCCTGAAGAAGGCTCGCCGTGCCGCCCGATAACACCGTCTTTCGATTCGTCACCGTAAGAGGCCCGCGGAAACCGACCGACAAAGAGGTCGATGCCGCGTTCGTTCTCTACGAGAACAAGATCGGATCGACCGTCGTCGACGCCTACCGGAAGAAGAGCACCCGGGACGCGGCGGCGGTTGCGCAGCAGTTCAAGGACTCGAAAGCCTTCGCCACGAGCGTCGACGACATCGAGGAACGTCAGAAAGGGCTCGTGGTATTCGGCGATTGGCTCAGGACCGAGGCGCACCGTGTCACCCAGGCGACCCTGAAGGATTTTCGGAAGACGGTGCACGTCGCGCCAAAGGCCGGGATATCGACCTGGCTGTGGGATAACTTGGCCACGCATGTCCTGGTCGGCGGCCGTCCGGAGGTCCGAGAATCGATTATCAACGCGCTGAGGGTGTACAAGATCATCGAGGCGCCGGACCTGGAAGCGCGGGCGGACGCCGAGCTGCAACGCATGGCATCGGCAACCGTGCTCATGCCGTCGCGGGAGAAGCCCGCAAAGGCGCCCGCCAAAGGCGATGGTGGAAAGAAGGAACCGAAGCCTCCTGCGGCCGAAACGCCGGCACAGAAGGTCGCGAAGGGATTCGACAAGATCGAGATCATCCGGCGCGCCGGCGACGAGATCACGCAGCAGCTGCAACAGGAGATCGACCGCGCCCGCGCCGCGGCCCCCAAGCCTCTGCGGACCGCGAAGGTGACCAACGGGTGCATGGAGAAGGTGAATATCGACACGGAGAAGGAGGCTGCCGACGCAGCGATCCCGCACGAAGCGCTGCTGCTCACCCAGGACAAGCTCGGACAATTAAGCCAGGACGCACGAGTCGTCTTACGAGAAGCCGGCGTGGACGCAGGGGCGCGGCTGCCGTACGTGGTGCGGCGTCTGCAAATGCACGCGCAGGGCATCGCGCAGCAAACGATGTCGGGTATGACGGCGGAGCAGCGGGTGGTCGCAGCCGGAGGAGTTTTCTGGGTCGCTGCGACTCCCAAAATGCACGATCACGTGCCGCCGGCCTTCCCGGGACGCCAGGATCAGTTCTACGGCGATTTCTTCGTCAATGACCGCGATTGCAAGGTCCATCCGCTCGGTATCGCCGACTATCGCCGCGTGGAGCAGCGCCTCTATTGTTACCAGCCCGGAGAGGTCGCCCACATCGAGAACGTGATGCAGGGCGAAACCAAGGAGCGTACGACACGCAATCTGCGCCGGACCGAGGATACGATCACGGTCTCCACGCAGGAGGAAACCACCAAGGAGCGCGACACGCAGACCACGGACCGCTTCGAGATCGCGAGGGAGGCCAGCAAGGTCGTTCAGGAGGACATCAAGTTCGATCTCGGCGTGAACGTCCAGGCGAGTTATGGTCCCGTGAAGATCACGGCCGACACCAAGTTCGCCATTTCGAATTCCACCACCGAATCGGACAAGCAGGCCTCCAAGTACGGACGCGACGTCACCGAACGGGCCCTCGACCGCGTGGTGAAGACGGTTCGCGAGGAGCGGATCTCCAAGGTGATCCAGGAGTACGAAGAGATCAACAAGCACGGCCTCAAGGGCGGGGACGACAAGCACGTCGTCGGCCTCTTCCGGTGGGTCGACAAGGTCTACGAGGCCCGCGTCGTCAACTACGGGAAGCGGCTGATGTTCGAGTTCCTGGTGCCCGAGCCTGGCGCGTTCCATCTCTACGCAAACGCCAAGGACCCCATCGAGAGCACGCTCACGCTGAAGAAGCCGATCGATCCGCGGTCGCCGGACCTGTTTGCCGAAATCGGCCTCCAGCCGCTGACGTCGCATTTGTCGCTCACCGAGTGGAACTACGCGGCCTACGTGGCGGCGTACGAGGCGAAGGTGGATCCGCCGCCGTCGTACTTTGAGACGACGTCGAAGGCGTATCACCGCGAGGGCATGGACCACACCATACAGTTCGGCGACTCGAAAAACGACCTGAAGCTGCCGGAAGGGTACGAGGCCCTCAGTTTCGTCGCGCCCTTCGGTCTCCACTCGGAAACCCACGACGGTGGCGACAACTGGGTGACCATCGCCGTCGGCACCAAGTCGAGGTTCACGACCTCGGGCGGAACGTTTGCGAGCACGCTGGACGGCGAAGACGATATCGTACCCGTGGTAATCATGGGCCGCACGCGCTTCTATGCGATGAACATCGAGATCGTCTGCACGCGCACGGTGCCGGCATACGAGAAGTGGAAGCTCAAGGTGTTCAACGCGATCATCGACGCCTACAACACCAAGCTGGCCGCCTACAACAACGAGCTCGCCGCCGCCAGATCCCGGGTCGGGATCCAGATCCAGGGCGGCAACCCCGCGGCGAACCGGCAGCGGGAACAACTCGAGCTGGAGAAATCCTGTATCAGGCTCCTAGCGCAGCACTGCGACCCGTTGTGGTCGAACGCGATGAAGGACAACCAGGAGTGCAAGTATCCGGAGTTCGATTGCTGCGAGGCGATCCGCGACGGATCATACGTGCAGTTCGTCGAGCAGTGCTTCGAGTGGAAGCTGATGACGTACCTCTTCTTCCCGTACTTCTGGGGCCGCAAGTGCAACTGGCAGAAGATCTATCAGCTGGATGACGTCGATCCGCTGTTCCTCGCGTTCCTGCAGGCCGGCTTCGCGCGGGTCGTCGTGCCCGTGGCGCCCGGATACGAGCACGCGGCGCTCCGATTCCTGGCTGACGGCACGCTCTGGGACGGCGGCGGCACCCCGGGCGTGGACGATCCGCTTTACCGGTCGATCGTCGTCGAGATGCTGGAGGAGGTCGGAACCGTCGACCCGGACATCAAGCCCTGGAAGATCACGGTGCCGACGACGCTGGCGGTGCTGCAGTGCGACTCGGGCTGCGTTCCCGGCGACGGGCTACCGTGTCCGGGTCCGGACACGCCTTGGCCGCCGCCCGGAGCATAACCCGGAACGTGGTGGGCGCTCTGCATGGCTGATCAGGCTCGCGTCTACGCGTTGGTGAATCCGGCCCTGATTGCAGAGGCGCAGGACGTCATCGCCGAAGCGGTGTTCCGGATACTGGGCGTCGCCGATCCGGCGACGCACGAGTTGGTCGTCTCCGAAGGGAGCGGCTGGATCTCGTACGTCGCCAAGGAGGAGCTGTGGACGCGACAGTACCCGCCGGTGCTCCCGACGGCGGACGTGGCGCGCCAGCGGGCCGAGGCGTTTCTGGCTGAGGTCTCGGCGGCGACCGCTCCGGGTGCTCGGAATTGGCCGGAGAATCTCGCGCAGGTATCCCTGCTGCCGCGTCTCATGCGGCCGGTGCAGCTCTCGGTCGTTCCGCGACCGGACGGATCGGCGTGGGATCACTGGTTGTATCGCGCGCAGCCGCGGCTGTCGCTCAACCCATCGGGGCGGAAGAGCGTGCCCGTGTTCGGATCTCACGTGGAGATCCGGATCGGCGATCGCGGACAGGTCGTCAGCCTTCGCACGCGCTGGCGGCCGCTCTCGGGCGAGCGGATCACCGTGGACCTGACGCCGTTCAAGGCGTCCCCGCCCGAGGAAGGCGAAAAGCCGCATAACGGCAGACAGAACCCGCCGCACGACCTGCAGTACGTCCTCGACGGCGACGGGGTACCGCAGCACTATCTGGCGCCGTATTACCTCATGAGCGACGGCCACATGCTCCGCGCCGTCAGCGCGTCGCCGTACTCGCTGACCGTCGAGTTCGGACGCGTCCAGGGCGAGGACAGCATGCTGGTGACCGCCGCGGCAAGCGGCGGGAGCGGCAAGTACGCGTACAATTTCGCTGCTTACGTCCTGCACCGCGTCGAGGACGGCTACACCGAGCTCGGCCCTGGCCAGTCGGTCGAAGTGGTGACCGATACCGGCGCCGCCCGGGTCGGGGCCGTCGAGCTTCCCCGCGGCGCCTACATCGTCATGGTCAACGTACGGGACCGCGAAACGGGCGCGTTCAAGCACTCGCAGCAGCAGGTCGTGTCCACGCTCCCGCTCGGTCAGCCGCGGGCCAGGCCCGATCAAACGCCGGTGGTCTGACCATGACGAAGGCGCTGAGCGATCCGGAGACGAAGTGGAGCTTCAGCTGCCTGACCGATGGCGGCGGCTCGAAGCCCCCGGACGGCGGCCTCGTGCTGCAGCAGATGCAGCACGAGGGCCACAACTTCGCCAAGGACATCCGGGTCGTCGGCTTCTGGGTCGAAACCGAGACGGTGAGCGCCGGAACCGCCAGCTCCCCGAGCAAGAAATTCTATCTGCTCGATGCCGCCACGTTTACCGTATCGCCCATCGAGATCTTCGCGCCCGCGCCCCCTTCGTCGCCGGTTGCTGTCGCATCGACGTTCGCGTACCTGAAGCAACTGGACGTGGCGCTGGACTTCAAGGAGTTCTTCAAGAGCGCGGGCAATTACTTCGCGTACACGGTCAAAGCCCGGTTCACTGCGCCTGCGTTCTTCAAGGCGTTTCCGAATTGCGATATGGCGGGACTGAACGTGGAACAGGTGTTCCTGTTTTCGCGATATGGCAACGCCCCAGTGCACGAGCCGAGTGGCGGCCTCAACGCCGCACGCTGCCACCCGATCCTCAGATACGAGATGATCGCGAATGCCGCGCTCGACATCAAGAAAACGTTCACGCGCGTGAAGAGCATCCGGTTCGACTATCGGCTGCATCTGTGCGTCGACCGGCATCATGACCTGACGACCAACGCCGGGCTGAAGCAGATCGGCAACCAGGCGGGACTGTTCGCCGATGGTGAGAGCGGAGCAGTGACGATAGGGGCAAAGAGCTTGAGCTTCCGGGGGGGGCTCGTCATAGGGGGTATACCCATTCCGTTGCCTGATCCGACCAAGTTTTCGAAAGGCGTGTTCGAAGGGATCGAAAAGCCGCTCGTTCTCGAAGTGACGCTTTCCGGTCTGGAGAGCGGATTTTCAGCGTTTCGGACCTCGCCAAGCGCGCCGGAACAGCGGTGCTGGGACAACGTGCATTGGTGGGGAGCGCGAGGGGCGGGAAAGCCCCTGATTTCGGCGCCCGGCGCATTTCATGCCGCACATATCCATTGGCGGTGGGGCAAGGCGGCCTCAGACAAGAAGAGTCCCCAATTCGGGGCCGGATGGCCATCGGGCGTCGAGGGCAATGCACCTACCGCGGGAAAGTGGGGTCCCATCGTCGACCCGAACATCTGGATGCAGACGATCCGCGTGGCGATCGTGAAGAACGACCCCAAGCTCGATCCCAACAAAGCGCCTGCCTCGAGCCTGAGCAAGGCGGACTGGAAGACGCTCTTCGATCCCGGCCTGCGCGCGACGCCCGACGATGTGTCCGCCGGAGACGACCTCGTCATGTGGTATTCGGTAGGGATCCCGAGCGAGGTGACATTCGACACCTCAGGGGCGGCTAAGACGTTCAAGGCGAAGACCCCCGCGTCGGTCTTCGTCAGCGGCATTTTCTTCGCGCATGACGCCGAAATCACGGGCGTCGCGGTGGGCACCACCGATCCCCAGCACTTTCCGACCGACGAGGCCACTATCCGCGCAGGCAAGAAGTGGTATCGATTGGCGTGGTAATCCGTGCGCCTCAGCGATCCCGGCGCGACCAACTGGAGCTTCAGCTGCCTGACCGACAGCGGCGGGACACGGCCGCCCGCCGGCGGGCTCGTGCTGCAGGAAGTGCAGCACGACGGTCACAATTTCGCGCGCGACATTCGCGTCATCGGGTTCTGGGTCGAGATCGAAACCGTCCGGCCCACCGGAACCGTCGCGTCGACGACGAGCAGCTTCTACGTGCTCGACAGCCCGCCGTTCACCGTTTCGCCGCTCAGCGTGCTGCGACCTGTCCCGACGGCGAGCCCCACGTCCGTAGGGGGCACCTTCAACTACCTGCGCGAAGCCGACGCGGCGCTCGATTTCAGGGAGTACTTCAAGGACTCGACCGGCAACTATGTCGCGTTCGGCGTGAAGGGCGAGTACCAGGCGCCCGCCTTTTTCGCGGGGTTCACCAACTGCGAGCTGGCCGGCTTGACGGTCGAGCAGATCTTTCTTTTCTCGCGGTACGGCAACTCGCCGGTGCACGAACCGAGCGGCGCGCTCAACGCCGCGCGATGTCATCCGATTGTGAAGTACACGACGATTCCGAACGGGTCGGTGAATCGGGGCGTCGACTACACGCGGGTGAAGAGCATTCGCTTCGACTATCGTCTGCACTTGTACATCGATCGCCACCACGACGTCGCGACGAACGCGACCCTCGCGCAGCTCGGCAATCAAGCGGGCCTTTTCGCCGACAGCGACACGCTGAGCGGCACCGTGATCACGGCCATCGGGTCCACGCTGTGGAACTTGTCCACCTCGGCCGGCGTCTCGAGCGGATCCTTCGATGCCGTCGAGAAACCGCTCGTGCTCGAGGTCACCGCTCCCGGGTTGGCCAACGGATTCCCTATGTACCGAACGATGCCGCCGAACTCCGTGACCGTGCGGTCCTGGGACAACGTCCACTGGTGGGGCGCGCGCGGCCCCGGCGCGCCGATCATCTCCACACCGGGCGCGTTCCACGCGGCGCACATGCACTGGCGCTGGGGCGGGGCCGCGAAGCCCGTGGCCGGCAATCCGCGTTTCCACGGCAACTGGCCGAGCGGTCAGGCGGCGAACCCGGTGACCAACGGGATGTGGGGCCCGGTCGTCGATCCGAACATCTGGATGCAGACCATCCGTCTGGCGGTCGTCAAGAACGAGGCGCGTCTGGATCCCACGAGGGGCGCGTCCGCATCGAGCCTCAGCCGCGCGGACTGGAAGACGCTCTTCGACCCCGGCCTACGCGCCACACCCGATGCGATCTCGAGCGGCGCCGACATCGTGCTGTGGTTCTCGGTCGAAGTCCCGCGCGAGGTCACGGTTCCGGGCTTCTCGACGTTCACGCCGCCCAGCTACACCACCATGCCGACGACCACGTATACCGCGCGGAGCCCCGGGACCATTCTCATCAGCGGCATCTTCTTCGCGCACGACGCGGAGCAGACCGGCTTCCTGGTCGGCTCGACGAGCCCGGCGTACCGTCCGCGGGACGAGGCGACGATCCGCTCGGGAAGGCAGTGGTTCAGGCCGGCCAGCTGACGATGCGTGGCGCGCGGCGTCCGCGCAGCTTCGACATCAAAGTCGAAGTACGACACAGGAAACGGTCGTGAAACCATGAGTCAGACGAGACATGTCGATGCGATCGTGGCCGGTGCAGGCCTGGCCGGAGCTTCTGCGGCGTGTGTACTCAGCGGACTCGGCTATCGTGTGCTCGTCGTCGATGCCGGCCTTGATCACGGAAGGCGGCTCAGCGGCGAGCTAATCCATTCCCTCGGCGTCGCGCACCTGCGCACGCTCGGTCTGTTCAGGCCTCTCGTTCGCGCGGGCGGCGTTCCGGTTCGCGGCTTCGCGGTGTTCTCATGTCACGGGCAACCGCCGAGAGCTTCGCCTCTGACCGACTCGACTGGAGCGTTTCCGACGGCCGAGTTACTTGACTATCCAGAGACATCTGGATCGGAGCACGGGCTTGCCGTCGAGCGCGTGGCGATGATGGCCGCTTTGCTCGGCGCATTGACCGAGCTACCCAACATTGAATTGTGGAAAGCTGCAAGAGTCACCCACGTGCAATTGCAACGCGAAGGCTTGGCGACTGTGACCGTCAGACGCCAAGACGGCGAATGCAAAGTGGTGACGCCATTATTAGTGGCTGCGGGTGGTCGCAGCTCATTCCTCCGCAGGAGCGCAGGCGTGAGCGCGGCGGAGTCGCGGATCTCAGTTATGCTCGGCTATCACCTAACGCCCGCAACGCTGCCACACCCCGGCTACGGCCATGTTTTCGTCGGCGGACCCGGTCCTGTCGTGGCGTACCCGCTAGGCGCCGATCGGGTCCGGATGCTGATCGATGTTCCCGGAACGCCTGTGGCGCGGCTCACTACTCAGACATTCGCGGCGTACGCGCACGCTCTTCCTTCGGGATTCCGCGAGGCCGCGCAAGACGCGATCGAAAAGCAGACGCCACTCGTCGCAGCCACATACTCGATGATTCCGAAAACTTCAGTCAATGGTTGTGTGGCATTCGTAGGCGATGCAGCGGGATGCTGTCATCCGCTGACCGCAAGCGGAATGAGCTTCAGCACACGCGACGCGTTGTGGCTTAGGCAAGCACTGTGCCAGGCGGGCGGCGACTTCCCGGCCGCGCTCAAGCTTTATTCTTCGCTACGTGCGAACGCGCAGCAGATGCGCTTCCTTCTGGCGGATCTACTCTACAACATGTTCTCTGCGCGCACGCCGGGCATGCGTTTGCTTTGTTCGGGTACGCTGCGGTACTGGCAATCGAACCCTCGCGGGCGACAAGTCACTATGGCGCTTCTCGCCTCGGATGAAACGCGCCTGCACGTCCTCGCGCGCGAATATCTGAGCTCGGCATACCACGCGCTCCCGGCGCTGTGGACCTGGCCGTCGAACCCGCGCAGCCTGGTGGAGCGCAAGCGAGCGCTCATGGGCCTGCTCAGCGATTCGTTGAGCTACATGTGGCGCACCGCGAAGCCTTACGCTCGTTACGTCGTCCCGGGCCATGAGAAGGCTGGTGTTCCTCTCGAGTGACGGTCAGATACGCTTGCAAAGAGACGCAGCAGTGCTGACACACCCCCACCGATGATGCCGCAAGCGTCAGTTTCTGATACCAACGCGATTAGCGCAGCCGTGCGTCGAGGGACTACGTATCTTGCACAATTTCAGACGCGCGAAGGCTCGCTCAAGGGCAACTACGACGGGCCGCTCTTCCTCGTGCCGATGTTCGTTTTCGCCCACTATGCTACGCGAAGGCGCATCGCGCCAGACTGGTCTGATGGCTTCCGCCGCTCCATGCTCCGATCACAAAATGGGGACGGCGGCTTTCCTCTACACGTCGAAGGGGAAAGCTATCTATTCACGACTGTCTTCAATTACATCGCGTTACGGATGCTGGGAGTATCCAGTAGCGCGACCGAACGCGCTCGTTTGTGGATCCTCGCACATGGCGGAGCCGCTAACGTGCCTTCGTGGGGGAAGTATTGGTTGGCGATACTGCGTCTGTACCGCTGGGAGGGCGTAAATCCGGTCATTCCCGAGTTGCTTCTCCTGCCGAAATGGTTCCCAGCCCATCCAAGCCGCTTCTGGTGTCACGCGCGGGTTATCTATCTCGCAGTGTCGTATTTGTATGGCAGGCGGTGGCAAGTACCGGAAGACGGGCTGCTCGCTCAGCTTCGCACCGAAATCTACGAACGACCCTACATCGACGTCGAGTTTGCTGGCCCCCGCGATGCGATTGCTGAAACAGATCTGCGCGTTCCGCACAGCTGGTCACTTCGAGTCCTGAATGCTGCCTTGTGCCGCGCGGAATCGTGGATTCCACAAACGCTGCGCGAGCGCGCACTGCGCCTTGCCCTCGACCACATTCACTACGAGCAGCTCACGACTTCGTTTATAGACATCGGGCCTGTCAACAAAGCCCTGGACGCCGTGGCCTGCCACGCAGCGGAGCCAGACAGCGCGCACACACAGAAGGCCCTCGAAGCGCTCGACGCCTATGTCTTTGAAGGCGAGTCCGGCCTCGTGGTGCAGGCGTACAACTCTTCGGAACTTTGGGACACGGCCTTCGCCATCCGCGCGGTACACGCTGCGAAGCTCGTGCGCCCGTATAGCGGGTTTGTCAACGCTGCATGCGGTTTTCTCGATGCGAACCAGGTGCTCGAAGACCCGCCGGAGCGAGAGAAGTATTTCCGCGACCCGGCGCGCGGCGGCTGGCCCTTCTCGAACAAGGCTCACGGCTGGCCGATCGTAGACTGCACCGCCGAAGCACTGATGGCGGCAATCGAGACACGCGCGAATCTCAAGAATCCGATCGCCGCCGATCGTCTTCTGAGCGCGGTAGATCTCATCCTTCAATGGCAAAACAACGATGGGGGCTGGCCGACGTACGAGCGCTGCCGCGGCTCGCCGGCGCTCGAACGCCTGAATCCGTCGGAGATGTTCCGCAACATCATGATCGATCGCTCCTCCGTTGAGCTCACATCGGCGGCGCTGCAGGCGCTTGCATCCGCACGCGGAGCGTTCGGCAACTCGCTCGGGACGTCGCGCCTATCCGGCATCAATCTGGCGCTACGTCGCGGCACGCGATACCTGCGCGAAGCGCAGCGTCCCGACGGAAGCTGGAAGGGGTCGTGGGGTATTTGCTTCACGTACGGAACGTGGTTCGGCGTCTGGGCTCTCCTTGCCTGCGGCGTCCCGAGCACGGACGCGGCGATTGCACGCGCGGCACGATTCGTTTTATCGAAACAGCGAGTCGACGGTGGCTGGAGCGAGAGTTATCGCAGCTGCATCGAGGACACGTACATCGAGCACCCTGATGGAACACAGCCGGTGATGACCGCGTGGGCGTTGTTAACGCTGTTAGTGATCGATCGCGGCGACATGGATCGGGCCATCAAGCGCGGCGTTCACTGGCTCGTCGATCACCAGCGTCCTGACGGCGATTGGCGGCAATCGGGAATGACCGGCGTCTTCAACGAAACCTGCATGCTCAATTACCGCTTCTACCGCAACTACTTTCCGATATGGGCGCTCGCCCTTTTTCAACGGCACGGACTGTAACGCGATGATTGAGGTGATCGTACTCATCGTATATGGCTTGTGCCTGCTCGGCCTACTGACGTACAGCGTCGTGCAACTGCACCTCGCGATCATGCACCGTCTGCTGCGCACGCGATCTCGTCCGCGGCTAGCGCAGCTCACGGGTGACGACGTACCCCGGGTCACGGTCCAGCTGCCGATCTACAACGAACGCTACGTCGCCCCGCGCCTTATCGAGCACGTCGCTCGATTCGACTATCCGCGCGATCGCTTCGAGATCCACGTCCTGGACGATTCTTGCGACGATACGGCGGCGATCGTCGATGCATTATTACCTGAGCTTCGCGCACGGGGCTTGTCAGTCGAGCACATCCGGCGCACATGCCGCAGCGGCTATAAGGCGGGCGCGCTGCGCGACGCGATGACCCTTGGCACCGGAGAATTCATCGCCATTTTCGACGCGGATTTCTGCCCCGCGCCCGATTTCTTGCGCAAGGCGCTCCCCTACTTCAACGATGCGAACGTCGCGGTGGTCCAGATGCGATGGGGCTACCTCAACGAAGCGTATTCGCTTCTGACGCGCCTCCAGGCCTTTCTGCTCCGGTTGCACTTCGACCTTGAGCAAGGTGCGCGTACCGGCGCGGGATTCTTCGCCAATTTCAACGGCACCGGCGGAGTGTGGCGCCGCACGGCGATCGAGGATGCAGGTGGCTGGCGCGCGGACACCCTCACCGAGGACATCGACCTCAGCTATCGGGCACAGCTCCGGGGCTGGCGCATGATCTACCTGGAGCACGAGACCTGCGACAGCGAATTGCCGGTCGACATGGAGGGCTTCCGGTCGCAGCAATTCCGGTGGATGAAGGGCGGCGCCGAGAACGCGCGGCTCCATGCGCGATCCATTCTCCGCAGCCGCCTGCACTGGACCGTCAAGCTGCACGCCTGGGCACACCTGTTTGCCAGCACGTTTTACCTGCTGACTCTGGTGTTTCTTTCGATGTCGATCGCTCTGGTTTTCGTGAAGAACACGTTCATCGACTTCGACTACGTGCAATACAGCACCCCCTTCTTCGCCGTGACGATCTCGCTGCTCCTCGTCTTCCACGAAGCGCAGTGGCGCTTCCACGCTCGCGAACGCTTCCTTGTCTGGTTCGTGGTTATGATGCCCGCGTTCATGATACTCACCCTCGGCTTGGCGTTGCACAACGGCACTGCCGCGCTGCTCGGCTGGCTGGGGCGGCGGTCGGAGTTCGTCCGCACGCCAAAATACGGCATCGTCGGCGAGACCGGTCGCTGGGCGAGCACCGTCTACGCGCACGGGATCGTGGGCACGATGGTGCTGGCGGAGCTGCTCATGCTCGCCGCGACCGGCCTCGCGCTGATCGAAGGCTGGCGGCGAGACGATTGGTCGCTTTACCCGCTCCAGGTGATGGCCTTCATAGGCCTCGCGTGGGTCATCGGATTATCCGTGTCGCATGCCCGGCATGCGCGCGGACGTGCATGACCCACGAATTGGGGGAGGCATCCCGGCCGTATCCGATTGGGCGCTCGCCAGATGCCGCGCGTTAGCAGTTGATGATAATGCCATGAATTTCCGCGAAAACGGTGACCCATCGCTCGAAGATTCACTGGGCGTTGAAGCGCAACTTCCGTGTTATGCCCGGCGCCCAGTGGCTGGAACTGCTTCTACAGCACGTTCCCCGACGGCTACGAGCAGGTCTCGCACCCAACGGGTGTCGTTGCACTGAGAGTGAAACCCGCCGCGGGAGCCAACAGGCGTTGCGAATCGGGCGATCCCGTGTCCACAAATGTCCTTTGCTTGGCCCAAGCCTCCTTGCCAAACCGCGCTGAGCACGCGCACGACTGGAAAAGCGATTACCGGCAATGGCTGCCGCTCCTGCTACTGGCGTGGGCGTCGGCACTGTTGCTGCGCGACCGGTTCATCTCGGACTGGGATGCGTTTGATTACACCGCCTATGCGGTGCGCAATGTCCCGACCTCGCTTGGGCTCGGTCGCGCGCTGTTCCTCGGCTATAACCACGCACTCTGGGAACTAATGCATCACTGGTTTGGGATGCCGGCCGAGCAATCTCACCTCATCCTGACCTACGGCGCGATCGTGCAAAGCGGCCCGGCCGTGGTTGGCCTTTATGCGCTCTACAAGGAGCTCACAGCCAGCCGTCTGGCAGCCACGTGCGGCGCGCTACTTGTGGCGCTTTCGCCGTTGTATTTGATTTATAGCGGGCGCGGGATGAGCGAGATACCGGGCGCGCTCGCCTTCAGCTGGTCGCTCTGGTGGATGATGCGCAGCCTGCGGCTCGGTTACCTATGCCAGTATCTCGGGGCCGCCGCGCTTTTTGGCTTAAGCGCCAACATTCGCGAGTTTGCAGTCTTCTATCTACCAGTGGTCGCGCTCGCTGCGCGCGTCTATGGTGTGCGCTGGCGGCTATGCCTGACGGCGTTTGCAGTAGCGGCACTGGCGGCGGTGGCAGGCATAATCTTCTGGTCGCTTTACGGGTCCAGCGATTATCTCTCTTCAGTCATCGGCTGGTATCAACTGAGCGCTAGAGAGCGGCAGGTGCATCCGGTGACGATGCGCAATTTGTGGCTCCTGCCGGCTTACGCTTTTATTTGCTCGCCGGCAGCGACGCTTGCGGCGCCTTTCGCACTGCGGCGGCTTTGGTCTGAGCGGCCTCGCCGCGCGCTGTTGCTCATGGGCTGCTTCGGACTCCTTTCAGACCTTGTGCTGCTGGCCAATCACGACGTCTCGGTCAATCCCCGGTATTTGTTGACGGGATTGCTTGGGCTGGCGGGCGTTTGCGGCTGGCATCTGGCCAAGCAGTATCCAGGGTGCAAGCTGGTGCTGGCTGGCACTGTGGCGCTGACCGCAAATTTCCAGAGCGATTGCGGCGCGTGATTACATCGCGAAGATCGCCGATCTGCCGGCCAACTCAGTCTTCATCGTCGGCAAGCATTCGCCGCTGGTGAACTTTTACCGTGGCGTCGGCGCGCGTCCCCGTTGGCACACGATCTCGTCTGGATCAGGCTGGCCTGATGACCGGCTCGGCGCAGTGATTGATGGTTATCTGGCCGAAGGTCGGCCGATGTATGTGGACTTCGATCCGCAGTTGTGGGAGCCGGGTATGCGTGCGCGCAATCGCGAAGCGCCAGGTTTGGAGATGATCCAGCGGGAATATAGATTGGAGTCGGTGCGGGCGTCGCTTTATCGAATCTGGAAGTAAAGATTGAAGAATCAGCCGCCATCTGGGCCATTGTCCATTATCCGTGGTGCACTGATCTGCCGAGAGGTGCCGCGGGAAGTAGTTTCTCCGCCCAGCAATGGACAAGGTGAAATGGATGAGACGTCCCGGAGGGTTAACCTCCCTGAAGGGTCGTGGAAGACCACCACGTTGATAGGCCGGATGTGCAAGAGGAGTAATCCTTTCAGCTAACCGGTACTAATTGCCCGTGCGGCTTGACCCTATAACCTTGTTGATCAAGGAATCCACGCAATGCAGTCGCAACCCTTGCTTCCTCCCGAATTGGCTCCGTTGCGCAGGCAATGAAGCGACAAGCTATGTCTGGTACCCACAGCGCTCTGGAACCACGCCTTCCCATCCCGAACAGGACCGTGAAACGGGGCAGCGCCGATGATAGTGCGAGGTATACCGCGCGAAAGTAGGTCAGTGCCAGACTCCCCACAAAGCGAGAAGCCCAGGCCCCGTGCCTGGGCTTCTTTGTTTCTCGAAATTCTCTTGCCAAACGACGTGATCCCGGCTACTCGACGATGGCCGATTCAAGGAACTGCTCCAAGGCACGCACTGGCTCCGAGTCCTCGAAAAGTACCTCACGGTTGGTCTCGATCCGAGTCCGAATATACGAATGGTATTCAGGACTTTGGCAAAGCCTGACTGCAAGGTCGACATAGCCTTCTTCGGTCGTCGCCACCAGCTCCTGCAATTGCATCCGTTTGAGGATGCCGCCCGCCAACCTACCCCGCAGAAAGCGGCCTTCTCGCGTCACAATCGGCAATCCGCACTCCACCGCTTGCATTGCCGTATTGAAGCCTGAGAAGCCGATCGTGTCGAGAAGAACATGCGCGCGACTCATCAGTCCGTAATATGACGTGGTCTTTTGCATAGGCGCAAAGACGGCCACTTTTTCGAAATCGATTCCCTTGCGGGCGAGCGCGGTCCGCAAACGAATGTGCAGCTTCTCCGATAGTTCGACTGGATGGTGCCTAAAGAAAATGAACTTGCATCGGCCCAACCGGCGAGCGATTTCCGCGAATACCCAGTCGTATTGAGGCATGTATTTAAACGGCGTGCCGGGGCAAATCAGGATCGGCTCCGTCCAATCGACGTCCAACCCGCCTAGGTCGGGAGGAGTGGCGATGGCCCGCAGCGGCGGATAGTGGCACCCCAGATGAGGCAGTTTCAAGAGCTGCTCGGTGTAGTTTGCTTCCGCCCCCTCCGGCTCCATGCCTTCTGCGGACAGGAAGTAGTCGATCGTCCTCAACCCTGAGGTCTCGGGATTTCCCCAGGCCGTAGCCTGCACAGGCGCAAGCCGCAGGCACGCCAGCTTTACGGTCATTGAATCCATGCCGATTTCCGGATAGATAAGCACATCCAGTTGCCGGCTCATGATGGTCTGCACCCAACCATACAAGCTCCGGTTTCCCTGCTCGAAACTCGTTGCGAGCGATTGCGCAAGGCGCGTCTCCTGATCACAATCGGCACCCAAATAGAACGCATGAAAAGCAAACCGCTCGCGGTCGAAGCGCTGAAACCAGCCTTTTACGATCGCGCTCCACACGGAGTGGTTTTGAAAATGTCGGGAAACCACGCCGACCCGGACAACGCCGCCGCGGGACCGGCTGCGGCCTGGGTCCGTAAATTGCTGCCGCTTGAACCAGTCGGACATGATGCGGACGCAAAGGTCTCCGTGACGGGCAAACAATTCGCGATTGTTTTCTTCTTGGTAAAGAAGATAGAACGGCGTCTGGCTGCCCACGGACTTAAAGCTCTTCGCACAGCGGTTGATGTCGATCCAAGAGTCGAGCTTTGCGAGGTCTCGGGAAAATGCAAGTCGGCTGTCCCTCGGATCGGCATCGATTTCGTACACGGCGGGAAGCTGCGACATTGCGATTGACCAGCGTACTTGAATGTTCTCCGGATCGAGCGAAAGAGCCCTTTGATAGCAGACGAGGGCCTCATCGAGCCGCCCGCTGTCCCTGTGGAGGTTCCCGAGGCTGAAATGCGCATCGACGAGATCGGGATTCAGCGCCACGGCTTTTTGAAAGCAATCGGCCGCCTCGTCTAGCCTCTGTTCGCCGCCGAGAATATTCCCCAAGCTCAAATATCCCGTCGCAAAGCTGGGGTTGCGCTCGAGTGTTTTGCGTAAGCAGTCGATAGCGGCGGCGGGCTGCCCCTGTTCGTGAAGGACCGTGCATAGATTGTGCTGTGCTTCGACGAATTCCGGGTTGAGCTTGAGCGCGTGGCGGTAGCAATCGATCGCGTCGTTCAGCCTACCTTCTTCCCTGAGGATGTTTCCTAAGTTGGAATGGGCCTGGACCGAGTTGGGGTCGAGTGCAATGGCTTTCCGATAGCATTCGCCGGCCTCTCTCAACTGTCCCAGACCGGACAGAACATTTCCGAAGTCGGACAGTGTGTCGGGAAGGTGAGCATTGATAGCCAGCACTTTTCGGTAGACGACCCCGGCTTCTTCGAGCTGGCCTCGCCGGGCTAGCACGTTCCCGAGAGCATTCAACGCATCGAGATTGTCCGGGTCCGCCGCTACCGCGCGTCGTAGTGCAGCTTCGGCGTCGCCCCATCTGCCCAGTTTCCCCAGGACTGTGGCGTAGTTGTAGAGCGCGCCGAAATACGCCGGCCGCTGCTTGATTGCCATTTCGAGCGCCGCAGCGGCAGCCGCGAGATCACCTCGCGAGTCGTGTAGATCGGATAGCGCGACATTCGCCTCCGGGAAATCGGGCCTGTGCTTCAGGGCCGCACGGAGCAGCCGCTCAGCCCGATCCTGGGCTCCGCGCGCACAGAGGAGCTTGCCGAAATTGTAATTTACGTACACGTTCTCGGGATCCAGCGTGAGCGCCGTTTCGTAGGAATCTATAGCTCCTTCGATGTCGCCGGCCGCCTCGAGCCCTATGCCGAGATTGAGATGTGCTTTCGGGTACCGGGGAGCGATCTCCACCGCGGCCCGATAACATTCGCAAGCTTTGAGCAGCTTGCCTTCCGTTTCAGCCTGATTGCCCGCACTGATGAGCCGGTCTGCCGATTCTTTGACAGCGACCGCATCGTTCGATACGGCCGCGCGACGAAATGGCAGCAGGCGCCTCATTAGGTCGCTCAACATGGCAGTGGGAAGTGGTGTCGAACCAGTCGTGACGGTAAAATCACAACCTATTCTAGGGTATCGGCTTCCTCGACGCCGTATCCCAGGGAGGGCCGGAAACCCAAGATCACGAGAGATGGTGTGGCCGGTCCTGCCTGGCGATGAGCGATTCGAAAATCGGATCGCTTCGTGGCGCACGGCCGCGAAGCGCAGGTCTGGTGGGTGGTACTGGGATCGAACCAGTGGCCCCTCCCGTGTGAGGGGAGTGCTCTACCGCTGAGCTAACCACCCGCGACCGCGAATATTAACAAAACCGCGGGCCGACCGTCCGGGTGCGATCGCGTACAATGCGGCGTTTGCTCGCGCCGCCATGGTCAGAACCCGTTTTGCCCCGAGCCCGACCGGCTACCTCCATATCGGCGGGGCGCGCACGGCCCTGTTCTCCTGGGCGTACGCTCGAAAACACGGCGGCAAATTCATCCTGCGCATCGAGGACACCGACCTCGAGCGCTCCACCGAGGCCTCGGTGCAGGCGATCCTCGACAGCATGCGCTGGCTCGGTCTCGATTGGGACGAGGGACCTTTCTTCCAGATGAAGCGGCTCGCGCGCTACAAGGAGGTCGCCGAGCGACTCATGGCAGAGGGAAAAGCGTACCGCTGCTGGGCGACCCGGGAAGAGCTCGACGCGGTGCGCGAGGCGCAGAGAGCGCGCGGCGAGAAGCCCCGCTACGACGGGCGCTGGCGCCCCGAGCGCGCCAAGGCCGCGGGGCTCGTGCCTCCGGCCGATCGGCCGCCGGTCGTGCGCTTCCGCAACCCGGAGGAGGGCGAAGTCAGTTTTCACGATCTTGTCAAAGGGCCGATCACGGTGGCGAACGCGGAGCTCGACGATCTGGTGCTGCTGCGCGCCGACGGAGTCCCCACCTACAACTTCGGAGTGGTGGTGGACGACCTCGACATGGAGATCACGCACGTGATCCGCGGTGATGATCACGTCAACAACACGCCCCGGCAGGTCAATATTTTTCGCGCCATTGTCGGAAATTCGGGCGCGGAGCTTCCCCGATTCGCGCACGTGCCGATGATCCTCGGGACGGACGGCGAGCGCCTCTCCAAGAGACATGGTGCGGTAAGCGTGATGCAGTATTCCGAGGACGGCTATCTACCCGAGGCGCTGGTCAATTACCTGGCGCGGCTGGGTTGGTCCCACGGCGACGAGGAAATGTTTACGGTCGCGCAGTTCATCGAATGGTTCGACCTCGCCCACGTCAGCCACTCGGCCGCGCAATTCAATCCGGAAAAGCTGCGCTGGCTGAACCAGCAGTATCTCAGGCGGCGCCCCGACGCCGAGCTGGCGCAACTCGTCGCCCCGCGCGTGGAGCGTGGCGGGGGAAAGCTGGCAGGAGGCCCGGAGCTTGCAGCGGTCGTCGCCTTGTTCAAGGAGCGCTCCGAGACGCTCAACGAGCTCGCCGAGCAGGCGGTGATGTTCTATGGCGAAGCGCGGGCCGCGCGGGGGCAGCTCGACCCAAGCTTGACCGGCGAGGTGCGTCCGGCGCTCACCGAGCTCGCCGCGAAGTTTTCCGCGATCGAGGACTGGCACGCGGAGTCGGTGATGGGCGCGATCCAGGCAGTGATGGACAGGCACAAGCTCAAATTACCGAAGATCGCGATGCCGTTGCGCGTGATCGTCTTCGGCCGCACGCAGACGCCGAACCTCGGGCCGGTGCTTGCATTGGCCGGGAAAAAACGCGTGCTGGAGCGGCTTCAGGAGCATCTCGCCGCGTGATATAATTTTTGCCCTTGCGTGGGGGTATAGCTCAGCTGGGAGAGCGCTTGCATGGCATGCAAGAGGTCAGCGGTTCGATCCCGCTTACCTCCACCAGACCGGCCTCCGGCCGTCGTAAGAGTCCTTCGGGTCCCCATCGTCTAGAGGCCCAGGACATCGCCCTTTCACGGCGGTAACAGGGGTTCGAATCCCCTTGGGGACGCCACGTATTATCAGTGCGTTACGTCGATAATCTGGGCCTTCCGCCGTGCCGAATCTGTTCCGCCGGTGTTTGACTGACCCATTCGACAGTGCGCCATAGCAAAGGAGAGAAAATGAACCGAACCGGATTGCACGCTGCAAGCGCCGTGCTCGCTGCCGCCGTAATGGCGGGCGGCTGCGTCAGCAAGGGCGATTACGAGAAGCTCGAGGCGGAAAAGAATCAGGAGATCGACGCGCTGCAAAAGCAGCGCGGCGGGCTCCAGGAGCAGGTGCAGAGCCTGCAGTCGCAGAAGACGTCGCTGGAACAGCAGCAGGCGGACTTGCGCAGGCAGATCGACGCGCTGGAGCAGCAAAAGACGCAATTGCTGACCGCCAGCAAGCAAACCCAATCGCAATACGACGCGCTGGTGCGCAACCTCACCGAGGAGGTCAAGAAAGGCGAGCTCCAGGTGCGGCAGTACAAGGACATGCTGACGGTCGACGTGGCCGAGCAGCTGTTCTTCGATTCCGGCCGGGCGAACCTCAAGGACTCCGGCAAAGCGGTCCTGAAGAAGGTCGGCGACGCGCTGAAAGGGTACGACGACAAGGTCATCCGGATCGTCGGCCATACCGACAACGTGCCGATCACCAAATCGCTGCAAAAGGTCTTTCCCTCCAACTGGGAATTGTCGGTCGCACGCGCGACGACCGTCGTGCGCTATTTGCAGGAAGTGGGCATTCCGCCCGAGCGGATGGTCGCGTCAGGCCGTGCCGAATACCAGCCCATCGCCCCGAACGACACCGCCGAAGGGCGTAAGAAAAACCGCCGTATCGAGATCACGCTCATCGATCGAAACCTGGTGCAGGAGGCCGCCCCGCAGCGGCAGTGAGCCGGCCAAGGTGTGCGCGGCGATCTTCGCCGGCCGTTTGGGGCCTTCGTTGCGCGAGCCTTATCGGGGGACTCAGTCCGGTTTCGCTCCCGTGTCCCGGACCACCTTTCCCCACTTCACGATCTCTGCCTTTACGTAGTCGGCGAACTGCTGCTGCGGCCCGCCGGCCGGATCAAAAGCGCTCGCTTCCAGCCGCTCGCGCAAGTCGGCGCTCTGCAGGGAGCGGTTGACCGAGTCGTTCAACTTCTGCACCACCGGCGCAGGCGTGCCGGCCGGCAGAAATATCCCGATCCAGGTGTAGTCCTCCACCCCCGGGAAGCCGCTTTCGGCGAGCGTCGGCACCTCGGGCAGGGAGGGGACGCGCTTTGCGCTCGAGACCGCAAGGGCGCGCAGCTTTCCCGCTTTGACATGGGGCAGGGGCGCTGAAATCGCGCCGCAACCGACCGGCGGCTCGCCCCCCAGGACCGCCGCGATCGCCGGCCCCGCGCCGCGAAAATGGACGGGCGTGATGTCGAGCTTGGCGAGGACCCGAAGCACGTTCTCGCCGGTCAGATGCGGCGTCGTGCCGCTGCCGGGCGAGGCGAAAGCGAGCTTCGAGGCCCTGGCATAGCTGATGAATTCCGCGAGGGTCTTCGCCGGAACGTTCGCATTGACGAAGATGAGATTGGGTTGCGACGCGACTATCGCGGTCGGAATGAAATCACGCTCCGCGTCGTATCCGGCGTTCGGAAACAGCGTCGCATTGACGGCAAAGGCCGACGTCGTGAGCAGCGCCGTGTAGCCGTCCGGCGTCGATCTCGCCACCGCAGCCGTGCCGATATTTCCGCCGGCTCCGGCCCGGTATTCGACGATCACCTGTTGGCCGAGCGTTTCGGTCAGCTTTTGAGCGACGAGCCGCGCGGCGATGTCGGCGGGCCCGCCGGGGGCGAACGGAACGACGAGGTGTATCGGTTTCGTCGGCCAGGCCTGAGCCTGGCACAGGCCCGCCGACGTCCACGCCGCGAAAAACGCCAAGACGCGAGCTGCCGTTCCCATGAAGATCCCTCCTTGTAATGCGGCAATCTTAGCACCGCCGCCACGCTCGACCGTCAACCCGCGGTGCGATAAAGTAGCGCCTCGCCGTTTTTCCCGTCTCCCCGACAACACAAAAGGAAGCTCTATGCCAGGCCGCAAGCTCACCCGACAGGACCTCCGCGAGGCCGCGGAAAAATACAAGAACTGGGGCAAATGGGGGCCCGACGACGAGATCGGCACGCTCAATCACACTCGTCCGGAGGATATCGTCGCGGCGGCGCGGCTGGTGAAGAAGGGCAAGGTGATCTCGCTCGCGCTCAACTTCGACAACAACGGTCCACAGGGCGCGAAGAGCAAATACCCGTCGATGGGGCGCATCAATCCCGTGCACACGATGCTGCGCACCGGCACCGACGCCTATTCCGGCGTGCTCGATCACCGCGGCATCCGCGCGGCGGACGACATGGTGGTCATGCCGCTCCAGTGCGGCACCCAGTGGGACGGGCTCGGCCACGTTTTCTACGAGAACTCCATGTGGAACGGCTACGATTGCCGCGAAGTCACCTCCAACGGCGCGCAGAAATGCGGCATCGAGAAGACCAAGAACCGGATGGTCGGGCGCGGCGTGTTTCTGGATGTGCCGCGCGCACTCGGGAAGGAGATCCTCGAGGACGGCTACGCCATCACTTGTGCCGACCTCGACCGCGCGGCCGAGGCGCTGAAGGTGAAAGTGAGGCGCGGCGATTTCGTCGTCGTGCGCACCGGCCAGATGGAAGCGAAGCTCAAGGCCGGCAGCTGGGACGGCTATCCCGGCGGCGATGCGCCCGGCTTCGCCTTCGAGACGCTGGAATGGATCAAGCGCACCGAGCTCGCCGCGCTCGCGAGCGACACCTGGGGCTGCGAGGTGCGGCCGAACGAGACCGAGCCCGGCATCAACCAACCCTGGCATTGGATCACGATCCCCATGATGGGCATGACCATGGGCGAGATCTTCTACGTGAAGGAGCTCGCCGAGGACTGCGCCGCCGACAAGGTGTACGAGTTCCTGTTCGTCGCGCCGGCGATCCCAATCACCGGCGCGGTCGGCTCTCCCACGAACCCGCTTGCCATCAAATAGGCGCACGACGATGGCAAAGATCACCGGTGCTCAATGCCTCGCCGACATGCTGCATGGCTACGGCGTATCCCATGTTTTCATGGTCCCCGCGGTGCTCCGCCGCACTTTCGCGGAGATGGAGCGCAGGACGAAAATCAAGCGCATCCACACCCACGGCGAAAAATCCGCCGCCTACATGGCCGACGGCTACGCCCGCGCCTCCGGCCGCCCCGGCATCTGCATGGCGCAGGTGATCGGCGCGCTCAATCTCGCCGCGGGCCTGCGCGATGCGCACCTCGCGCATTCGCCGGTCATCGCGTTCACGGGCGGCCGCGACCCGAAAACGAAATTCCGCAGGGTGTACCAGGAAGTCGACGACGTGCCGGCCTTCGAGCCGGTGACCAAGTTCAACGCGACCGTGGACGCGGTCGAGCGCTTTCCCGACATGGTGCGGCAGGCGTTCCGGGTCGCGGTGTCGGGCACGCCGGGACCGGTGCATCTGCAGTTCCGCGGCAACGAAGGCCAGGTCGACGCCGAGGAGGCGGAGATGGAGCCGCTCGTCGAGGAGCGGTTCGCGCGCGTGCCGCCGTTCCGTCCCGAGCCGGACACGAACAGCGTGCTCGCCGCGCTCGAGGTCTTGCAGGGCGCGGAGCGGCCGGTCATCGTCGCGGGCGGCGGCGTGCGCGCATCGGGCGCGAAGAG
>WNFH01000577.1_pt1 | contig 23617 bp, 27 predicted proteins | sample 5400411 | NCBI WGS metagenome assembly WNFH01 (sample SAMN13153347, study PRJNA577476) | soil metagenome | isolation source: 200 cm saprolite under Douglas fir tree site 2 hole 3 | place: USA:California | collected 2015-04-18 | reverse complement strand
TAGCAGCGAAAGCCGGCCCTGTGCCAACGCACGAGCGTCTCGGGCTGGATGATTGTGAGAACCTTCAGGATTGATGGAAACCAGCGATACAGCTGGATAAAAAACCAGCGATCACTGTTCGCGAGCTGGACGCGACCACGCAGCCTACGCTTCAAGACAATCAACTGATGTCGAAGCACCACGTTCTCGGCTTCAAGCCGCAACTTCGACTTGAATGGCGAGGCCAGGATGGCCAGAACGAAACAAAGCAACCCGATCATTCCGCCAGCTTAGGCGATTTCTTCACGTCATCAACTCGGATAAGGTTTTCGGTACACACAGTGGACGAAAAGCTTTCGATCCAGGCTTTGGAGCGAGCGCAGGGCTATCTGAAGTTGCCCAATGGCCGCGCCTTGACCGGCCAGAGCCACGACTACAAGCGGCATGGCACGACAACGCTGTTTGCGGCGCTTGAAGTCGCCACCGGAAAGGTCATCGCGACGCATTCAAAACGCCGTCGCCGCGTCGAGTTTCTCGACTTTATGAACGGCATCACCGCGGCTTTTCCGAACCGCAAGCTTCACGTCATCCTCGACAACCTTAACACCCACAAGAAGAACGAGCATTGGCTCAAGGCCCATCCCAATGTGCAATTTCATTTCACGCCAACAAGCGCGTCCTGGCTCAACCAGGTCGAGGTATGGTTCTCGATCTTGCAGGGGCAGTCGCTTAGCGGCGCCTCCTTCACAAGCCTCAAACAGCTCGAGCAGCACATCGATGCCTACATCAAAGCATACAACGACAAAGCTGAGCCCTTCGTCTGGACTAAGAAAAAAGTCCGTCAACGCCGCTTCAAAGGCCGCCGTATCACTCAGCTTTGATTCAGGGTACTAGGGGCGGCCATTGTGCGGCGATACGCAAGATAATCCCTTGGCAAGCGATCGAGGAACAAATCCGTCAAACCTGACGCCAGATGTTGAACCTTATTCAAACTCCTTCACCATTTGCAGGACCTCTCGCGACGGCTTGCCGTAGCTTACAAGCCTCACATCAAGTTCGAAACCCGACATCATTTCTAGTGCTCGCCTGATGGCGGCATTGATCCAATCAGCTTCGTTGCCAAAGGCCCCACCGCCAAGGAGTGTGAGCAGAACAGCATTCGATGCGCCGCGTTGTTTGTTCAGAACAGCGGCCAGCATCGTGGCCTCGTAGGCAGCGTCCAAGATCAGCGATGCGAACGGCTTCCAGTGCGCCGACGGTACACGGGTGTAAGCTACCGGCAGAGCAGAGCAAAAGGCTTGCGAGACTAGCGGCCGACGTTCTCCCGCGGCATCGGTGACTTCGACGTCGCTGTGGACCCCGATGCATACCTTACCACGCAGGATATCAACCTGCTCTGGCCGGAGCGCCAGCAGGTGCTGGGTAATAGCGTCGAGCCCGGAGAGGGTGCACAATGCGTAACCGTTCAGCATTTCCCATAGTGCATCAACCGGCTTGTCAAGCGCTGTGCTCAGAGCTTCGCCTAGATCGGCCAACCCGTCGAGCTGGCGTATTGCTGTCTGGCCGTAGGTGCCATCAACTAGCGCGAAGTAGTTACGGTAGATAGTGGCCGCCCCCGCAGCGATCGCACACGCTGGGCCTTGAGTACGATCGTGTTCGTAACGGGTAACGCCCTGCTCGGGGGTCACCGTGGGCGAGACCATCTCCAGCAAGTTGAACTGGGACGCCACCTGAAATAACGCACCGGCGTTTTCTGGCGACTGATGCATGTGTCGCACGTCACCGATCACCACGCTTACCTTGAGCCGTCCGGGCAGTCCGCCGGCGGATTTCACCCTTGCGCGCAGGGTTTGCAAGGACACCAATTCTAGCTCTCCGATGCCATAGTCCTTCCCGTTAACCAGGGATTGCAGTTGGCGACCGTCAACTTTGAGTTTGGCGCGCGTGTCGTCGTAACCGGTTTCGCAAAATCCAGTGAGTTTTTCAAACCAGTCCATTGATCGCCAGCCTCCGAGAATTAATCCCTCACCGAAGCAATAGCCAGCACGTACTCTTTCTGGGCGCATGTTTCGACGGCGCCTGGCGGTACCGCGCGCACACGTGCGATCGCTGTTTTCGGTGCCATGCCGAGTTCGATCAAAAGCCGAGATGCTATCGTCCCCGCCCGTCCAAGTCCTCCGCGGCAATGGACCAGCACGTCGGAGCCATTCCGCAAAATTGAACGCAGCTCCTCTCCGGAAGTATCCCACTTCTCATCGAATCTTTGGTCCGGAATTGACCCATCAACGATTGGAAGGTGGAACCACAACATATTTCGTCGCAACACTTCCTCGCCGAGACGTTCCACCCTTAGCAGCGTAAGCTCCTCAGGTTCGAGAAGAGTAACGATTGCCGCTGCCCCCCAATTGCGGATCGCGTCGAGATCGAGGGCAAGATCGCGATCCCACGCGCCGCTCATTCCATACGATAGAGTCAACTTCCTGACTAGATCTGCTGCCGGCGCTATATCAGTTTAGAGGGCAGTTTCCCTCCGTCTGTCTGACCATCCCTCCCTCCACCTAACCCTCCACCCACCTGCCTACCCACCCTTACACAGCTTCCTCTCTGCGCTTTGCGCAGAAAGCCATCCGAGAAAAAGCGCGAAGGGGGCAGCGCGATTTCGTGACGAAGGCCAGCGCGCTAACAGACGGCTGGCGGATCGCTTACGGCAGATACTAAGCCGGCCAGTACGTCAAGGCCGCTTCCGGTCGCCCAATTCAGCCGAAACAGTCACATCTTTCGATCCGCTCGACCTTCATAGTCGATCGCAACGGGTACTCGAAGGCGCGCGGAATTGGAATGTCTGATGAGGTCGCAGAGCACCGGAATGCGCCCGAAGGGCCAACTAGTACCCACTTTTCTTGGAACATGAGTCGAGTTTCTTGTCCACGCATGCAAAGAAACCGCGGAACGCAGAGACCAAGAAAAAGGGTTGGTCACCGTTGCTTCAAAGGCCGACGTATCACTTAGCTCTGATTCCGGGTACTAGTCTGCCGAGGCGGGCCAAATTAGAAAGGGTTCAAGGTATCACCCTTCTACGCGGCCACCGTCTTGATGCTCGTGAGGTTGATTGCTGACGGGCTTGACCGCAATGGTGGCATGTTCCAGCAAGATCGCGGATGCGACAGACTTAACGGCGCTGGTTAGCAAGCTCTCAACGGTCCGCATGATTGACGAATGGTGAGCGGTCGATGGGTAAAAGCGCCACGAATTGCTGCAGCTCCGTCAGTGATGGCCGCTTTAGGTCGGCGTGTTCGCTGGCGATGCTACGCGATAACTTCTTTGTACAACCAGCGGCGGGCCGTCGTGGCGCCGCCAAACCTGTCCGCGCACAAGCCGGCCGGTAATTGTGCGTCTGGGAATCATGACCGTATGTAAATGCCAGGCCCTTGTCGTTGCGGGGCGTTGCCTCAATCCAAGGGTGAAGCTGATGGCTGTCATCGTGGCCTCTGGTTTCAATCGACCCGCTTCGTGTACGGACCGTGTAGAACGTCCTGGCTCCTCTCGAAGGCTTTCACGATGGCAGCCCCGACGCTGACGACGAAAGCGATAAATAAAACCGTTTCGATGAGCATGATTTTCGATCCTTCCGCCATCATATCCATAGAGGATCGACCGGCCACAGTGGTCAATAAAATCTTGGCTTTAACCTGAAGCGATATTATTGACGGCCGATGCGACATTTTTGCAGCGCCTGTTAACGACCTCACATGTCTGCTGTCTGGGCTTGGTGAGGGCGGCACTCATGCCGCGAGGTGCGCCCGTTTCTGGTGCCGTCCGTGAAGAATGCTCAGGCCTCCCGCGCGGCCGACCGGAAGCCCAACCGGTAACCCCAAATGAGCGCCCGCGGCGGCCTCTAGCGACCGCATCAGCGAGCCTGGCGCCGGGGTTAGGCAACGGGATCAGGCCGTCCGATAATAGCCGCCAGCTCAAAGACCTTTCGCTTCAGGTCCTCTACCTTCGGAGCCAAAAGCAAATCCTGCCGATCCGCCATCGACAGAATCGCATTCATCACCTGGTCTGAATGCTGAGCCAATACCACGAGGTGCCGGCCGCAGGGTGCGTATCGTCCCAAAATCCAATTTTTGACCGTGCGCTCATGCGCACCCGTCCAGCCCGCAACCAACTTCGCGCGCGAGTTTCGATCCTTCAGCTCCGACTTCAATGCCGATGCAATTTTCATCGCGAACGCATGGTCGTCAAGGCTGAAATCCGAACCCCCATCCCCGTTACGTTTTGGAAAAGACTTACCCTTTTTAGGAAAGGACTTGCCCTTTTTTGGAAACGACATTCCACGCTCCTGTCCCGTACGATCAGGCGGGTAAACTCGGGACCGCCTTGGGAGAGGCCGGCAGCGTCGCGTTGGAATTGGGTGCTGATTGACAAGGCAAATCAAAAGCTTCGGAAAAAGCTCAAATCGAGCAGAAGGGCCTTCTCCAGCAGCCGCCTATGTTCGGATGTCGACGGATCACCAGAAGTACTCCACCGAAAATCAACTCGACACGATCCGTCGATATGCTGAGCAACGCGGCTACACGATCGTGCGGATCTTTGAAGATTCCGGCCGTAGCGGCCTAAGAATGGACGGCCGTGAGGGCCTTAAGTCTCTCATGCAGGAAGTGCAATCCGGCACTGCCAATTTCCAAGCGATCTTGGTCTATGACGTGAGCCGATGGGGGCGGTTCCAGGATGCCGACGAAGGTGCATATCACGAGCACGTTTGCTCTCGGGCTGGGATTCGAGTTCACTATTGTGGCGAACAGTTTGACAATGACGGCAGTATCGGTTCGATCCTACTCAAAAACGTCAAACGGGTCATGGCTGGCGAATACAGTCGCGAGCTTTCAGTCAAGGTCTTTGCCGGCCAATGCCGCCTTATTGAACACGGCTTTCGCCAGGGTGGACCCGCCGGATTCGGTTTACGGCGCCTCCTAATTGATGAGGGTCGAAACCCCAAGGGTGAGCTCGGACGTGGCGACCGAAAGAGCCTCCAGACCGACCGCGTCGTCCTTACCCCTGGTCCGCTTGAAGAAATCGAACACGTTCACAGTATCTATTCGATGTTCGTCGAGGAGGGCAAATCCGAGCGCGAAATTGCATTAGAGCTTAATCGACGTGGGATACCGAGCGATCTCGGCCGCCCCTGGACCCGTGCATCAATCCATCAAATTTTGACGAACGAAAAGTACATCGGCAATAACATCTTCAATCGCGTCTCTTACAAATTGAAGCAGCGTCGTATCGTCAATCGGCGCGACACCTGGGTTCGAGCGGATGGTGTCTTCCCTTCGATTGTAGATCGAGCTCTCTTTGAACGCGCTAGAGCCATCATCGACCAGCGTGGCAACCATTATTCCGATGAAGAGTTGCTCTCCTTGCTCCAGGCCGTCCTTGACGAAGAGGGATCATTGTCTGGTCTCATCATCGATGAGCGCGACGGCATGCCCTCATCAAGTTTATACCGACACCGATTCGGCAGCCTTCTGAGAGCCTATAGCCTAATCGGGTATGAACCCGATCGTGATTATAGATATATCGAAATCAATCGGCACATACGCGAGTCCTTCCCTGGATTATTAGCCGAAGTCGTCGCGGGTCTAGAAACCGCGGGAGCATCCGTGGTCTGGGACCCTGTGAGCCAACTGCTCTCGATCAATGGCGAATTTACCGCATCCATCGTACTAGCGCGGTCCTTTGAAACCCAGGCTGGCGCGCTTCGATGGCAAATTCGATTTGACACGGGTCTTGCGCCCGACGTCACGGTTGCCGTCCGATTGGATCGATCGAACGAGCGGCCTCTCGATTATTACATCCTTCCGAGTATCGACATGAATGCCAGCCGGATAAGGATGGCGGAAGACAATTCGCTTTCGCTGGATGCTTACCGATTCGAATCGCTCAACTTTTTCTATTCGATGGCAGCCCAAACCCCATTTCAGGAGGCAGCATGAGCAAACCCAAAGTGAGAGGCACCAAACGAGTAAAGACCATCCCGATCGACCAAATACGCTTTCTAAATCCTCGGGTGCGAAATCGCCGCGACTTTCAAGAGATCGTGCAAAGCATCGCTAACGTCGGGCTCAAGCGTCCGATCACGGTCAGCCCGCGAAAGAGCGAAGCGGACTCGGCAAGCTATGATCTTGTGTGTGGCCAAGGTCGGATCGAGGCGTTCATTCAGCTCGGTCAGACAGAGATCCCGGCCATTGTCATTGAGGCCGAGGAAAGCGATTGCCTAGTCATGAGCCTGGTCGAAAACTGTGCAAGGCGTCAGCATCGAGCTATCGATCTTTACAAGATATCAGCACGCTGCGCGGCCGCGGATATAGCGACCGCGAAATTGCGCCAAAGATCGGCGTTAGCGTCGAGTATATTCACATGATCGGCACCCTCTTGGAAAAGGGTGAGGAACGGCTTGTTACCGCCGTTGAGGCAGGCATTCTTCCGCTCAACATGGCTATCGAGATTGCAAAGTCGAGCGACGAGGATGTTCAGCACGGTCTCACACAAGCCTATACGGAGAAGAAACTACGCGGAAAGAAGTTAGTCGCGGTACGCAGAATTATCGAGCAGCGACGGCGCAGCGGCAAACACATACATGACAGCCGGTTTGGACGGCGCGACGGGGCAAAACGCCCACTTACCGGAGAATCGATCATTCGCGTCTATCGACAGGAAGCCGACCGCCAAAAACTCCTGGTCAAAAAAGCAGAGGTCACCCAAAGCCGATTACTGTTCATCGTCGAAGCTATCCGAGAATTACGCGACGATGAGAATTTTGCGAATCTACTCAAGGCCGAGCGTCTTGACACCATGCCCGCCTTTCTCGAGCAGCGGATCGCTGACGGAATAGCGATATGAGCAAACCAGTCGATACCAGTTCCTCAAACACTATCGCTCAGGCTTTTGGCTCCGATTTCGTTGTGGTACAAATTGACTCGATCTTGCCGGTCAAGGCAATCGAGAAAACTGCAAAATCCAGTCACAAATATCGTCAGATCGCAGCCTCTATTCGCGAGATCGGATTGGTCGAACCGCCGGTCGTCATTCAGGACACAAGGGATACCAATTCCTACCTGTTGCTTGATGGCCATTTGCGGATCGAAGTGCTCCGCGACTTAGGGGAGAGTGAGGTTGAATGCCTGGTCTCGACCGACGACGAAGCGTTCACGTACAATAAGCGCATCAGCCGCCTGTCCCCGATCCAGGAACAGCGAATGATCGCCAAAGCGATCGAGCGCAATGTTCCCAAAGATAAAATCGCGCGGGCACTGGACATCAATGTTCGCAGCATATCGCGTAAAGTTCAGCTCCTGGACGGGATATGCGCGGAGGTCGTCGGCCTATTGAAGGACAAAATGTGTCCACTGGCTGTCTTTGATGTTCTTCGAAAGATGAACCCCCTTCGTCAGATCGAAGCCGCCGAGCTCCTCATAAATGCCAACAACTTTTCCGTTAGCTACGCGTCGGCCATATTGGCCGGAACACCACAAGCTCAGTTGGTCACCCCACAGACGCCAAAGCGATTGAAGGGCATGACGGCCGAAGCCATTGCCCGCATGGAGCGCGAGCTTTCACGATTGCAGGGAGCGATATCATCGATCCAAGATTCGTACGGCCAGGATCACCTCCACCTCACTGTCGTAAAGGGCTATCTCCGGAAGCTGATCACCAACGACCGCGTGGCGCGCTATCTTGAGCAGTATCAGCCAGAGCTATTCATCGAATTTCAGAAGATCGCTGAGATCACGTCAACGCTCCCAAGTGAGGCGGCATAAGGCCTTAGGGGACCCGGACCCAAAAGCGCGGGGACCGCAGGAGAAGCCGCACGCTGGGGCGGATCAATTGCGGCGATGGGGATGGCGGCGGACCCGTCGGGAGCCCATCAGGCTGGTTGAGTTTTCACTGGCCGGACAGATTGACCTTGGCGTGTCAGCGTCACGACGCGGTGGACACTGACACGCCTTCGATCGCGCTATGCCAAACCGCCATCGCAAGATGCACGTCGTGAACCGTAAGGCTAAAGGGGCCCATTCGCCTATCTTCCAAGCCGAAACCGATTTCAACCTGTGCTAACGTGTCGAGAATTTCAGTGTTTCCGTTTTTTTCTGGGGGCTGTGTTGCACACCCGAATAGCTCGACTAGGCATCGTCATTGCCTTTGCTGGACTGGCCGTGCTTGGGGCGTCCCTGTTTCATTGGAATGAGACGACCCTATCGAGGGGCCTCCTTTATTCTACCAATGACTACCAGTGGGTCCTCGTCAATGCCTCGACCAAACCAGCGCTAGCGCAAGATGAGATATGGAAGCTGCCCGCCGGCTGCGTGAAGCCATTTTATCTCGCTCAAGCTCACGACTTCGAAAGCAAGCTTGCCGCCCACAACGCGACGAAACCGGCGCCGGTAGTTCTCGATCCTCCTAAGAAGAAGCCGTACGCATCATTCGACCCAGAGCTACAACGGCAAAGCGAAGTAACTGATCTACAATTTCAAGCGTCAATGCGGAATATGGACGCGATCTCTAAGGTTGCGAAAGTCTACGGTCCCTACGACACCACTGAATATGACGCTATGAATAAAGCGCTCCAAGAGAACAACCTCGCAGTCGATCCGGTTTGGGTCGCTACGCGAGTACGCTTGGATCTTCTTGATCAAGCGATGGAAATCCGATGCGGCGGATGTTGAAGACAAAAGAATTGCAAGGAGCGATGTACTAGACGCCGTGCGACGGCCTGGCAGTATTTCAAATCTTGGCATTTCCCTTGCTGTTACCAGCGCTAAAACCAGCGACGACAAATTCGACCTTGCCGCAAAATACCTGCTTGGGCTGACAGTCTTATCGGATGAGATCGCGAAAACGATCCGAACGAAGTGCCTGGAAGTGGACCCGGTTAAGCGGGTGCTCACTCAAACAACATACGGTACGGATATTGAACGCTGGCCCATCGAAACGCCCGGTTCATTTTGGACTGGGATGGCTCTTGCTATCTTCGGATTGCTGCTTGGCCCAATAGTGTTCTGGGTGCGGTCGGCGGAGAGATAGGGGCCGCAAGTGAAGTCGCTCTGGCGCACTAAATATCGAGAGCAAGTGAACCACTACATCCAAAAGCACTTCGGAAGCGGCGTCGGAATCGCGCAATTGTTTCCCTACATGGAGCCAGATTTCCCCTGGAAAGGGAAAACTGAAGTTATGGACCCCCGCACTGCTCGCAAAAGCAACTACGAATATCACGGCCTAGAGAGTCACGCTCGGCAGTATCACGTGACTGCCCAATACCTTGAGGCAGCCGAACATTGGCTCATCGCCGCAGCTTGCCGTCGCGAAATGATGACCGTGCAAGGCCTGAATGACCATGGCCATTTGAATGCGGTTGATTTTGCTATCAACAACTACCGATACAACATGGCACTTACACAGGTGGCAGCGGAGAAGGAAACGCTATCGCCCGCTACCTTCCCCCGAAGGATTTGGGCTTGATAGCAATATGATGGATAAGAAGGACGCAATTGCGGCTGCCAAAATCGCTGGTGTGATCGGCATAAATGTCTTGGACGAGGGATGCCGACTATCCGAAGCGAGATGAATAAGATGCGCCTGATAGGCCTACAAATAAGTGTAACAGACGGAAACGTTGACGGCGACGACGACGATTAGAACGCGCAATACGCCGCACTACCGCCAACGCGATGATCGCGCTGGGATAAAGCGGTACTAAACATTATCGATGGCCGCCTCAGCGAATTCGAATAACCTGGTAGCGAGTACGGCTTCCTCACCTACCTTTCGACGAATACCAATCCAAGGAGAACGCCAAGCACGTCCTCCGCGCCTTGAAGGAGAACGCGCGGCAAGGCTTCTGGAACGGCTCGCTGCCGCCGATCGGCTACCGTATCGTGGCTGCCGAGCAGCGCGGGGCCAAGGTCAAGAAGAAGCTCGAAATCGATCCGCTCCACGCCGACACGGTGCGGCTGATCTACCGGCTCGCCCTGGAGGGTGACGGCACCAGCGGCCCCATGGGGGTCAAGAACATCGCCAGCTATCTCAACGCCCGGCGCATCTTCACGCGCGACGGCGGACGTTGGGGCATCGGACAGGTTCATCGCATCCTGACCCGGCCGACCTATATCGGCCGCCACGAGTTCAACAAGCGCGGCAAGAGCAAGGAACTGAAGCCAGTCGGCGAGATTGTCCCCGTCGAGGTTCCAGCTCTAATCGATCAGGCCACATTCGATGCGGTCCAGGCGCATCTGCAAACCCGAAGGTGACGCCGGCTCGAATTGTCAGCGGGCCGACCCTACTGACCGGAATCTGCTTCTACGCCAAATGCGCGGGCGCGATGACGCTCCGAACCGGCAAGAGTAACCGATACCGCTACTACACCTGCTCGACCAAGGCCCGGCAGGGCGAGACCGGCTGCACGGGGCGAAGCGTGCCGATAGAGAAGCTGGACACACTCGTTGCCGGGCATATCGAGCACCGCCTGCTGACTCCGGAGCGGCTGGAGGAGGTTCTCGCCTCGGTGCTAGACCGTCGCCAGGAGCGCACCGAGCGGCGGCGCGAGCATATCGCCGAGCTGAACAAGCGCGCGGCGGAAGCTGATCTTCGGCTCAAGCGCCTATATGACGCCATCGAGACCGGTGTCGCCGATCTCAGTGACCCGAACCTGAAGGAGCGTATCGCCGGGCTGAAGGCGATCCGGGATCAGGCCCAAGCCGACACCATGCGGGCCCAGGCCGTGTTGGACAGCGCGGCTCAGCAACCCATCACCACAACGGTGCTACGCAAGTTCGCAGCCACGGCCCGCAAGCGGATGCGGATCGAAGGCGGTGGCTACCGTCGCGACCATCTGCGTGCCCTGGCCCAGAGGGTTGAGGTTGCCGACCGCGAGGTCCGGATCATGGGACCGAAGAGCGATTTGCTCAGAACGCTCGCCGCCATTTCGGGCGCAAAATCGGCTACCGGCGGCGTTCGCAGTTCTGTTCTGGACTGGCGGAGAGAGTGTCCGCCAATTCACCCAACAAAATCGTTCTAGAACAATACGTTACGAAAACGCACGATCTCCAGTCCACAAATCAATCTACAGATACGCGCCCAGGCAGCTAATGGTACAAGGTCTACTGGTTGTGGCTTTCTGCCGTCCCTATTAGTTTCGCCCGCCGGTTGCGCTTCTATCCCTGCAAGCGCAGCCATCGGATTGTGCTTCGGCGCGCCCTGATTTCGGCGAGTGATCCGCCGTCGCACTGGTGGCCAGGCATCAAACTCGTTCTCGCTGCCGCAATCTGATCGCCAAAACTGCGCGCGTTTGCTGTTATCCTATCCGAAACAATGGATGACAGCGATGAATGCCACTTCCGGTAGTAGCGCCACCGTGGTAGTCCCGCATTACAGCGACTACCGGGGGGCAGTCATGCGATTAGTCCATATTACAGACCTTCACTACGCTCGCGGTAACTCTTTTCAGCAAGCCCTACTTGGCGCCCTATTGAAAGACCTGTTGAAGCTCTACGATTCAGGCTATGTGCCAGAAAGTCAAAGAGGGCTTTTTGAGGGTACGGCTCGCCAGGAGTGTTTTTCGCCTGAAGCGGCGCGATTGCGGGATCGGCAGTGAGGCCGTAGTGCGCGATCATCGTATCCTTAAGGACAGGCAGGGCGTCGCCAAGGTTCCGTAAGATCGCGAGCGGCCCCTTATAAGGTGTTCGCTTTTGCATGGCGTCCCATAGACACTGGCGCGCCGCATCAAATGGTATCGAAAGTTGACCTCCGAGCTTGGTAACGTCAATGATCGACGCGCTCGCCATGACACTCTCCAGCCTCTTGGCAAGTACAAATCCGAGCGCGAAGGTACCGTGCTTGTAAGTCAATTTCTCATTCCCAGCACCTTTGCCGGCAGCCTCAGTCACCATTCGAGCATTCACGTAACGGGAGAACAACACCGCGTTCACCAACCGGTAGGCAGTGAGGTCGCTCGTGAACAACGCCTTGTACGGAGTCCCCTCGACGAGCAGAAGTTGGCCCGGCTCCTTCTTTAGATATACCGGAAAACGGGGATCGACCTGCGCCATCGCGAGTGCCTGTGCAGCCTCCTCGATCGAGATACGCTTAGGATCTGAAGCGCCCTCAAAGCCTTCAGGTTTATAAACGTAATGGAATCCGAGAACGCCAAGCTCGCACCGAAGACGTTCCTGCTGGTCATCCAATGCAGCAAAGTTCTGAGACGTAACTGTGTTTTGCAGGTTACGCGCTCGCGTCACCTTCTTGCTAAACTCTACGTCATTGTCGGCTTGAATTATCGTGGCATGCACCACTGCCGCCGAGATGTCCGCAGTCGGGTTGTCGGCCACAAACGAGGCGGATGAACCGACCGTTTGCGCGCCATTGATGACAGACATCCCGATGAGGCGCAGACGCTTGCCCGCCTTTTTGTTGTCCTTAGGCTCGATCATGTTGGCAAGAATCGTAACGCCATTGTTCAGGTGTTCGAACTCGTGGGGCCTTGTGCCAAGGGTATTCCGAATTGCTATGTTGGCCTCCGTATTCAGGCCAAGGTGTTGGCGAATGTTTTTCGCGTAGAGCGCCTTACCGTGCGCCTGGTGAAGCTTAACAAGGTCACTTACAGGCACGAATCCGATGTAGGTTTTGCGACTCTCGGTGCGATATCCCGGCGCTTTAAGTACCATCGTCGCATCCACCCGCGGGTAGGCTTGGCCTTGTTGCAATTGACTTACGATCCGGGTGGCGTCAAAGTCGATCACCGTCGGCGCGAAACGTTCCTCTCCGTGTGTCTCGTCGCTCAGAAGCTGTTGAAGCGCCAGGTTGGCGTGATGGCTGAGACCAGCTCCGACATGGATGACGACAAGTTCAATCCTTGAACAACTCTCTACCGCACCCTCAATAGCGGTTTGCCGCTTCAGGACATGTTTGTTGAAATTTGAAAAATCCTGCGCAATCAATTTGCGGATACCTTGCACGAAGGCATTCGCTTCATTCTGGCTAAACATCGTGCCTGCTTTCAGCTTCCCTTGCACAAGGTAAAGAGTCTCACTTGGTCCGTGATAGTAAATAGCATCAAGGCCCAAGTCGTCGTAGTCGTCTACAACGGCATCAGCGGCTTCCTTTGGAGTGACATCGCAGAGCGCAGAGACCGCGAGGGCTGCAAGGGCGCGGGAGAGATTTTTGACCGCGTCTTCCTGGGGAGTCTTGGGCTGAAGCAGCGGCGGCAAATGCTGGACGTAATGAGATCGCAGCACGATCTCAAGTAGCCCGCGCTGAGCGTCGGTTAAACTCATCCAATCCTCCAGCGTACCATAAAAAGGAGCTCTGAAGCCACGTTCTGCTTCAGCCGCCCCTCGATCTGCGCAATTAGCTCGGCACGTTGCTTGTCAATTTCGTCCTGCGCGTCGAAAAGCGACCGCCGCTTTTGGTTGCGGAGAGTTTCGAGCGATTTGATTTGCTTCTGCCCCACCAACTTGTCCTCCAGCATCAAGGTAGCCGTCGCGGCGCGACGTGCCTCCTTGATCTGTCTGTCGATTTCTTTGATTTCACGTTCAAGGCCGACTTTGAGATCGTCTGCCCAGCCGTCGAGTTTGTCTGCTTCGGCTTCGAAGAAGCGCGCGTTCCGTTCCGAGATCGAACGCTGGATGTTCTGTTGCCGGAGGCGAAGATCGCCATTGAGCCGATCAATCGTATCAACTGGCGGCGCCGCTTCGGGCCCAACTCGACCCGCCAGCGTCAGGAGCCGCACCGCGGCGTCGTCACTCAGCGATTCGCCGGCATCCGACAAACCGGACAAGAGGAGATGATCTTCCGCCTGATCAAGGGCTTCGACGGTAAACATGGCCGCGATAAGCCAACCGGCCTTACCTTTGAAAGGTTCAAGCGCGCTTACCCTTCCTGAATGATTGCTGTAGTCGAAGATCAGCTCCGCTGCGGCAAGCTTTCGCGCCTTCGCCCGTTCGACAATCGCCTCCCCCAAGGGGTGGCTCAGTCGGTAGAAGTGGGCTTCGCCGGACCGGCGCGGCAGCTCGTAGAGGCCGAGTGGAATGATCCGGTCGTCGGCCCAAGCCGGCTTCGACTTCAGGCGGAAGGACGACACATTGAGGAACTCTGCGCTGCCGTTCAGCTCATGCCGGGTGAGGCGCATGAGCAGTTGTTCGAACCGGTCGAGGTAGACTTTGGCGTCCTCATCACGAATCTTGAGCTTTTCGCGGACCTCATCGTCGAAATTCTCAAGCAGCTTCTGGCGGGTTTGGCTCATCGCCTCGTTGATTTCGAGGCTGAGTTCGAGCTGGAGCTGGTCGAACGCCGTTTTGATCTCTTCCGTTTGCCGGCACTGCTGATAGATGGCGCTAATCCGCTTCTCGAAGTCCACGCCGGACTCGATGGCGCCCAGCACTTCATCGCTTGCTCCAAACACGCCTTCGAAGAGTTTGAATTTTTCGGACAGAAGTTGATACACTCGCTGATCGGCTTCATTCTTGCGATTAATGAAGTTGACCACGACGACGTCGTGCTTCTGGCCGTAGCGATGGCACCGGCCAATTCGCTGTTCAATGCGCTGGGGGTTCCAGGGTAGGTCATAGTTCACGACCAGCGAGCAGAACTGAAGATTGATCCCCTCGGCGCCTGCCTCGGTCGCGATCATGATGCGGCCTTCATCGCGGAAGTAATCCACCAGTGCTGACCGCATATCCGCGGTCTTCGATCCACTCACGCGATCTGAGTCTTGGTGACGCTCGATCCATCTGGCATAAATCTGCTTCGAGCGATCGTCGGTATTCGTGCCGTTAAACAGTACAATGCCGTCAGCGTAAGGGCTGTCCGCCAGGACTCGAAGCAGGTAGGCTTGGGTGCGACGTGACTCGGTGAAGATGATCGCTTTTGGTGCGGCGCCAAGCTCCTTGGCTTTGGCAAAGGCCACACCGAGCGCCTTCAAGAGTGCCCTTCCTTTGGCATTGTGTTCAATAGATGTGGCGAGCCTGGCGAACTCGTCCAAGTCGGCGATTTCGGACTCGATCGCTTTGCGATCCGCGTCCGTTAGCGGCTCAAGCTCCTCATCTTCTGCCCACTCTTCGGCTGTTGCATCAAGGCTCTCGTAATCTTGGCCGAGATCATCTTCGAGTGACGGCTGGACCTCATGCTTTTTCAGCTTGGCCTGCATTCTTTGCGCGATTGAGGATAGCGCCCCGGCGATGGCAAAGGTCGAGGAAGCAAGCAGCTTCCGAAGAACAAGCGTCATCAGGGCGCGCTGGCTGGCTGGCAGAGCTTGCAGGTTGTCTCGCCGCAGATATTCGGAGACTAGCTCATAGAGCCGATCCTCGCCTTCGGTCGGCGTGAACTCCTCGACAAGTGCCAAGCGACGCGTATAGGGCACATAGGCTGTTACTTGCCGACGCAAAGTTCGGTGACAAAGCGGTTTCAGCCGCTCCTTGAGCACATGGAACACACGATCCTGCGCGAGATTGGTAAATTGCTCGCGAAAGCTCTTGAGATCGCCGAATGCGTGTTCATCGATAAAGCTCATTAGGCCAAACAACTCCAGCAGTGAATTCTGAAGAGGCGTTGCCGTCAGGAGCAATTTCTGCTTCTGCGCGAGCGCGTGCTTTAACGTGTTAGCGATGATATTGGTTGGCTTGTAGACGTTCCGAAGCCGATGAGCCTCATCGATGACGACCAGGTCCCACGGCATGGCGTGAACATCGGCAGCTTTATTCCGCGCGAACTGATAGGAACAGATGACAACAGTGTCCTTCACGTCAAACGGTCGAAAGCGCCCTGACTTGATTGCCTCGTTGTATGAGCGCGACTCAAGAATCGCACACGGAAGAAAGAACTTCTCGCTTAGTTCCTGATGCCACTGTTTTCGGAGGTTTGAAGGCGTGATGACCAGAATGCATCGCTTTCGCTCAGCCCATCGCTGAGAAATGACGAGGCCAGCTTCGATCGTCTTTCCGAGGCCTACCTCATCAGCCAGAAGCGCGCCTTTCGAGAGCGGCGACGAAAATGCGAAGAGCGCCGCATCAACCTGATGCGGATTGAGGTCCACCTGTGCACCTGCAACGACGCCGGCGAGTTTGTCAGCACTGTCAGGCGCGCATCTTCGGGTTAGATCGTAGGCAAAGTATTTGGCTTGATAATCGGAGGTTTGCATAAACGGTTCAATTGCCGAAGGATTTTGCCCCGTCCGCGTGCGAACAAGAGAGCTTCTATGATCGGCGCTGAGGCCGGCACGCGGCGCCGCCACAAATTCCGGATTCACGAATCATTTTGCCCAGCTCCAAGGGATACAATTCAACTGTAGCGAGAATTTCGCATCCGTACATGCCGCTTCGGGCTGTATTGACAGTCTTACCGTTAGATCGCCGCCGCGGGGAAAGGACACCTTTTCGCGTCCATGGTGCCTGTGGTCGGTTCGGCGATCTTCCGTGAGAAGATCCGATAAGGTTCCCCGATAAGCAACCCCCATCAACGAGCCGGATGGGTCCATTGAATGAAAACTTTTTTGCGTGGCGACTCGGTGGCGATTCTTGAAAAAGAAAAAGCCGCCCCGAAGGGCGGCTTTCCGAATTAATGCTTAAAATTCAGCATCTTATCTTGGTTGCGGGGATAGGATTTTAACCTATGACCTTCAGGTTATGAGCCTGACGACCGGCCGGCTAGCAAGCAAAAGAGCAATCATCTTGCTCGGAATGGACTGGCGTTCCTCCGCGAACCGAGCATTGCTGTGAAGACTGGGAGCCGCTGAGGCGCGCTTTTGGGCCGAGCCCCGCCGGGTCATTGCCTGGGTGGGGTTGAGGTGGTGCGGCGGATGGCGTCGCGCAAACCTTTGAGGATCCCATGACCAGGACAAGGCCCAAGAAGACTGTTACCCGCTCGCGGCCCATTAAGACGGCCAAGCGCAAATCATTACGGCGGCCGGTACCCGCTGCTACTGTTTCGGGCGCGCTTGCCAAAACGCGCGCTGGCACCAAAAACGCACAGGTCGTTGCAATGCTGCAGGATCGGGCGGGAACGACGATTGCAGCCATCATGGCCGCAACCGGCTGGCAACAACATTCTGTGCGCGGCTTCCTCGCGGGGGTCGTCCGCAAGAAGCTCGGTCTCAAACTGGTATCAGAACCATGCGAAAGCGGTCGCGTCTATCGCATCATCGATGACATGGCCTCACCAGTTAAGGCAGATCGGGTGAAGCAAGCGGCATGATGCAATGCGGAGCAAACATCGTACCGCTCCTGCCACGACCAGATCGTCCGAGGCATCCGTAGAAGACGAGGTCGCGCATTTGCGCGATCTCGATCTCAAAGGGCTGCGCGCCCGGTGGCAGAGCGTTTTCCAACGGCCGCCGCCTCCCCACTTGCCGCGGCATCTGCTGTTTGCAGTCCTGGCATTCCGGATCCAGGCCGATCGTCTTGGCGACCTCGATCACGAGACCAGAAAAGTTCTGGAACGCATCAACCCAAGCGAGTCAGGTTTGGTGATGGCGGACTGCCTGAAGAGCCTGGACCGGAAGCGAACGGAACTGACGCCGGGCACCGTGCTAGTTCGGGAATGGGAACGACAATCTCATCGCGTAATGGTGTTGGCCGATGGCTTTGCCTGGAACGGCCAGACCTATGACAGCCTGAGCAAGGTCGCCTTCGCGATCACCGGCACCAAATGGAATGGCCCCCGCTTTTTTGGCCTGAGGGATAAGCAAGCGCCACCGACGTCCGAGGCCCGGCGATGAAGGCTACTCCAGTCAAACCCGTTCGCTGCGCCATTTATACCCGGGTCTCTACCGACCAAGGTCTCGATCAGGAGTTCAATTCGCTGGATGCACAATACGACGCCTCATCAGCCTATATCAAGAGCCAGGCCCATGCCGGCTGGACTCTGATCAAGGCGCGCTATGATGACGGCGGCTACTCGGGTGGGTCGACCGACCGGCCTGACCTCCAGAGGCTGCTGGACGACATCCGGGCCCGCAAGATCGACGTGATCGTCGTCTACAAGGTAGACCGTCTGACAAGGTCGCTCGCCGACTTTGCTAAGCTGGTCGAGCTCTTCGATGCCCACGGCGTATCCTTTGTCTCAGTCACCCAGCACTTCAACACCACGACCTCAATGGGCCGGCTGACGCTCAACGTGCTCTTGTCCTTTGCTCAGTTCGAGCGAGAGGTCACATCCGAGCGGATCAGGGACAAGATCGCAGCGTCCAAGCGCAAGGGACTCTGGGTCGGCGGCCCCCTCCCCCTCGGGTACGACATGAAGGACGGCAAGATTACCGTCGTAGAAGATGAGGCTGAACAGGTCAGGCTGATCTATCGCCGCTATCTCGAACTTAGCGGCGTCAACGCCCTCGTTCGCGATCTCAAGGAGCGTGACATCCGCACCAAGAAAAAGCTGCTTACAACCGGCGCCACCCGCGGCGGCATCCCGTTCGAGCGGGGAACGCTGTTCTACCTCTTGCGCAACCGGTTCTATATCGGCGAGGTCAGATATAAAGGCGACATCCTGCCTGGCGAGCAGCCGCCGATCATGGAGCGAGCCCTGTTTGAAGCGGTGCAGCAAAAGCTTACGGATCAATGGACCACCAGAACCAGTATCCGGAACGCAGGCGACCACTTACTGACTGGGCTACTGTTCGATGACGCGGGCTACCCCATGGCGCCGACGCATGCGACCAAGGCCGGCATCCGTTATCGCTACTATGTGTCGCGACCATGCCTGCATGGAGAGGCCAAGACGGCAAAGGTCGGATCGGTTACCCGCGTTCCTGCAACTGATATCGAGGACGTCATCGTCAAATCCCTCAATGAGCATCTCAGAAGCCAAAGCGGTATGCCGGCATCGGCCATCACAGGTCACAGCGCAATCGCCGAGATGATTGACCGCATTGACGTTCATAAGGACCGGCTGACGGTCCGGCTGAGGTCACTAGAAAATCCAGGAACAGACGATATTAAATCGACCGACAATCACCTCCTGTCTATTCCCTGGCAGAAGCCGCCGTTTAAGAGGTTCCGACAAATCCTGTTGCCTCATGGCTCGTCGCGAAACGAGGTCCGCCCGGAGCGGCCGGAACGACGCCTCCGACTGGTCAGGGCCATTGCACGAGGCAGACGCTGGCTGGACGAGATTATCTCTGGATCCGTCGCTGACAATGAGCAAATTGCGTTGCGCGAGCGATGCAGCGTCCGTCATGTCAACATGACCATCTCGCTCGCCTTCCTTGCCCCCAAGTTGGTCCGCGCTGCCGTGGAAGGCCGCCTGCCTCGAGGCATCAACATTGAGCGGCTGCGCGATGCGCCGGCGGAATGGAGTCGGCAGTTCGAAGCGCTTGGGTTGAATTCGAAACAATAGCGCACCGCCCAAACACTTTGCCGTTGCCTACGCGGCCGAGGTCCGGCTCCCCTGCGACAAAAGCCAGATGTCGGCCGCTGGGCCTTGTGCGCCAGGAGCGGGATTTTTGGATGCGGAGACAGGACCAGCGAAATCGCCGCCAGAGACAACATACGCCCGCAGAGACCAAAAGGACCCGAAACTGGTAGCGCAAATCCCCGCACAAGCGGCCTATCTGAACCTGACGGGAAATTATCCGGTTCGGAAGGACTGGATGGTGGAGGTTATTGGGCTCAAACTGGTGACCCACCACCCAGTCATCGAACCGGTCTCCGCCCCCGCGCCGGGAATGGAAATTTCCTACGCAGAGACGGGCTCGCAAAATCCGACTTTTCGCCTAACAGAGACGGACGCAGAGACGGCGGCGCTTGCTACGTTCAGCCCTGAATAGCGCGTCGCGCTCGTTCTAACAGCCTTTGAACCTCCGGAGTGCGTTTGTGGTCGCGCTCGATATAGAAAATTTGCTTTTTAATATACTCGGTATTGTCGTGCCTGTCTCGCTTATGCTCCTGAACAGTTTCTTCGAGAACGTCGAGTTCGTTTTGATCGGCGCGCTGCTTGGCGTGCCATTTGAACCACGACCAAAGGAACCACAGGACAGCGACAGGGATGATGATGTACCCGAGATAGCGGCGAATGTCCCAAGGGATGAAGTCGAGAATGGTCCCCACGATCATCGCTGTGACGGCGAATACTAGAACCGATATGAAAACAGCGATAAGACGCTTAGTCATTAGAAGCCCCCGCGCGTGATGCGTCAGCGGATATCTCTCGGATTAGGATCACCGCTTTGGACCCACAAGGAACTGGATACTCCCCTCAGCGATGTGGGTGTTATTGGCGGGGGCGATCACTGCGTCTGTTCCTATTTCGGTAAGTATTGTCGCCAACGCTTCTGCGGCCGGTCTTAGTTGCGCTTCGTCCTGTGGCATCAATTCAATCGAAACATTCATTGCATTGGCTACGCCGTAATACTTTCCTTCGAGCGAGCTACCCTTCCTAAAGCGCCGCCCCCCCATCCAATCCTCATGCACCCAACCTGAATTTTTCATTAGAGGTTCGAATTCCGAAAGAAAATCCCAAACTTCTCTGTCAAGATCATCGTGCCCCACTACAAATCGCGTGCCTTGGAAGGGAGCAAGTGCGGCTCGTAGCTTTTGGCGATTTTCTGGCGTCAGCAGCTTGACGCGCGGCCTTCTAAATCTGGCTAGTTCCAGCGCAGCTTCTTGTGCCTTTTGGTTGGCCTCAGCAGCGCGGGCCTGGTATTCGGCTAGTTGCTTATCGCCAGCAAGCCTTGCTCTGTTGGCAAAGAACACTTCTCCCCATACTCCGCCGACGATCAATAACACGGCGGCCATTTCGGCAAGTGTCTCTGATCCTCGATACCAAATGATCGCATTCACCAGTTCGAGAATAAGGCCTGCAATCAAGAAATACGCAGCTAGATGCGCACGGTGCGAATTAAGTTCATAGTCGCCGCCTGGATCGCCTCCTTCGCTCATAACGCTTATCATCCTCCGCCCCGCGTTGACATTTACACAGACGGTTGAATGTCAACAAAATCCAATGAAGACGCGCTCGCCAAGGCACACGGCCTCCCGGGCGCCTCGATGTAGGTTGCGGCCGCAGCACCGATGAATAATTGAACCGCGAGCGCGTCGCCCTGAAGTAGCATGGGGCCGACCTTAGCCCGCTTGTGGCGTTTGCGCCATTACCGGAGTAACCGGAGTAACCTCCTATCTCAAAATTGCGCGCAACCACAAAAGGAGAGTGGCGCATGACGCCCAAACCGAAAGTCGCAACTTCGGATCACCTGCTGCGGGGGGCCGTGTTCGCCCTCGAGCAGTGCGGTTTGCTTCTTCGCGACGCACGCATCCTCTGTGAGGCCGGGTCTTACGCCAGTGCGGTCGTGTTAACAGCCTTTGCGCGTGAAGAACTCGGACGCTACAAAATCCTGCGTGGGCTATGGAAGCGTACAATGGCCGGAGAGACCTTCAGCGTTAAACTGATAGACAAAAAATGCGAGAAACATGTCGAGAAGCAAAAAGAGGCAATGTTTAGCGTCGTTCAGCGAGCCGACAATTCTACTGTGCAGGGCCAGCTAATGCAGGCACGAATGCGAGCGGCACCTGGAAGCCCTGAATGGAAGAAGGCAGACGAAGAGCTTGACAAAATCACTCAGTCACAAATCAAGCGAACACCCGAGGCTCGTCACAAATCGCGAATGAAAGCGCTGTACGTCGAACCTTTGGAGGCTGGCTGGAACAGGCCAGCGGAAACTTCAGAGACCGCAGCGTGTGAATTTTTGACGGACGCGATCAACGACTACTCCGGAGCACAGTCGCGTTACGTACATCCCGGTCTATATGATGATCCAGATTTTCATGCTGCTCTTGAACGGTGGCAGGACCGTCCTGAACTCCAGCCTGCTACATCGTTGCACAAGTTCGGCTAATTGACGCGTTAGGTGCTTCGTTCGGTGGGTGTGTCAGTTCGTTCGGTCATCTCACCGTTTGTCGCGAGCCCGCGCAATTTCGTCCAGCTTGGCCTGAGTAACAGGGGTGCCATCCATAAAGAAGCCGTTGGGCGGTCTTCCCTCTTTCGGATCGGGTGGAGGTGGAGGCTTGCTCCCGTGTTTTGGCGGGTCGAAGCGATTCCAAAACATCTGACTTGTTGCTCATCGGTGCTTACCTGTTGGTCGCGGTCGTCAGACCGTTAAGGGATTTCAGGCGCGGATCGTTGTCGATGCCGGTTTTCGGACGAACTGCTTTTTCCTTCAAACTCTTTGCGGGTTCTTCGTTGAGCGGCTATCCGGATTTCGAGGATCTGTACGAGAACTATGACAGGGTCCTCTCCTGGCAACGGCACCATCGCCCCCAATTACGCCCCCTTTGGATAGGGGAAGGGGAAAGGGCGATCCCGAACCGGGACGGCAACTATTGGCGTCGAACGGCCAACCTGCCTTTAGCAAGTTTGCCGATCGCCTGCCCGGCATTGGCATCGAACGCCTCCGCGATCCGCCGACCGAATGGAGCCGGCAGTTTGAGGCGCTCGGACTTAATCCGGAATAGCGTCAGCGCCCCGGCCCAAGGCCCCGAATTACGGCAGCGCAAAAACTCGGAATCCGGCTTCAGCCGCGCTCGACTTCGCGCTCAACCACGGCCGCCGGGAACGGAATTTTTGGATGCAGAGACGAAGCGCCAAAAACCGTCATTCGAACGGGCGAACGCCGACAGAGACCAAAATCCGGGAAATGAGTAGCCGGAAATCCGCGCAGAAACGCCCCAATTTGGCGTCCTATCGGAATCGTGCGGTTTGCGGAGACTGGATGGTGGAGATGGTATGGTTCGAACTGGCTGCCCCCCACGCAGTCCTATCGAACCGCGTCTCTGCCACCCGCCTTGATCGCTGCGATGTCGCTTTCGCTCCGCGCGGCGTGCGGATAGGCAACTCGGCCTGAACGTGCACCAAGCGCGGCGACATGAGGAAGATGCGGTCGCCCAGCGGGCATCACTCGCTTAGTCCGAATGAATCGGCCGGTCGACTCTGCGTTATGAGCCCCACGGCCGCTGGCTCCATCGTCGCAAGCTGCTCCAAGGGAGCCGAGGATTTGAATCGCTGGACGGTTGCCAACGACTGGGCGGTCGCTTATCGAAAGTACTCGCGGGCACTGCGTCGCTGACGAGGAGCGCGAGCGCAGCGCAGGTCTCCAACCGGTTGGGGGGACTGGCGCCAACAACGGCAACACAAATGAGGCCACAGCAGGAACCATCGACCCAAGAAGTACTGGCGGGCTTTGTCGAGCGTGTCACCTTCCATAATAGCGAGAACGGCTTCTGCGTTCTGCGGGCAAAGGCCCGTGGCCATCGCGATCTGGTCACGGTCATCGGCCACGCCGCCACTATCTCGGCAGGCGAGTGGATTACGGCATCTGGCGAATGGGTCAACGACCACACCCATGGCCAACAGTTCAAAGCGCGCTTCATGCGCACATCAGCGCCGACTTCAATCGAGGGCATCGAGAAATACCTCGGCTCCGGGATGATCCGCGGCATTGGTCCAGTCTATGCGAAAAAGCTTGTGCGCGCTTTCGGCGAGAAGGTGTTCGACACGATCGAGGCGGAGCCCGAGCGCCTGCGCGAGGTGACTGGCATTGGCCTGGTACGTGCCAAGCGCATCACCGATGCTTGGGCCGAACAGAAGATCATCCGCGAGATCATGGTCT
>WNFH01001223.1_pt1 | contig 23655 bp, 21 predicted proteins | sample 5400411 | NCBI WGS metagenome assembly WNFH01 (sample SAMN13153347, study PRJNA577476) | soil metagenome | isolation source: 200 cm saprolite under Douglas fir tree site 2 hole 3 | place: USA:California | collected 2015-04-18 | reverse complement strand
GTTCAGCCGTTCACGTCGAGTCCGAGAGAAGGGCGACGGCCATTGTTACTGCTCCTGCGGTCCGGTCGATCTCGGTGGCAATCGAGGATCGTCTGTCGGCCACCATGGCAGGCACTGGAAAACGCGGCAAGCCCCAAAAATGGACTTGCGGGCCCGAGCGCCACCTCCTAGAGTCGGGCTCACGATGCGTGGCTACGGCCAGTTCTGCCCGGTCGCGGTGGCGTGCTCGGTCTTCGCCTGCAGACTCTGGAGGAGACGGGGGTGATCGAGAGCATCCCGCCGCCGACCGGGCGAGGTCAGGAATCCGGTTGATGCCGGCGGGGCCGCGGAAATGGGTTCAAGCGTTTCCCGGGTGGCTCCTGCTGAGCGGGTTCGCGGGCGTCGAGCGGCCGCCGCGCGCTCTCGCGATCTGAGGCGTGTACGGCGAGAGCGCGGTCGAGTTTCCACGCCGCATCGTCTGCCTGACGGCCGAGACGGCCGAGATCGCGTTTCTGCTCGGCGCCGGCGACCGTGTCGTCGGCGTCCCCGGCACGGCGCGGCGGCCGGAAGCGGCACGGGAGAAGGCGCGCGTCGGCGGATTCACCACCTTCAAGCTCGACCGGATCCTGGCGCTCGAGCCCGACCTGGTCCTGGCGTTCTCCGATCTCCAGCGGGACATCGTTCACGACCTGATCGGCGCCGGGGTGACCGTGCTCTGTACGAATCAGCGCTCGTTCGACGACGTCCTCGGCGCGATCCTCCTCATCGGCGGCGCGCTGGGCTCTGAACGCCAGGCGCGCGAGCTCATCGCCGACCTGCGAGACGAAGTCCGACAGATCCGCGAATACTCGGCGGTGTGGCCGGACCGCCCGCGCGTCTACTTCGAGGAGTGGATGGACCCGCTCATCGCCGGTATCCGCTGGGTGTCGGAGATCATCGAGATCGCGGGCGGCCGCGACGTCTTCGCCGAGTTGCGCGACCAGCACGCGGCCCAGGGCCGTGTCGTCGCACCCCACACTGTCGTCGAGCGCGATCCCCAGATCATCCTCGCCTCGTGGTGCGGCAAGCCGGTCGATCCGGCCCTGATCGCGGGCCGGCCCGGCTGGGAGCGGATCGCGGCGGTGAAGAACCGGCAAATCCACGAGATCGACGGCGCCGACATCCTGTCCCCCGGCCCCTCGCTCGCGCACGGTGTCAGGCGCATCCACGAGATTATTCAAGCCTTTCAGACGACTGGTTAGCTTTCAGCCGCCAGGCCAGCCTTCACCGGGCAGGTACAATGAATCTGTAGGGAAGACCGAACCCAAAAAGTTTGGGGCGCGGCGGGGCGCACGATAGGATTGGCCTCCGACGAGCCCGGAGGCCGAACAGCTAATGACAGAGCTTGCGCGCACGCGTCCTGAAAGCTTCTTCTCCGACCGCTTCAACATCACCTCAGGGCTCATGGACCGCGTCCTCGGCGGAAATCTCATCGGCAAGGTCGATGACGCCGACATCTACCTCGAGTACCGTATCAACGAAGAGCTGGTACTCGAGGAAGGAACAGTCAAAAAGGCCTCCCGCCACGTGAGCCAGGGGGCGGGGGTGCGGGCCCAGGCCGGCACTCGCACCGGCTACGCCCACACCGACGAGATCTCGATCCAGAACCTCGACGAGGCCGCGCGTCAGGCGCGCGCGATCGCGGACCGGAGCGGTGGATCAGGCGCGCTGGCGCTGCCGACTCGCGGGCGGCCTCACGATCTCTACACCCTGGCCGAGCCGCCCATCGTCACCGACCTCGCGCGCAAGCTCGACCTCCTCAGGCGGATCGACGCGGAAACCCGCGCGACCGACGCGCGCGTCAAGCAGGTCATCGCGTCGATCTCGAGCGAAGAAGTCATCATGCTGATCGCGACCGCGTCGGGCTGGACGGTCGGCGACATCCGCCCGCTCACCCGGCTGAACGTCACCGCGATCGCGGAAGAAGGCGGCAAGCGCGAGATCGGCTCGTACGGCGGCGGTGGGCGCGTGACCTTTGACTTCTTCCTGGAAACTGGCCGATGGCGCCGGTTCGCCGCGGAGGCCGCGCGCCTGGCGGCCCTCAAGCTCGGCGCGGTGGACGCACCCGCGGGAGCGATGACAGTCGTGCTCGGCCCGGGCTGGCCGGGCATCCTCCTGCACGAGGCGATCGGGCACGGGCTCGAGGGCGACTTCAACCGCAAGGGCACGTCAGCCTTCGCGGGGCGCATGGGGCAGAAGGTCGCATCCGAGCTCGTGACGGTGGTCGACGACGGGACGATCCCGAATCGCCGTGGCTCGCTCAACGTCGACGACGAGGGCACGCCAACCGGCCGGACTGTCCTCATCGAGAACGGGGTCCTGACCGGCTACATGCAGGACCGGCTGAACGCGCGGCTCATGGGCATGAAGCCGACCGGCAACGGGCGCCGCGAGTCCTACGCTTATCCGCCGATGCCGCGGATGACCAACACGTTCATGCTGGCCGGGGAGGATGACCCCGAGGAAATTGTGAAATCGGTGAAGCGCGGCCTCTACGCCGTGACCTTCGGCGGCGGCCAGGTGGACATCACGAACGGGAAGTTCGTCTTCTCGGCGAGCGAGGCGTACCTGGTCGAGGACGGGCGCGTCACGGCGCCGGTCAAAGGGGCGACGCTGATCGGGAACGGCCCCGAGGCCCTCACGCGCGTCTCGCGTGTCGGTCGTGACCTGCAGCTCGACGAGGGTGTTGGGACGTGCGGCAAGGACGGCCAATCCGTGCCGGTGGGCGTCGGGCTCCCGACGATCCGCATCGACGGCATCACGGTCGGCGGAACCGCGGTATGAACGAAGACCTGCTCGTCTCGGTGCTCAAGCGCGCCTCGCAGCGCGGCGCCACAGCCGCCGACGGCTACCTCGTCGAGGAGAGTCGCTTCGGCGCATCGGTGCGGATGGGCGAGATCGAGACCCTCAGCCACTCACGGGAGCAGCGCCTCGCCCTCCGCGTCTTCGCGGGCCAGGCGTCGGCCGCCGCGTCGACCTCAGATCTCTCGCGCGAGTCCCTCGAACGGGTCGTCGACGAGGCGACGGCGCTGGCGAGGATCACAGCGGAGGATCCGCACGCCGGGCTGCCGGAGCCATCGGCGTTGATCGAGCGCGTGCCGGACCTCGACCTCGAGGACAGCGGCGCCGATCTCTCGCCGGAGGAGAAGATCGAGATCGCTCGCCGAGCGGAGGCCGCGGCGCTCGAGAGCGACCCGCGCATCACGAACTCGGAGGGTGCCGAGTACTCCGATCGCCGGGCGCACTACGCGTACGCGACCTCACACGGCTTCGTCCGGGGCTACGCGACGACGAGCTTCGGGATCAGCGTGGCGCCGATCGCGTCCCGGAATGGCGAGATGCAGAGAGACTACTGGTACTCGGCGGCGCGCAAGCGTGCTCGGCTCGAGGACCCGGCCGCGGTTGGGCGGATCGCGGCCACCCGCGCGCTCCGGCGCCTGGGCGCCCGGAAGATGAAGACGGTCGAGGTGCCCGTCGTGTTCGACCCGGACACCGCAGCAAGCCTCGTGCGCTCGATCGCGTCGGCGGCGAGCGGCCCGAGCCTCTATCGGCGCGCCTCGTTCCTGCTGGACCGGCTCGGCACGAAGATCGCAGCGCCGGCCGTGACGATCGTGGACGACGCGCTGATCCCGGCGGCGCTCGGCTCGCGGCCGTTCGACGGCGAGGGACTGGCGACCGGCCGGGCCGTGCTGGTGCGGGAGGGCGTGCTCGAGTCCTACCTGCTGGACACCTACAGCGCGCGGAAGCTCGGGCTCCAGTCCACGCATCACGCCGGCCGGGACGGCAGCGGTGTGTCGGTCTCGACGAGCAACCTCATGCTGCTGCCGGGCAAAACGTCGCCGAAGGAACTCATCGGATCGGTCCAGAACGGGTTCTACGTGACCGAGCTGATTGGATTCGGAGTGAACGGCGTGACGGGCGATTACTCTCGCGGCGCCGTGGGGTTGTGGATCGAGAACGGCGAGCTGGCGTATCCAGTGGAGGAAGTGACGGTGGCCGGCAACCTCCTGGAGATGCTGGCGGCGATCGACGGCGTCGGCGACGATCTGGTCCTGCGCGACCGGACCGTGGCGCCCACGGTGAGAATCGGTCGCATGGTGGTGGCGGGAACCTGAGAGAGGACGCGATGGTCATCGACAGCCACTGTCACCTGCACGACCGGGCGTTCGCCGATCTGGGGGAGACGCTCCGGCTGTCGTTGACGCACGACGTGTGGGGAGCCGTCGCCGTCGGGTGCGATGCCGAGACGAACGCGCAGACGCTCGCGGCGGCGGCGGCGGCCCCGAAATCGATCTGGGCGTGCCTGGGCTTTCATCCCGACTGGACCCGTCTCACGGACGAAGACCTCGATCGCGTCGAGGCGCAGGTCGCCGCCCACCACTCGCGCATCGTGGGTGTCGGAGAGATCGGTCTACCCTGGTATTCGCTGGAGGGCGCGCCGGACGCGGCCGCGATCATGGCGCGGGGCCGCGAGCGGCTCGACCGGCTGCTCGGTCTCGCCTCGCGCTGGGATCTGCCGGTGGCCTTGCACGCGCCTCACGGCGCCGCCGTCCATGCCCTCCAGGCGCTGAAGCGCCACCGCACCGAGCGGGCCGTCTTCCACTGGCACAAGGCGCCGGTCGAGGTGACCCACGCGATCGTCGATGCGGGCTACTTTGTCTCGGTCACCCCCGACGTCGTCTATCGCGAACGCGACCGCGAGATGGTCGCGGGGGTGCCGCTCGACGCCCTGCTGGTCGAGAGCGACGGGCCGTGGAAGTATGGGGGCGAGTTCGAGGGCATCGAGTCCGGTCCGTGGCTCGCCAGCCGCGTGGCCGAGGAGGTGGCGAAGCTCAAGCGGCTGCCGGTCGATGAGATGATGTTCCAGCTCTCGACGAACACGTGCCGACTCTTCGACCTCATCTGGGTTTGACTCCGGAACGCTCGCCCTCGTCCTCCATCTTCCCGAATCCGGTCGCCTCAGGCCCACAACACGAGGGCGAAGATGCTCCCGGCGAGGAGCAGTCGGTAGACGACGAACGGTCGAAGCGAGTGGGTCTTGAGATAGCTCACCAGGAGCCACACCGCGAACCATCCGCTCACGAACGCGACGCCCAGCGCAACCGCCAGCGGCCCGAGCTCTCCCGCGGGCAGGCCGGTCTTTCCCAGATGAAGCGCCTTCACCATGCCGGCGCCGGCGGTGATCGGGATGCCGAGCAGGAAGGAGAAGCGCGCCGCCGTGGCGCGGTCGACGCCGCCCAGGAGCGCGGTGGTGATCGTGATGCCCGAGCGGGACGTGCCCGGGATCAATGCGAGGGCCTGAGCGCACCCGACCGCGAGCCCCTGACCCCAGGAGACGCGCTCCAGCGGATCGCCGGGCGCCGCGGGCGCGGCCGCGGCGCGGCGATCGGCGATCCACATGATGATCGCCCATCCGCCGGTGGAGATCGCGATGACGATCGGCCACCGAAGCTGCGTCTCGATGAGCTTTCCGAAGAGGATGCCGGCCACCGCGCCCGGGATCGTGGCGACGCCGAGCATCGCGGCGAGCCGACGCGGAACCGCCCCTGAGGCCATCCCCAGGAGCTCGCGCCGGAAGTACGCCAGGAGCGCTGCCAGCGTGCCGAGGTGCATGACCGCGTCGAAGGCGAGGCCCTGATCGGGCCAGCCGAAGAGGTACGGCACGAGGATCAGATGACCGGAGGACGAGACGGGCAAAAACTCGGTCAGGCCCTGGACGAGGCCGAGGACCACGCCCTGCGTGTAGCTCACCCGACGATGTCTTCGCCGCCGTCGACGCCGATCACGTTGCCCGTGATCCAGTACGTGTCGGGGTGGGCCAGGACCACGATGGCGCGCGCAACGTCCTCGGTCGTCGTCATCCGTCCGCTCGGGTTGCGGCGCCGGGCCTCGGCGATGATCGCCTCATGGCGCGGAATCTTCTGCAGCGCGGGCGTGTCGGTCACGCCGGCGCGGACCGCGTTCGCGGTGATCCCCTGCGGGGCGAGCTCGGCGGCGAGCTGCCGGACGTGCGACTCGAGCGCCGCCTTCGCCGCCGACACCGGGCCGTAGAAGGGCAGCACGCGCGAACCCCCGGACGACGTCATCGCGTAGATGCGCCCGCCGCGCGTCATGAGTCCACGCCCGACGACCTCCTGGACCCAATAGACGAGGCTGTGCGCCATGACGTCGAGCGTCATGTCCATCTGGGCCGGGGTGACGACCTCCTTCATCGGGTCGGCGACGTAGAGCTTGAGCGTCCCGAACGCGAGCGAGTGGAGGAGGACGCGAACGGTCCCCACTTCGCCGCGTTCCTCGAGCACGCGCTCCATCTGGCTCACGACTTCGGCGCGCTTGTCGGGGTCGGCGGCGTTCACGTTGAAGAACACGGCCTCGTGGCCGAGCGCCTTGATCTCGCTCACGATCCGCTCGACGTTGCCCAGCGTCGCCTTGCGATCGAGGTGGACGCCGAAGATGTTCAGTCCGGCGCGCGCCAGCGCCAGGCTCGTGGCCTCACCGAACCCTGATGACGCGCCGAGCGCGAGCGCCCAGCCGCTCAGTTGGATCATCGCATCTCCTTCCCGTGGACGACCGTATTCTAGCATCGTAGAATCGCCTGGGGCCATGCCGAAGACCGCGGGAATCATCCTCGTTGGCAACGAGATTCTCTCCGGTAAGATCGCCGACGCCAACGCCGCGTACCTGTGCCGCGAGCTCCGCGCGCTCGGCGTCGACGTGCGCCGCATCGCGGTCATTCCCGACGAGATCGAGGTGATCGCCCGCGAAGTCGCCGCGTTCAGTCGGGACCACGACGTCGTGTTCACGTCGGGCGGCGTCGGGCCGACCCACGACGACGTGACCATCGAGGGCGTGGCGCGCGCGATGGACGTCAAACTGGTGCGCCATCCGCTGCTCGTCGGCATCCTCGAGCGGCATTTCCGGGACCGGCTGAACGACTCGCACCTCAAGATGGCCGCGATGCCCGAGGGCGCCGAGCTGGTCGGGGGCGAGACGGTGCGATTCCCGACGGTCCTGATGCGGAACGTGTACATCCTGCCGGGGGTGCCCGAGATCTTCCGCCAGAAGTTCGAGGCGATCCGCGAGCGGTTCCGCGACCAGCCCATTCACCTGAGCAACGTATTCGTCGCGATCGGTGAGGGAACGCTCGCCGACTACCTGAACGGGCTCCTCTCGGACTTCCCGCTGCTGCTCCTGGGCTCGTACCCCGAGTTGTCGAATCCCGAGTACAAGGTGAAGGTGACGCTGGAGTCGCGTGATCGTGGCTACCTCGAGGGCGCGCTGGCGGAGTTCCTGCGGCGCCTGCCGGCCGACGCGCTCGTGAGGGTCACCTAGCTCGGTCGGTCGGTGCGGGGCGTCCCTCTCGGCGTCGCCCTCGTCGCGATCGGCCTGTACTTCGTCGGGCTGGGCGTCGCGCCATTCCTCGATCCCCCGGAGGGCTTCCACGCCGAGGTCGCGCGCGAGATGGTGCTCGGCCGCGACTGGGTCACGCCTCGGGTCAACGGCGTGCGTTACTTCGAAACGCCGCCGCTGCTCTACTGGTTGATGTCGGCGTCGTTCGGCGCGGCGGGCGTCACCCCGTTCGCGGCCCGGTTCTGGACGGCGCTGGCCGCCGTCGGCTGCGCGGCGGTGACGGCGCGGCTCGGCGTGGTGCTCGGCGGTCCGCGCCTCGGGCTGCTCGCCGGGCTCATGGTCGCCGCGAACCTCGGGATGTTCGTCTACGGCCGCATCGTCTCGGCCGAGGTTCCGTTCATTCTCTGCCTGACGGTCGCCTGGGCCGGCTTCGCGCTCGCGTATGTCGGCGGCCGCCGCCGGGGGCTCGCGGTCTTCTCTGCGGGCCTCGGCCTCGCGATGCTCACCAAAGACGTCCTGGCCGCGGTCGGCCCGTTGCTGGTCGTCGCCGTCTTCTTCTGGCTCACGCGCGAGCGACCGGTGGGCCCATGGATCCCCTGGTGGGGGGTGCTGCTCGCCGTCGTGATCGCGCTGCCATGGTACCTCGTGATGGAGGCGCGTAACCCGGGCTTCCTCTGGCATACGCTGGTCGACAACCATCTCTACAGCCTCACGCGCCAGCGCCCCTTTCCGGACGAGAACGTGCCGCTCGGGTCGCTCGAGTTCCTCGTCGTGACGCTCCTCGCCTTCCTGCCCTGGTCGCTGGCGCTCCCGTGGGCGCTCGCGCGAGCCTTGCAGCGCCGATGGGAGAACGCGACGGCGCGGCTCTGGCTCCTGTTCGGGCTCTGGGCGGTCGCCGTCCTCGGGTTCTTCACGGTGGTCCCCTTCAAGCTGCCGCACTACGGGCTCTCGGCGTTTCCCGCCTTCGCGTTGCTGGTCGCGCGCGCCTGGGACGAGGCGATCGAGGGTACGCCGGGCGCGCCGTCCGTGCGAGCGCTGCTCGCCCCCGTGCTCGGCCTGTTCGCGCTGGTCACGGCCGGGTTCGTGGCCGCCGCCGCGGGCATCCTGCCGATTCCCGCGGACGCGCTCTCGAGCCTCGACGTCGCCACGCGGAACCTGATTGCCCGGGGCCAGCGGGCTCCAGGGGTGCCCCTCGAAGCGTGGGCGACGCTCTTCTATTCCGGCGCGGGGATCTTCGCGCTCGCCACGTTGGCGCTCGCCGTCGCGGCATGGCGGCGCTCCGTGGCACTCGGCATCGGGGTCACCCTGGCGGCGACGATTGCCTTCCTTCCAGCGATCGCGGCCAACGGGATGACCCAGTTTGCGCGGAGCCGCTCCGCCCGTCCGCTGGCGGCGGCGCTTGTCCAGCGACTCAGGCCGGGCGATCGCGTCGTGCACGAGGGCGGAATCGTGAACAGCGCCTCGGTCCTCCTCGTCGTGAGCGACCGGGTGCGCGTGGTCAACGGACTCTATGCGAATCTGGCGTTGGGCGCGACCTTCCCGGAGGCACGCGACAGCTTCTGGGATTCGCCCCGGCTCGAGCACGCCTGGTCGGGCCCGGGCCGCTACTTCCTCATCTCGGCGGTCGACCCGGATCGCAGCGTGGTGCGCGCCCTGCCCCCGACCGCGGTCCACCTGATCGCCCAAGCCGGCGGACGCCGGCTCTATTCGAACCTTGCCGATGGGGGGCCAGACGCCCGATGATAAAGCGATGAGCGACGCGAGCAGCGTTCCCAAGGTCGTCGTCGTCATGCCCGCCTACAACGCGGGCCGGACGCTCCGCCTGACCTACGAGGAGCTGCCGAAGGACGCTGTCAACCTTGTCATCCTCGTCGACGACGGCTCCACCGATGCGACGCTCGAGGTCGCCCGGCAGCTCGGCCTGGAGATCTTCGTCCACAACCGAAACTACGGCTACGGCGCCAACCAGAAGACGTGCTACGCCGAGGCGCTGCGGGCCGGGGCCGACGTCGTGGTCATGGTGCATCCCGACTACCAATACGACCCGAGGCTCGTTCCGCAGATCATCGAGCCGATCGTGGTGGGCGAGGCCGACGTGGTCCTCGGCTCGCGACTCAAGAGCGGCTCGGCGCTCGCCCAGGGGATGCCGTGGTGGAAGTACGTCGCCAACCGCTTCCTGACCGGCGTGGAGAACCGCGTGTTCGGTCTGTCCCTCTCCGAGTACCACACTGGTTACCGCGCGTTCCGACGAGAGGTGCTGGAGACCGTAAACTTCACGGCGAATTCGGACGGCTTCGTGTTCGACCAGGAGATCATCGCGCAGGTCGTCGCGGCGGGCTTCCGGATCGCCGAGATCGGGGTGCCGACCCGGTACTTCCCGGAGGCCTCGTCAGCCAGCTTCCCGGCGTCGGCCGCCTACGGATGCCGGATTCTCGCGGCCCTCTTCTGGTTCACGCTGAACCAGCGCGGCCTGCGGCGCTCGCGCCGCTTTGACAGTCTCCGGGCACGGTACACCCGTCTGCCCTGATCGCGCCGAGCCGGTCAGGGCGCCGTCTCGGGCGCCGCGTCGTCGGGCGCCGCGCCCAGGACGTGCGAGGCGTGGTGGTGGATCATGCGCCACCCCTGGGGTCCGCGCTCGAACAGGTTGGTGGCCAGCACCGAGGTGACCGCGAGCCGGCCGCGAACCTCCGAGAAGATGTTCTCGGTGCACGTCACCCAGGCGAGATCGCCGCGCGCAGCGGACCGCACGTCCGAGAGCGTGAACCGCATCTCGGCCGTGTTCTCGAAGATCGTTTTCCATGACGAGCGCACCGCCTCCCAGCCGACCAAGAGGGGCCAGCCCGGGTGGACGCACTTCACGTGCTCCTCGTGAGCCCACACGAGATCCATGCGTGCGAGGTCGAGCGTCTCGAACGCCTGGTAGAAGCGCGCGTTCGCCTGCTCGATCTCGGTGAGGTCACTCATCTCGAGCCGGCGCGGGGGAGACCGCGGCCGCCGGCAGTCGCACGACGAGCGTCTCGCCCTCGAGGGCCAGCGGCAGGGCGGTCAACCGGTCGCCGACGCAGGGGCCCGCCGTGCAGAGCCCGCTGGTCGGCTCGTAGATGGCGCCGTGAGTCGAGCAGATCAGCGTGCACCCATCCTCGCTGAAGAACTCGTTCGGCCACAGGTCGAGCGGGGTGCCCACGTGCGGACAGCGGTTGACGTACGCGCGGTAGTGGCCGTCGTGGTTCACGACGAAGCCGTTCACGGTGCGCCCGGCGCGCTCGAGGCGAAACGTCGCGCTGTGGCCGGGCGGCACCGTCGCGGCGGCGCAGCGCCACTCGTCGGAGCCCGCCATGGGCCGGATGGTATCATCCCGGGGTATGCTTGCGATCGACGCGCGCGATGTCGAGAAGACATTCCGTTCTGGGTGGCCTCGCCGGCGGGAGACCCAGGCGCTACGCGGTGTCTCGCTGACCGTGGAGCGCGGCGCGATCGTCGGGGTCCTCGGCCCCAACGGAGCGGGCAAGACGACGCTGCTCTCGATCCTCGCCACGCTGCTGACACCCGACCGCGGCACCGTCATGGTGCTGGGCCACGACGTCGTCCGTGAGGCCGGCGCGCTGCGGCGCCGGCTCAACATGGCGAGCGGCCGGCCGTCCTTTCTCTGGAGCCTGCGCGTCGCCGAGATCCTCGCGTTCTACGGGCGGCTATACGGACTGAGCGGCGCGGCGCTTCGCCGGCGCGTCGACGGGCTGATCGAGCTGTGCGAGCTCGTTCCGTACCGCCGGATCCCGTACAGCGATCTGTCGACCGGGCTGAAGCAGCGGGTGGCCCTCGCCAAGTCGCTCGTGAACGATCCCGAGCTCCTGTTCCTCGACGAGCCGACGCTCGGCCTCGACCCCGACGTCTCGGTGCGGGTCCGCGCCCACATCGCCCGGCTCCGGCGCGAGCAGGGCATCACCATCGTGCTGACGACCCATTACATGCGCGAGGCGGACGAGTTGTGCGACGAGATCGCGTTCATCAAGGGCGGTCGGATCCTCGCCCGGGGGACGCCCGGAGAGCTCAAGCGCCAGATCCGGCTGGGGGAGGTCATCGCGCTCCGGCTGGATCCGGTGCGGGTGCCGTGGCTCGCCGAGATCCCCGGCGTCCTTCGCTGCGTCGAGGTCGACGGGTGGGTCGAGTGCACGGTGGACGAGGCCGAGAAGCGCCTGCCGGAGCTGCTGCGCGCGCTCCACGCCGACGGCGTCGTCATCCGCAACGTGCAGGTGCGCGAGCCGGAGCTGGAGGAGGTCTTCGTTGAGCTGGCGAAATGAGCTCCTGGCCGTCTGGGCGGTGACGCTCCGGAACGCCCTCATGGGCGCGCGCAACGTGTTCTTTTTCTTCGAGCTGCTCTTCTGGCCGATCGTCGGCGTCCTCTCCATCGGCCTGATGTCGCGGTTCCTCGACCTGACGGAGGCGCAGGCGTCGTTCGTGCTGGTCGGCACGATCGCGCTCTCGGTGGTCAACGTCTGCCAGCTCGAGGTCGCCTACGCGGTCCTGCTGGACGTCTGGTCGAAGTCGCTGAAACATCAGTTCCTGGCGCCGATCGGCATCCGCCATCTGACGCTGGGCTCCTGGGTCGTCGGCATGGTGCGCAGCCTGGCCGTGTTCGTGCTGCTGGCGGCGCTCGGCCGCTGGGCGTTCGGCTTCCACGTGCTCCAGCCCGGCTGGTTTGCGCTCGCGATGTTTCTCCTGGGCTGTTTCCTCACCGCCTGGGTCGTCGGCGTCGCCGTCTGCGCCCTCATCACGCTCTTCGGCAACCGCGCCGAGGCGTTCGCGTGGGCGACCGTCAACATGGTGCTCGTGCTCGCCGGGATTTACTACCCCATCTCGGTTCTCCCGGACTTCATCGCCGCGATCGCGCGGGCGATCCCGCTCACGTACTTTCTCGACGCCTACCGGTCGCACTACGGATTTGCGTCGGAGTTCCGCTCGCCGATCGCGACGGGGCTCGCGCTGTCCGCCCTCTACGCCGCGCTGGCCCACTGGGCGTTCCTGGCGGCGATCCATCGGGCACGCCGGACGGGGCTTCTTCTCAAGATGTCGGAGTGACGCCTCAGGTGGACCCGGCGCTCTCGGCGATCTTCCTCGGATTCATCCTCGGCCTCCAGCACGCGACCGACCCGGACCACCTGGTCGCGGTGGCCACCATCGTGACGCGTGAGCGGCGCTTCACCGATGGCGCGCTGGTGGGGGTCCTCTGGGGCGCGGGCCACATGACGACGCTGACGATCGTCGGCGCCATCATCGTCGGGCTGAAGCTCACGATCACACCGGCGGTCGGCAGCGGGCTCGAGCTGGCCGTGGCCGGTATGCTGATCCTGCTGGGCGTGCTGCGGCTGCGAGACGCGGCGCGCGGACTCGCGACGGTGCCCACCACGCACCTTGTCGCCGACCACGAGCACGGCGGCCAGGGGGTCGTCCACAGCCATCCCCACGTGCACGGCGCCGAGCACGCTCACGAGCACCCGCACGTCCATCCGTCGCGCTGGCTGGCGTCGCTCGGGTGGCGGAGCGGCTGGCCCGCGGGCCGCGCCATTTTCGTCGGGGCCGTGCACGGCCTGGCCGGCAGCGCCGCCGTCTCGTTGCTGGTGCTGGCGACGCTGCGCTCGACCGCGAGCGCCGTCGCGTACCTGTTGATCTTCGGCGTCGGGACGATCATCGGCATGACCCTGCTGACCGCCGTGATGGCGTATCCCGTGGCTCTGGCACTCCGCTTCCGCCGCGCCCGACAGGCGCTCGCCGTCTGCGCCGGTATCGGCTCGATCGTCTTCGGCCTCGCGTACGGCTACCACGTTCTGTGATTACTACATGGGGGGCCTCGACGGGCCCCCCAAGCCCCCCAGCGCTCGGAAGCGCCCCGGCGTAGCCGTGGCGCTCCTCGACCTTGCACCACACCTGGGCCTCGACGGGCCCCCCAAGCCCCCCGGCGCTCGGAAGCGCCCCGGCGTAGCCGTGGCGCTCCTCGAGCTTGCACCACTCCGCTGGGGCCCCGACGGGCCCCGCAAGCGCCCCGAGCGGCTCGGAGCGCCCCGGGAAACCTGAGGCGCTCCTCAGTTCCCTATATGGGCTTAAGTATGGGCTTGAGGGCTCACCGGAGGTCGCCATGACGGACCAGGAGCGCGCGACTCGCGTCGAGACCGACAGCATGGGGCGGATCGAGGTGCGTGCCGATCGGTACTGGGGCGCCCAGACCGAGCGCTCGCTGCACCATTTCGCGATCGGCGACAACCGCATGCCGCTGCCGGTGGTCCACGCCCTCGGGCTCCTCAAGAAGGCGGCGGCCCTGGTCAATCACGAGATGGGGCGGCTCGACGCCCGCCGCGCCGAGCTGATCGTGCGCGCCGCCGACGAGGTGATCGCGGGCAAGCTCGACACGCACTTCCCGCTCTCGGTCTGGCAGACCGGCTCCGGCACCCAGACCAACATGAACGTGAACGAGGTCATCGCGAACCGCGCGATCGAGCTGGCGGGCGGGAAGATGGGGAGCAAGGACCCGGTCCATCCGAACGATCACGTCAACATGTCGCAGTCATCGAACGACACCTTCCCCACGGCGATGCACGTCGCGGCCGCGCTCGAGCTCACGCACCGGCTCCTGCCGAGCGTCCGGGCGCTGCGGGACGCGCTCGCCGCCAAGGCCCGTGAGTTCGCCGACATCGTGAAGATCGGTCGGACGCACCTGCAAGACGCGGTGCCGCTCACGCTCGGCCAGGAATTCTCGGGCTACGTTGCCCAGCTCGACGCCGGCATCGCGCGGATCGACGCGACGCTCCCCGGGCTCCTGGCCCTCGCGATCGGCGGCACCGCGGTCGGCACCGGGCTCAACGCGCCCGCCGGCTTCGGCGAGGTCGTCGCGCGCAAGCTGGCCGAGCTGACGGGCCTCCCGTTCACGTCGGCGGCCAACAAGTTCGCCGCGCTGGCCGCCCACGACGATCTCGTGATGGCGAGCGGCGCGCTCCGCACGCTCGCCGGCTCGCTGATGAAGATCGCCAACGACCTTCGCTGGCTGGGCTCGGGCCCGCGGAGCGGCCTCGGCGAGCTCCGCCTGCCGGAGAACGAGCCGGGCTCCTCGATCATGCCGGGCAAGGTCAACCCGACCCAGGCCGAGGCGATCACGATGGTCGCGGTCCAGGTGATCGGCAACGACACGGCGATCGCCGTGGCCGGTTCGCAGGGCAATTTCGAGCTGAACGTCTTCAAGCCCGTCATCATCTTCAACTTCTTGCACTCGGTGGGGCTCCTGACCGATGCGTGCGCGCGGTTCCGCGAGTTCTGCGTGGAGGGGATCGAGGCGAATCGGGCGCGCATCGCCGAGCTCGTCGAGCGCTCGCTCATGCTCGTGACCGCGCTTGCCCCGCACATCGGCTACGACCGCGCGGCGGCGATCGCCAAGAAGGCCCACGTGGAAGGGCTCACGCTGCGCGACGCGGCCCTCGCCACGGGCGACGTGACCGCCGAGCAGTACGACCGCTGGGTGCGGGCAGCGGACATGGTTCGCCCGAGCTAACGTCGCGCGTCCGGGAGCCACTCAGGATCGCCTCAGCGATTTTCCCCCGTCGATGCCGGGTTTCACCGGGTCGAAGATCTCGTCGTCAAACGCTACGGTGTGAGCGGGTACTGGGGCAGTGAGGGCGTATCTCTGGGCAGAGGGAGGTCAGTATCGGCGGGTCTTGGTGCAGGCTCCCCGTCTCGCCGGAAGGGCAGTCGGAGTCACGGCGGAGACGTGATGCCGCGCGGACTGATTCAAGCGTTGGGCGCGCTGCTACTGATCATCTTGGTGGTGCTGGCCGTCTATTGGGTGGCCCGATGGAGCCGCCGCCCGCCCCGCCGCCCATGAGCGCCGGCTGCCTTTGTCCTTGCCCTGGCGGCGGGAGCGCGTCCAATCTCCGCGAACCGGGCCTCGAACCACAGGCTCCGACGACTGAAAGGAAACACCGCTTCGGGAGCGGAAGGAGGAGATTGCCCTCCTGGCGTCGTGGTTCCTGTCCAGGTTCAACGAGCAGTACGGTCGCAACAAGCAGCTTTCGCCCGAGACGATGGCCCGCCTCATGGAGCACTCGTGGGCGGGCAATGTCCGAGAGCTGGAGAACGTGATTCGACGCATGGTCGTGCTCACGGACGGTGAGCAGGAGTTCGAGGAGCGTGTCGCACGTGGTCGGAACGGACGCGCCGCGACGCCCGGGCCCGCCCCAATGCTCTCCGAGAGCTTGAAGGAGATCGCGCGCCGGAGCGCGCGAGAAGCCGAGCGGAAGGCCCTCACGGAGGTGCTCGAACGCGTGCAGTGGAACCGCGCCGAGGCGTCGCGCATTCTCAAGGTCAGTTACAAGACGCTGCTCTCGAAGATCGCCGAATGCGGATTGTCACCGCCGTCGTGGTGACGGTTCTAGCCCAGACGAGAGAGGCGACTCATGGCGATCTCCAGACGTACGGCTGGACCTGGTGAGGCTGTAGCGAAAGTGAAACCCTGAGTCGCGCGCTCGAGGGCCGCCCAGGCCCGTGAGCGCCAGGCCGGCGCCGGCGCCGAGCATGTTCGACTCGGCGGTGCCGAACGCGCGGCCGGGATAAGTCTTCGCGAACTTCGCGGCCGCAGTACGACCGCTGGGTCCGGCCCCCGGACATGGCCCGCCCGGGCTAGCGTCGCGCGTCCAGTGGGCTTCCGGGAACCCTTCTGGTCCGTCGGGGTATCTGGCGGGGCCTGTCGTCCTTCGAGACGAGGCTGACCCAAGGGCCTGCCCCTTCAGTCAAGAGGCTTCGCCGGATCTGGCACGGGATGCTCGAACGGGTGCCTGGTTGGCGCGAGTGGTGGCCCAGACAACCGGAGGCGGCAAGCCAGGGAAGTCCTTTAAGCCAGGGAATAAGCCAGGGAAGTCCTTTAAGGGAACCTACTTAAGACATCCCCTACACTAAGAGTTGCCGTCCGGCCCGAGTCTTGCGCTGGAGCGCTGTCGTGGCTACGCCTGGCGAGCCGCTACCACGGGACCAAAGACTGACGTCCCGCGAGCGCGAGGTCCTCCTGCTGATCGCGGAGGGCTGCACCTCCCGGGAGATCGCCGGCCGGCTTCAGATCAGCCCCAAGACCGTTGAGGTCTTCCGCGCGATCCTCCTCGGCAAGACCCGCGCGAAGAACTCGGTCCAGCTCGTGCTCAAAGCCCAGGCCTTGGGCTGGCTCGATCTCCTCTCCACGTCCCACGCAGAGGTATGACAATGGCAAATCACCGCGACCGCGTCGTGACAACGCCGGAAGACGGCGCGGTTGATAGCTCGCTCGTGCTTCCCACGCTGCTCCGGGCGCTCCAGCAGGTCCGCGATGGCAATTTCTCCATTCGGCTCCCCGTGGAGTGGTCGGGCCTCAGCGGCAAGATCGCAGACGCATTCAACGACATCGTATCCAGCAACGCGCGGATCGCTGACGAGCTTGGACGGCTCGGCAGAGCCGTCGGGAAAGAGGGCAAGACTCGACAGCGCGTAACTTTCGGCCGCCCGAGCCAGGCTTGGGCCGAGATGGAGGCTACTGTCAACGCCCTCGTGGAGGACCTGATCTGGCCGACGACCGAAGTCACCCGCGCCATCGCGGCCGTCGCCGAGGGCGACCTCTCCCAGACGGTGCGGCTGGACGTGGAGGGCCGGCGGCTGGAGGGAGAATTCCTACGGTCGGCCACGATCGTTAACTCGATGATCGCGCAGCTCGGCGTCTTCGCCCGGGAGGTGACGCGAGTCGCGCGCGAGGTGGGCACGGACGGCAAGCTCGGCAGGCGCAGGTGCCGGGGGTGGCCGGGACGTGGAAGGACCTGACCGACAACGTGAACTCGATGGCGGGCAACCTGACCGCCCAGGTCCGGAACATCGCCGAGGTCACCACCGCCATCGCGGGCGGTGACCTGTCGCGCAAGATCACGGTCGACGTCCGCGGCGAGATCCTGCAGCTCAAGGAGGCCATCAACAGGGGGTGGCCGGGACGTGGAAGGACCTGACCGACAACGTGAACTCGATGGCGGGCAACCTGACCTCCCAGGTCCGGAACATCGCCGAGGTGGCCACCGCGGTGGCCCGGGGCGACCTGTCGCGGAAGATCACCGTCGACGTGAAGGGCGAGATCCTCGAGCTGAAGAACACCATCAACACGATGGTCGACCAGCTCAACGCCTTTGCCTCGGAGGTGACGCGGGTGGCGCGCGAGGTGGGCACCGATGGCAAGCTCGGCGGGCAGGCGCAGGTGCTGGGCGTGGCCGGGACGTGGAAAGACCTCACCGACAACGTCAACGTCATGGCGTCCAACCTGACAGAGCAGGTGCGCGGCATCGTCAAGGTGGTGACGGCGGTGGCCCACGGCGACCTCAAGCAGAAGCTGACCGTGTGGGCCAAGGGTGAGGTGGCCGCTCTGGGCGAGACGATCAACAGCATGACGGACACGTTGGCCACCTTCGCCGCCCAGGTCTCCAACGTGGCTCACGAGGTGGGGGTGGAGGGTCGCCTGGGCAATCAGGCGAGCGTGCCGGGCGCGTCAGGGACGTGGAGGGACCTGACGGGCAACGTCAACCAGCTAGCCGCCAACCTGACGACACAGGTGCGGGCCATCGCGGAGGTCGCCACCGCCGTCACCCAGGGCGACTTGACCCGGTCGATCCAGGTCGACGCGAGAGGTGAAGTGGCCGAGCTGAAGGACCACATCAATACGATGATCGACAACCTCCGGCTCACCACTGAGCGCACCAACGAGCAGGACTGGCTCAAGAGCAACCTGGCCAGGTTCGCCAGCCTCCTCCAGGGCCAGCGCGACCTGGCCGCGGTGGGACGCCTGCTTCTGTCAGAGCTCGCAAAGCTAGTGGACGCTCAGCAGGGCGTCGTGTACCACATGCGGACCAGCGAAGGGGTGTCCTCTCTGCACCTCGTCGCCTCGTTCGCCGACCACGCGTCCCGATCACATAAGGACACGCTCGCGCTGGGCGAGGGTCTGGTCGGGCAGTGCGCCGTCGACCGAGCCCGCAGTCTGGTCACGAACCTGCCGGCGTCGGCCACCCCGATCAGCTCCGGACTGTTCGAGGCCGTGCCACGAAGCGTCATCGTGCTCCCCGTGCTCTTCGAGGACAAGGTGAAGGCGGTGATCGAGCTGGCCTCACTGCGCGATTTCACCCCGTTGCACACGGCGTTTCTCGAGCAGCTGACCTCCAGTATCGGCATCGTGCTCAACACCATCGAAACCACCATGCAGACGGAGGGCCTCCTCGAGCAGTCGCAGGACCTGGCCGCGGAGCTCCAGACCCGGCAGACCGAGCTGCAAGCGACCAACGAGCAGCTGGAGAAGAAGGCCGCCGAGCTCGTGGAGCAGAACGCCGAGGTCGAGCGCAAGAACGCCGAGATCGAGCAGGCCCGCCTGGCGCTGGAAGACAAGGCGTCCGAGCTTGCGATGACGTCCCGGTACAAGTCGGAATTCCTGGCCAACATGTCGCACGAGCTGCGCACACCGCTGAACAGCATCCTCATCCTCGGCCAGCAGCTCGCCGAGAACGCCCCGCGGAACCTGACGGACAAGCAGGTCGAGTTTGCGAACATGATCCACGCGGCAGGCGTCGATCTCATGAACCTCATCAGCGACATTCTCGACCTCTCCAAGATCGAGTCCGGCACCGTCACGGTCGACGTCGACCACGTATCGTTTGCAGCCCTGAGCGCCACGGTGGAGCGCACATTCCGGCTCGAGGCGGAGCGCCGCAAGCTCGGCTTCCAGATCACGCTGGACCCGTGCCTCGACTCCAATATGTTCACGGATTCCAAGCGCCTGCTCCAGGTGCTCAAGAATCTCCTGTCCAATGCCTTCAAGTTCACCGAGCACGGGAGCGTCAGCCTCAACGTGAGGCCGGCCGCGCAGGGCTGGCACCCGGAGAACAAGATCCTCCGGGCGACGTCGTCGGTCGTGGCCTTCGAAGTTACCGACGCCGGGATCGGCATCGCCCCGGACAAGCAGAGGATCATTTTCGAGGCCTTCCAGCAGGCTGAGGCCGGCACCGGCCGCAAGTACGGCGGGACGGGCCTGGGGCTCGCCATCTGCCGCGAACTGGCCGCCCTGCTGGGCGGAGAGATCCACCTGCGCAGCGCGCCAGGCGCCGGGAGCACGTTTACCCTCTATCTGCCCCTCAAGTACTCCGGTTCGGTGAGCGCCATCACGGAAATGCCGCGGACAACGCCCGTGGCGGTCAACCAGCAAACCCTCGGCGACGCACCGCAGCCGATCGCGGACGACCGTGCCGAGCTGGAACCCGGACGCGCCCTCCTGCTTGTCGTCGAGGACGATCCGGTCTATGCCACCGTCCTGGCCGACCTGGCCCACGAGCAGGGCTTCCAGGTCGTCCGAGCCACCAGAGGCGCCGAGGCTCTCACCCTCGCCCGCGACTATCGGCCGACCGCCATCTCGCTCGATATCAACCTGCCCGACATGCACGGGTGGGCGGTGCTGTGCCAGCTGAAGGACGATCCGGCCACGCGGCACATCCCGGTACAGATCGTTACCCTCGAAGAGGACCAGCAGCACGGTCTCACGCGCGGCGCCTTCACGTTCGTGACCAAGTCCCCGACGATCGATGCCTTGAAGGCCAGCCTGGCCCGGATCAAGGAGTACTGCGTCGCCCGGCGCAAGCGGCTCCTGGTCGTGGAAGACGACGCGGCCGCCCGGGTGAGCATCGTCGAGCTACTGGCCCACGACGACATCGAGATCTCCGTTTTCGACACAGGCGTCGCCGCCCTCGAGGCCCTCGGAGAGCACGGCTTCGACTGTGCCGTCGTCGACCTCCGCCTGCCGGACATGTCGGGATTCGCGTTGCTCGAGCAGATCCACGAGAACCCCGCGCTCCGGGGCCTGCCGATCGTGGTCTACACCGGTAGGGAGCTGTCCGCCGAGGAAGACGCGCAGCTCCAGCGGCTGGCCAAGAGCGTCGTCCTCAAGGGGGTCGAATCGCCGGAGCGGCTGCTGGACGAGACGGCGCTCTTCCTCCACCGAGTCGTGACCGACCTGCCGCCAGCGAAGCAGCGGCTGTTGGAGCAGTTGCGCGCCTCCGACCAGGGGCTGGCGGGCCTGCAGGTGCTCGTGGCCGACGACGACGTGCGCAACATCTTCGCGCTCAGCAGCGTCCTGGAGCGGCACGGGATCAAGGTCCTGAGCGCGAGCACGGGGCGCGAGGCGATCGCCCGGCTCGAGCAAACGCCGAACATCGCGGCCGTCCTGATGGACATCATGATGCCCGAGATGGACGGCTATCAGACGATGCGGATCATCCGGGAGAACCCCGCCTTCAGACGGCTGCCCATCATCGCCCTGACCGCCAAGGCCATGTCCGGAGACCGCGCGAAGTGCCTCGAGGCGGGCGCCTCCGACTACCTGGCCAAACCCGTGAACACCGACCATCTGCGGTCGGCGCTCCGGATGTGGCTCCGTCGCTAGCGATGGCAAGCGGCATGGGTGACCACGACAAGGTCGGAATCCTTGTGGTCGACGACCAGCCGAGCCAGCTGCTCAGCCACGAGGTCATCCTGCGCGAGCTGGGGGAGAGGCTGGTCACGGCCCGGTCGGGCCGCGAGGCCTTGCAGAGGCTCATGGACGAGGACTTCGCCGTCATCCTGTTGGACGTGAATATGCCGGACATGGATGGGTTCGAGACGGCGAGCTTGATTCACCAGCATCCCCGGTTCGAGAAGACGCCGATCGTCTTCGTCACGGGCGCCCAACCCACGACGCTCGACCTACTGAAGGGCTACCGAGTGGGGGCGGTCGATTACGTCGAAGTCCCCGTCGTGCCGGAGATCTTGAGATCCAAGGTGGCGGTCTTCGTCGACCTGAACCGTAAACGGCGCGACCTGCAGCGGTTGAACGACGCGCTCCAGGCCGAGATCGCTCAGCGCCGGAACGCCGAGGAGGCGGTCCGGCATTCTCGTGAGAAGGAAGTACTGCTCCAGGAGATCCACCACCGCGTCAAGAACAACCTCCAGATCATCACCAGCCTGCTGCGCATGCAGAGCCGCGCCGTGCAGGACCCGGCGTTCAGCGAGGCCCTGCGCGAGTGCCAGAATCGGGTTGCGTCGATGGCCCTGATCCACGACAAGCTCTACCGGGCGCGCGACCTGGCCCGGGTGAGCTTCGGCGAATACGTCCGCGACCTGACGAACAACATCCTCACTTCTTACGCGCTCCCGGCTCGGAGCGTCCGCGTCAGGCTCGACATCGACGACCTGTCGCTGAGCTTGGACTATGCCGTGCCGTGCGGTCTGATCCTCAACGAGTTGATGTCGAACTGCCTGAAGCACGCCTTCCCGGTCGGTCACTCTGGCACCGTTTACATCGGCTTCCACGCCGAGGGAGAGGAAGAGCTCTGCCTCGTCGTCCGGGACGATGGCGTCGGCGTACCCGCAGACGTGGATCTCGCCCGCACGAGCTCCTTGGGCTGGCGCCTGATCCGAGCCCTGGTCGAGCAGCTCGGCGGCGTCGTCCAGTGTCAAACCGCCGGTGGGACCTCGGTCGAGATTCGATTCGCTCGACAAAACGCACCGCCGGAGCAAGCATCCGCGGTCAGAGGGGAATCTCCTCATGCCCAAGTCTAGAATCCTGGTCGTCGAAGACGAAATCCTCGTCCGTGAGGACATCGAGGACTGCCTCGCGGGTCTCGGTCACGAGGTCGTTTCGGTCGCGTCCACCGGCGCTGAAGCCTTGAGAAAGATTCCCACGGCGCGCCCGGACCTGGTCCTCATGGACATTCGCCTCAAGGGCGACATGGACGGCATCGAAGCGGCCCGGCAGATCCGGACAAACTTCCGGCTGCCGGTCATTTTCCTGACTGCGCACGCCGATGACTCGACCTTGCAACGCGCCAAGGCGGCGGACCCGCTCGGGTACATCGTCAAGCCCTTCGCCGAGACCACCGTCAACGCGGTGATCCAGACGGCCATGCACAAGCATGAGCTCGACCGCCGCTTGCGGGAGAGCGAGGAGTGGTTGACCACGACGCTCGGCAGCATCGGCGAGGCTATCCTGGCCACGGACAGCTCGCGGAAGATCACGTTCATGAACCGCGTCGCGGAGGACCTGACGGGGTGGAGCGCCGAAGAGGCTATGGGCAAGGACGTCGACACGGTGTTCCCGCTCCGAGACGGCCGCACCCGCGAGTCGCTCCCGAGCCAGGTGGCGACGATTCTCCGGGACGGCAACGGCATGGAGCTGGCCGCGGACACCATTCTCGTCTGTCGCGACGGGAGCGAGCGCCAAATCGCCGACTCAGCGTGCCCGATCAAGGACAAAGCGGGAAACGTCATTGGGACCGTCCTGGTGTTCCGCGACACCAGCGAACGTCTTCGGGCGGCCGAGGCCCTGCGGCAGCTGCAGAAGATGGATGCCGTCGGCCGGCTCGCGGGCGGCGTGGCCCACGAGTTCAACAACCTGCTCACCGTCATCAACGGCTATGCGCAGCAGGCCCTCAACAGACTGGCCCCCGCAGACGCGTTGCACGCTCCGCTCCTCGCTATCCTCACTGCCGGCGAGCGGGCCGGCGCGCTGACCCGCCAGCTCCTGGCCTTCAGCCACAGAGAGATCAACTCGCCCAGGGTCATCGACCTGAACGCCCTCATCGTGGACTATGCCAAGGTGCTCCGCAGCTTGCTCGGCGACAACGTCGAGCTGTGCGCCGTCGTTTTGCCCTCGCCCTTGGCGGTGAAGGCCGACTCTGCCCAGCTCGAGGAGGTGCTGATGAACCTGGCCGTCAACGCCCGCGACGCGATGCCTGAAGGCGGGCGGCTGACGATCGAGACGGCCGCCGTGACCCTGGAGCAGAACGCGCTGGCCCCTGACCTGCCGGCCGGGCCCTACGCGCTCCTGACCGTGAGCGACACCGGCTACGGCATGACGGCGGAGGTCCAGCAGCACCTCTTCGAGCCATTTTTCACCACGAAGGATGTCGGGCAGGGAACGGGCTTGAGCCTGGCGGCTGTGTACGGCATCGTCCAGCAGCACCAGGGCGACCTCAGAGTCAGGAGTCAGCGCGGCGAGGGTACGACGTTCCGCATCTACCTTCCACGCCTGGCCGACGTGGCGGAGACCGCCGAGCCGCCAAAGCCGCCGATGCCGAGGGCCACGGGTTCGGAAACCATTCTGGTCGTCGACGACGAGCCGCTGGTACGAGGGCTGGCCCGGGATGTTCTCGCGCCGCTGGGCTACAACCTCTTGCACGCGGAGGGCGGCCCGGAGGCCTTACGGATCTGTGCAGCGCATCCGGGCATGATCCA
>WNFH01000572.1_pt1 | contig 23687 bp, 25 predicted proteins | sample 5400411 | NCBI WGS metagenome assembly WNFH01 (sample SAMN13153347, study PRJNA577476) | soil metagenome | isolation source: 200 cm saprolite under Douglas fir tree site 2 hole 3 | place: USA:California | collected 2015-04-18 | reverse complement strand
ACTCATCGCTCGCGACTTCGATGTCCACGCCTCCCCCTTCGGGTACTACAAATCCTTCCGAGTCGCCGTGAAAGGCCACCCGCTCAGCGAGCTGTCCCGCGAGATCGTCGCAGAAGGGACCGCCGACGGCAAGGAGGAGGTCTCCGACGCCGTGAAGGCGGAGGCGAAGCTCGTCTCCGACTGGCATATCCTCGAGCCGGAAGGGCACATGCACCACCTGTCAATCAAGGACGGGAAAGTGAGCGGATATCCCTTCGAGGGACACGACCAGCTTCGGAGGTTCGCGACGTACGAGATGGCGAAGTCCCGGGAGGCGAAGGAGGAACCGCCCCACGTGCGACTGATGCGGGAGCTCGAGCTCGTCGATTACGAGCCGGGATCTGATCCGGGGAATCTGCGGTACTATCCGAAGGGCCGTTTGATCAAAGGCCTCTTGGAGGAGTTCATCACCGAGCGGCTCCGGGAATACGGCGCGATGGAAGTCGAGAGCCCGGTCATGTACGACTTCGAGCACCCCGCGTTGAAGTCCTACTTGGCCCGATTCCCCGCCCGTCAATACATCGTCCAGACGCCGAACAAGCGGACGTTCTTGCGCTTCAGCGCCTGCTTCGGGCAGTTCCTGATCATGAAGGACATGGTGATTTCGTACAAGCAGCTGCCCCTGCCGCTGTACGAGCTCACACGGTATTCGTTCCGCGCGGAGCAGCGCGGCGAGGTCGCCGGCCTCCGACGGTTGCGCGCCTTCACCATGCCGGACTGCCATGCCCTGGTCTCCGACCTCGAGATGGCCAAGGAGGAGGTGATGGTCCGCCTCGAAGTGGCATGGAACCTCCTCGAGGACTGCGGCCTCTCGATGCCCGACGACTTCGAAGTCGGAATGCGCGTGACGCAGCCGTTCTGGGACGCCAACAAGGACTTCGTGACCGCCTACGCCAAGCGATGGGGGAAACCGATCCTCGTCGAAATGTGGTCCGAGCAGTTCTTCTACTTCATCATGAAATACGAATGGAACTTCGTCGACGCGAACGACAAGGCCGCCGCCCTCACGACGGACCAGATCGACACGGAGAACGCGGAGCGCTTCGGCATCACCTACGCAGACGAGGCGGGGAAGAAGCGCCATCCGCTGATCCTGCATCTCTCCCCAAGCGGGGCGGTCGAGCGTGTCTTGTATGCCCTGCTCGAGAAGGCGGCCGCAGCGGCCAAACGGGGGACGCCTCCAATGCTGCCGATCTGGCTCTCGCCGACCCAGATCCGCATTGTGCCGGTCAGTCAGGACCATCTCGCCTACGCCCGGACCGTCCTCGACCGGCTCGCAGACCTCCGCACGGACCTCGATGATTCGGACGACACCTTGGGCAAGAAGATCCGAACCGCGGAGAAGGAGTGGGTTCCGTACATCGTGGTGATCGGCCAGAAAGAGGTCAATAGCGGGAACCTCAACGTCCGGGTCCGCGGGACCAAGGAGCAGACGGAGATGTCGATTGACGCGCTCCGCAAACGGATCGCCGCCGACACGAAAGGGCTCCCGTTCCGACCCCTTGCGGAGGCACCGCTCCTGAGCGCACGCCCTATTTTCCGGGGCTAATTCGTATTCTCCTTTCTCGGACTTGAGAACCGAAGCTTTCGGCTTTATGCGGCTCATTTGCATCGAGCGCCGGATGGCTTTCCTGAAGCGAGAGCACGTGGAGCTGCTGATGGGGATCGGCGTCCTCGCCCTTGGCCTGGGCCTCCTCCTGTTCACTTTCTCCCACGCGCTCGCCATCGCGACGGCTCCGGGAGACTTCTTCCGGAGTCAATTCCCGCAGAACCAAGCCCCCGCCGGTCCGACCGCGTCGTTCCGTTGGGACTCGACCGATTTCAACGCGACCGTCCAGGACACCTCCCGCCAGGGCGGTGCGGCCATCAATTCCTGGCAGTGGGATTTCGGGGACGGTACGCGGGTCGCAGGACCGAATCCGGGCGTGCACCGGTACGCGAATGCCAGCGTCTACCAGATCAGCCTGATCGCGACCGACGTCAACGGAAAGGAGAGCCGCGCTCTCGCCCAGGTGCAGGTGGTCCCGACGCAGACCCGGTCCGGAGAAAGCGTGGGAGATCCGACCTCCGGTCTGAACGTCAGTTTCGACTTGAGCGGGATCCTCCAACCGGTCGCGATCACGTTCCTTACCTTCGGGATGTACGTGATCCTCGCGATGGTCGGCGGGGCGGTGACGCGGGCCGGATGGAATATGATCAAACCCAAGCCGGAGACGATCCGCGTCCGATTGAAGCCGAAGCACCTCACTCAGGCGATCGAGGAAGACTCGACCTCGGCCGTCATGCTGCCGCCGCCTCCCGCGCGCTGAGATCAGCGTCGTCGGTTGGTCCGAGGGAGCTCGTCCTCGACGGCTCGTGGCAAGCGCTTGTCCGTCACGACGTCAGCGAGGGAGACGGACTCCCGAACCGCCTCGACGAGGGGCGAACGCACCCCGGTCATGATTGTTAGGACGCGGACGACTCCCGCGTACTTGCGGTCCACTCGCACGCCGAAGATCACGTTCGCATCGGGCCGCATCGCAGCGGTCAAGCCTTCAACGACCTCGTGGGCAGTCCTCAGAGGCAGACCCGGGCCCGCACTGATATGGATGAGCGCCCCGTTGGCGCCGCGATAGTCGACCTCAATGAGGGGATTTTCGAGGGTATCTCGGACGAGCTTGTCCGTGTCATCGTCTGCGTTCTCGCCGTAGAAGACCGTCGACGTACCTCCCGCCTGAAGGATCGTCCGGACATCGCTGAAGTCCAAGTTGATCAACGACGGGACCGTGATCGATTCCGTGATCCCTTTAATCACTTCCCCGATCAGGTGATCCATCACCGCAAAGGCCTGCTCGACCGGGAGGTTCGGGACGAGGTCGAGGAGGCGGTTGTTGTCGAGCAAGATCAACGAGTCCGTGCGGTCCCGGAGGCGCTGAATGCCCGCGCGGGCGTTCGTCATGCGGCCTCGTTCCGCCCGGAAGGGCGTCGTGGCCAAACTGATGACGACACTCCCCGCGGCTTGAGCCAGCTCCGCGACGTGGGGGGCGACCCCGGTTCCGGTGCCCCCTCCGAGGCCGACCGTGATGAACGTCAAGTCCGCGTCCCCGATCTGGTTCCGGAGTTCGTTCTCGGAGATCTCCGCGCACCGTTCTCCGATCTCCGGCCGGCCACCGGCACCCATGCCGTGCGTCACCCCACCGCCGATTAGGAGCTTTTTGTCGGCCTGAATGGAATCGAGATGGACCGCATCCGTGTTCACGACCATCGTCCGGGCACCATGGATTCCCATCCGGTGGAGTCGGTGCACAGAGTTGCCGCCCGCGCCGCCGCAGCCGACGACCAGGACCTTGGGACGCGCGAACGAGAAGGAGTCGGGGAACGACTGGTTCCCGGTGCGCTGCGCCGTCTCGAGGCCCATCCCTGATTCCATCCCGAACGGCCCCGCATTCGGCCGCCCTGCTCGCGCGCCTGAGGGGTCGCGCGTTCCCGCCACGTCGACCTATCGGTCGGCCCCTTCCATGGCCTTGTGGAGCCGACGTCGGACATACTCCCGGACCGCGTTGCGGACCGCGTCTTCGACCGACACGGAGTCACCCGACTTCACGAGCTGCTGAAGGTCGACCACGTTCCCTTTCGGCAATTCGATCATGAGCTTGCGGATGTAGTCCGGCGCGAACTTCACGTCGATGAACCGATCGATCGCCGCGCGGATCGCGTCGGAGATCGTCGTGTAGTCGCCGCTCTTGACGAGCTGATGGAGCGCTTTGATTTTGTCCGGGGGAATTCGGATCGTAACCCGCTCGGATTCCGATGGCATATGGACCTAGTCCGCGTCCGACATCTCAGGTAATTTTGTCTGACAATCGTATGGCAACCGCGTTATATAAACGTACTGTCCAGACGGTTATGCGGCGTTGACGGAGAGCCGGCGGACGATTCGAACGAGGACCGCCGTCAACGGGTGGAGCCGGCAAGCCACGGCTCGCGCGCGGGAAGGCTACAGCGCTCTCATCCGGTTGTTTTTCGGATTGTGTTCGACTTCCGCCAAGTGGAGGACTTCCAAGACCGGCGGCACGTACATTCCGAACCGCCCGCGCAATCCTTTCTTCAGTCCGTACCACCCGCCGACCGGGTTCTTCGTCGACCGGCCCCAGGCTTCGACCGTCCCGTCCGCGGCGGGCTTCTGTTCGTCCGCGGTTCCGAGAGCTATCCAGTCGCCGCGCGACTTGAGCATGGCGTGCAGGTCGTTGATGCATCGGAGGTGGTACCGGAGTTCCGTACTCCCCGACTTGACGACGAGCGCCGGCGGATCCAAGGCTTCGTCCCGAAACGCCAGAAACTCCGACGTCCCGCTCGGCGTCTTCAGGTGCCACGGATGTTCTCGCGTTCCTTCTCCCGCCCCGCCGGATTTCCCTTTCCCGGCCATGGTCTTACCCCAAAACGCGTTCGTCTTCGACCGTCCCCGAGCACTGTTGAATGAGCGGCTCGTGAGCGGCGTCGAACGAACCGCCCCAGTGTATTTCAGCGATTCGCCGCCTTCAGGTGACGGCGCCCATGGAGAGATTCAGTCCTTCGGCAGGAGTCTCGCGAGCCCGCGACTCTCCGAAAAGCGAACTCCATTGACGCGCATTTCCTTGATCGCCATCTCCGAATCCCCGGGTTTGAGATCGACTCCTCGGGTCGCGTCACGAAGCACGCGGACGTCAAGGCCGCGTCGCAGGCCATCGAGAGCCGTCGCCCGCACACAGTAGTCCGTCGCGAGCCCACAGACGAACAGTTCGTCCACATCGAGCTCGTGCAAGGTCGACTCGAGATCTCGACCGCGATCGCTGAACGCCTGAAAGGCCGAGTACGAGTCCTGCTCGGGATCCATTCCTTTCGAGAGGACGAGGGCGCCTTTCGGCATCTCGAGGTCCTCGTGGAATCGGGCGCCTTTCGTCCCCTGCACGCAGTGTGCAGGCCAGGCGCCCCCAAATTCCTTGAAGTGTTTCGTCATACGCGGATGCCAGTCCCGCGTGAACAAGACGGGCAAACCGCGGCGTTCGAAGAGTGCGATGGTCCGATTGACGCGCGCGATAATCGTATCGCCGTCCGGCACTCCGAGCGCCCCACCCGGGCAGAAGTCATTCTGAATGTCAACGACGAGGAGCGCCGGCCTCGGTCCCATGGTCCCACTCCCGCCATCCGGGGGATTCGCTAAAAGGTTGCGGGCCGGACGAATCGTGCGAAATCGCCGACGTAGTCGTCACCAAACGCCAAATCTGGGGGCAAGCTATCGAACCAACGCGCCTCCCGGATGTCCGGACCCGGACGCGGTTCGATGGACGAGGCTCGCGCGACGAATTGTGCGAAGTATCCGTGTCGCACCCGGCTTCCGTCGGAAAAAGTCTGTTGCAGAATGCGGGTGAGGATCGGCTTCAGCACGTCCACGCCGACCTCCTCGCGCACTTCGCGGCGGAGTCCGTCCACCGTGGTCTCCCCCTCCTCCAGGCGACCCCCGGGGGTGACCCAGGAGTCGCCCCAGCCGGTGCCGGGGACATGTCGAATCAGGAGGACGCGACCTCGGCCGTCGTGGAGGAGACCTCCGGCGGACCAGAACGGGTCTTCGGCCGCTCGGAACGCGGAGTGGTCAGGCGGGACGACGAGCTTCCGCTTCTCAATCGGAACGCGGCCGAACTGCTCGAACGCATCCGCGAGTCGGTCCTTGCAGATCCCGGGGCACATCGTCCGTCTCAAGGATGGAAAGCTTATTTAACACCGCCCCGAGTTGCCGGCCCGCGCACGGAGGGTTCGCGCGTGCCCCTCGAAGACGTTTCTGACCGAGCCAACAAGGTCTACGACACGATGAAGTCCGCCGGCATCACGTCGGAGGACAAGATGCGCGACGCGGAGGCGATCACGAAGATGTCCAAGCTCGGGAAGAATTTCGTCCTCCAGGCGCTCCAGGAATTGCAGTCGAAGGGTTACGCGAAACGCCGGGCGCGCGAGAAGGCCGCGGGCTACTGGCTCATCAAGTGACCGGTTCGGATCATCGGTGGGGGCGGTGGAGTGCCGCGGCGACCATCAGGGGCAGGAGCGCGGACGCATCTCCCTCGATCGTGACCTGCCTCGCGGTTTCCTTGACCTTGCCCCAAGAGATCCCTTCACGAACGCGCGCCCCGCTCAAACTCCCGTCCCATTCCGGAGCCGTTGTGATGTAGACGGCATAGTCGAGCCCGCCTCGGAATTGGTTCCACCATATCGTGTGATGCTTCGAGACACCACCTCCGATCATCAACGCGCCCGTCTCTTTCGCTTTGAAGACGACATCGGCGAGGTCCGCCTCGTCCCGGAACTGGTTGATCGCAAACTCCTTGTGCTCCTGCCAAAACGACCACAGTTGATACCCGACCGCCCCGTCGAAGATCGCCGGTACGAACACCGGAATGCGGTTCTTCGAAGCCCACCACAGCAGGGACTGGCGGCTTCCCGTGCGTCGCCCGAGCTCCCAGAGGAGTTCGCTCGTCGACGGCGCCCTCACGCCGGAGTCCCAGAGGTCGCGCAACATGGGTTGGACCTTTTTCTCCAGGACGATGCCGTACGAAGTATTCGGGATCAGGACGTTTCCGAGCCGATTCACTCCGAGGCGATGCAAGGCGACATCGTCCATTTCGAAGTCGCCGTGGTAGTACGGCTGCCACACCCGCGCGAGATCATGATCGGCCGTGCCGCACGTCGTCACCACGACATCGACGAGCCGCTCCTGAACGAGGGCCCGTAGGACACCCCGGACCCCGGTCGCCATCAACGCAGCGGGGAATGAAAGGAAGGTCGTGCACCTCGGGCGGCGGAACATCGTCCGGAGGATCTCGACCCCGACGGCGACTTTCTTCGCGGTGAAACCGCCTCCGCGGCCCATCGCTTCGACGAGTCGCGCGACCTCCGCCGACCCCGACACGTCGATGTCCTCGACCTTCCGAGTCAGGAGGCCGCGCTTCGGCATTCCGCGCGGAATTCTGGGGACTCGTTAAAAGACTATGGCCGCGTCCGGACCGCCTACGGGACCAAGATCGCCTTCAGGCGCTCCCAGACCCCGAACGCCCCGCGCCATCGGAACGTGTTCCCGCAATCCCCACACCGGCCCCATCCGTCATCCTGGAACGTGACCCGGGTGGATCGGCACACCCCGCAGGTCCCAGAGGCGGGTACCTGAATCCCGCGCCGTCGGCGCTCGTCGGCGACCTGGGCTTCGAGCCGCTGGGCCGCCTCTTCCGCGTTCCGGGCGAAGGTCAGCCCGGCCAGGTAATCCCCTTTCGTGAGGACGTCCTGAGCCTGCCGCAGGAGAACGCGGACTTCCGTCGCGCTCAGGTCGTACGATTCCGCTTCCTTCAGGACCGGCTCGCACGCATTGATGATCGCTTGGGCTTTCTCGACCTGGGCCCAGCGGAGCTGCATCGCGCGTTCGATCTGGCGTTGCTGGCCCTTCATCGCGAGCCGCTCGGCGCGCTTGAGGAGATCGCCAGCCTGTCCGTGTTCGCCGATGGTGACCGCGGCCCGGGCGGCCTGATGGAGACCCTCCGCTTCCTGCATGTCCGCGCCGACGTTCCGCGCGAGGGCAATATGATCGGACACGAGGCCGATCGATTCTTCGACCTCGCGAATCCGACGGAGGCGGGCGTCCTCGGCCCGTTCGCCGGCCTCAACAAAACTCTCCCGCGCGGCGGCCAGACGGTCCCGATCGAGATCGTCGCCCCCGCGCTTCCACGCGTCCTCGGCCAGGGCGATCGATGCGCCGAGGTTCGCGGCCTCGCGAATGGAGTCTCGCGTGATGGCGAGCAATTCCCGAACCCGCTCGGCTTCGCGCGCGTGAGCCACCTCCGCGGCCCGGACGAGATCCTGCAGGAACGCGTCGTCCATGAGCTGGCCCTGGAAGAACACGTCTCGCGCCCGATCCAACAGCGCGCGGGCCTTCGCCGTTTCCGGATCTTCCGGGTTGCACGGTTCGAGGAGTCCCTGCGCCGCGAGCACGGCGTACGACCACGACGCCCGCCGGAGCTGCTCCGTCGTCCGTTCCGCAATCCGGGACGCCTCCTGGGCCGCGGTCAAGGCGGCCTCGAACTGGCGTTCCTGGAATCTCTTGCGGGCTTGGTCGAGCAGTTCCTCGACCCGTTCATGATCGATGTCGGTGTCCCGGCCCAGAGCGGATCCGGCGTCGCGCTCCGCGGTGTCGTGCGCTTCGAGTTCCATGAGGATTTCCGGGGAACCGGGAGCGCCCGCGAGGGCCGCGATAAGCTCCGACTTCCGTTTCAGCCCGAGGAGACTCACCCGATATCGCTCCCCGAGTTCCCGGAGCTGCCGGGGTCGAAGCCGTTCGAGGCGGAATTCCATTCGACGGCGTTCCCCCTCGGTCAGGAGGAGCTCGGCGTCCGGGAGCGAAGCAAGCGCCTCGATGAGCGAGCTGCGATTCGGATACCGTGCGGGATCGAGCCCATGGGACTCGGCGAGGTCGTGCAAGACCTTGTCGGGCAACGTGGAGAGCGCTTCCCGGGGGGACGAGGGCGTTCCTGGACCTCCGTCCGAATCAACGTCCTGCGTGCGATAAACGTTGTGCACGTCCGATCAGGGATCGGGCGGCCGATACCGACGCAACACCTCAATCGCCCACTGGAGCTTCCGGAATTCGCGCGGATTCCCGCCCGCGTCGGGATGGTGGCGGCGGGCCCGCTCGCGGTACGCACCTTCGATCGCCGCCCGCGATGGCCAGCCCCGACCGAATCGCGGCGGATGAACGCGGACACCCTCGAAGCCGAGGATTTGGAAGGCTGCGTCGATCCCTTTCGTCTGCAAGTAGAACTCCCGCAAGTCGGAGAAAATCCCACCGGATTCGTGGCCGCCTTCGATGCTGTATCGCTTGTGGTCCCGCGCGATTGCGGTCCCCGTCCGATGATCCCGTCCGCATGCAAAACAGAAGAACCGTTCTTCCACGTCCCGCCATCCGCTCATTGCTTGATGGGTTTTCGGGTCTCGGAGGCAAAGGTTATTCGCAGACCGCGCCTTGGCGTCGATTGTGTCGTTCCGGGCCGGGCCCTCGGTGTTCAAGGACCAGGGGAAACTGTCGTTCGACTACCTGCCCGAAAAGATGATCCACCGCGAGGGGCAGACGCAGCGGCTCTTCACCCTTCTCAGGCCAATCGTGGAGGCGGGAGCCTCGAGCAACGCGTTCCTGTACGGCCCGGTGGGGACGGGGAAGACACACACGGCGAAGCGCTTCTGCCTCGATTTCAAGAAATACGCGTCCGAATCGGACCGCGCGGTCGACTGGGACGTCGTCAACTGCCGCCAGCGGATGGGCGACGACGCGGTCCTGCTCCGGTTGATCCAGCACTTCGACGCGCACTTCCCGGAGCGCGGATTCTCGATTGCGGAAAAGATGGAGACCTTGCGGCGGCACCTCGAAAAACACCGTCTCCATTTCATCGTGATTCTGGACGAAGTGGATGCCTTGCTGAAGAAGAGTGGCGCGGACCTGATCTACTCGTTCGCGCGGATCGCCGAGGAGACGGTCGCCTCGAAGGGCAACATCTCGATGATCCTCATTTCGCAGCGGCCGAACGCGTTGGAGTACATGGACCGCGCGGCACTGAGTACCTTCCGCCGGTCCAACGTCGTCGAGTTCCCCAAGTACGATCGCGCGGAGCTCCGAGACATCGTCTCGGGCCGCGTCCAGCTCGCGATGCACCCGGGAACCGTCGACGAGGACCTCGTCGACCTGATTGCGGATATCGCGTCCGAGTTCGGCGATGCACGATATGCCATCGAGCTGCTCGAGAAGGCCGGCATGCTCGCAGATGAGGAAAGCCTCGAAGAGGTCGCTCCGGAGCACGTGCGCGGCGCGAAAGCCCACGTCCATCCGACGGATGTCCAAGAGCGCCTCGGGCTCCTGGACGTCCCAAAGAAACTCGTGCTCCTGGCGATCGCGCGGAAGAGCCGCAAGAAAGCGTACATCACGATGGGCGACGCCGAGGATTCGTATGCCGTCGTGTGCGAGGAGTACGACGAGAAGCCGCGGGCCCACACCCAGTTCTGGAAGTATGTACGCGACCTCGATGCGCTCGGCCTCGTCGATACGAAGTTGAGCGGCGAGGGCGTCGTCGGCAAGACGACGTTGATTTCCATCCCCGAAATTCCGGCCAAAGTACTCAGTGATAATCTGGAACGAAGTTTGAAGAGACGATAATCGCTATGGAGAAACCGATGGGATGGGTGCAACCTCAGGAAGGCGAAATGGGTACGGAGGCTGAGGCTCTTCGTTCTGCGATGCCCATGGAACTCGAGAAGGGCGTCTGCTATCTCGTGAAAGAGAAGAAGCCCGAGCTGAGTTTCCGCCTCTTCGAAATGCTGCTCGCTCAGAAGATCCCGAGCCTCTGCATCACCCGCCAATACCCGGATCGCGTGCGCCGCGAGCGCGGCCTGACGGACGTGCGGATCATTTGGCTGAGCCACACACCGGGCGAGGACTACCACAACCCGACCGCGATCGGCACGCTCGCGAAGGTGATCCAGAAGTTCATCGAGGACAACAACGGCGAAGGCGCCGTGCTCCTGGATGGCCTCGAGTACCTGATCATCAACAACGGGTTCCTCCAGACCCTGATGTTCGTCGAGCACGTGAACGAATTCGTGATGCAGCGGCGCGCGATCATCATCCTGCCGGTGAGCCCGGACACCCTCGAGGAGAAAGAGCTCGCCCTCCTCGAACGGAACATGAAGGTCCTCGAGTCCCCGGCCCTCAAGACGGACCTCGAGTCCCGCGAAGTGAGCCGCCTCTTGGACAACTATTGATCCTTCGCCGGCGGGCCCTCGAGCTGGCGTCCGACGATTTCGTCGACGCGGCCCAGGAACCGGTCTTCCTTGCCCTTCGGGATCGTCGCACCGGAGGCGATGTTGTGGCCTCCGCCGTTCCCGGAGACCTCGGACGCGGCCTCCCGGAGTGCTGCGGCGAGATCCAGTCCCGCCGCAATGTGCACGCGGGTGCCGCGAGCGGAGACCTTCGTGACGCCATCGAGGACCGAAAGGCCGAGCGTCGGTCTCGTTTGATCGAAGAAGAATTGCATCCCGGTCCCCGCGACCACGCCGGCCAGGCTCGCGTCGTCGCAATAGAAGAACTGGATGTGTTTCTTCGGGAACAGGCCCTTGGACTCGAGGGCGACGAGGTAACCGAGGACCTTCGACGTGTATTCGTCGAGGAGTTTCTCCGCCCTTCCGAGGGCGTCGCGATCGCCGAGACAGACGGCCATCCCGAGCCCTTCCTGCCCGAGGCGGTCGCAGCTGTTCACATACGCCTCGAGGTCGTGGGCGTACACCTGGTCCGGTTCGATCCAGTACCGGTCCGCGACGAGAATCTCGAGCGCCTCCGGGGCCGCGTGTTGCTCCACGAGCCGCGCCGCCAAGATCGACGTGAGCTTCCGACGACTGCCCGCGTCGAGATCTCGAACGCTCGCGGCCGGGTCGAGGCCGACCGAGCGAAGCAACTCCGCCGATACCTCGGGTCGGCCCGACAAACCGCGGAAGTACGGTTCGATCGACAGGGCGATCGCCTTGCCGAGGGGCAGGTCGCGGAGGGCGAGCCGCCGTTCGGGGACCACGACCTTGCGATCCGTGGCCTCACCGAACAGCGCGGCGTTCACGCCGACGAATCCCCCCACCGCCTGCTTGTCGCCGATCGCACCGGCCATCGCGAGACCGGCGAGGTCCCAGTTCCGCTCGTCGAGGATGAGGGCAAGGAGCCACGTCGTGGTCGCGCCGCACATTTCCCGCGCCCCGTCGACCCCGAAGAAATGGGGATTCACGTGGGCGATCGTCTCGGAGTCCCGCATCGGTTTGTGGTGGTCCAGGACGATGACCGGGTACGGGAGACCTTCGAGGAGATCGAGTTGGCCGGATCCCATATCGCTGACGATCAAGAGCTCGTTCGACTCGTCTCGGAGGCGAGCCGCCGACGTCCGATCGAGTGCGTGAGCCATCGTCGCGTGGACTCGCTTGCCGCGGCGCATCAACGCTCGGACCAGAATCGAGGCCGACGTCGTGCCGTCCGGATCGTAATGACAGAAGATGCGGACCCGGGCCACGTCATCCGTCAGGCCCGCAGCCCGCCGCACGCGATCGAGCAGTCCTTCGGGCGCCAGATCTTCCAGGCCCTGGACCATGGGCCACCTACTTCACTTGCAGCTCCGCGAGCTTCAAGGAATAGTCCACTCCGACGGGAGGACGCCGCGCGACTTGTAGTACCGGGAGAGGCGGCGGATTCGCGATTCGATCAGCTCGAGGCCGCGTCGGTTGCTCAGATCCTTCCGGTGGTCCTTGAGATGGGTTTGAAGGCTCGCCGCGCGTTTGATCAGACTGGCGAGATCCTCCGGCAACGCGAATTTCGTGCCCTTCGAGGAGAGGATCTGGGTCACGCTCCGACCCGTCGCGAGACGCACGTTCGGGACCCCATAGGCGTCCCTCAACCGGACACCGATCGAAGCCGTCGAGAGGCCCTCCTGATAGAGACGGACGATCGTCTCCTCGATCTCGGCCTTCTCCATCCCGACCCACTCCGGGTTCGCCTTGAGGTACGGTCGGGTCGAGCCGCTCTTTCCTTTGCGGTGCGCATGGATGCGAGCCATCGGTTTCCTCGGGAGGGGCTGCGCATACCGCGGAATCGTATTTAAGATTGAGCCCGCGACCCCTGAGGGGCGCTACGGTTTCATGACGACAACCGCGCCGTGGTCGGCCTGGAACGGCTCGAGGTTTCGGAAGTCGATCGGATCGAAGCCGGCGTCGGCCAGCGCGCGTTTCGTCGATTCGAAAACCTTGACGGGCGACGCGGAGACATCCGCGGATCGCGACTTGATGATCAAGAAGCCTACGGCCCCGGACGGCAAGAGGTCCAGGTTCCTCAGGAAGATTCCCTCTTGGTCCCGCTGCGCAACGTCCTGGTAGAGCACGTCCGGGGAACCGAGCCGACCGCGGTAAGACTCCGGCTTTCCCGCGTCGCCGAGGATGGGAACGAGATTGGGTCTCTTCTCGGCGAGGGCGAGAAGATCGCGGAATGACCGATGAGAGATTTCGACCGCCGTGATCGTGCCGTCGGCGCAGACATCAGAAAGGTGGCTCACGGTGGTCCCGCTGCCGGCACCCAGATACAGAACGGAGGATCGAGGATGGAACGGCCACACGCGTCCACCCCGTTTCAGATACGCGGCAAGCTTGCTTCGGTTCGCGTCCCACCGGCGGAATTCTCGCCCCTTTTCGCGGACAAGGCCTTCCCCATAGACGGTGGCCCCGGGCACCAGATTCCGGGTGAGGAGCCACGGGCCGTCGGTGTAGACGCCCTCCCATTCCGTGGATCGTACCGGCATCGATTCCGCCACGGCGAGAGCCGTATTGATTGTTTCCGCATGCGAACCTACGGATTCTGTTTCTTTCGCGCCGCGGGCTTTTTGGCTCTCGGTCGCGGCGGTGCCTTCGGGACTTTTGTGAGGTTGAGTCGGATCCGAGGAGAGTCGACGTGCTTCGCCGCGCGGACCAGATTCGACGCCGCCAGTTTCGGCTCGTTCGTCTGCAGATAGGCGACGCCGAGATTGTTGAGGGCCTCTCCGCGATCCGGGGCGTTCTCCAGAGTCTCCTTGAAGATGTCAATCGCTTCGCGCGTTCGTCCGAGGAGGAGGAGCGCGGCTCCGTGATTCATCGCCCCCTCGAGTGTGACCCCTTCCGTCCGCACGATCGGCCCGAACGCCTCGAGGGCCACCTCGGGACGCCCGGCCCGGAGGAACGCGGTTCCCGCCCCAGCATGCAGAAACGGAAATTCGGGATGGGAGTCCGCCGCGGCAAGCAGGATGCGCGCGGCCTCTTCCTTGAAGCCGGACCGCGCGAGGAAATCCGCCTTCATCGCATGGGCACGGAGGTCCGCGGGATGGTGGGATGCGAGGTACGACTCGCACGCGGCGATGGCGCGATCGTAGTCGCCTCCAGCTCCGAGGGCTTCCGCGCGGTGCAACAGAGCGGATGTGTCGCCCATCTGGATCGCGCGGTCAAACGACTTGGCCGCCTCGCTGAGGAATCCGCCGGCCACCTGCGCCTGCCCGATGCCGACCCACGGACCGGGCGCGTCGAGGCGAATCGCGGACTCCCACAGATCCTCCGAGAGGTCCGGGAATCCGAGCCGGGTGAGCAATGCGGCCATGTGGTCCCGCCCGGCTCGCCAAGATTCGGGGCGGCCCCGTCGGCGGAGATGCTCGAGGACCCGCATCCGGACCACCCCGCTTCGGCCTTTCGGGTTCAACCCGAGGGATTGGCACATTCCCTGAAGCGTCGGCCAGTCCGCGTGCTCGACTTCCACCGCGGAGGGAACGCTCATGGCGTCACCTCGCGGCAGCGCGGACGGATCTTGCACTCCTCGCAGCCGGGATCCCCTCCGAGATGCGTCCCGAAACACTCGTACGGGCCGCGGTAGAAATCCGACTTCTCCCGCATCGCGGTTGCCCGTCGGAGCGCCACCTTCGCTTCCTTGAGCGTCGGATCGAGTGCGAGCGCGCGGTCGAACGACCGGATCGCGAGCGTGGACTCAAGGAGCGCGAGATGCGCGAGACCTTTCGCGTACCAGAGCCCCGGCGCCTCCCTGATTCGCAAAGCGCGATCGGCCCAGAGGACCGCCTCGCCGTGATAGCCCTGTTTTTCGGAGAGGTACGTTCGGTTCGCCATCGCATCGACGCAATCCGGATCGAAGTGCAATGCCTCCTCGAAGCAGCGGGTGGCGTCGGCTTCCTGACCGAGTCGAAGCAAGGCGGCGCCTTTGTTGTTCCACGCCGCGGCGTACTCCGGCCGAAGGGCGAGGACCTCCTCGTAGCACTTGATTGCTGCAGAGTAATCCTGCAATTCATGGAGCGCGGCACCCTTGTCGATCCATGCGTCAAGCGACCGCGGGTCGAACGCCAGCAGCCGATCGTACGCTTCGGCCTCCTCCTTCAACCGGCCGAGTTCGTGCAACACGGACGCAAGGCCCATCCAGGCTTCCTTCGAGTCCCCGTTGCACTTCAGCGCCTGCATGAAGGCGTCGAGGGCGCCTTCCCGATTGCCCGCCTTCTGGAGGACGGCGCCTTTGAGGAACCACGCCGCGTCGTACTCCGGCTTGAGCCTGAGGGCGGCGCCGAGCTGCCCCAGGGCAGCTTCCGTGTCTCCTCGCTCAAAAGCGCGTCGCGCGGCATGTAACGCGGACTCGAGGCGATCCACGCTCGGGAGGAACCGCTGCGTCGTGTCGGGCGCCAGCGTCACTCGTTCGCCTCCGACGACACATGCCGCGCGCAGGTCTCGCGCCACTTCCTCGCGAGTTCATGATTCGGCTTGAGGGAGAGCGCGCGATCGTACGCTTCGAGGGCTTCCCGAAACCGTTCGAGCTGCTGGAGTGCGACGCCTTTCCCGGTCCACGCATCGGCGTTGCGGGGATCGCGCTCAATCGCCTGCTCGTACCGAAGAAGCCCCATCTGCGGATCCCCGCCCTCCATGGCAAGTTCCGCGAGTTGTAGGAGCACGTGCGTGTCCTCTTTCTCCGGTTCGATCGACTCGACGAATGACTGGAAATCGGACGGCACGGACGAGGCCGGAGGCGCGACCTCGTCTTCGATCGCCTCGAAGGCCTTCGCGAGCGATGGGAGATCGGCGATGAGATCCGCGGGCTCCGAAATCTCCGCGAGGGGGCCGGTTATCCGGTCGACCGCATCGCGTGCAGCACGGACCGCCGGATGGTCGGCCCCAAGGCGGATCGCTTTCGCGAGGGCCGCCTCCGCCTCTTCGCGTTGACCCAATGCGGCATGGGCCCGGGCCTCCCCGGCAAACGCTTCGATTCGCTGCGGCTCGATCAACGCCACCTTTTCGAAGCATTCAAGGGCCTCGGTCGGACGCGCATGATTCAGTAGGATCTCGCCCTTCGCGAGCCATGGATCCGGGTAGTTCCACCGGAGGGCGATCGCGCGGTTGTGGTATTGGACCGCCGCTCCCCAGCGGCCCTTCCGCTCGAGGAGCTCGCCCTTCCGGAAGAGGATCGGCGCGTTCTGCGGGTCCTTCCCCAGTGCGCGGGTGAATTGGGCCTCCGCCGCGTCTGTATCTCCGAGGTCCATGAACGCATCGCCGAGACCGAGGATCGCTCGCGGGTCGTCCGGAGTGAATTCGAGGACCGCTTGAAACAACCGGATGGCGTCGTTCGGGTGGCCGTCTCGGCGAAGCTGCTCGGCCTTCGGAACGACATCGCGCGACTTCGACGGCTCAAGGCGGAGCGCATCGCGCAGCGCGTCGACCGCAACCGAGAGACGGCCGAGTCCGAAGAGCAGGTTCGCGCGCTCGTACGTCGCCCGAGCGTTACTTCGATCGACATCGAGGACTCGCGCATAAGATTGGAGGGCCTCCTCCGGGCGACCGAGCAGGACCTGGACCTCGGCTCGATCGAACCAGACGCTCGTCTCCTCCGGTCGGCCGCGGAGCAGGCGGTCGTAGCATTCCAAGGCGGCATCGTAGTTGCCCTCCTCGACGAACGCCTGCGCCTCCTCCCGGAGTCGGGTCGATCGTCGTTCATCTTCGAGCTCGCCGGGTGCAAGTTCAAGTCGAATCGCCCGAGCGAGTGCGTCGGTAACCCCTTTGCACTGGGTGAGCGCCTTCTCGTCCGCGGCGGTCAGCGAGGCGATGTCCGGGAACGCCGTCGCAACGACGTCCGCCTGGCCGGCGGACATGCCAGGGATCCCACCGAGGAACCGCAAGACCTCGCGGCGGGCCGAGTCTTTCTCCAAGGCGACGAGCCGTTCCGTGGCGGCTCGCGCGCGGGCCTCGACCTCTTCTTCCTTCGACGCGACGGACCGTTCTCGGGCGAAGAGGAGTTCCTCTTTGGAGACCAGATCTTGCGCGCGGGATCGGACCAAGGCTTCGGCGTCCGCTCGCTCTTTCTCGAGAGCCCGACGGGACTCTTCGAGTTCCGCCCGTTGCCAATCCTCGACGGACGTCTCCTCGGGTTCGGGCTCCGGTTCCGGCTCCGGCACAGGACCGGGTCCCGGCTGCGGAAGCGGGAGCGGAGGCTCCGGATGAGGGACGGGCTCGGGAGGGACCGGCGGAGCCGCTGGCAGAGAAAAGTCTTCCTCGGGAAGCTCGAGGTCTTCCAGCTCGTCGAGGGCCGGTTCGGCCGAAACCTCCGCGATGTCCGGTTCCGCCGAGACCTCGAGGAGAGACGGTTCGATCGGAGGCAACGCCGCCCGCATTTCCAGGTGTGCTGGTTCCGGCGGTTCGACGGCGGTCGGGGGCTCAATGACTTTTGCGCGGAGCCCGTATTCCGTCGCGAGATGGGGAGGCATCCACTCTTGGGACCGCAGATAGCGGCAGAGGGCCGCGAGCGCGCGTCGTTCTTCTATGTTCGTGGGCGTGTTACGGCGGGCCTCACGCAGGAATGCATGGAGGACTTCCGCGTCGCCGACGCTGACGATCGCCGCACGATCGGAATCGAGGCCGAGCAACCGCACGAGCCGGACCGCTTGGGTGGCCGCAGGCTGGCTTGCCGGCTTGTGCCATTCGACCTCCGAGAGGTCGGCTCCGACGATGGCGACTTCGTTCCCGCCGGTGAGATCCAAGAGCGACGGCCCCGGCAGGAGTCCGGGATTCAACCACATCGGGCGATCGGCCACAAGGAAATCGAGGCAGGCCGCACACAGAAAATCGCGACTCACAGCGCCGCATCGAGCGCAGCGCGAGGGGAGCACACGCGCAAGAACAGCCGCGGGTCTTATAAAAGCTGGGCACTGAATGATGACCGCCCGAAATTGTTTCGCGCCGGATGGCCGGGAGGCCGACACCTTCATTCACCGGAGATGGTGTCGCGAAAAGGGGTCTTACCGTGGACGTCCACATGAGACGGGCCCGGCGGGCGGATGACGAGGTCATGTGGCGAGCGACGCTGCAGACCGTTTGGGACGACATTCCGGCGGACGAACGGGCGCGCCTCAATCGCGAGAAGTGGGAGGCGCATTTCCGCAAGAAGATCGAACCGTACATGTCGGGAGACCGCACGGAGCGGTGGATCGCCGAGACGGCAGCCCACGAACTCCTCGGCTATCTCATCCTCGGCGAAAGCGGTTTCGTGACGCCGGAGGCCCAGGGCTTCATCTACGATGTCTGGGTCACCCCGACACGGCGTGGCGAAGGCGTCGGGAAGTTCTTGGTCGAGTGGGCGAGCGACTGGGCTCGGCAGCGGGGCTATCGAAAAATCAAGCTCGAGGTCTCCGAGACGAACGCCCGGGCACGCCACGTCTACGAGAGCCTCGGATTCCGCGCGGAGCGTCAGTATATGGGGAAGTCGCTCGAGTGACAACCACCCGAGGTGGTCGGAGTCGCGCTACTAACCACCAAAGGGTTAAATAACGGCGTCATCGTGTTCGGGAGTTGCGGGGTAGTGCAATGATTCAGGTCACCCTGACGGAAACCGCAGCGAACAAAGTCAAGGAGCTCATCCAGAGGTCCGATCCGGAGACCGGCCAGCCGCTGGGCTCGATCGAAGACACCTATCTCCGGATGTACGTCGCGGGCGGCGGCTGCTCCGGCTTCCGCTACGGCCTCGCGCTCGACCGGAAGATCCATGAGGACGACGAGGTCGTCCAGGTCCACGGACTCAAGGTCCTCGTCGACGGCAACAGCAAGGAGTACCTCGACGGCTCAAGCGTGGACTATGCCGAGAGCGTCGCGGGCAGCGGCTTCCTCGTGAGCAACCCGAACAACTGGTCGACCTGCGGATGCGGTCAGAGCTTCAACCCGAAGGGCGAGGAAGCTCCCGACCAGCAGCACCAATCCGCTCACGCGCACACGCACTGAACCGCACCCTTTTGACTTCCTACTGCCTCACGGCGTTCGATGGCAACGAAAGTTCGCGTGCGGGTGGGAGCGAAAAAGACCGTTGACCTGAACAGCGTCCGTGTCAACAACAAGACCGCGAACTCGATCTTGGTGCGCCGGACCTCGACAGGGATCGAAGTCACCGATTGTTGTCTCGAAGAACAGGGGAAGTAGGCCGCTCAACCGCGAGTCCCGTGGCGAGCTCGGCGACGAATTTTCGGACATCCTCGGCGTTGCGGCGCTCCGCCGCACGACGCACAATCGAACTCCCGATGACGACACCGTCGGCACCCGCGGCCGCCACCGCTCGGACATGATCTCCCGTGGTGACACCGAAGCCCACACCGAGGGGGAGGGACGATACACGGTGAAGGGCGGTAATCCGACCCCTGAGATCCTCGGGCAGGCTCGAGCGAACGCCGGTAGTCCCGTACCTGGCGATGACGTACAGGAACCCGCGGGAGGCGTCCGCAATCGCAGCGGCCCTCGCGGGCGGCGTGGAAGGTGCAACGAGCTGGATCACGTCGACGCCAAGCGGTTCGAGCGCCTCCCGGACCTCGGGCGATGCCTCCAAGGGAAGATCCGGTACGATGACCCCGTCGACCCCGGCGCTTGCGGCTCGTTCGGCGAACGTCGGGAGACCCATGGCGAGCAACGGGTTCATGTACGTCATGAGGACGAGCGGTATCTCGGTCTTCTGACGGATGCGCGCCGCAAGCTCGACGACGTCCCGGGGCCGCGTCCCTGCACGAAGCGCGCGTTGCCCCGCCTCCTGGATCTCGGGACCGTCGGCGATCGGGTCCGAGAAAGGGATGCCGAGCTCCAATACGTCCGCGCCTCCCGCTTCGCAGGCTGTTGCGAGGGACTCCGTCATCCGAAGGTCGGGATCGCCCGCCATCAGGTACGCGATGAGCGCGGCCCGGTTCTCTGCGCCAGCGCGGCGGAACGCCTTCGAGATGCGGCTCAGACCTTCACTCCCATCGCGTCCGCCACCGTGGCCATGTCCTTGTCTCCTCGGCCGGAGATCGTGACGACGATGACTTCGTGGCGCTCCATCTCCCGCGCCCTCTGCATCGCAACGAACACCGCGTGGGCGGGCTCGAGCGCGGGCAGGATTCCCTCATACGTCGCGAGGGCTTGGAAGCCCTCGAGGGCTTGTTCGTCGGTGACCGCGACGAAGGACGCACGCCTTGTATCCTTCAACGCAGATAGCTGCGGGCCGACGCCGGGATAGTCGAGGCCCGCGGAGATGCTGTGGGTGTCTAGCACCTGGCCGTCGTCGTCTTGAAGGACGTACGTCCGTGCGCCGTGGAGGACGCCCACGCGGCCACCCGTTAGAGACGCTGAATGGTCCCCCGGCAACGGACCGCGGCCGCCCGCCTCAGCGCCGAGCAGCTCGACTCCTTCTTCGTCGAGGAAAGGCGCGAACGTTCCCATCGCGTTGCTCCCACCGCCGACGCAGGCGACGAGCAGGTCCGGCAGTCGGCGGTTGCGTTCGAGGCTCTGCTCGCGAATCTCACGGCCGATGACGCTTTGAAAGTCTCGCACAATCGTCGGATACGGATGCGGACCCACGACGCTTCCGAGAAGATAGTAGGTGTTCTCGACGTTCGTCACCCAGTCCCGCAGGGCTTCGTTAATGGCGTCCTTCAGCGTCTGGGTCCCCTGTTCGACCCGGTGCACCGTCGCGCCGAGGAGCCTCATCCGAAATACGTTCAGGGCTTGGCGTTGGATGTCGACGGCGCCCATGTACACCTCGACAGGCAGGCCGAGGACCGCCCCCACCATCGCCGTGGCGACGCCGTGCTGGCCCGCGCCGGTCTCCGCGATCAGGCGCTTCTTCCCCATGCGACGGGCGAGGAGGGCTTGACCCATGACGTTGTTGAACTTGTGCGCCCCGCCATGGCAGAGGTCTTCCCGCTTCAGATAGATCTGCGCTCCGCCGATGTGGTCCGTAAGGCGTCGGGCGAAGGAGAGCGGCGTCGGGCGCCCGCCGTAGTGTCGATTGTACGATTCGAGTTCCTCTTGGAACTCGGGATCCCGTTTTGCCTCGTCGTATGCCGCCTCGAGCTCGTGCAACGCGGGCATGAGCGTCTCAGGCACGTACTGCCCGCCGAACTTCCCGAAGTATCCCCTCTTCCGGACGACGTAAGCGTCAACCATGCTGCAGCTCCTGGAGTTTTCTCGCAGGCTCATCGTGACGCATGATCGAGGTGCCGACCAGGACCGCGTCGGCCCCGGCACGGAGCATGGTGTCCACCTGCCCTCGCGTCTCGATCCCGCTCATGGCGATGACGGGTCGATCCTTCACCCGCTCCGCAAGAATCCGCGGTGTCGTCTCCAAGTCGACTGCCATTGTCGCGAGGTCGCGGTTGTTAATCCCTAGGATATCGGCAGGCGTCTGGACCGCCGCATCCCACTCCTCAAGCGTGTGGACCTCGAGTACGACTCCGACCTTTCGATCGTGGGCCTCATCGATGAGCGTCGGCATCCTCTGATGGAAGCGCCCGCGGCGCGCGAGTATCTCGATAAGCAACAAAGCGGACGCCCCGCACAACGCCGCGGCATCGATCTGCCTCGAGTCGACGACGATGTCCTTCATGAGAACGGGGAGACCCGTACGCGCCGCGCGCGACACGAAGTCGATGTCCCCGCCGAAAATCCTGGGCTCCGCGACGACGGAGAGCCCGAGGGGTTTCGCCGCGACAATCCCCTCCAGGATGGCGTCGAACTGCGCCCCGCCTTTCTGGCTCCGCATGCTCGGCGATGCGAATTTGAGTTCGGCGACCACGTCGGAGATCCGGGTCGGCGCGCCCAAGGCGTCCAAGAAAGAGGGACTTCGGTCGGTTTCATCTCGCACGTCGTAGTAGCCCTCCTTGAGAAGGGTCTCGGCGTTGGCCACGAGGCGCTCAAGCGCGTCCATCGTCCTCCACCTTCGACAAGTTCCCGCCAGTAGCCTTCACGAACGTGCGCAAGGCTTCGAACGCCTTCCCCGAATCCAGGGCCTCCACCGCGAGGGGCAGCGCCTCCAGGAGGGAATCCGTCTTCCCCGAAACGTAGATCCCGGCAGCCGCATTCGCCAGGAGCATCTCTCGTTTCGGCCCGAGTTCTCCTCGTAGAATCCGCACGGCCTCCTTCGCCGCGGTCTCCGGCTCCGCGCCTGCCAAATCCCTTGGGTCCGCTCGATCGAAGCCGAGGTCCGCCGGTTTCAGGACGAATTGTCGCGTCCGGCCGTCGGCCACCTCTCCGACGATCGTCGGGCAGCAGAGGCAGATCTCGTCCATGCCCGCTTGGCCGTGGACGACAAGGGCGTGCTCGATCCCGAGGCGGGCGGTCACCTTCGACATGAGCGGCACCAGGTCCGGACTGAAGACGCCGAGGAGGTGGCCTTTCGCTCCGGCCGGGTTCGTCAGGGGTCCGAGGATGTTGAAGACGGTGCGCACGCCGAGTTCCCTACGCGGCCCCATCGCTTGCTGCATGGCAGGATGGAACTTCGGGGCGAACATGAAGCAGAGGCCGTGCGCCTCAAGAATCCGCTCGACCTCCGATGGCTCGAGGTCCACTCGGGCTCCGAGGGCCTCGAGCAAGTCCGCGCTCCCGCAGCGGCTTGTGATCGCCCGGTTTCCGTGCTTCGCGACCCTCACGCCGGCGGCCGCGACGACGAACATTGCGATCGTCGAGACGTTGAACGTGGTCACGCGAGCTCCGCCCGTCCCGCACAGATCGACAACGCGCCCATCCTCGCGCGATCGAATCCGAACGCACCGTTCCCGCATCGCCGTTGCCATGCCCGCAATCTCATCGGGTCCCTCGCCTTTCATCCGGAGTCCCATCAGGAACGCGCCGATCTGCGCAGCGGTCGCCTGTGCGTCCATGATCTCCGCCATCGCATCGTGCGCGCGCTCGAAGCCAAGGGATGCGCCCGTTGCCAGGTCTCGAATCGCATCCTGGATCATCGCCTGGCCTCCTCGAGGAAGTTACGGAGGAGCGCCGGCCCGTCCGGCGTGAGGATTGACTCGGGATGGAATTGGACGCCCTCGATCGGATAGAGGCGGTGCCGCACGGCCATGATCTCGCCGTCGTCGGACGTCGCGCTGACTTCGAGCTCCTTCGGCAGAGATTCTCGCTCAATCGCGAGCGAATGGTACCGCCCGGCCGTGATGGGATTCGGAAGCCCTTCGAAGATCGTGCGGCCATCGTGTCGGACGAGACTCGTCTTCCCGTGGAGGATCCGCGCCGCATGGCCGACCTTCCCGCCGTACGCAGTCCCAATCCCTTGATGGCCGAGGCAAACGCCAAGCGTCGGGGTCGCCGGGCTCAACTCCTCGAGGATATCTCGGCACACACCGAAGTCCCGCGCGTTCGTCGGATGGCCTGGCCCGGGAGAGAGGACGATCGCATCGGGTGCAAGCTGCCGCACCTCTTCCATCGTGATTCCGTCGTTGCGGTGGACGAGCGGATCCGCGCCGAGTTCGCCGATCGCTTGGTACAAGTTGTACACGAATGAATCGTAGTTGTCGATGATGAGGACCTTCATGCGGCCGCCTCGCGCAACGCAGCCCGCAAACCCTCGAGCTTGTGCTCCGTCTCAAGCCACTCCCTCGCCGGATCGGAGTCCGCGACGATCCCTGCACCCGCTTGTATGTAGTACGTCGGCCCGTCGGCGAAAAGCGTCCGGATCGCAATGGCGGTATCCACGTTTCCATTGAGGGAGAGATAGCCGACAACCCCCGCGTACGGGCCGCGAGCGGTACCTTCGAGGTCGTGGAGGATCTCCATCGCCCTCG
>WNFH01000568.1_pt1 | contig 23772 bp, 21 predicted proteins | sample 5400411 | NCBI WGS metagenome assembly WNFH01 (sample SAMN13153347, study PRJNA577476) | soil metagenome | isolation source: 200 cm saprolite under Douglas fir tree site 2 hole 3 | place: USA:California | collected 2015-04-18 | reverse complement strand
GTGGGATTGATCAAATTCGGTTCGCGGGTGGATGTATTGCTCGACGCCTCCGCCAGCCTGCACATCAAAGTTGGAGACCATGTGAAGGGCGGAGCCAGCGTGCTGGCCTACCTGCGCTCTGAGCCAGAGCAACTTGCGGTGGTCGGGGCGCAACAGACTCGGCAGGGAGCATTTTGATGGATCCTGAAGTCGTCACCATGTTCAAGCGGCGCAAGGAGGACCCATCCCGGCGCCGGCTGCGCAAGGGTCTGTACATCCTGCCTTCGCTGTTCACCACAGCGAACATCGCCTTGGGGTACTACGCCCTCCTGCAAGTGACGCACGGCACGGTCGCCGAGCCATGGCATTTTGATAGTGCCGCCAAGGCGATAGGATTCGCCGTGTTGTTTGACGGCCTCGATGGCCGCATTGCACGCATGACCAAGACCAGCAGCGATTTCGGCCGGGAACTGGACTCGCTGGCCGATGTCATCACCTTCGGCGTGGCCCCGGCCATGCTGGCGTGGATGTGGGGATTCCGCCTGCTGCCGACAGCGAGTATGGGCGAGTTGTCCACCAAGCTGGGGCAGTTCGGCGCCATCGCCAGCTTCCTGTTCCTGATGGCGGGAGCCAGCCGGCTGGCGCGCTTCAACATTACCAGCAACCCGCAGCCGTCGAACCCGGGGCGTCCGGGAAAGAAGTATTTTGTGGGCATGCCGATTCCTGCCGGAGCCGGGGTCATCGCCGCCGTGGTGCATTTCTCCAAAGGCGATCCGATCGCGTCCTGGTGGACCGCCATCGTCTGGATGCTCATGGTTGTGTCGGTGGGGTACTTGATGGTGAGCACGTGGCGGTTTTACAGCTTCAAAGACATTGATCTGCGTTCCCGGCAGCCGTTCCGGCTGGTGATTCTGTTCGGACTCCTCTTCGCGGCCATCCGCTTCTACTCGCAGTGGGTGTTGTTTCTGATCGCGTTGCTCTATATGTTCTCGGGCGTATTCTGGCGCCTGAGGTGGATTTTCCGGCGCAAAGGCAACCCCCCGCCGCCTCCGGCCTATAAGGAGGCGTCGGAGACCTCATGAGTTCGAATATCAAGTCCGCCGCCGTGGCGCATAGTGATCCCGCCCGCGGAGCCAATCTGTATCGGCTGGCCATTGTCGGCGCCGGCACGCTCAAGGGGAAGGAAGTCGCGGAGGTGCTCAGCGATCGCAATTTTCCCTCGCTGGATATCAAGCTGCTGGACGATGACGAATCCCTGGGGCAACTAGAGACACTAGGGGACGAGGTTACGTTTATCCAGAGAGTGCGCTCCGAACAGTTCGACAACGTCGACTTTACCTTCTTTGCTTCCGACCAGGAGTGCACGCGCAAGAACTGGAAGACGGCCCGGAAGGCGGGCAGCGCAATCGTAGATCTTTCCTTCGCGCTGGAGGATGAGCCGGACGTGGAGGTGCGGTCCCCATGGATCGAGCGCCAACTGGGCCATATGTTGACCCCGGAATTGCAACCCGCGCCGGCAGTTGCGGCCCATCCCGCGGCGGTGGTGCTGGCGCTCCTCTTGTTGCGCTCGCAAAAAGCCGGGGAAGTGGAGCGCGTGGTGGCCACAGTTTATGAGCCAGCCTCTGAACATGGCCAAAAAGGAATGGATGAGCTGCACGAGCAAACCGTGAACCTGCTTTCCTTCCAGCAGATGCCAAAAAATGTGTTTGACACGCAGGTGGCATTCAACATGGTGACCCGCTACGGCGAGCAATCCGTCCCGGCGCTGGCGAGCATTGAGCACAGGGTGTTGAAGCATTACCGTCGGATTGCGGGCAAAGACGCCCCGCTGCCCGCGCTGTTGCTGGTGCAGGCGCCCATTTTCCACGGCTATGTCTTCGCAGTCCATGTGGAGATGAAAGACGTGGTGGACATCGCAAGCGTCTCGCAGGCGCTATTGGGTGAGCATGTAAACATCACCCTTTTGGCCGAGGATGCTCCGAGCAATGTGAATGCCGCTGGGCAGAGCGACGTTCTTGTTTCTATCGTTCCTGACGCGAATCTCGCGAATGGCCTCTGGTTGTGGGCGGCAGCCGATAATCTGCGCATCGCTGCGGCTACGGCAGTGGAATGCGCGGAAACCATGGCCGCCACCCGGCCCAAGGGAAAGATCCAATGAAGCGTGTGGCGCGGGCGCCCTCGCCCGCGAAAAAAGACGAGAGTTGCACTGCACCGTTGCGCCGCTGGTCCGCACTTCTGCTGGTTGGATTGACCCCGCTCTTCAGCGCAGGCTGCGGCTATCACACCGCCGGGCACGCGGTCACGCTTCCCGAGAACGTACGAACGATTGCTGTTCCGGTGTTCGTCAACCAGACTCAAACCTACAAAATCGAGCAGACGCTGACGGGTGCGGTGGTGCGGGAGATGGTCACGCGCACGCATTACCACATCCTGAACCAACCCAGTAACGCGGCTGACGCCACCCTGCACGGCACTGTGCTTTCCACCTCCACTGCGCCTCTCACCTATGACTCGCAGACGGGGCGCGTAGCCAGCGTACTGGTGGTTGTGGGCATGAAAGTTTCGCTTACCGATAAACAGGGCAAGATTCTCTACGAAAATCCTTCCTACCTGTTCCGCGAGCAGTACCAGGTGTCGCGCGATCTCAAGAGCTTCTTCGAAGAAGAATCGCCCGCTTTCCAACGGTTGTCGCGCGAGTTTGCCCGCACCCTGGTCTCGAACATTTTGGAGGGGTTCTGATGCGGGCCTTCGCACAGGCGGACCGCTTCGTTTCGGAGGTGGAGGCCCGCAAGCTGCGCCCCGCCTATGTTTTCGTAGGCGATGAGGTTTTCTTCCGCAAACGCTGTCGCGAAGCCATTCTCGAACACCTGGTGCCGCCCGATCTGCGCGATTTCAGCTTGTTCGAGTTTGACCTCGCCGAAACGGATCTGGCGGAAATCCTCGATCGGGCTCGCACTCCTTCGCTGATGGCGCCATTTCAGGTGTTTTTCATCCGCGCCGTTAAGAACCTGTTCGGGCGTGGATCAAACAACGAGAAACTCGCCGCCATCGAGCAGTACTGCAAAGACCCCAACCCGGCTGCCGTGCTGATCTTTGTCGCCGACCACATCAGCATCCCGGCCGACCCACGCCGCATGGAGTTGGCCGATAAAGACCGCTACGAGCGGATCCGCGAGACTCTGGGCCAGTATTGCCCCATCGTCGAATTGGCGCGGGTGGAAGAAGGGGAAGCGATCCGTTGGATCGGCGAGTATTGCGGCACGCAGGCGATCAAGATCGACCCCGATGCGGCGCGCGAGCTGGTGGACGCGCTGGGCGGCGACATGATGATGATCTGCAATGAATTGGAGAAGCTGACTCTCTACGTCGGGGAAAAGAAGCACATCACGTTGGGTGACGTCGAGACCATGGTGCTGGCGGCCAAACAGCGGTCGCTCTATGAATTGACTGACGCAATCTCCGCGAAAGACCGCGTGCGGGCGCTGGAGATGCTGGATGCGATCCTGAGCTCGGGCGAAGGCGACGAGGCAGCCATCGGACATCTCTACATGCTGGCGAAAACCTTCCGTCAAATGCTGGTGATTCTCGAGCGCAACGTCCGCGACCAGCGCATGCTGTGGGCCGCGCTCTGGCAGGGATTTCGCGTACCGCCCTTTGCCGCCGATGACATCATCAAGCAGGCGCGGCGTTACAAGTCGAAACGCGAACTGACGCGGGCCATCCGCCTGGTTGCGAAAGCCGACCTCGCTCTGCGCTCCAACCCGCCGAGCAAGCGTCTGGTGCTGGAGAAGCTGGTGCTCGACCTGACTGCAGAACCGAAGCCGGAAACGCCCGGATGGTCGCAGGAAGAGCTGCCAGTGTAGTCAGCCGACACTGGCCGCGTGGGCTTGGTAGGCCCAGGATTCGCACTAGCAGAGAGTATGCTCAACCTAGCAGCCTATCTCAACCGGATCGGATATTCCGGTTCCGCTGACACTACGGCTGAAGTTCTGCAAGCAATCCATCGGGCCCACCTGTTTTCAGTCCCGTTCGAAAATCTCGATATCCCGCTGGGCCGGAAGATTCTGTGCGAAGAAGATGCCTTCCTGCGCAAGATCGTCGAGCGGCGACGCGGAGGATTCTGCTACGAGATGAACGGAGCCTTCGCCGTGCTGCTGCGTGAGTTGGGATTCGAGGTAACGCTGCTCTCCGCGCGGGTTCCCCATGAAGATGGAAGCGACGGACCGGAGTTCGATCATCTCGCCCTGCGCGTTGATCTGGACAAGCCCTGGCTCGCCGACGTTGGCTTCGGAGATTCATTTCTCGATCCCTTCCAGCTGGAGGTCGGTCTGGAGCAACCGCAAGACGGACGCAAGTTTCGCATCGTGGAGCAGAGCGGTTCGCTGCACGTGGAACGAACCGAGCCCGACGGAACCTGGAAGCGGCAATATTCGTTTACCCTGACGCCGCGGCGCCTGGACGAGTTCGCCCCCATGTGCCACTATCATCAGACTTCGCCAGAATCGCCGTTCACACGCAAGCGCCTTTGCACCAAGGCAACCCCCGAAGGACGGGTCACACTTGCAGACATGAAGCTGATCGTCACGCGCAATGGGAAAAAGGAAGAACAGTTGCTGCGATCAGAAGAAGAGTGGCAGGCTGAGTTACTGGAGCGTTTTCGGATCGTGCTCTAAGAGCAAATCGCAGAGCACGCTGAGAGAGCCGCGGAGTGCGCAGAGAAGATCGAATCTTTCTCCGCGTTCTCCGCGAAGACTCTGCGCCCTCTGCGATCTAAGATTTTAGACGGCGGCTAGCATCGGCCTGCCGTTTCGGAGTGCTGATAGCTGATGGCTAGCTACTTCAGCGCGTTCAGGCGTGCGCTCAGGCGGGACTTGTAGCGCGACGCAGTGTTCTCGTGAATCACGCCCTTCTGGATGGCCTTGTCGAGTGCCGCGACGGTCTGACGATAAACCTGCTCGGCGGCCTGCTTGTCGCCTTTGACCAAAGACTCGCGAAGTTGCCGCAATGCACTGCGCAGGCGGGACGTGTTGGCCCGGTTGCGGGCGCTGCGCTTCTCGGTCTGACGGGTGCGTTTCAGCGCCGAAAAATGATTTGCCATGTGGTTCGATTACCTTCGTTTTCTAAGGAAAATTCCCGGATAATTGCCGACTAACGCATTCTACGGGAGTAAGTTGCGGTCGGTCAAACTAGCGTCGTTCAGGCGAAGGTGCCATTGACTCCAATCGAACAGCGGAGGTAGGCTTTAACGTAATGGCAGTTGCTTGCACCTCGGGGCGAGCACTCTCGGCTGGTTTCATCTCCAGACAGAAGAATGGTTTGTCCGCGAAGTGGGCGGGAGTGTCTCGGTTCCAGCCTGAGCTGCGAGCTTCGCTCGACTGGACGGATCCCTTCGACTTCGCTCAGGGCAGGCTCCGCCCGTCGCCACACAAGCTTGGACGGGCGAGGGCGCCCGTCCCTACATGGTTCGTTGTGAGCATCTAATGCGCCGGAGGATAAGCGCCAAACACTGAATGAAGAAAAGTATTGAGATCAGTCCCAACATCGAGACCCTGTTCGGCACGCGGGATGAAAATCTGCATGTGCTGGAAGACGGTCTGAACATTACCATCGATCTGCGCTCCGATTCCATCGAACTTGAAGGAGCGGCCCGCGATGTCGCCCGGGCCGAGCAAGTTTTCGCCGACTACGACCAATTGCAGCGCTCCGGGTTCACCTTCAACAATGGAGATGTGAACAGCATGCTGCGTGTGCTGATGGCCGATCCCAAGGCCACGCTGCGCGGCTTGGCGGAAGCTGGACGGCAGCGCTCGTTGGGGCGGCGCACGGTACAGCCCAAGAGCGTGAACCAGCGGCGCTATCTGGAAGCCATCGAGAAGCACGACATGGTCTTCGGCATCGGGCCGGCCGGCACAGGGAAGACTTATCTGGCCGTGGCCATGGCGATTTCCGCGCTGCTGGCCAAGCGCGTGAACCGGATTATCCTGGCACGTCCGGCGGTGGAAGCTGGTGAGCGCCTGGGTTTCCTTCCCGGAACCCTGCAGGACAAGATCGATCCCTACCTGCGGCCGCTGTATGACGCGCTATACGACATGCTCGATCCCGAAAAGGTGGACCGCTATCTGGAGAAGAACGTGATCGAGATAGCGCCCATTGCCTTTATGCGCGGGCGCACGCTGAACGATTCGTTCGTGATCCTGGACGAGGCGCAGAATACAACCTCGGAGCAGATGAAGATGTTCGTCACCCGCCTGGGATTCAACTCCAAGGCGGTGATCACCGGCGACGTCACGCAGATTGACCTGCCCAGCGCGCGGCGCAGCGGGCTGCTGGAGGCGGTGGACATTCTGAAGCACGTCGAAGGGCTCACGTTCGTATATTTCGATGAGAGCGACGTGGTGCGGCACCACCTGGTACAGCGCATCATTCGCGCCTACGATGAGCATAAGGCTCGAGTTGCGGAAGAGCAGATGTTGCTGCTCGAATCCAAGGGCGGGGGCAATGGCAAGGCGAACGGGACGGAGAATGCGCCCCAGGAGAAAAAAGTTGTGGCGCCTGCAGAAGTAGAAACCAAGGAATAGAGCGGCTAAGATTGATCAGGAGGGTGCCCGGATGCGGCCCTCCTGTTTGTTTTGGATTCCAGAACTCTTAACCACAAAGGAACGAGGACACAGACAAATTTTGGTTATTCTGCGAAAACGTGTGGCCGGACTGAGTGAAGTTGCGCTGGCGAGGTTTGTGAGGCGCGCCAGTCGCAGGGCCACGCTGCGGGGTGCGGTCAACGTGCTGGTAACCAGCAGCCGCGAATTGCGCGCACTAAACCACCGTTTTCGGGGAAAGGACAAGCCGACGGACGTGCTGTCGTTTCCGCCGGTGCTGGGGCTGGCCCCTGGGTTTGCTGGTGATGTGGCGATTTCCGCGGAGATCGCGGCTCAGAATGCCCGGCGGCTGGGACATTCCGCTGCCCAGGAAATCAAGATTTTGGTGTTGCACGGGGTCCTACATCTGGCCGGATACGACCACGAACGTGATGGCGGCGAGATGGCGCGGAAGGAACAGCGACTGCGGAGGTCGTTAGGGTTGCCGAGCGGCTTGATTGAGAGGAACGGGGAAGTTGAGGCTAAAAGCTTGAATCGCAGAGGCCGCGGAGAGAATCCGCTGAGAGCGCGGAGAAAAGCTGCCGAGCTGCGCTCCGCCCGGACGGGGCAAAGCTCCATCCCCACGAAAGCACGAGCAGCACAATGAACTACGCCATCGCCATCGCGATCCTGCTGTTGCTTGGACTGCTGACGCTGGTTTCCTACGTGGATCGCCTGTATACGGAAATCGGCAAATTTCTTTCGCGCGAGTTCCAGGACAATATCGACGCTTTCGAACAGAAGGTAGAACCGAAGCTTGGCGTGAGCCGCAGGCGAGCCTCGCTTTCGATGGCCGTCCTCACCCAACTGACCATGGCGACCATCGCCATGCTGGTGGGCTTCGCGGTATTCGATGATCTGGCCTGGAGCGGGCGCGAAATCCTGCAGGCTACTTTGAGCCTGATCCTGATCGTAATTGTATGTAACCGCTTTCTCCCATTCGTCTTTTTCTCGCGGACGAAAGGCCAATGGCTGACCCGCTGGGCGCTGCTTCTGCGAATCCTCATTTACATTGTGCTGCCTGTAACCCTGGTGCTGGGCTTCCTGCAGTCGGTAGCAGCTCTGACCAAGGAGCACTCGGACGAGGTGCCGGAAACGCAGGCGGAAGCCGTGGACGCGCTGATCGAGGCGGGCCAGGAGGAAGGCATACTGGACGAAAGCAACCGTGATCTGATTCAGTCGGTGGTGGAGTTCGGCGAAAAGACGGTGCGCGAAGCCATGAAGCCACGGCCAGAAATCGTGGCCGTCCCCACCAATACGACAGTAGAACAGTTCATTGAACTGCTGCGGGTAAAACCGTTTTCCCGCGTGCCGGTGTTTGAGGGCACCATCCACAACATCGTGGGCATTGTTTACGCGCAAGATGTGCTGCAGGTGCTCGATACCGAAGCCCGCAGCCGCACTGTGGATACGTTGATGCGGAAAGATGTGTATTTCGTGCCGGAAAGCAAGCTGGGCAGTGACTTGCTGCGTGAGATGCAGAAGAACAATATCCGCATGGCCATCGTGGTCGACGAGTACGGAGGAGTTGCAGGATTGGTCACAATCGAGGATCTGGTGGAAGAAATCGTGGGAGAGATTCGCGACGAGCACGAGAAAACCGAGGTCATCCGCGAAAGCGATCATTCCTACATTGTGCCCGGCAATATGGACGTGGACCGGCTCGACGAGCTGTTCGGCATGCGTCCCGCAGGCAGGGAGTCAGCCACAGTCGCGGGACTGGTGAGCGAGCTGGCAGGGCGGATTCCGCGGAAGGGTGAAGTGGTGGAAGAAGATGGGCTGCGCTTCGAAGTGCTGGACTCGACCGAGCGACGGGTGGAGCGGGTGCGAATTTCGGTAGCCCGGCCACAGCAGATGAAGCTGATATAGTAGCGTCGGCGTCCCGCTGGCCCTCGTGCGCACGGGCGAGACGCCCGTGCCTGCATCGTCATTTGTTTCTCATGGCCTTTCATTCCGGATTCGTGTGCATTCTCGGCCGCCCCAATGCCGGCAAGTCCACGCTGCTGAATGCGCTCGTGGGCGAGAAGTTGGCCATCATCAGTCCCAAACCGCAGACCACGCGCAACCGCATCCTGGGAATTATCCACGTACCCAAACAAAAGGGCAGGCCGGGCGGGCAGGTCATCCTCATCGACACACCGGGTGTACACAAGCCAGACAGTTCGCTCGGCCGGAAAATGATGGGCGAGGTGCGGGAAGCGCTGGAAGGCTGTGAACTGATCCTGCTCATTGTGGATGCGCCGCGGAAGTTTGGTCAGGGCGACCGGTTCGTGCTCGATCTTGTGAGGCGGTCGGGAACGCCGGTTTTCCTGTTGCTGAATAAGATCGACCTGCTGCGGGGCGAAAAAGAAAAGCTGTTGCCTATCATCGATGAATACCGCCGGCTTTACGAATTTAGGGAGATCATTCCTCTTTCAGCGCGCAAGCGTGAAGGTCTGGATGTGGTGCTGGAGAAAGTAATCCAGATCCTGCCTGAGGGGCCGCGCTACTTTCCTGAAGATCAGGTGACCGACCAGCCCGCCCGGTTCATGGCGGCGGAGATCATTCGCGAACAGGTTCTGCTCGAGACCCGCGAAGAGGTGCCCTACGCAACCAGCGTGCTGATCGAGCAATTTGAAGAAGGAGCGAAACTCACGCGCATCGCGGCGGCGATCTACTGCGAGCGGGAGGGACAGAAAGGAATCCTGATCGGCCGGCGTGGCCAGATGCTGACGAAAATCGGTAAGGCTGCCCGCTTGCAGATCGAAAAAATGCTAAGCACTCGGGTGTTCCTCGAGCTTTTCGTCAAGGTGCGGCCGGACTGGCGGGAATCGCACCAGTTTGTCGAGGAGTTGGACTGGCGACGTCAGTTGGAGCATCTAACGGGCTCTGTGAAATCTTAAAGCACGAAAAACGCGGAGGAAGTGGAGAAATCTTTGGCGGTTTGGAGATGTCCTTATGGTTTGCCGGACCGGTCCAATCCCTGTAGAATCGCGGGGCTGATTGTGGCATCTAACCACAGCACGAAAGTAAGTGATCATGTCCAGTGATGTGCCAACTCGTAACTTCGAGGCCGACAAGTTGATCTTCAATCTAAAGGTCACGCTGGCTGCTGACCGGAATGCGGTGGCCCCGGTCGTGCTGGGGATCATGGAAATCGTCAGAAAAATGAAGGTTGCGGTTGGTAAGGAAGAGGCCATCGAACTGGCATTGACCGAAGCGCTGGCCAACGCGGTGGTACACGGGGCGAAAGCCGATCCTTCCAAGATCATCGAGTGCGACGTGGGCTGTGATGAAAGCCGGGGTATGCTGATCGTGGTGCGCGATCCCGGCGAAGGGTTTGATCCCGCCGCCATCCCCAGCCCGATGCACGGAGAAAACATTTACGCCGAGAGTGGCCGCGGGATCTACCTGATCAACCAGCTCATGGATGAGGTGAAATTCCTGAAGAATGGCACCGAGATCCACATGATCAAACGGTAGGAAAAGTTTTGGTCAGAGAATGCGCTGAGTTCTTCGCGGAGAGTGCAGAAAAAGATCACGTTTCAAACTGCACGTTGGCACGGGTTGGAAGCCGAAATCAGTTTCTGATTTGCCGCAATCTACTCCTTGGCGGCAATTCCCAGGGTTTTCATCTTGCGGTAGAGGTGGCTGCGTTCGAGGCCCAGTACCTCGGCGGTGCGGCTGACGTTGCCATGATTCTCGTCGAGTTTTTTCAGGATATAGTCTCGCTCATAAGCAGCTCGGGCCTGGTGCAGGGTAGAGAATTCAGTGCCCGAACGGCGGCTGCCGTCGCGGTGGACCAGCGGGGGCAGGTGCTTGCGGTCGAACCGGATGGTGGTAGGGTTCATGATGACGATGCGCTCGATCACATTGCGCAGTTCGCGCACGTTGCCTGGCCAGGAGTAACGCATGAGGGTTTCAATGGCATCGTCAGTGATTTCGCGCGGCCTGCGCCCGTAAGTGGCGGAGAGCTCCTTCAAGAAGTGGCGTGCCAGTAGAGGAACGTCTTCATTGCGTTCTCGCAGCGGGGGAACGGAGAAAGGAATGACATTGAGACGGTAGAACAGATCCTCGCGGAAGTTGCCGCGGGAAATTTCCTCCTCCAAATCCTTGTTGGTCGAGGCGATCACACGAGCATCCACCGTAATCGGCTCGTCGCTACCGACCGGCGTGAATCGCTGCTCGTCGAGGGTGCGCAAGACCTTCGACTGCGTCTTCAGGCTCATGTCGCCGATCTCATCGAGGAAGAGCGTGCCCCCGTGGGCTCTCTGGAACTTGCCCTCTTTGTCGGCTGTGGCGGCTGGGAATGATCCCTTGCGGTGGCCGAAGAGTTCGCTCTCAATCAGGTCTTCAGGGATGGCGGCACAGTTCACTTCGACGAACATCTCGTCTCTGCGCAGACTCTGCGCATGGATGGCGTGGGCGACTAATTCCTTACCTGTGCCAGACTCCCCGTAGATAAGAACCCGGCCGTTGGTGGGCGCCATCAGCTGGATCTGTTGGCGCAACGCTTTCATGGGAACACTTTCGCCGACGATGATGCTTCTCGGCGTCAGTTGTTTTTTGAGGTCCCGGTTCTCCTGCCGCAGCCGTTTGGCGTCGATAGCGTTCTTGACCAGGATGAGCGTTTTGTCGATGGAAAGCGGTTTCTCCAGGAAGTCGTAGGCGCCCAGCTTGGTGGCGCGAACGGCGGTTTCAATGGTGCCGTGGCCGGAGATCATGATGACCTCAGGGGCGTTCTCGATGTCCCGAATCTTCTCCAGGGTTTCGAGGCCGTCCATTCCGGGCAGCCACACGTCGAGCAGCACCACGTCGAAGGCGCGTTTGCGCAGAACTTCCAGACAAACTTCACCACTCTCGGCCGCAGAAGTCTTGTAGCCTTCATCCTCCAGCACGCCCTTGAGCGACTGCCGGATGCCGGACTCGTCGTCCACGATGAGAATGTTATGCATGCTGGCTGGTTGCAGGCGTGCCGGCCTCTTCAGATGCGACCGGCAATTCCACCACGAACCTGGTGCCGACCGGCTGGTTTTCCTCTACGCGAATGGAGCCATGATGATCTTCGATGATGCGGCTCACAATGGCCAGGCCCAGACCCGTTCCCCGTTTCTTGGTGGAGAAGTAAGGCAGGAAAAGCCGTTCCTTCAATTCCTGAGTGACCCCGTGGCCGGTGTCGGCGACGGTGATCTCTACCGCATCGCGGCTAGCTACCAGTGAGGTGGAGATCTGAATCTCACGCAGCATGGAACCCTGCATGGCCTCAGCCGCGTTGTCCACCAGATTGGCTAACGCGCGCTTGATGGCTTCGGGATCAGCCATGACTTTAGGCAAGTCCGTCGCCAGGGACGTCTGCACGCGAATGTTGTCCAGGCGTCCGTTGAACATAGCCAGTGTGCCCTCCACGATGGAGTTGATGTTAGCCGGCTGGGGCCGCGCGGCAGGAAAGCGGGCCAGGGTGGAGAACTCATCGACCAGAGTACGCACCGTTTCCACCGCTCCAGCAATGGTTTCGGCACAGCCATGCAGAATCTGCAGCCCACCGGCGTCGAGACGGGTCCCACGCTCCAGGTGCTTGCGGATGCGATCCGCAGAGAGTGCAATCGGAGTCAGCGGATTCTTGATTTCGTGCGCGACACGGCGCGCCACTTCGCGCCAGGCCGCCTGCTTCTGAGCCTTCAGCAGATCGGACAAATCTTCGAACACCAGAACGTAGCCCAGTCCCTGGCCGTCGTGCCGTAGCGTGGCTACGGTGACAGCGACGTTGAGCTTGGCGCGCTGTACCACCATTTCCATCTGGGTGGTGGTTGTGCCCATGCGGTCGGCACGACGCAGCAAAGGCTCAAGGTCTTCCAGGACGTCTTCCGGAAACACATCGCGCAGCGCGGCGCCGATCAACACTTTCGGAGTCCCGGATTCTCCACCCGCGGGATTGAACATGCGAATCAGCGCGTGGTTTACGTGGGTGATGTGGCGGCCCGCATCCAGCGAGAGCACGCCGGTGGGAATGCTTTCCAGGATGGTTTCGATGTGCCGGCGGCGCTGTTCCAGAGCGATATTGGCGGCGCTGAGATCGCGGCTGGAAGCCTCGATCTGGCGGCGGCTGGCTTCTAGTTCTTCGGCCATGCGGTTGAAAGAACGCACCAGATCGCCGATTTCGTCGGCCGCGCTGACCTCCACCCGGTAGTCCAGGCGACCCCGGGAAATCTCCTGAGTTGCTTCGGCGAGCGCTGCCACGGGGCGGGTTACCAGTTTGGAGAGGAATAGCGCCAGCCAAAGAGTGGCAAAGAGCACCAGCACAGTCAGCAAGAGCAGCAAGTCCATGTAGGTGCGGCGTACCAGTCTGCGTTCATGGCTGAGTTCGAGATAGCGCTGCTGGCTGGCTTCTACTTGCTTCACCGTCTCAGAGAATTTCTGGGGCAACGGCATGGCCACCAGAATCAGGCCATGGTTGCCCACGGGAGCGGCCCCCAAGATGTAGTCCGTCTGCTCCCAGCTCAAATGTACCGCGGCCTCGGAGGTGAGCTGTTCGAGGGGAATCTTGGCTTTCAACAGCGGCCAGGGAGCAGGCGCACCGAAACTGGCCTCGGCGTTACCATCCTCGACGGCCACAACGAATCCGCCTTGCAGGGTGGGCTCATGCCGGTGAAACTCGCTCACCACCGCCGAGAAGCTGTGGCCGGAAAAAGCGTGTTGCGTCTCCGGTGAAGCCGCAATGGACGCAGCTTCGGCCCGCGCATTCTGCGCGGCATAGCCGGAAAGGAGCGATGCCATGGTCGCCGTATCCTGCCGCACTTCTTCCACCGGACTCGAGAACCACTTGTCGATGGATCGGTTCATCAGCCCGTACGCGAACCAGAACATGACGATGACCGGAAGAAATGAAAGCAGCAAGCTGGCCACCACCAGGCGCGTACGGAACTTCGATCCCAGAACGCCTAGTCTCCGTTCGGCAAAGAGCTTCAGGAGATTGCGGGCCAGGACGAAGGTCAGCGCCACAAACAGAAGAAAGATCAGGGCAGAGAGAGAAGCAAAGAACAGGAGTTGTTGATTGGTGTCAGGGTTAAGAAATGGCAGATCGAAAGAAGACTGGGACAGAAGAACGCCAAAGAGCAGCATGATACCGACCGCCAGCAGGATGATGACTTTCTTGCGGCGGGTACTTTCCGCGGGGCGGGTTGGCTTGGGCACAGCCACGTTATTGACTGCCCCGGGCAAACAGAATCCGACCGAAGCAGCAGACCCCTGGGGCGAGTGGTTTCATTATAAGCCCGAGGTGAACCGCACAAGAGGCAGGGTGGATTCGTTTGTCAGGGAATGGGGTAGGGATCTAGGTGACAGAGCCTCTGGTGTGATCAGACGCATGAGATCTACGTTTTAGGATTCGAGGTTCCGATACCAGTAGCGGCTTTCGGCTGCAAGCGAGCCAGCAGTTCTGCCGTTACGTCTTTACCGCCCTTTAGGTTCACCACCAACGATTGAACAGAATAGATCGGTCCCCAAGGGATTCCCCACCAGCCGAGCACCAACGTGAGCAGAATCCAGGGGAGGCCACGCCCCACGCGACTTTCGCCTTCGCGGACGAGGTAAAAGTCGGAGCTTCGCCGGAAGGTGACGACAATCACCGAAATGCAATACTGGTACAAGACAAACTTGCCGCCTCGCTGAATCTCGAAATTAAGCTGGTCTGCGGTTAGCCCCTAATTCCTCGAATTTGCATCAGAGTGCCCTCCCCAGTACGAGACGCCGGAATTCTAAGCAAGATTGTTCTGCTCGGGAAGCGAAATATCCACGAATTGGTCCGCGGCTGGCAGGAACGATTTCAGGGGGCATTCATCGCAGCGGGGCTTCGACTTCGCGCAATAGTTCTTGCCCACACCGACAATCAGTCCGTGCATGTCGTTATAGACCTGAGCGAGCGGTGAGCGCTTAGCAAGGCTCATGGGCGAGGGCGGGTGGGCGGCACCGGGCAAATTGCGACTGCCAAGGATCGGGGTGTGAGCCTCGAAGGCTAAAGCCCGCTTCTTATGGCCCTTGCTTTCGGCCCGACTGACGTTGCGCCCTCCCCATTCAATCCGACCAAAACTGCGCTCGAACAGTTCGCGGATTTTGTCGTATGGCGCGCTGGCGGCGAGGATGCCGTGGCGATCCAAGATCCGGCGGGTATAAGCATCCACCACGAATACAGGATGCTGGCCGGCATAGAGCAGGATGGAGTCGGCTGTCTCGGGGCCGACGCCGTTCAGCGCCAGCAGTTCCTGACGCAGCTTGTCCGTGGGTTGGGCAAACAGGTGGCTAAGCGAGCCGCCATAGCGGTCGTCGAGAAATGCCACGAAGGTTTTCAAGTGGCGCGCCTTCTGACGGAAGTAGCCAGCGGAACGGATCATGGATTCCAGTTGCGGCAGAGGTGTAGTCCGGATGCCCTCCACATTCAACCGCCCAGCGGCACGCAAACTGCGCAAAGCACGCTCCACGTTCGTCCAGGTGGTGTTCTGCGTCAGATAGGCCCCGACGATGACTTCGAAGCGCGTGCGAGCCGGCCACCAGTGCTGGCGTCCCCAGGCTCGGAGCAGGATGCCGTAATAGGCGCGGAGATGTTCTTCTGTGGAAAGACGTTTCACGGCTTCGAGGTTGTAACAGCTAGTGTAAGGCTTACCGAAGGCCATGTCCCGCTGAATCCGCAGAACCAGTTGCGGCACAAAATGCCCATCTGACGCCCGTTGCGTGAGCGGTAAAGGCCTGGTGCTACTCGTCCCGCGCAGTACAAGTACTAAAGTTACTGGTGCAGCCTTTCATCTGCGTTGACAATTTGTGTCAACGCGATACGCTGCAACTTCTCCCCCCAAAAAAGCAGCGCGGTGCGCGCCGGTAACAGCAACTTAACTGTATTTCTCTGTCGCTCAGAGAGGAGTTCGAGGTATGTCTCAACGGCTGGGTGATCTTCTGGTCAAAGAGAAGGTCATTACCCCGGAGCAGTTGAATCAGGCCACAAAGGTGCAGAAGGAGACCAACTGTCGCCTGGGCTCGGCCTTGGTGAAGCTGGGTTTTCTGAGCGACGAAGATGTGACCAACTTTCTTTCCCGGCAGTACGGCGTGCCCGCCATCAATCTTTCCTATTTTGAAATTGATCCCTCGGTCATAAAGCTGATCCCGTTCGAAACTGCCAAGCGCTACCAGATCCTGCCGCTGAGTCGTGTGGGTGCTTCCCTAACCATCGCCATGGTGGATCCCACGAATGTGTTCGCCATGGACGACATCAAGTTCATGACCGGTTTTAACATCGAGCCGGTGGTGGCATCGGAGAGTTCGATCCACGAGGGCATCGAGAAGGCGTACGGCACCACCAACCAGGAGGACCTCGAGCAAGTCATGCAGTCGATGACGGAACTGGGTGACCCGGACGTCGAATTGCAGGCCGAAGAAATGGAGATGGATCTGGCCGACCTGGAGAAGGCGGCGGATGAGGCTCCCATCGTCAAGCTGGTCAACCTGGTGCTGACCGATGCGGTGAAGCGCGGGGCCAGCGACATCCACATGGAACCATACGAAAAGGAATTCCGGGTGCGCTTCCGCATAGACGGTGTGCTGCAGAGCATCATGTCGCCACCGCTCAAGCTGAAGGATGCCATCACTTCGCGCGTAAAGATCATGGCAAAGCTGGACATCAGCGAGAAGCGGCTACCGCAAGACGGCCGCATCATGCTGAAGATGAACATCGGCGGCCGCAAGAAGCAGCTCGACTTCCGCGTCAGCACCCTGCCCACGCTGTGGGGCGAAAAAATTGTGCTCCGGCTTCTTGACAAGGAAAACCTCCGCCTGGACATGACCAAGCTGGGTTTCGAATCGGAGTCGCTGGTGAAGTTCGAGAAAGCCATTTTGAAGCCCTACGGGATGGTGCTGGTGACCGGGCCAACGGGATCGGGGAAGACCAACACCCTGTACTCATCGATTGCACGCTTGAACACGCCCGATACCAACATCATGACTGCGGAGGACCCGGTCGAGTTCCAGCTCGCAGGGATCAACCAGGTGCAGATGAAGGAACAGATCGGGTTGAACTTCGCGGCGGCGCTGCGCGCTTTTCTGCGGCAGGACCCGAACATCATCCTGGTCGGCGAGATCCGCGACTTCGAAACCGCGGAGATCGCCATCAAGGCCGCGCTCACCGGACACCTGGTGCTTTCCACGCTGCACACCAACGGCGCACCGGAAACCATCACGCGGCTCATGAACATGGGTATCGAGCCTTTCCTGGTGGCGACCTCAGTGCACCTCATCTGCGCGCAACGACTGGTACGGCGCATCTGCAAGGAGTGCGCCGAGGTGGTGGAAATGCCCATCCAGGCATTGATCGAAGAGGGTTACACGCCGGAAGAAGCCAAGACCGTGAAAATTCAGAAGGGCAAAGGTTGCGGAACCTGCAACAACACAGGATACAAGGGCCGCACCGGCTTGTACGAAGTGATGGAAGTGGATGACGAAATCAAGGAACTAGTGCTGGTGGGCGCTTCCTCGGTGGAACTGAAGAAGAAGGCCATCGAGCGGGGAATGATCACGCTGCGCCGCAGCGGACTTATCAAAGTAGCGGCGGGTATGACCACGCTGGAAGAAGTAGCTCGCGAGACCATTCACTGAGTTTGAGAAAGGGAAAAGAGACTATGTCGCTCTCGTTAAGTGATCTGTTGAAACGACTGATGGAGATGTCAGGAAGTGACCTCCACATCACCACCAACTCGCCGCCGCAGGTCCGTGTGCACGGACACCTGGTGCCGCTGGATCTGCCGCAGATGACTCCGGCGGAAACCAAGCAACTGGCCTACAGCGTCATGACCGACTCGCAAAAGCATCGTTTCGAGGAAAACCTCGAACTGGATTTTTCCTTTGGACTCAAGGGTCTGGCCCGCTTCCGCGCCAATGTGTTCAATCAGCGCGGCGCCACCTCGGCGGTTTTTCGTCTCATTCCCTTCGAGATCAAATCGTTCAACCAGTTAGGACTTCCGGCAGTGGTGAGCAAGATGTGCGACAAGCCGCGCGGGCTGGTGCTGGTCACGGGTCCCACCGGATCGGGCAAGTCGACCACGCTGGCCGCGATGATTGACAAGATCAACACCGAGCGGCACGACCACATCCTCACGATTGAGGACCCGATCGAGTTTGTGCACATGAACAAGAATTGCGTGGTAAACCAGCGCGAACTGCACGCTGACACCAAGAGCTTCAGCGACGCGCTGCGCGCCGCGCTGCGTGAAGACCCGGACGTGGTGCTGATCGGCGAAATGCGCGACCTGGAGACCATTGAATCTGCGTTGCGCATCGCAGAAACCGGTCACCTGACATTTGGCACCCTGCACACCAACTCGGCGTCGTCCACCATCAACCGAATCATCGACGTCTTCCCTGCGCACCAGCAGCCACAGATCCGGGCTCAGTTGTCGCTGGTACTGGAAGGCATCATGTGCCAAAGCTTGCTTGCCAGGGGGGATGGCAAGGGCCGCGCCATGTGCATGGAGATCATGGTGCCCAATGCGGCCATCCGCAACCTGATCCGCGAAGACAAGATCCACCAGATTTACTCCGCCATGCAGTCTGGCCAGGACAAGTTTGGGATGCAGACCTTCAACCAAGCTCTGGCGACAGCGTATTTCCAGAAGCAGATCACGCTGGAGTTGGCGGTTTCACGCTCCAGCAACCCAGACGAGCTGCAGGAAATGATTAGCCGTGGCGCGGGCTTGAACCGTAATCAGCCCGCCGCCATGGCCAAGGGCGCCGCACCCGGCAAGCGGTGAGCGGCATAGCAAGAACTGTCCGCTCCCGGCCGCAGGAAAAAGCGGGAACGGATGCAGGGAAGTGGTGGTCCGGAACGCGCAACAGCAAGCGCACCGGCAGGAACGTAGCGAAGCGAGGAGAGGCTTACCATGCCAGTTTTCACGTTTTCGGGCAAGAATGCCGCCGGTGAAAAAGTCAGCGGCGAGCGGACCGCAGCCAATAAAGAAGTGTTAACCAGCCAGTTGCGCCGCGAACGCATCTCGCCGGGCGCCATCCGGGAAAAGGGGAAGGAGTTTGCCTTGCCGACTTTCGGCTCGGGCAAAATCAAGACCAAGGAGATTGCCATCTTCTTCCGCCAGTTCTCGGTGATGATCGATGCCGGTCTTCCGCTAGTGCAGTGTCTCGAGATCCTGGCCGCAAACCAGGAGAACCCGGCCTTCCAGAAGACTTTGACCGGCGTCCGGACCACGGTAGAGGGCGGTGCCACGCTGGCCAACGCCATGAAGCAATATCCCAAGGTCTTCGACGACCTGACCACCAACATGATCGAGGCGGGGGAGACGGGCGGTATTCTGGACATCATCCTGCAGCGCCTGGCGATCTATGTGGAGAAGGCAGTCAAACTGCGTGCCGCCGTCAAGTCGGCCCTCATCTACCCGGTGTCGGTGATCACCCTGGCGTTCCTGATCGTGGGCGCGCTGCTGAAGTGGGTGGTACCGATCTTTGCCAATTTGTTCACCGGGTTGGGTGTGGCTCTGCCCCTGCCCACGCGTGTGGTAATGGGGCTGAGCGCATTCGTCGGCCATTTCTGGTGGTTCGTCATCCTCGGAATCGCGGGCGTCATTTTCGGCATGAAGCAGATCCGGAAAGACCCCCGGGGCCGGTACTACTTCGACTACGCCCTGCTGAAGATGCCCGTGTTGGGCATCCTGCTGCGCAAGATCGCGGTGGCGCGCTTCACCCGGACCCTGGGTACTCTCATCACCTCGGGCGTACCCATCCTTGAAGGTCTCAGTATCACGGCCCGGACCTCAGGCAACGCAGTACTGGAAGAGGCGTTGATGAAGGTGCGAAAGGCCATTGAGGAGGGCCGCACCATCGTCGACCCGCTGCGCGAGTCGGGAGTCTTCCCCAACATGGTGACGCAGATGATCGGCGTGGGCGAAGCCACTGGCGCCATGGATGCCATGCTGCAGAAGATCGCCGACTTTTACGAGGATGAAGTCGACGCTGCGACCAAAGATATGCTGGCTATGCTGGAACCCGTGATCATCGGTCTGTTGGGCATCATGATCGGAGGCATCGTCATTTCGCTTTACATGCCGCTGTTCTCGATGATCGCCAAGCTGGCAGGCTAGAGACGAGGATTTCGGACGGGGGCCGGCCGGGCGCACGCAGCCGGCACCGCCTGCGTCCGGTTGGAGAAGCTCTTCTCACGCGGGGCGGCTTGCGGGTTGTCTCGTAAGCCGCATTGCGAGGAACGAGCCACCCGGACTGCCGGGGATTTGGATCAGGCATGCAATCCATGTTCGACATGCGGCTGTGGCTGGCCTGGCTAGTCAAGGTTCGCATCATCATCCTGACGCTGCTATTGGGGATTGAGCTGGCCATCGCGCGGCTGACCCCCAGCCCGTTGCCGCTGCGGCTGTTCATCAACACCATCCTGCTGTGGTACGCGATCTCGCTGTTCCACCTCCTGCTGCTTTCCTTCTGGGAGGAGCACAGGATCCAGTCACTTCTGCAGGTGCTCACCGACTTGGCGCTGGTCACGCTTGTCGTGTACGTCACCGGCGGTGTAGATAGCTCGCTGAACTTCCTTTACCCGCTGGTCATCATCGTGGCCTGCATCCTGCTGCCGCGGGTATGGGCCTACCTGGCGGCGGCGTTGGCCTTCATTCTGTATGGAACCGTCTTGGAGCTGACCTATTTCGCTGTCGTGCCCTCGTACTCGACCACCCACCCGGAAATCAGAACGCTGCAGGCCATCATCTTCATCAACCTGTTCGCTTATCTGACGGTAGCCTACCTGGCCGGACTGTTGGTGTCGAAGCTTCGCCAGGTCGATGTGAAGCTGAAGTATACGAGGGGGGCGCTGGCAAACCTGCAGGCCCTGCACAAGAACATCATCCAATCCATCAGCAGCGGGCTGATTACTACCGGGCTGGACGGATACATTACGCTTGTCAACACAGCGGCGCAGAAGCTGCTGGAGCGTTCGGAAACCGATCTGCTGGGGCAGCCGATAGACGAACTCTTTCAGGATCCGCTGCCGCAGGCCGATTCCCAGCGAGTGCGCGGTGAAGTGCGCTTCGCCACCCCCAGCGATTTCCGCAAGACCTTCCGGGTGCTGGTTTCCGCGCTTACTGTTCCCGAGCGCGGGACGCTCGGCTATGTCTACACTTTCGATGATCTTACGGAAATCCGGCGCCTGGAGCGGGACTTGCGTATCCAGGACCGTCTGGCCGCTGTGGGACGGCTCGCCGCCGCGATCGCACACGAAATCCGCAATCCCCTGACCTCGATTGCGGGATCGGTGAGCATGCTTTCGGGCGTCCCCGACCTGAGCGAGGAGCACCGCCAGCTATTGCAAATCGTCACCCGTGAGTCCGAGCGGCTGAATGGCATCATCACCGATTTCCTGGCGTATTCCCGTGGCAAGCAGTACCAGTTCACGAAAGTAGACCTGATCCCGCTTCTCGAAGACACCCTGACCCTACTCGAGCACCGGCTCGTCGCGCACAACACGGGCATCCGCATCGAACGGCGCTACCGGGCTCCGGAAGCCATGACTCTGGCGGACGGGGACAAGATCAAACAGGTTTTCTGGAATTTCTGCGAAAACGCGGTGCGCGCCATGCGCGAAGGAGGCACGCTCACCGTCTCGCTGGAGCCGACCGGTGACGACTGGCAGATCAACTTTGCCGATACCGGACCGGGCATGAGCCCGCAGCTCGTCGAGAAGGTTTTCGAGCCCTTCCAGTCGCAGTTTGAAGGGGGCACCGGCCTGGGTTTGGCCATTGTTTACCAGATTGTGCAGGCGCACGAAGGCAAGGTCTGGGCGCGCTCCGGGCTGGGACAGGGCAGTGTGTTTGTTCTGCGGCTGCGTCGTGGTGGTGTGCAGGAGAGCGCTAACGCGAAACAGGCCGGCGCCGCACGCCCGTCCCTTCCGGCACGCGCGGGAGCGGCAGACAGCACCACGGCCGCGGCTTCGACAGGAGGAGCGCATGGGTAACATCCTGGTTTGCGATGACGAGCGCTCCATCTGCGAAATGCTGGATATCGCCTTGCGCCGCGAGGGGCACAAGGTAGAGACGGTCAATTCAGGCGAGAACGCCAAAAAAAAGCTCGACAGCGCGCTCTACGATGTGGTCGTGACCGACATCAGGATGCCGAACACCAGCGGGATCGAAGTGTTGCGCTACGCGCACAAGGTGTCGCCCGACTCGGCGGTGATTCTTATCACGGCGGTTGACGACTACGAGGCGGCTGTGCAAGCCGTGAAAGCGGGTGGCGCCGCCGATTACATCCGCAAGTCGCCCGGTCTGGTGGAGGAAATCAAGCTGGCCATCAATCGTGCGCTGGAGAAGATAGCTCTCAGCCGCCAGAACTTTGCCTTCAAACGTGACGCTGCCACGCGCAACTCGCTGGACAACATTATGGGTGCAAGTCCCGCGATGGAGAAGCTGAAGCAGACCATCCGCACGGTAGCTTCCACCCAGAGCACGATTCTCATCTACGGCGAGAGCGGTACGGGCAAAGAGCTTGTGGCGCGCGCGGTACACGTCTGCTCGCCGCGGGCGACGGAGCCGTTCGTCTCCATCAACTGCGGGGCCTTTCCAGAAACCTTGCTGGAGAGCGAACTGTTCGGCTATGTGAAAGGCGCGTTCACGGGAGCGAATCAGAACAGGCGCGGGCTCTTTGAGATGGCTGACCAGGGAACCATTTTCCTCGACGAAATCAGCGAGATGACTTTGACCATGCAAGTGAAGTTACTGCGTGTGCTGCAGGAGCGCTCCGTGCGTCCGGTGGGAGGCACCAATGAAATTCCCATCGACGTACGCGTGATTGCGGCTACCAATCGCGATCTCGACAAGCAAGTGACGGAAAACACGTTCCGTGAGGACCTTTACTACCGGCTGAGCGTGATTCCAGTTCACGTGCCCCCGTTACGCGAGCGCCGGGAAGACATTCCGCTCCTGGTCAATCATTTCCTCAAGAAGTACGCGCCGGCGGCAGGGAAGAGCATTCTGCGAGTAAACGCACAGTCGCTCGAAGCGCTGTGCGGCTATGACTGGCCGGGCAACGTACGCCAGCTCGAAAATACCATCGAGCGTGCTGTAGCCCTCGAGACAGGGGAAGAGTTGCACGTCGAACTTCCTGCGGAACGGTCCAAAGCGCGGGCTGCGGCCGCTGGGGTCGGATTCTCAAGTACGGGAGTATCCAGTGCCGGCGTCCTGCCCGATGGGGTTGACATGGAGAAGTATGTCGCTGATATCGAGCGCTCGTTGCTGCAATCCGCGCTGGCCCAATCCAACGGCGTGCAGACCCGCGCGGCCGACCTGCTGAAAATTTCCTACCGCTCATTCCGGCATTTGGTGAAGAAGTACGATTTGTAGTCGTTAGTTATTGGTCGTTAGTCGTCGGCCTTTCCACGCTGGGATCAGCAGATTCAAGGTGGTGGTGAGCTGAGGCTGGGGCCAGAGGTTTGCGGAAGATCCAGCCAGCCACCAACGAAGACTCAGGGCTATAAGGCTAACAGCCATGACCAACGACTAGCGACTGCCTTTCAACTGCTGCTTCCATCCCAGCACTCTCGCCTTATTCCCTTCGGCTTCCGCTTCCGGAATCATGCCCTTCTTCTGGTAGAGAACCGAAAGGCTGGTGTGGGCCAGCACGTCGTCGGGATCGAGTTCTGCAATGCGCTGGGAAACAGCAATGGCTTCGTCCAGGCGGTTGAGGTCCTGTAGTACGCGAGCCATACCGTGCATCGCCTCGGTAAAGGCAGGATCAGCCGCCTGGGACTTCCGGTATTCGTCCAGCGCCCGTTCCTGCTCGCCCTCCGACACCAGATCGAGAGCGGCATAGTAGTGGTCTTCAGCTTTTTGGCGGGCGCTGTAGTCAGCCATGGAAGCAGGAATCCTTTGGCAGCAAGGGGATTCTAGCATGCGTCCATTAAGCGTTCTGTTGCGGTGAGATTAACCACTGAGGAGATGAAGAACTTGCGCACTTCAAACGCCTACGCAGCAACCCAGAATTCCTTCGTGTTCCGTGGTGCCCTGGCGCAGTGAGCGGGCCCGGGAGGCTATACTGGGAGAGCCCCATGCGCCACATTCTTCGCTTCCTGTGGAACGCGACTCGCGGCCACCGCCTCGCCCCGTGGCGCAGCCCGTATCTGCTCTGGCGCGTCGAGACC
>WNFH01000749.1_pt1 | contig 23856 bp, 25 predicted proteins | sample 5400411 | NCBI WGS metagenome assembly WNFH01 (sample SAMN13153347, study PRJNA577476) | soil metagenome | isolation source: 200 cm saprolite under Douglas fir tree site 2 hole 3 | place: USA:California | collected 2015-04-18 | reverse complement strand
AGTCCATCCGGGCTGTATGCGGTGGCGAAGAGAATGTTGGCGTCGAGGAAGACACGGAGGTCAGCCACGACCGCGGCGCCGCGCGCCCGCCTTCAAGCCCCAGCGCCGACGGAGCGCCGCCCGCTCACGCGGGCTGGCGCGATCCGTCCCGACCAGGCGCTCGATCTCCGCGTCGGCATAGAGCGAGACTGGGGTCACCGCAGCGGGATCCAGGACGATCTTCCCGGCCTCCTCCCGCAGCAGCAAGACCGAGCCTGGGGCGAGCCGCAAGCGTGCGCGCACGGGTTTGGGCAAGGTAATCTGGCCCCTCGGAGAGACGATCAGGGTCGTCGTCCTGCCAGGCGTGCGGGAAGCCATCGGTCCACCTCCAGTCTCATATTAGCGGAATTTCTGAAATTCCGCCGTCAGGCGTTGCCGTGCCTGTGGTGACTCTGGCATGAAGTGTCCCCGGTGCCAGCACGAGAACCCACCGCAGTCGCGCTTCTGCTTCGAGTGCGGCGCCCGCCTCGCACCGACCTGCTCCTACCACGAGATGGGCATGCCCTTCTGGCTTGGACCCGCCGAGGCCGAGCTTGCCGAGGTTCGAGCGTGACAGACCGGCTACTCTTCTGCCAGCTCCAGGACCTCGCGCATGGCGCCCCCAACCTTCGTCATCAGGGTGGAAGACAGGCGAGTCAGTGGCCCTCGGACGAGGCGGCGATTATCGATGGCCCGGAGTTGGTCGACGAGCAGATCGGACGCCTGCCGCAGCCCTCGGGAAGCCGGGACCCGGATGCGAAGGGGCTCGGCGTCGTCGATCAGGCTCGTGGTGAGGGGAATGACCAGGGTGGACGGGTGGCTGGCGTCGAGCAGCGCCTGCGCCTGGACGACGAGGACGGGGCGCGTCTTGCCTGGCTCGGTTCCCCGACGGGGATCGAGGCCGGCCAGCCACACCTCACCCCGGCTAAGCATCCGGGGCCCGCTCGATGGCAGCGAACTCGGCGTTGACCTTCATGCTCTCACCCCGGACCCTTCGCGACGCGTCGGCGAGCCGCTGGGTGCGGAGCCGAGACTGCGTCTCCCGGTTCATGCGTTCCACGGCACGACGGATGTACGCCGCGCGCGACAGCTTCAGCGCGACCGCGCAGCGGTTGCTCGCCTCCAGCAGGTCATCAGGCAGCTTGAGAGAGATGGCGCTCATCGGTATGCCCCCTGAGCATCGATATCGAGTATGCAAATATAATATACGCGTGCCCGGCGATGGTCAACCACAAGAAGCGAGACGCGCGAGGGCTCTGAGAGCTTCCAATCGACCTACGAGCCCGCGAAGCGCCGCTACTTCGAGCGCGGGGCTCGAAAGGGCGACAAGACGTAGGCGCGGCGTCCACCCCTTCGAAGCGTCACGGGACACGTTAGCTTAGCTATAGCTAGCTGCGTGCGTGGCGGAGGGTAACCGCCACGGCGACGAGCGCAACGGCCGCACCGGTGGCGGCGAACGCCGGAGCCCAGGGCAGATGCGCGATCAGGCTCGCTGCGGTCGCAATCCCGATCACGACAAACGCTGCCGTCCCGGCGAGCGCGGCGAACACCGCCCAGTACCGGACCTGCGAAGCGACGACCCCGGGACCTATCGCCGCATGCCGGACTCGCCGAGCGAAGTCGACGGTTTCGAGCAGGAGGACCAGGCCGACGCCGAAGAGCACGGCGCCGGTGAGACGGGGCGGCCCGGTGGAGAGCCAGAGGGCGAGAGCATACTCGCCGAGTGCCAGCACGCCGCCAGCGACGACCACGGGCGTGGAGAGCACCGCGATGCCGAGCGCGCACAGAACAATCGCGGCGACACCGATCGTCAGGACGGCTCTCGTGGGCGCGATGAGCAGCGGGTAGCCGACGAGCACGACGACGGGGAGCGCCGAGGGGAGCCACATCGTCAGCCCACCACGCTACGATGCCGGGACCGGGTGAATCCGGCGAGGGTGGCCTCCAGCGGCTCACGGGGATCCCACTCGAGGATCGTGAGCCCGAGGCGATGCAGGGCGGCGGCCCGAGCCCGTCGCTCGAGCGCCCACAGGCGACACGCCAGGTCGACGCTGGGCGACGACCGCGTCGAGCGCTGGACGAGCGGGATCGGCGACGGGCTCAGGATCACGAGATCGAAGCCGCGGGCGGCGAGGTCGACCACGGCCTTTTCGAAGTGCGCGTCGAGCAATGGGCTGATCGCGATGACGAGGGCCTGGGCCGGCAACACGCGACGCGGCACGAGCGCGACATTCGCTCTTACGTAGCTGAACACCACGTCGGCTCGGAGGAGCGCCTCGAGCAGCCGCTCGTATTGCGCGCGTCCGGAGCCAGGGCGAACCCAGCGGAACGGCCCGCCGTACTCGATCAGCCCGACCCGATCCTTCCGCGCAAGGTACGCCCCCGCCAGCGACGCGGCGGCCTGGATCGAGGCGTCGAGCGTCGTTTCAGGAGGCGCGCCGACCTCGACAAGCGTGTCGAGCATCAGGATCACGTCGGCGTTGCGCTCCTGGTGATACTGGGTGACGAAGAGCCGCCGGAACCGGAGCGAGGCCCGCCAGTTCACGTGCCGGATCCGGTCGCCGGGGGCGAACTCCCTGATGTCGCCGGGCTCGAGCCCCTCGCCGACGCTCGACGACACGTAGTTGCCCACGGAGGCCTGCGTCCGGCGCGGTCGCGGCAGCCGCCGGAGGGGAATCGGACGCGGATAGACGCGTAACTGCCCGGGGGCCTGAACCGAGGTCTCGCCGGCGTGAAGCCCCGCCCGGTCCCAGAGACGCGCGTGCACGGTGCCGAGGCTCACCCGGCCGCGACGCCCGCACTCGACCTCATACCTCCACTGAACTTCCTGCCCCCGGACCAGTGTGAAGACACCGCGGTTGGAGCCGGCCACCACCCGGAGCGACGGTGGCAACGGCTCGAAGAGCTCCAGCAGGGGCACCGGCTGGCCAGCATTCACGGTCACGGTCACCACCACGCGCTCGCCCTCGAAGGCGCGATCCACCGAAAGCGAGCGCGAGATTCGCCAGTCGCGCACTGGATCGGCTGGCGCGCGTCGAAGGAGACCGAGGAGCAGCGGAGCCACGGCGACAACGAGCTCGGGACGGCCCGAGAACACTCCGAGGACGAGCCCCCATGCCGCGAGCGTCACGACCGAGAGGGCAAGCGGGGTGAGGCGAGTCGTCAACAGACCTCCGCCTTCGGCACGGGGACCTGCGTCAAGAGATCGTTCACGACCTGGGCGGCGGACAGCTTCGACACCCACAGCTCGGGCTGCAGGATGAGGCGATGGGAGAGGGCAGAGCCGGCCATCGCCTTCACGTCGTCCGGCGTGACGAAATCGCGTCCCCGCAGCACCGCCCAGGCCCGCGCCAGCTTCAGCAACGCCAGGGCGCCCCGCGGCGACGCGCCCAGGGCGACGCGGTGGTCGGTGCGAGTCGCCTGGACCAGGTCCACCACGTACCGCTCCACGGCGTCCGAGACGAACACGTCCTCGAGCGTGCGCTGCATGGCCAGGACTTCGTCGCGGGACACCACGGCCGGCACCTGTGCCTCGTCTTGTCGCCGCTGCCGCCGCCGCTCGAGGATCTGTCGCTCCTCGTCCACGCTCGGGTAGCCCACCGAGACGCGCATCAGGAACCGGTCGAGCTGCGCCTCGGGGAGCGGATAGGTCCCCTCCAGCTCGATCGGGTTCTGCGTCGCGATGACGAGAAACGGCGGCTCGAGCCGAAAGGTCTCTCCTTCCACGGTCACCTGCGCCTCCTGCATCGCCTCCAGCAGCGCGGCCTGGGTCTTCGGTGTCGCCCGGTTGATCTCGTCGGCCAGCAGGAGGTGCGTGAAGACGGGGCCCGGCCGGAACTCGAAGCGGGCCTGCCGCTGGTCGAACAGGAAGCTCCCGGTCACGTCGGCAGGGAGGAGATCGGGCGTGCACTGCAGCCGCTTGAAGGACAGGTTCAGCGCCTGTGCGAATAGCCGCGCGATCAGCGTCTTCGCGAGACCAGGGTAGTCCTCGATCAGGACGTGGCCGTTCGCGAGGATCCCGGCGAGGATGCGTTCCAGCACGTCCGCCTTCCCGACGATCACGCGCGCGAGGGTACTTACGATCTCGCCGCTCCGCTCGGTGACGCGACCGATGGTCACCGGCGGCGCTCCAGCGAGGCGATGAGGACACGGAGCGCCTCGAGCGACGGACCGCGGCCGAACCGGCGGCCCGGCGGCCTGTCGAGCCCCGCCGCCGGCCGGGATCCCTCGCGCGCGAGAGCGCAGAGCCGCGGCCAGAGCACATGCTCGAAGTAGCGCTGACTCCTCACGCTGAACCTGATCTCGTCGTGGAAATGCTCGAATAGCGTATGTGCAGACGATGCCGGGGCCCATCGGGCTTCTCCGGCACGCTCGGCGTCCCACGCCGGCGGACGCTCGGTCGACGCGCGGACGAACGCCCGGACACGGAACACGGCCACGAGCAGGACCGAGGCGGCGACGAGCCGGATCGCCGCCTGCCGGTAGCTCTGGTCCACCAGGAACTGGATCAGCACGATGCCGGCGACGAGGGCGATGACGAGCAGGAGAGCGGCGGCGAGGGCCGGCCCCCGCTTCGGCTCATGCGATGACAAGCGATGCCTCTCCAGGCTCGAGCGCGGTCCTGATCTCCTCGAGGCCGTCGCGCGCGCTGTCTCGCTCGAGCGACCCGAGCGGGTGATGGCTGAAGCGCGCGACCTCGAACAGGCGCGTCAGCCGTTCTACCGCAGGGCGCGGGAGGGCGAGGCGCGCGAGAGCCTCACGCATGAACTCCTCGGACGTCTGCCAGGGCGCGCGAGGCACCCGGGCCCGCGCGGCGATCCGTTCGAACCGCCGGTAGCACTTGATGATCGCCACACGAGCATCCGGCTCGCTGGCGAGGTCGTCGAGGCTCTCGTCGACTGCCTCGAGCAGGGGCGCGGCTGTCCAGAGACGGCCTCCGCGATCCCACCACTCGGCCAGACGCTCGGCGAACAGCAGCAGCAGCGCCGCGGCCAGGCTCGCCAGGCCCACGCCCAGCGCCAGTAGCCCGAGCAGCGATCCGAGCCACGGGAGCGAAACCACCGGGATTTGCGGGATCGGCGTCTCGGAGGCATCAGGGGCCGTCAAGAGTCGGCGGCCCCATGCGAAGAAGGATTCCTCGAGGTGGGGCCAGGCGAACCAGAAGGCCGCGATGAGCGCGATCAGCGGCAGGATGGGCAGGAGCCGGAGCAACACCTGAAGCCACCAGGGCAGAGCGAGGAATCGCCGGTAGCGCTCGAAAAGTTCCTCGTCGAGCTCCGGCCGCCGCCGGTTCGGGGAAAGCCCGATCCCCATGACGATCACGGCGGCCAGCGCGAAGGCCGTCGCGCCCGCCAGCAGCAGTATGTCCGGCACCTCCACGCTGAGACGCACGGACGGCGTGTCGTCGCCGCCGCGCGGCGCTGCGAGCAAAGCAGTGAGCGTGAGCAGAAGGCCACCGCCGGCGACGATCGCCGCGCCGGGTGATACCGAGACTCTCGCCGAGGGCTCGCGCATCGTCTGGGGCAAGGCCAGCAGCCTGGCATGCGCGCGGCGGACGTGTCAACGCGCAAGCGGGCTCGTCATCGGTCACGGTTCGGAGGTATAAATAGTCATGAAATGGTGCCGCTTCCTCGCAGGAGAACGCGTCAGCTACGGCCTGGTCGACGACGAAAGGGTCACCGAGGTCGCCGGGAGCCCGTTTGCGGAGCATGCGGCGACCGGTACCAGCCATCCCCTCGGTCGGGTGAAGCTCCTGCCTCCGGTGATCCCGCCGATGCTTTACGCCGCGGGCCCAAACTACCGGGGCCACGTGGAGGGCATGGCGCGCCGGCGAGCGGCGGCGCCCCAGTACCCGGCCAGGCCCGAGCCGAACTTCCGCTCGGTGCACGCGCTCATCGGCCCCGAGGACAAGATCGTCGTGCCGAAGGACTGCGCCGGAGCGGTTCAGCCCGAAGGACAGCTTGCGGTCGTGATCGGCAAGAAGGCGCGAAATGTCTCCAGGGAGAACGCGCTGGATCACGTCTTCGGCTACAGCATCGGCAACGACGTCAGTCAGCGGGACTGGCAGCGGAGCGATCGGACGATGTTCCGCGGCAAGAACTGTGACACCTTCAAGCCGTTCGGACCCTGGATCGTGACCGACCTGGATCCCGCCAAGTTCCGCATCGTCGTCCGTCACAACGGGGCGGTCTGGGAGGACTTCTCGTCGGGCGACCAGATCTGGGACACCGCGACCTGGATTCAGGAGCTGAGCCGGTACACGACCCTACACCCGGGCGACGTGCTCTGGATGGGCACCCAGGGAGCCGACGGCGACATGGTCCCGGGTGACGTCATCGAAGTCGAGATCAGCGGCATCGGCACTCTCAGGAACTACGTGGTGGCCGAGGGTTAAATGAGGATCGCGACGCCGGACCTGGTGACGAACTCGTATTTTCCCGCTCTCGCCGCCGAAGAGCTGGGTCTCTACCGCGAAGAAGGGCTCGACGCCCACGTCGAGCTGCTTCCGTCGCTCGACGCCGTGAACGCGCTGCGGGACGGCGCGGTGGACTTCGTGGCGGGCGGCGCCCACACGATGCTGCTCGCGTTCCCGGGATGGAAAGGCGCGAAGCTCGCCGTCGCGCTCTCCCAGGGCACGCCGTGGCTTCTGGTCCTGCGCGCGGATCTTCAGGCGCGCCGCGGCGACGTCGCCGCGGTCAAGGGGCTTCGCATCGGCGCCGCTCCGGGGCCAGACCGCGCGTTCCTTCAGGTGCTCCGCGAGGTCGGCGTCGATCCCACGCGGGACGGCGTCACGATCGCGCCCGTGCCCGGCGCGCTCGACCCGGGTGCCTCCTTCGGGGTCCTCGCCGCCGACGCTCTCGAGCGCGGCCTCGTCGACGGATTCTGGGCGAACGCGCTCGGCAGCGAGACCGCCGTCCGGCGGGGTGTCGGGAAGGTCGTCGTCGACGTTCGGCGGGGCGACGGCCCTCCGGGGGCGGGACAGTACACGTTCGCAGCGCTCGCGACGACGGACGCGCTGATCGCCCGCGAGCCGGAGCGTGTGGCGGCAGCCGTGCGCGCCATCGTACGGGCGCAGGGCATTCTCCGGAAAGACCCCGCGCGCGCCACCGAGGTCGGGCGGCGACGATTCCCACCGCCGGCCGCGGCGATCATTGCCGCGGTCGTGGAGCGGGACCTTCCGTTCTACGATCCGGCAATCAGCGACCAGGCGGTCGCGGCCATGAACGGCTTCGCACGCTCGCTCGGGCTCCTGCCGGCGCCAGTCGCCTACGAGGACGTCGTCGCAACCCGCTTCCGGAACCTCTGGGCCGGCTAAGCTAGGCCGTCGCCGTCGCGCCCCGGCCAAAGTAGACCGACTCGCCCGGCAGGTCCGACTGTTTAGGATTAAACCAGCGGATCGCGTTCCGGCCGAGCACGAGTTTGAGACGCGCTTCGCTGAGGCCAGGCGTGGCGGCGACCATCTTCACTGATTCTGGGAACTCGCTGTCCCAGTGCGCGTAGTCCGAGGCATACATCACCTGCGACTCGCCGATCGCGTCCAGCACGTGGGGGATCTCCGGCTCGCCGGCCTCACACGTGAAGCTTACCTGCTCGCTCTTGATCACGTCTGATGGCTCTCGGCCGCGTAGATCGGGTCGACCGACGGCCTTGAGCCGCTGGGGTCGGCCGCGACGTACTCCAGTAACCAGCAGTTGACGGCATGGCAGATAGCGCCGGCCAGCGCCTTATCTTGAAGTCCGTTGACCGTGAGCGCGATCGACGTCCCGAAGATGATCGCGACATCGATGCCTTCGTGATCCATGTCGACCAGGCGCTGCCGGGGATCGCGCATGCCCGGCCGGCTCCCCAGCTCCTTGGGCATCCACTGCGCCAGCCCTTCCTCCGGCTCCTGGCAGTGGCCGTCGGCGTCGACGACGAGCGGAACATGCATGTCCGATCTCCTCAATAGAGGTGACAGGCGGTGAACCGATCCGGTCTGACTGCTCGCCATTCCGGCTCCTGGCTACTGCACTGCGGCAGGACTCGCGGACAGCGCGGGTGGAAGCGGCAGCCGGAGGGCGGGCTCACCGGGTTGGGCACCTCACCAGCCAGGACGATCCGCTGCCGTCGCGCCGAGGGATGGAGCGGCAGCGCCGCCGACAGGAGCGCTTCCGTGTAGGGATGGAGCGGCTCGGCGTACACGGCGTCGCACTCGCCCGTCTCGACGAGCTTGCCTGCATACATGACGGCCAGGCGCGTCGCGAGGTAGCGGGCGGCCGCCAGATCGTGCGAGATGATCACGTAGGCCAGACCCAGCTTCTCTTGAAGGTGCTTCAGAAGATTCAGGATCTGCGCCCGGATGGACACGTCCAGCGCCGAGACCGGCTCGTCCAGAATGATGAACTTCGGGTACGTCACGAGGGCGCGGGCGATGGCGATGCGTTGCCGCTGACCGCCACTGAACTCGTGCGGGTAGAGCGCGGGGCTTTCTCGCGGAAGCCCTACCAGCTGCAACACTTCCGCGACACGCTGCGCGACCATGGGGCGGCTCATGCCACTATCGCGCGGGAGCGGTTCCGCGACGATCTGCCCCACACGCATCCTGGGATTCAACGAGCTATAGGGATCTTGAAACACGGCCTGCACGGCGCGCCGGTAGCGCACGAAGTCGTCGCGACCGAAGTCGGCCACCGCTTTACCGTCAAACAGAAGCGAGCCGGCGGTGGGACGTTCCAGGAGCAGGAAGAGCTTGGCCAGCGTGGTCTTGCCGGAGCCGGATTCGCCCACGATGCCCAGGGTCTCGCCCTCGGCCACCTGCACGCTCACCCCATCCAGCGCCTTGACCCATCCCCGCGTCCTGCGCACGGAGAAGCCGCTGGTCACGGGGAAGTATTTCTTCAGTCCGATCGCCTCGAGTTTCATGGTGAGGCTCGTGCCTTCGCCCCGGGCACGGCCCAGCAGCTCGCTATGTGGCCGCTCGCCACGGGCACCGTAGGCGGGTACGTCTCATCACAGATGGGTTGCCGCTCCGGACACCGGGGAGCGAAGGGGCAGCCCTGGGGCAACCGCGCCAGGTCGGGAGGCTGCCCGCCGATCTCGACCAGTTGCTCGCGCTTCAGTCCGACATCCGGCAGGCAGCGCAGAAGCGCTCTCGTGTAAGGATGACTCGGGTTGTCGAAGACCTGCAGCGTGCTCCCCATCTCCACGATCCGCCCGGCGTACATCACTGCCACCCGGTCGGCGATGGCCGCCACGATGCCGAAATCGTGCGTGACCAGAATGACCGCCACCCCGGCCGACGCCTGGACCTCTTTGAGTAGCTCCAGATACTGGGCCTGGATGGTCACATCCAGCGCGGTAGTGGGCTCATCGGCGATGAGCAGGCGTGGGGTGCACGAGAGCGCGATGGCGCTCGACACCCGCTGCCGCATGCCCCCGCTGAACTGATGCGAGTAGTGGCGAAGCCTCGTCTCGGGGGCCGGGATGCGAAGACGGCGCAGCGCCTCCAGCACGCGCTCACGCAGGGGGGTGCCGCGCAGCCCCTGATGGAGCCGCACGACCTCGCGCACCTGTGTTCCGATCGTCAGGGCGGGATTGAGGGAAGTCAGGGGGTCTTGCAGCACCATCGCGATTTTCTTCCCCCGCACCCGCCGCATCTCCGCTGAGCTCTTTTGCAGAAGATCTTCTCCCTCGAGCAGCACGCGACCCCCGACGATCCGGCCGGCGGGCTCGGGGACCAGCCGCACCAGCGAGAGGCAGGTCACGGACTTGCCGGACCCCGATTCGCCGACGAGGGCCAGCGTCTCGCCGGCGTGGAGCGTGAAGCTGACGCCATCCACCGCCTTGGTGACACCGCGGCGGGTGAAGAAATGTGTCTTGAGGTCCTCCACTACCAGCAATGGTGCGGACTCACGCATGAGTGCCCTGCTCATCCTCTATCGGGAACTCCAAGGGCTACGGCCGCGATGACTCGCCGTGGGCGCACGAAGACGAACTATCACTGGGCTTTGAGCTTCAGATCCTCGCAGGGTCCGGCGTGCCTCATGACCTACACTCCATCGCCGCCGGCGGCCGCGCCGCGAACCGGAGCCTCGTCAACCGCGGGCCCCACGGAGGCGGCCGCGGGCGCTTCGAGCACGGCGGCTCGCCCGAGCTGCCGTAGCTTGGGGTCAAGATGGTCACGCAGCCAGTCGCCCATCAGGTTGACCGACAAGACGGTCAGGACCATCGCCAGGCCGGGGAAGAGTGAGATCCACCAGGCGGTGGCCAGGAATCCACGGCCATCGGCGATCATCAACCCCCAGGCCGGGCTGGGCGGCGGCACCCCCACGCCCAGAAAGCTCAGCGTGCCCTCCAGGAGGACCACGTAGCCCACTTGCAGCGTGGAGATCACGAGAAGCGTAGGCACCACGTTAGGGAAGATGTGACGCGAGATGATCCAGGTGCTCGAGCGACCGGCGACAACCGCCAGCGCCACGAAATCCTGCTCCTTGATCGCCAGCGTCTCGCCACGCACCTGCCGCGCGAAGCGCGGCCACAGCAGGAGCGCGATGACCAGGACGACGTTGGTGAAGCTCGGCTCGGAGACGGCGACGAGCACGACCGCGATCAGAATGGTGGGAAGCGACAACCCGACGTCGGTCACGCGCATGAGAATCGCGTCGGTGACGCCGCCGCGATAGCCGGAGATCAGGCCCAGCAGCGTGCCGATCGTACCGGCGACGCCGATGGCGATGAGCGAGACGATGAGGGAAATCCGGCTGCCGTAGATGATGCGGCTCAGGACGTCGCGCCCGAAGCGATCGGTCCCCAGCGGATGCGCCGAATCACCCCGCTCCATCCACACCGGCGGGATCAATTTCTGGGTGATGTCGCCTTCCGTGGGGCTGAGCGGCGCCAGGTAGAATGCGAACACCGCGGTGAAGACCAGCGCGGCGAGAACCGCGCCGGGGAACCAGGGGATCTCGCGCCTACGAGCGAGCATGGCGGATCCTCGGGTTGAGGTAGCTGTACAGCAGGTCCACGAAGAGATTCCCGGTGAGGTAGAGAGCGCTCAACACCAGGACCCCGGCCTGCACGATGGGATAGTCACGCGTGGTGATGCTCTCGAGAATCAGTCGTCCCAGGCCCGGCCAGGCGAACACGGTCTCCGTGACCACGGCGCCACCCAGGAATTGCACGAAGAGCATGACGGCGAAGGTGACGACCGGCAGGAGCGCGTTCTTCAGGCCGTGCTTCCAGAGCACGACCTGCTCGTGCAGCCCCTTCAGCCGAGCGAACTTGATGTAATCGGATCCGAGTACCTCCAGCATGGCCGAGCGCGTCAGGCGCATGATGGCGGCGGACGTGAAGTACCCGAGCGTGAACGCGGGGAGGATCAGGTGCAGCGGCCCGCCGCGGCCGCCCGCGGGCAACACTCCCAGGACGACGCCGAAGAACAGGATCAACATGAGGCCCAGCCAGAACGCGGGCATCGATTGTCCGAGCACGGCGAACACCCGCGCGCCCAAGTCCAGGGCGCCGCCCCGACGCACGGCGGAGTACATGCCCAGGGGAACGCCGATGAGGACGCTCAGGACCATGCCCACGAGACCCAGCTCGACGGTGGCCGGCAGGCGCTCCCAGATGTGCTCGACGACGGGCCTCCTGGTGAGCACGGAGTTCCCGAAGTCGCCCACGAAGATGTTCGCCACGTAGATCCCGTACTGGACGGGCAGAGGTTTATCCAGCCCCAGGTGATGCATCAGAATTTGCTGATCGCGCTCGGTCGCGTTGACGTCGAGCAACAAGTGGACGGGATTGCCCGAGAGTCGAGTCAAGACGAACACAATGCTGATCACGACCAGCATGCTCAGCACGGTCTGCAGTACCCGGCCAGTCAGATAGCGCCACATGTGTCTGTTCGCCTATCTGGCTGCTCGGCCCACGTACTCCCAGTTATGCACGCCCATGTGGCCGGGGATCAGCGGCCATTCCCCGACCTTCGGCCCCACGCCGGCAATCGAGTGTGTCGCCCCGATGCTGACGGCCGGCATGTACTCATAGAGCCAGGGGCCCATCTCTTCGCGCATGATCCGCGTTCGCTCGGCAACGCTCGGCTCCGCCCCCAGGCGCTCGATGAACGCATCGAGCTTCGGATGCTCCACCAGCAGATGCACCGCCGACTTCGTCTGCGCGATGCGCGCGAACAGCTCCCAGGGCTCCGGGGCGATGATGGGCCCTGCGTAGGCCAGCGCCACCCCCGCATACGACCGCGCTCGGAAATCCGCTGAGAACACGGCCCGATCCACGGGACGACGCTTGACCTTGAGGCCGATCTTTTCCCAGTAGGTCGCCACCGCCTCGCCCACGTCGGGAAGGAATCCTCGCCCCGGCCACGCGGTCAGGTTCATCGTGACCTCGAAGCCGTTGGGATAACCTGCCTCGGTGAGCAACGCCTTCGCTCGGGCCGGGTCGTAGGGGATCGGCTTCAGCAAAGCGTCCGAGATCCACGGGTCCGTGGGGTAGTAGTTCACCGTTCCGACGGCGGTCCCCACTCCGCCGAGCACCCGCTCGATGATGGCCTTCTTGTCCACCGCCAGGTTGAGGGCCAGGCGCACCTTCTTCGCGCGCTCGGCGTCGGGCTGGGCCCAGGGCACCTTCGGGTCGTAGCTCGGCTTCGTGGGCCACTGTCCCCCGAGGATCACCCAGATCGCGGCCGTGTTGGGCATGATGAGGGTCCGCATACCGACTTTCTTCAGCTCGTCGACGTACTCGCCGCTGACCTCGATGACGTCGACGCTCCCGGCCCGCAGCATGGCCATTCGGGTCGCGGGCTCGGGCACCTTGAGGAAGACCAGGCGCTTGAAGTGGGGCGTGGCCCGCCAGTGGTTCTGCACCGCCTCGTAGACGATGCGGTCGCCGCGCACGTGCTCCACGAACTTCCAGGGCCCCGTGCCGATCGGCTGGCGCTCGGCTCCGTCCTCACCAGCCTCGATGTGCTTCTTGGACTGGATGTAGGCGACGGAGGCGAACAGTCCCTGCGTAACCCGGTTACCCAGCGTCACGAACGGCTTGTCGAAGCGCACGGTGATCGTGTACGGCCCCTCGACCTCCATGCTCTTGATCGTCCGGAACTCTGGCGCCATGGAGTTCGCCGAGCCTTCCTTGGCGATGGAGGCGAAGGTGAACCTGACGTCCTCGGCCGTGACTTCCGTTCCGTTGTGGAAGCGGACTCCTTTACGCAAGTGGAACTTCCAGGTCCGTCCCCCGTCAGAGACCTGCCACTTCTCGGCCAGCATGGGGATGAGGTTGCCCTTGCCGTCTCGAGACAATAAGTTCTCCCACAGGGGCTTGAGCACCACGTCCTCAGCCCCGACGTACAGGTGGGGGAGCCAACGCTCGTTGCCGAAGGTCGCCACTGCCACCGTCAGCGTCCCCACGGGCGCGTCCGCGCGCCCCGCAGGCGCGTCCGGGCGCCCCGCGGGCGCCTGCCCCGGCGCCGCGGTCGGCGCCCACAGAAGCGCCGCCACGATCAACGTGAGAATCGAGATGACACGGAGGGCCGCGATCGGTCCGCGGGTGCCGTGCTTGCCCATCGACCTCTCCTTATGTGAATTCCTGTCTATCGCGCCCGGCTCACATACTCCCAGTTGTGAAAGCCCATGTGGCCGGGGATCAGCGGCCATTCCGCCACCTTCGGCCCCACCCCCGCGATGGCATGGGCGGCGCCGATGGCGACACCGGGGACGTACTCATGGAGCCAGGGGCCCATCTCGTCCCGCATGATGCGCACCCGCTCCTTGTAGTTGGCCTCGGTGGAGAGGCGGTCGATGAACTCGTCCAGCTTCGGATGCTCCATGAAGAGGTTCAGGGCAGCCTTGGTGTAGCCGCCGCGGATCACGATCTCCCAGGGCTCGGGGCCCACCAGTGGGGCGGCGTAGGCCAGCGTCACCCCCGAGTACGCCCGCGCCCGGAAGTCCGCGGAGAACACTGCCCGGTCCACCGGCCGCCGCTTCACCTTGATACCGACCTTTTCCCAGTAGGTCGCGACGGCCTCGCCGACATCCGGCAGATAGCCTCGCCCCGGCCAAGCCGTGAGGTTCATCGTGACCTCGAAGCCGTTGGGATAGCCCGCCTCCGTCAGCAGCGTCTTCGCCTTCGCCGGGTCATAGGGATACGGCTTCTTCAACGCCTCTGTGTTCCAGGGGTCATTGGGGTACGAGAGCCAGGACGCCGAGGGCGTCCCTAACCCGCCCAGGATCCGCTGCATGATGGCTTGCTTGTCTACCGCCAGGTTGAGCGCCAGCCGCACCTTGCGGGCACGCTCGGCGTCGGGCTGCGCCCACGGCACCTTGGGGTCGTAGGTGGCCTTGGTCGGCCATTGGCCGCCCAGGATGATGTAGACCCAGGACACGTTGGGCATGAGGAGCGTCCGCATCCCCACCTTCTTCAACTCGTCCACGTACTCGCCGCCGATCTCGATGACGTCGACGCTACCCGCCCGGAGCATGGCCATACGGGTGGCCGGCTCCGGCACCTTCAGAAACACGAGCCGCTTCCAGTGGGGCGTTGCCCGCCAGTGATTCTCCACCGCCTCGTAGACGATCCGGTCGCCGCGGACGTGCTCCACGAACTTAAAGGGACCGGTCGCCACCGGGTTCCGTTCGGCGCCCTCTTCCCCGACGCTCTCGTGGTGGCGCTTGGAGTGGATGAAAGCCACGGACGCGAAGAGCCCCTGGGTCACCTTGTTGCCGAACGCTACGGCCGGTTTGTCGAACCGCACGGTGAGGGTGTAGGGGTTCTCGACCTCCATGCTCTTGATCGTCCGGAACTCCGGCGCCAGGGAGCTGGCGGAGCCCTCCTTCGCGATGGCGGCAAAGGTGAACTTGACGTCCTCAGCTGTGACTTCGCCGCGGCCTCCGTGGAACTGGACGCCCTTGCGCAAATAGAACGTCCAGGTGCGGCCGCCGTCCGCGACCTTCCAGCGCTCGGCAAGCATGGGGGCCAGTTCTCCCGTCCTGGGGTCGCGCGTGAGGAGATTCTCGCCCCAGGGCTTGAGGACGACGTCCTCGGCCCCGGGGTACAGATTGGGCAGCCAGCGCTCGTTGCCGAAGGTGGCCACCGCCACCGTCAGCGTTCCCTCCGGCGGGGCCGCGTCGACCCACGCCACAGTTGCAGGCCAGAGAAGTGCAGCCAGGAGCAACGTGACGATCGACAGCCGTAGTCTCATCGCCTTCCTCCCTGTGCCCGAAGGCAGGGCGTCACTCCAGGCCGTAGTCGGCCCACTGAGCGTCCACCCGGTCCAGATCCTCTTGGGGAGGCACGGAGCGGGCAGGGAAGGTGTGCTTTCGCGTCGCGTCGACGCCCACCTTGGAAGAAAGAACCGTCTTCCGCTCGAGCTGGTTCACGTCCTCCTCGGCGACCGAGGGATCCAGCGCCACGCCCGCGGTGCCGCGGTTGACGTAGAGATCGCGCTCGGGCTGAACGTGCCAGGACATGGCCCACAGGACCTGGAAGTAGTCGCGGACGTCGATGTCCTCGTCGACGACGACCACCCACTTCGAAAACGATGGATCGAAGGCCCAGGCGGCCCACATGGCCCGCTGTGGCAGGGCCGGATGCTCGCGACGGAGGGAGATGGCCAGGAACGCCGCACCGCCTCCGGCCTCGAGGAGATGCACGTCGCGCACGGGGAGCCGGAGATCTCGCTTGAAATGCTTGAGCAGCGCGACGTCGCGCCCGGTGCCGCGGATACAGCTCGACTCGCTCGGCGGCATCTGGCTGAAGAAGGCCTGGTAGATGGGGTCAGTCCTGTGCGTGATGGCGGTGACCTCGATCACGAAGCTCGGGCCCGACGACCCCATGTAGCCCGTGTACTCGCCGAACGGCCCCTCGTGCTCCCGAACGCCGGCCGGCACGTACCCTTCGATCACGATCTCGGCGTGGGCCGGAACTTCCAGGTCGTTCGTCTCGCAGCGCACGACCTCCAGCGGCGCGCCGCGGAGCGCGCCCGCCACGCCGAGCTCGTCCCCCCGAATCCGAGCGACCGAGGTCAGCGGAACGGGCGGATCGCAGCCGATCACCACGGCACACGGGGTGGGTTTCCCCTGCCGCTCGTTCTTCATGATGTGGACGTACATGTCGCGCCAGGTCGTGCTCAGGAACAGGCCGAACCGGCGCGGCCCCTTGAGCATGAGACGGTAGGTGCCCATGTTGCGCTCCCCCGTCTCCGGATCGTTGGAGATCACGCACGGACCGGTGACGTAGGGCGCCGGGTCCTGGTCGCGGGTCCACCGGCACAGGGGCAGCGTCGTCGCATCGATCCGGTCGCCGGTCAGGATCACGTCCTTCACGGGTCCCGTGCCCACCCGAACCGGGGGGATCGGGTGGGTCTGCGCGTGAGCCCACTTGTCGGCGATCTGGTCCACCGTGGTCTCGAGGGCCAGCGCGTACACGTCCGGCGAGGCGCCCAGGATGCCGGCCACGAGTGGTATTCGATGGCCCTTGATGTGCTCGAACATCACCGCGGGCCGGCGTGCCGGTGGAATTCGCTGGAAAACGCGGCGGATGACGGCGGCAACCTCCCAGTCCGGATCAACTTCCTTTTTCACATGGTGGAGTTTGCCCCGGATTTCCAGAACGGCCAGATACTCGCGGAGGTCCTTGTAGGCCAAGTCGCTTCACCTCCCGCCGGTAAGTTGCGCGACTATAGCACGGACGCCCGGACACAGCGCCGGCGGCCTTGCGGCGTGGCGCTCGGCCGGAGTACGCTGGCGGGGCTCGCGGCGCCGGACCATCGGCGCTCCGAAGACGTGAACGCGCGCCGGCCCTGCTCCGAGCGGACGCCGGCGAGACAGGCGGACATCGAGCGATGAAACCGACGATCCTTCCCGAGACCCCGCTGCCATCGACTGCCCGGGATGAGCTCTGGTCGAGCGACGCGATCGCGGGCATGCTGCAGGCGCTCGACGTGCCCTGGGTCGCCCTGGTGCCCGGCGCGAGCTTTCGCGGACTCCACGACAGCCTCGTGAATCACATCGGCAATCAGCATCCTCAGATGCTGCTGTGCCTGCACGAGGAGAACGCCGTGGCGATGGCGCACGGCTACGCCAAGGCCAGCGGCCGCATGATGGGCGCCATCCTGCATTCGAACGTCGGCCTGCTCCACGCCACCATGGCGATCTTCAACGCATGGTGCGATCGGGTGCCGATGCTCATCCTCGGCGCGACGGGACCGTGGGATGCGGCGAAGCGTCGGCCGTGGATCGACTGGATCCACACCGCGTCCGACCAGGGCGCGCTCGTCCGCGGCTACACGAAGTGGGACAACCAGCCCGGGTCCGTGCCCGCAGCGTACGACGCCCTCTTGAGAGCGGCGCAGATGGCGATGACGGCCCCGTGCGGCCCCACGTACGTGAACCTCGATGCGGCGCTGCAAGAGTCGAAGCTCGCGGATCTGCCGCCGTTGCCGGACGCGTCGCGGTTCCGTGCCCCGGAGCCGCCTCGCCCCGCGCCGGAGCTGGTCGCGCGGGCAGCGGCGCTCCTGTCGGGCGCGGCCGCACCCGTCCTCCTCATCGGCCGCGGCCACCGCACGACAGAGAGCTGGCGCGCCCGGGTGGCGCTCGCCGAGAAGCTGGGCGCTCGAGTGATCACCGACCTCAAAGTGGGGGCGAGTTTCCCAACCGGCCACCCACTCCACATCGGGCCGCCAGGCACATTTTTGTCCGAGGGCGCCACGCGCGCGGCTCGCGAGGCCGACGTCATCCTGGCGCTCGACTGGGTCGATCTGGCGGGAACGCTCAAGCAGATCTATGCCGATCGGCCCATCACCGCCAAGATCGTCTCGGCATCGTGCGACGTGCACCTGCACCGCGGCTTCAGCATGGACTACTTCGGCTTGCCACCGGTGGATGTCCACCTCCTCGTCGAGCCAGACGTCGCGGTGCCGCTGCTCCTCGAGGCATGCCGCGCCCGCGGTCAGGCGCCCGCGTCCGGGCGGGCGTCAGAGCCGGGACGAGGCGCAAGCGACGTGCTGAGCCTCCGGGCCGTGGCCGCGGCCCTCAACGAAGCCACCGACGGCGTGGATGTCTGCCTGACGGGGCTCCCGCTCGGCTGGCCCGGCGAATGTCGCCACTTCTCGCATCCGCTCGATTACCTCGGCGGCAACGGTGGCGGCGGCGTCGGCGCGGGGCCCGGGATCACCGTGGGAGCCGCGCTGGCGCTGAAGGGCTCGGGGCGCGTGCCCATCGGCCTGGTGGGAGACGGCGACTACCTGATGGGCGTCACGGCGCTCTGGACGGCGACGCACTACCGCATCCCCTGTCTCCTCGTCGTGTGCAACAACCGGTCCTTCTACAACGACGAGGCGCACCAGGAGCGCGTCGCCCGCATGCGGGGCCGCCCGGTCGAGAACAAGTGGATCGGGCAGCGGATCAACGAGCCGGACATCGACCTGGCCATGCTGGCGGTGGCGCAAGGGGCGAAGGGCATCGGCCCGGTCACCTCGCCCGAGCAACTCCGGAGCGCCATCGCGCAAGGCGTGCGCGCGGTGATGGACGGCGAGGTGTGCGTGATCGACGCGCGAGTGCGGCCGGGCTACGACGCCGAGATCAGCGGCGAGCGCGCGGCGCGGCAGGAGCCTGTGGGGAGGACGTGACCCTGACGGGCCGGCGGCTCCTCGCCCCTCAGCACGCCTTGCAGGGCGGCCAGTCCCGCGAATAGACCGGGTTCTTCAAGAATTCCTCGGCCCGGTACGGCCCGAACTGGGACACCCCGGTGAAGGCGTGGATGACGGTGTTCTGCAGCCGGCCCTCGACCCGCTCGACACGCCGCACGTAGATGTTCTCGATCGGGTGGCCGTAGTCGTCGAAGCTCACCGGCCCCCGGGGCGCCTCCGTGATGCGCACGCGGCGGAGCGCCGCGAGAAACTTGACCGCGTCCTCGACGTCGCCGCCGACGGCGTCGAGGGCCGCCTTGAGCACGCTGCCGGCCACGTACGTCCCCTCCGCGTAATACGAGGGCACCTGCTGGTGCTTGGCCTCGTACGCCTTCACGAACCGTCGATTGGCGGGCGTCGCGAGGGCGGCCGAGTAGTGGAGCGCGGTCACGATACCGAGCGCCTCGTCGCCCATGCTCCGTAAGACATGCTCGTCCGTGAAGTTCCCGCTGCCGATCAGGGGGATCCGGCCTTTGAGCCCCGCGTCGGCGTACTGCCGCACGAAGCGCAGCGCGTCGTTCCCGGCGCCGGCGGCGTAGACGGCGTCCACGTCGCGCTTGAGCCCCGTGATGTACGGCGCGAAGTCCGTGGTGCCGAACGGCGGCCAGAGCTTCTGCACGACCTGACCGCCCGCCTCCTCGAAGGTCCGCTGAAAGGCGCCTCAGCTCTCGTGGCCGAAGGCCCAGTCCTGGCCGATCATCGCGATCTTCCGGTACTTCAGCGTCTCGTACACCCACCGGCCGAACGGGTGTCCGGGCTGGCCAGCCGACCAGCCGGTGCGGACGACATACGGGCTCCGCCGCCGCTGGGTCAGGTCTTCTCCGGCGACGGTGGGGGACAGCGTCGGGATCTTCTGGCGCTCGATGTATGAGACGAGCGCATACGCCTCGGCCGTGGCAAGGGGCCCGACGAGGACGTGGACGCCGTGGCTCTCGGCGAGGGCGCGCGCCTTGTTCAGCGCGATGGGAGGCTTGCCTTCGGTGTCCTCGACGATGAGCTTGGCATCACGCCCGGCCAGCTGCTGGTGCTGCTCCTCGAGGTAGAGCGCGAGGCCGTTGGCCATCTCCTTCCCATTCGCCGACAAGGGACCGGTCAAGGGGACCAGCAGGCCGATCTTGATCGGACCGCGCTGAGAAAAGACAGCGCCGACGGCCACCAGTAACAGGACGACGGCGACGAGCGCAGTGAAACCCGAACGCGTCGTGCGAGCGATCAGAACCACCTTCGACTGCCCGACCATCGCCGTCCTCCCTGTCCCACGCGTCTCGGCGCAGCGGCGGTATGGTAGCAAGACTCTCGCACTTCGGGAGTCGCCGGACGGGCCGGCGTTGGGGCGGGCGAGGGGTCCGCGGGCGGTGCTCACCCGCGGACCCTGGCACACGTACGCTAGGGAGCCTGCTCGTCGTGGAGTGTCAAGCGAAGCGAGAGGAGGGTCCGCTCCCCACCGACCTGGGTGAACCGCGCATCGACCAGCTCGCCCGGGCGAACGCCGGCCATCGCCACGTTGGCCGACGCCGGGACCATGAGCCGCTCTTGATCCTCGATCACGATCTGGCGGCCCGAATAGTCGACGTCGGTCACCCGAGCCAGCCGGACCTCCGTTTGATCGGCTGACCTGACCCAGATCGGATGCGCGACCGCGGTGCTGGCCAAGAAGAGCGTCACCGACGCGAGCCCGAGAATCCACTTCGTCATGCGAGTCCTCCTATCTGGTTTGTTTGCGGCACCCCGACAGTCCGGAGCGGCAGTCTCATGCGGCAACAGGCATGCCAAGGTCTGCGGAGCAAGATCTTCGCTACAGTACGGTTCCTGGACTCGACCGCGTGTGTAACGCTTACACCCGAAGTTGTAGTTTTTACCTTGTGCGCCCATTCGTCGCGCGCTTGTGGCAAGGTTGTGCGCGCCGCAGGCCGCCGCGAGCGGGCATGGAGGGAAGGACCAATGGCGAAGCTGACCAGAGACGACGTTTTGAAAAAGGCCGAGGAGCTCAAGAACTGGGGCAAATGGGGTCCGGACGACGAGCTCGGCGTCCTCAACTACGTCACGCCCGAGGACATCGTGAACGCCGCCAGGCTGGTGAAGAAGGGCAGGGTGTTCCGGCTCGGCCTCAACCTCGACGAGAACGGCCCGCAACGCGGTATCTTCGGGGGGCGCTGGAACCCGATGCACCAGATGCTGGCGACGGGCACCGACGCCGTCGCCGGCAAGCAGCGCACGTCTTCATCGGCGAGAAGATGTGGAACGGCTATCCGGCCACGCTGGTCGACAGCCGCGGCGCCCACAAGAACGGCATCGAGAAGTTCGCGGATAAGATGGTCGGCCGCGGCGTGTTGCTCGATGTGGCCCGATGGAAGGGTGTCACGTGTCTCGCGGACGGTTACCCGATCACGGTCGCCGACCTGGACGGGACAGCCCGAGCGCAGGCCGTGACCGTGCGACGCGCCGACTTCACCCTGGACTGGATCCACGCCAAGCAGATCGCGGCGATCTGCAGCGACACCTGGGGGATCGAGGTGCGACCCAACGCGACCGGGCCTGACGTCTTCCAGCCCTGGCACTGGGTCACGATCCCGGCGATCGGGATCGTGCACGGCGAGATCTTCTATCTCAAAGAGCTCGCCGAGGACTGCGCCGCCGACCGCGTCTACGAGTTCTTTCTTTGCGCGCCGCCGCTGGTGATCACCCGGGGCACCGGCTCGCCGATCAATCCCCAGGCGATCAAGTAGGGCTTCGGCCCGCGCGCCGGAAGTGTTAGGATCGCGGGCCGGGAGAACTGCCATGACACAGAACGGCGCGTTGGCGAAGAACATGCGGCTCCTGGGCCACAATGATCTGGGCGGCTTCGGCAACTGCGGGGAAGGCATGGCCATTCAGCTCGCCCGCGACGGGCGGCGGGTGCTGTGGCAGGGCCACGAATCCGCGCCGAAGAACTTCACCGGCGTGGACGTGACCGATCCACGAAAGCCCTCGGTCATCGTCCAGACCGATCTGCCCCACGGCGACATGCGGTCCAACAACCTGGACCTCGTGGGCGACCTGCTCGTCGTGCCCTACCAGACGAGCCGCGTCGGCATGAAGCCGGCGGGTGTCGAGTTCTTCGACGTATCCGACCCGAGCCGGCCCACATCGATCGCGTTTTTCGACGCCTCCGGGCCCCACTCGCGTGGCGTACATCATCTGTGGTTCGTCGACGGCGCGTACCTGCACCTGGCGAGCGGCGCGCCGGACTTCAAGCCCCGCAACCCGAAGGACGACCAGTTCTACCGCATCGTCGACGTCCGTCAGCCCACGCGTCCGGTCGAGGTCGGTCGCTGGTGGCTCCCGGGCACACGGGATGGGGACGCGGAGCCGGCGCCGGCTCGGCACCCGAAGTTCGACGCGGGATTCCGCGCCCACAACACGAACGTCTACCCCCGCCGGCCCGACCGGGCCTGGATCGGCTACATCGACGGCGGCGCGATCATTCTCGACATCTCGGACATGGCCAGGCCGCGCATGCTGAGCCGGTGGGATTATCACCCGCCGTACCCGGGCTTCACCCACACGCTGCTGCCGCTCTTCGACCCGCAGCTCATGATCGTCTCCGACGAAGCCACCGCGGAGGCCGGCAAGGACTGGCCGAAGCTCGTATGGGTCGTCGACGTCCAGGACGAGACCAATCCGGTGCCGATCTCGACCTTCCCGATCCCGGCCGTCGACGAGTTCAAGGGACGAGGCGGGCGATACGGTGCCCACAACCTGCACGAGAATCGTCCGGTGGCGAGCAATCTCGTGTCGGAGAAAATCATCTTCGGCACTTTCTTCAACGGCGGCGTCCGCGCCTACGACGTCTCGAACCCGTTCCGTCCGGAAGAGGTCGCGTACTACGTCCCGGAAGCGCCGCGCGGGTCGCGCGCCGGGGCCGTGCAGATCAACGATGTGCTCGTCGACGAGCGCAACGTCGTCTACGCCGTCGATCGCCTCATCGGCGGTCTGTATACCTTACAGCTCGAGGTGTAGCTGAGATGGGGCGGGAGGCTACGAGTCCCGGGGTTGATGAGTTGAGGACCCAGGGGAGCGAGGGACCCGAACACTGATGACCTGACCACAACGCGTGGAGGTACCCGATGGCGGTAGGAATTCGACGTCATACGACGCTCGTAGTTGTCATTGCGCTCGCAGTCGCGATCGGCTGCATCGGCGTGGTGGTTTCGGCGATGGCCCAGTCGGAAACGCCTCGGCGCGGCGGCGTCCTGCTGGCGGCCATCGGCGCCGATGCTCCCAGCCTCGACCCGCACCAGGAGCAGACCTTCGCCACCCTCCAACCGGTTGCCCCGCTCTACAGCACGCTCCTGCAGATCGATCCTTACAGTTACCCGAACGTCATCGGGGACGTGGCCACCGAGTGGAAGATCGCGCCCGACGGGCTGACCTACACCTTCAAGATCCGTCAAGATATTCGGTTCCACGACGGCTCACCGCTGACGGCCGCCGACGTCAAGGCCACCTACGACAAGATCCTCTTTCCGCCGGAGGGAGTCCGCAGCATCCGGCAGCACCACTACTCGGCGGTGGCGAGCGTGGAGGCGCCGGATCCGACCACCGTGGTGTTCAAGCTCAAGTTCCCGTCGGCCTCCCTCCTCGCGAACCTCGCCAACCCGAATAACGTCATCTTCCCCAAGAAGTACCTCGACAAGGATCCGAATTACTTCAAGAACAACGTCGTCGGCTCCGGACCCTTCAAGTTCAAGAGCTACACGCGCGGTTCGACGTTCGAAGGTGAGCGCAACCCCGACTACTTCATCAAGGACCGGCCGTACCTCGACGGGTACAAGTTCTTCATCAGCACGGAGACGTCCGTGCGCGCGGCGGCGATCCGGTCCGGCCGCGCCTACATCGAGTTCCGCGATCTGCCCCTCGCCGAGGTGGAAGCGATCCGGAAGCAGCTCGGCGACAAGGTCGTCGTCCAGCAGACGCCCTTCGTCATCCACTTCGACATCGCGATGAACAACACCGTGAAGCCGTTCACGGATATTCGCGTCCGCAAGGCCCTCACGCTGGGTCTCGATCGCTACACCGGGGGCAAGGTCCTGTACGGGCTCACGGGCCTCCGGGACGTCGGGGCGCTCACGCGTCCGGGCACGGAATGGGCGATATCGCCGGCCGAGCTCGAGAAGTTCCCG
>WNFH01000563.1_pt1 | contig 23863 bp, 26 predicted proteins | sample 5400411 | NCBI WGS metagenome assembly WNFH01 (sample SAMN13153347, study PRJNA577476) | soil metagenome | isolation source: 200 cm saprolite under Douglas fir tree site 2 hole 3 | place: USA:California | collected 2015-04-18 | reverse complement strand
CCAGAGCGCGGCGATGGCGAAAGCGAAGGGGTCGCTTCAGGCAGCGGTGGAGCAGGCCCTGCGAAGCAACGCCGGCTTCCGCGCGGTCAGCGTCACACCGTCGTTGAAGGATGGCCGCGCCGCCGCCGCGGTGACGCTCGCTAAGGGCGAGGAGCTCAAGACGGTTTCGGTGCCGTTGCAGTAGCGCGAACAGTGCCACAAACAGTGCCCACGCCGGCGTCGCTGGCCGGTGCCGATCCGCGACCATCGCTCGGCAGGAGGGCTCGAGCACCCGCGGCGTGGCCGAGCGCTATCTCGCGCGGCTGGGGGTCACTCTCACGCCGGCGATGGAACTCGGGAGCACCGAGGCGATCCGTGAGGCAGTCGCCGCAGGACTCGGGGTGGCGCTAGTGTCGCGTCACGCGATCTTGGCGCGGGATCGGCGGATCGTGGCCGCGCGGCTCGCCGGGCCCCGCTGGACGCGGGATCTTCTGATTGTGCGGGGCGCGGCGGCGGCACTGGGGCCCGCAGCTGCAGCGTTCCGAGACCTGCTTCTCGAGCGGCGGTGAGGCTGCTGCGGTTAACGGCGGGGAGCCGCGCGGTGCGCCGTAGGCGCGTTGCTTCGCGGCGTCGCCATGCTTGCCAGCCTAATCCGGACCCGGTCGAGCCAACGCATCGACCCAGTGCTCGCGCTGCGATCGGAAGCGTAGTCCGTCGGAACGACGGCGACGCTGGCTCGGCACGTGACGATTTGCGTCTACGGCTGCCCCCCCCGAATGTCCCCTACGTTTCGGAGGCCTTTGGGCCACCGCGATCAGGGGGTTGTGCTCGTCCACCTTCGACCCCAATCCGGCGCGATGTCGGCAAGGCTGCTCCGCACTCCCATCCTCCCTTCCTCGAAGCCCGAACCACAGTGGAAGGCGCGCAGTAACTCTATTTGGCAGGTGGCGCTTGGGGGAGGTCCGAGTTGAAGATATCCGCCACGACTCTCCAGGCCCCATTGCTCTGCTTCTTCCATACAGCAAGGTACTTGCCGCGATCTTTGACCGTGTTGCCCTTGGCATCATTGAACGCCAGATCGTAGGGTCCCTGGGTCCAACCGAGGTCGCCGGAGCGGGATGCCTCTATCTTGACGGGATGGCAGGTAACCAAAAAGCCCGGCATCGCGAAGAATTGCGCCCATACATCGCGAATCGCGTTCTTGCCGGTAGCCGTGGGAGCATTGGGCGGAAAGATCGAGGCTTCTTCGGCGTAGTAGGAAACCGTGGCGTCCAGTCGCTTGTCAGTCATTGCTTTGGACCAAGCGAGGTCGGCTTGGCGGATCGCGGTTTCCTGTGCGGCGAGCGTATCGGGCGGACGCTGTTGCCGGGTGCAGCCGAAAGAGAGGACGGTCAACCCGCACCACGCGGCCAGCGCCGCTCTGCGAGCGTACTCTTTCATGGGAATCCTCCCTGACGAACCGATTGCGGTTTCCATGATACGCCGGGACTGAGCCGCGTCAAGCAAGCGGGCCTCGTCTTGCGTTGTCTACTTTCCACCTTCTAACCGGAGCGGGAATGTCGTCGGACTCCTCGTCCGGTGGAGAGGCTCACACCGACGGCCGCGTTCTACGGCGTTGAGCTGCGTTCCTCGAGTGACTAACGTTCGGAACCCCCGCGCCGCGGCAGATCGCTCGGTTCGATCCCACCACAAATCCGACCACTTTCGGTCCGTCATCGGGTACCTTCATTCCGTCCTGTTCCGGTCAGACGGGCCGGGTGTGCCCATGTTCCGTGATCTTCCGTCAACGGCCGTGTCGCGCGACTCGCTTCCATCCAGCGCCACAGCGTGGTGCCAAGGTGGTGCCAACGGGGGCGACGCTCGCCCGCGCTGGTCGTTGCACGCCTCACGTAAGTCGTTGAAAAAACAACGGCCAGCGCTGCCGAGCGCTGGCCCTGCGGGACTACGAATCGAGAGCTCCACCGGTGAGCTACCCAAGCAGCACCGAGGAGAGCCTTCACCGGTCCCCCTGTCAGTGGGGATGTTGGTGAACGTTCGTTCCGTCTTCGGGGGTTGCCGGCCGTTGCTATCCACTCCTGTCGTGCGTAAGTCGGTGCGTCGTGGTGCGATTGCATTGACTCTTCATCAATAGGTTCTCAGTTCGATTCCGAATCGGCACGTCAACGAGGACTCCGACCCTGACAAATGTCTGACAAACGGTCGCTTGACACGTCTCGCGTTCAGATGCCGGTTGCGAGGCTGGGTGTACGGTCTCTTCTCTAGACGGGAGGGTACATGCAGAAATTCTCTACGTTCGCCGCAGTGGCCATCACCATGGTGGCGGCGGGAAGCTGCAGCGACAACGACATTGGCCCGCAAGTCACCAATTTCACGGCCGCGCTGAGCGGTGCGAACGAGGTCCCGGCCGATTCCTCGAAGGCGACTGCCACGGCGTCCTTTTCAGTCGTGCCCGGCGGTCTGCTCTACCGCGTCGTAATAACCACCGCGATCGACAGCGCCACCGCGGCCCACATCCACACCGGGGCCGTTGGGGTGAACGGCGGCGTTGTCGTGCCGTTGTTCGGAGGCCCAACGACCGGGCTGGCTTTCACCGGAACGCTCGGCGAGGGAGTCGGGGGGGTTCCCATCGGGATGACGCTCGACTCGCTCCTCGTGTTGATGCGGAGTGGGAACGCCTATGTCAACGTGCACACGCGGACGCATCCGGGAGGGGAGATACGCGCGCAGGTGGTGGCGCAGTAAGTGTGTAAGCGGCCGGTGCGTGGTGTGCGGTCCTCGCCGCCCACCACGCCCGCAGTTCGCCGACCGCGTTCCCGAATTGGCCGGTTGCGGACATGTGGACGAGCGGCCACCGCCCCGCCTCCGTCTATGGTCAAGCAGCGCGGCGAGTGCCGTGCTGCCTGTTCCAGGTGGACCCTAGCTCACGGAGGATCCGATGAATCTTGCGCGTCTAATCACAGCCTTCGGGGGAGCGCTGTGGCTTGCCGCGTGCGGAGGCGGCAACGGCGGAGGCACGGCTCCTCCCGGCCCGCCGACCCAGCTCGTCAAGAGCGGAGGCGACGGACAGGGCTGGTACTTCAATAACCCGCTGCCCACGCTGCTGAGCGTGACAGCGCTCGATGCGACTAATCGGGGGGTTCCCGGAGTGGTGGTGAACTGGAGCGTGGCGTCGGGCGGCGGTGGTGTCGGTCCGGCCCAGAGTACGACTGATGCTACTGGGGTAGCCAGCGCGTCGGATAGCGTCGGGTCCCAGAGCCTGCAAAGCATCACGGCCACGCCCAGCATCATGACTCTCCAGACCGTGACATTCAATGCGAGCGCTACTGCCCCGCCGACCTCGGCGGCGGTCGATCTGATCAACATTTCATTCAACCCTAAGAGCGTTGTGGTTGAGACTGGCGGGACCGTTACGTGGAACTGGAAGGACAGTCCGACCGCGCACAACGTGACCTTCGTGAGTGGCCCGGCGCCGCGACCGCCGGACTCGGCCACCCAGGCGACCGGGACGCAGAACTTCACGTTCCCGACCGTGGGCACCTATAACTATGTCTGCACTGTTCACGGGGCCATGACCGGGACGATCACGGTCGTTCGCTAAGCAAGCGACGCGTCAGCGATCAGCGCGTGCATCCGGAGGCCGCAGCCTGGCCGCTGACGCAGTTCGCATCGGCGGCGCCGTGAACGGATCGGGGGCAATCACGCCCTAGGTGCGGCGGACTCGCGCCGACACCTACCTCTCGCTCGTGAAGAGCGCCTAGAAGCTTAGCGTCCCCCGGACGATCGTAGCACGCCATCGCGCTCGCCGATGCGGTGAGCCCGGGGCGGCCGATGACGGTCGCAGTAGAAGCGCTCGGTGCGAGCGCCCCCGGTTGAGCACTGGCGGGTTACCCAGGGCGCCTGCCGGTTGCAGCGCCGGTGCCGGCGCCAATCGAAAAAGTCACAACGAGGTGCGGCGGTCATTGCAGGGACCTCGACGGTCCTGCCTAGCTACGCCGACCCACCCCGGGGGGATTGCTGCTGGTCCGCGGCAATCCGCCGCCCCGCAACGGGCGTACAGCAGGCGAGGCCGCGGGCGTGAGGCGTTTGCGTAACCCATGGGTGAGGCACAAGTTCGAGGTGTGCGGTGGACGTGGTCGCATGCAAACCACGGAGTGTGATGGCCAGCCAGATCGACCGTCCCGCGATACCAGATTGCGAGCTCGTCGAGCGCATGACCAGGCGCGACGAGCGGGCCCTGGGCGAGCTGTACGACCGCCACGGAGGACCCGTGTACTCCCTGGCGCTCGCCATCGTGGGCGAGCGGGCGGACGCTGAAGAAGTCGTAGCCGACTCGTTCGGGCAGGCGTGGCGCAGCGCCGAGCAGTTCGACCTCGCCCGGGGCAGCGTGGCCGCGTGGCTCGTGACCATCACCCGGACCCGGGCGCTCGACCTGGTGCGAGCGCGCGGGCGGCGGGGGCGCGCGCTAGCGCGTGCGGCGTCGGGGAACAGCGAAGGGCTCGCGGTCCCGATCGCTGCCGCGGGGGAAGCCCCCGATCGCGGTGTCGAGCGGCACGAGGCGCGGCGTTTGGTCGAGCGCTCGCTCGCCGAGCTGTCCGAGGTGCAGCGCCGGGTCATCGAGCTCGCATACTTCGGCGGCCTCACGCAAACCGAGATCGCAGCTGAGCTGCAGGAGCCGTTGGGGACGGTCAAGACGCGCATGCGGGCGGGGCTCGAGAAGCTGCGCGGCTCGCTCGTGCCGCTCATGTTGAGGGGAGAAGCATGACCGACCATCGGTGGCTGGAGCTCGCCGCGCCGTACGCCCTGGGCGCCCTCGACCCGGAGGAGCGTGTCCGGTTCGAGGCGCACGTGGCCGAGTGCGCGACGTGTCGCGCCGAGGTCCAGGCGTTCCGCGAGGTCGGCGGGCTGCTGGCCGACGCGGCACCGACGGCTGCGCCGCCGCCCGCGTTGCGCGAGCGCATCCTGGGCGCTGCGCGGCAGGCGCGACCGATCGGGGCCCGGCGCGGAACGGTCCTCCCGTGGCTCGCCGCCGCCGCGTCGGTCGTGCTCCTGCTGCTCGTCGGGAACGCGTACCGCCAAGAGCGAGCCGCCCGCGAGCAGGCGAGCCGGGCGCTCGCCGCCGCGCAGGACAGCGTCGCCGGGCGCGATTCGCTCATCGCAACGCTGCTCTCCCCCGACGCCGGCACCGCGGGGCTCGCCGCGACGGGCCAGCCGCCGTCCGCCCGCCTGTTTTGGATCCCGTCGCGGCATCGCGTCGTGATGGCGGTGTACCGTCTCCCGCCTGCGCCCGCCGGGCGCACCTACCAGCTCTGGGCCATCGCCAAGGGCAAACCCGTGAGCCTCGGAATCTTCAATACCGCGCCGGACGGCAGCCTCAGGGCCGTGATGAACGTGCCGCCGGACCTCGCGTTCCAGGTCACGGCGGTTACGGAAGAGCCGGCGGGCGGGTCCGCCCAGCCCACGCAACAGCCGTTCCTCATCGGGAAGCTGGTCGGGGACTAGCCGGTCCTCTCCTTCAATCCGGGTCGCCGACTCCGGCGTAGATGGTGAGATGTGGCAACCGCCCGTTTCACTATCCACGACCGAGGAGCGTGCGACCGATGTTGCGATCCATCCTGCAGTCCGTCGGCACGGCGGCAGGGCTCGCCCTGGCGGCGGGGCCCGCCGCCGCGCAGATGCACCACGATACGCCTGAGCCGGCGAAGGGAAGCTGCGACCTGTGCTCGCCGCGGCTGTACGTCGAGGGCGCGGCGCTGTTCCGCGCGGGCGCCGCGTTGCCGAGCGCCGAGTCCGACAAGACCACCCCCCTGGTGCGCGCGCGGCTCGAAGTGAGCTCGTTCGTGCCGCGCGTCGGCCTGTTTTCGCAGATGGAGTTCACGCCCGCCGACGGCCCGACGCCGGACCTGCAATTCGGGCTCGCGCTGTGGGCGCTCGAACCCCGCAGCGCGTTCAACGTCAGCGGCGGACTCGGCATCACTGATTACCGCCAGGGGATCGGCGAGCAAACTCCGGGCGCGTTCGTGATGCGCGGCTGGGGCCAGGTGCGCGCACAGTATCGCTCCCCCGTGCACGAGCTCACCGTGTACGCGCAGGGAGGAGTGCCGTTCGTCACAACGGCGCGCGTCAGGTACCAGCTGGGCATCTCGCACCCACTCGCTCCTTACAAGCTGCACTTGCCGTGACCGCGTAGCCTCAGGCGGGCGGGTGGGTGAGCGGTCCGACCCCCGCCTTGCGAACCCCCACCGGTCCCGTCGTCGTCCGTCTCGCGCGTCGCTGGTCGAGCCGGGCCGGCGCCCGGCAATCCGAGGCCGCCGCTCCGCCGTAGATGTGCTGACACCCCATCGCAGTCACCTGTCCCTTGGCCGGAGGAGGCTATGCGCCAGTTGCAGTTTTCTCGGTGGACGAAGCTCGCCGCCGTCGCGGCAGCCGTCGCCAGCATCGGCACGGCGGGCGTGATCAGGCTGGCGCGCGGCTCGGATCACCAGGACACGCCCGAAGTCGAGCTCAATCCCGCGTCGGACATGACGGACGTGTACGCGTTCCCAGGTGCCTCGCCGGACCGCATCGTCCTGGTGCTGAACAGCTGGGCGTTCATCACGCCCGCGCAGACGTCGAATACCTATTTCGATCCGAACCTGCTGTATCAGTTCAAGATCGACAACAACACCGACGGCACCGAGGACAAGGTCATTCAGATCACGTTCAACGGCACCGGTGCTGATCAAACAGTGGAGGTGCGCGGGCCGATCGCCCCGCCCGTCCCGGGCGCCATGGGCAACATCGTGGCGACGGTGGCACCCGCGGTGACTGGCAAGATCAACACTATCCTCGGGAGCGCAGGCGGCATGCAAGTGTTCGCCGGTTGGCGCGACGATCCGTTCTTCATCGACCTGGAGCAGTTCTTCCGGATCATCCCCGACCGCAAGCCCGTGACTGGCTCGCTCTCACAGCTCCCCGACGTGCCCACGGCGAGCGCGTTCCGCACCCCGGGGATCGACTTCGTGAAGGGCTTCAACGTGCTGTCCATTGTCATCGAGCTGCCTACCGCGTCGCTCACGGCTGGCGGGAACCCGAAGATCGGCGTGTGGGGCACGATCAGCCGTTAGGCGGGCCAACGCCACATGGCATTCGACCATAAGGAGCAAGCGATGCAACCGACCAACTGGCTCACGCCCGCGGTCCTGGGCCTGGCGCTCCTAGCCGGCGCCTGCAACGCGGACACGTTCCTGCCGAGGACGGGGCGGACCTACTACCAGGTGCAACGCCTCGGCAATCCGCTGGTGAGCGAGGTCTTCCTCGCCAAACGGTCGCACCCGGTGCATGGCAGCATCGGTCCGGACCGGGACGTGGGCCTGCTCACCGCAGAGCTCAAGGGGTTCGTGGCAAACGTGGCCGGCCGCAACGCGACGGTCCAGAACACGCTCGCCGCGGTGCTCTTGCCCGATGAGCTGATCGTGCAGACCGACAAGGCCCCCGGGACCGCTGGCTGGCTTAGCTGGGCCCTCGCGAACGGCTGGGGCGGTCGGAAGCTCACCGACGACGTCGTCGGCGCCGGACTCGACGCCATCTTCGGGCCGCTGCTCGACCCGAACAACACGAGCCCCGGGCTCGCGACGGACAACGTCCCCGCCAACGACGTCCCGTTCAGCACGTCGTTCCCGTACCTCGCGGCGCCCCACCTGCCGTGACACGTCGCGCGGCGGTGCTACTGATGCTTGCGGCAGTGGGCCTCGCAGGAGCCACGGTCGAGACTGTTCCCGGCGCCGGCGCGCGTGCGACGGCGATCGCCCGCGCCCAGGCCGACGCGGGCCGCCGGCGCGACGCGGACATCGGGTTCTACGCGGCGCGCGTGGCCAGGGACTCGATCGGCGCGGCAGACCGCGCCCGCCTGGCGGCCCTGTATCTCCAACGGGCGCGCGAGACGGGGGATTTCGCGGACTCCCGCCGCGCGGAGGCGCTCGCGCGCCGCTCGCTCGCGCTGCGCGTCGCGCACAACGGCCAGGCATACGTGCTGCTCGCGTCGGCGCTGCTCGCGCAGCATCGCTTCACGGAGGCGCTCAGCGTCGCGCGGGCGCTCGATGTGCGCGACCCCGGCGTCCCCGGTCACCGGGCGCTCCTGGCCGAAGTCGAGCTCGAGCTCGGGCAGTACGACGCGGCCCGCCCCGTATTAGAGTCGCTTTGGCCGGCCCGCCATGACCTGACGGTCGCTCCACGGCTGGCCCGTTGGGCGGAGATCCGGGGCGACACCGCGCTCGCCCGCCGGCTGCTCGAGGCGGCCCTCGCGGCGGCGCACCAGCGCGGCGACCTCCCGGCTGAGCAGCTCGCCTGGTTCTATCTCCGGGTCGGAGACTTCGCGCTGCGCTACGGCCGGCCCGAGGCCGCCGACGACGCGCTCCAACGGGGGCTCGCGGTGTTTCCGGGCGACTACCGCCTGCTCGCCGCCCGGGCACGGCTCGCCGCCAGCCGGGCGCGCTGGCGTGACGCGATCGCCTACGGCGAGCAGACGATCGCCAGCGTGCCTGATCCCGCGACCTTCGGCGTGATCAGCGACGCCTATGCCGCCGTGGGCAACACCGCAAGCGCCGCAGAATATGGCCGGGCGATGGAAGTTGCGGTGCTCGGCCAATCCGGGCAGTGGCACCGCGCGTGGAGCCTGTTTCTGCTCGACCACCACCGGCGCGTCCCCGAAGTACTCGCGAAGGTGCGGGAGGAGCTCCGGACCCGGCGCGACGTGTACGGTTACGATCTGCTGGCGTGGGCACTCCACCAGGCGGGTCGTGACACCGAGGCGCGTGCCGCGATGCGACGGGCACTGGCATGGGGCACGCAGGATCCGCAGCTGCTCCGTCACGCGGCGGCCATCGGACGATGAGCGAGCTCGCGGTCTTCCTGGCGCTCGGGTTTCGGCACATCACCGACTTCGCGGCGATGGACCACATCCTTTTTCTCTGCGCCTTGGCGGCGATCTATCGCCTGCAAGACTGGCGGCGCAGCCTGTGGGTGATCACGGCATTCACCATCGGACATTCGGTGACGCTCGCCCTCGCGGTCGCGGGCGCCTTGGCGCTGCCGACCCGGCTGATCGAGTTTCTCATCCCTGTCACCATCGTCGCGACCTGCGTCGAGAACGTGGTGGTGCGCGACCGGGCGCACGCGCCGTGGGGCGGCCGCTACCGCCCCGTGTTCGCCGCGGTGTTCGGGCTCGTGCACGGGGCTGGATTCGCGAATTACCTGCGCAGCCTGTTCGTCGTGCCGATCGCGCTGCCGCTGTTCGGGTTCAATGTGGGGATCGAGCTGGGCCAGCTCGTGGTGCTGGCGCTTGCCGCTCTCGGGCTAGCGCTCCTCGACCGGCTCATCGGGGGCCTCCTCCCCCGAGCGGGGAGCCCGCTGCGGCTGCGAGTGGTCGGGGTATCCGCGGTCGTGGCGCTCGTCGCCGCTCGCTGGGCGGTGGAGCGGACCCCGTGGTAGCGCGCACGCTCGGCGCCCTGTGCGCGACGGGCGTTCTCGCGCTGCATCCGCTGCATACGACGCTGACGGACCTGACCTTCAACGCCGCCGACCGCACGGTGCAGCTGTCGGTGCGCGCGTTCGCCGACGACTTCCGCGCCGCCGCGGGAAACGGGTCCGACGCCGCGGCGCTCGCCTACCTGCGGTCCGCCCTGGTGCTGTCGGACCGCGACGGCCGCGTGCTGCCACTCGCCTGGTGCGGCCTGCGGCGCGACGGCGATCTCCTGTGGCTGTGTCTGCGTGCGCCCGCGCCCCGAGGGCTGGCCGGCGTGCAGGTGCGCGCCCGGCTGCTGTTCGACCTGTATCGAGATCAAATCAACATCGTGCAGGCGCGCTACGATGGGCGGCAGACGTCGTTCTTGTTCTCCAGGGGCGATTCGGCAAAGGCGCTTCCTTGAACGCCACTCTTGGAAGGCTCGCCTCATGGCTGCTCATCGCGTCTTCGCTCAGCGCCCAGGGCGGACGCGCCGTCCGCGGCTCCGTGTTGGATGGAGCGACGGGGAAGCCGTTGAGTGGGGTGGTGATTGGAGTGCTCGGGGCTGTCCCGCCGTGGCTCACCCACACGTCCGCCGCCGGTACCTTCTCGATCCGCGTGCCCGGCGACTCGGCCCAGCTCGTCGCCGCGCTGATCGGCTACGCGCCGGAGACGCTCGCCGTCGCCGCCGGCCAGCGCGACACGGTCGCGTTCCGCCTCGCTCCCGCGGCGCTGGCCCTCGATCCGGTGACGGTGGCGGCCGAGCGGACGTGGTCGAGCTCGACCGCCGCATCACGGCCGATTGGCGATCTCGACGTCCGGCTCCGGCCGCGGGAATCGTCCCAGGAATTGCTGCGGCTCACGCCAGGCCTCTTCATCGCGCAGCATGCGGGGGGCGGCAAGGCCGAGCAGATCTTCCTGCGCGGCTTCGACGCCGATCACGGGACCGACGTCGCGATCTCGGTCGATGGCGTACCCGTCAACATGGTCTCACACGCGCACGGGCAGGGCTACGCTGATCTCCATTGGCTCATCCCCGAAGTCGTCGAGGGCGTCGACGTGCACAAGGGCCCCTACGACGCGCAGGATGGAGATCTCGCCACCGCCGGGGCGGTTGCCCTCGCGGAGGCGAGTCGTTTGGGCTGACCGTCAGCTCCTCCAGACGATGTGTTGGTTGGCAATCGGCCCACACCTGAGCGCGTTCACCGGGGGCTCCCCCCGCTCGCCCAGCCGGCGGACCTCGCCGTCCAAATCGCGCGCGCGCTGGATGCCGAAGATCGCGCATCGGCCCCTGGCCGCACACGCCGGAGGCTGCCGCATCGCTGGCCGTTCGTCGCGGCAGGGCTGATCGCGGCCGCCGTGCTCGTCGCGCTCCTCCTCCTCCCCTCGGCAACGGTGGATCTCCCGGCGGCCGTGGCGCGCGACTTCGCGGGCTATCGCGACGCGCGCCTCGCGCTCGAACTCCGGACGGGGGACCCGACGGCCCTCGAACGCTTCTTCGCGGAACGCGGGATCGCCTTCCCCACCCGCGTCTTCGACCTCGCAATGATGCAGTACCGGCTGGCGGGCGGTCGCGTGCATCGCGTGGCTGGGCGCCCGAGCGCGTTGTTCGCGTACACCGGGCCCGATGCTGCTCCGCTCATCTGCGAGATGTACGGTGGAACCCTCGCCCAGCTTCCACGCGCCGCTCAACAGCGCGTCCGCGACGGCATCACCTTCCGCATCTACCGCGTGGGCGGGATTACCCTCGTCTTCTGGCAAGAGGGCGCCGTAGTCTGCGTGCTCGCGTCCCAGAGGAACACCGACGAGGTCGTGCAGCTGGCATACGCGAAGGCCGTGAGGATCTGACCTAGGGCGACGAGAGAATCTGGACGCCCCACGGATTGTCCAGCGCGATGAGCCAGCGCCCGTCCGGTTGACGCCGGAGCACGTCGGTGGATTCGCAGCTATGACGACCGCCTCGCCGCCCTGTCCTAGCTAACCCCCTATTCATTAGATCGGCTCACCGCTGGCATCAAGCCTTAACACCGGCTGCCCGCGCTCGTCCCCGAGATGAGCGACCATTTGGTTTCTTGCCGGGGACGCCTTATCCTTGGGCGGCGTGCCCCCCCGGGGCCGCCCCCGCTCGACAGGAGCCGACCATGCGCTTCGCTCGCTTCGTCATACCTGCTCTCGTGCTCGCCCTGGCCCCCAACTTCGGCCGTGCGGGCCCCGCCGAGGACGATCCCCCGAGTCGGGTGGGTCGGCTGAGCTTCCTTATGGGCAGCGTCTCGTTCCGACCGAGTACACTGGACGACTGGACCGCCGCCACGATCAACTACCCCCTGCACACGGGCGACCATCTCTGGACCGACGCGGACGCCCGCGCCGAAGTGACGGTCGGCTCGAGCGCGATTCGGCTTGCCTCGGGAACCGCGTTTGGCGTGTTGGCGCTCGACGACCACACGACCCAGCTGCGGGTGTCGCAGGGATCGCTCAACGTGCGACTACGCAACCTGCGCGAAGACGAGAACTTCGAGATCGACACACCGACCGGCGCAGTGTCCCTCTTGCGCCCCGGCACCTATCGCGTCGACGTGGACTCGACCGGGGATACGACCAGCGTCACGGTCCGCCACGGCGAGGCCGAGGTCACGGTCGCCGGATCGGCGTTCTCGGTGCACGCCGAGCAGGCGGCTCTCGTCGCCGGCAGAGACGCGCCGAGCTACGACATTCACGACGCCCGGCGCCCGGACGACTGGGAGGACTGGTGCGCGACCCGCGATCGCCGCCGGGACGAGGCCCGCTCGGCGCGCTACGTGTCGCATGAGCTGATTGGGTATGAGGACCTCGACGACGCGGGCGAGTGGCGCGATGTGCCGCAATACGGTTCGGTGTGGGTGCCGCGGACCGCGATCGTCGGCTGGGCCCCGTACCGGTACGGCCACTGGGGGTGGGTCGAGCCCTGGGGTTGGACGTGGATTGACGACGCCCCGTGGGGGTTCGCGCCGTTTCACTACGGCCGCTGGGTGTATTGGGACGGCAGCTGGGCGTGGGTGCCGGGCCGCGTCGTGGCGCGGCCGGTGTATGCCCCGGCGCTGGTGGCGTTCGTCGGGGGACGGAACTGGAGCGTCGCCATCGGGGTGGGCGGCGGGGGCGGGGTCGCCTGGTTCCCGCTCGCGCCCGAGGAGCCCTACGTGCCGGCCTATCGCGTGAGCCAGACCTACGTCCGCAACGTGAACGTGACGAACGTCAACATCACCAACGTCAACGTGACGAACGTGAACGTCACGAACATCACCTACCGCAACCGCGACGAGCCCGGCGCCACGACCGTGGTGTCGCAGGAGACCTTCGTGCACGCGCGCCCGGTGGGCACGGGCGTGATCGCGGTGCCACGCGAGCGGCTGGCGGAGGGGACGGTCGTGGGAGCGGCCGCCGTCGCTCCCGGCCGGCAGAGTGTGCTGGCGCAGCCCGAGGGCGTCGTCGTGCGCCGCCCGCCGGAGGTGCTGGTCACGCGCGCGGTTGTGGTGCGGCAAGAGCCGCCGCCGCCACCCGTGCCGTTCACCGCGCGCCAAGCGGCACTGCGCGCTCACCCCGGCCGGCCGGTCGACGAGACCACGCTCGGAACGTTGCGCGCGAACATGCCCGTCGGGCGCGCGCAGCCGCTCGTCCGGCCCACACTCCCGCCGGCCACGGCGCACGGTCCCGCGCCGGTCCTGCGCCCGGCACGCGAGGGGCTGCCTGCCCCGCGGCCACTCCCGCCGACCGTTCAAGTCCCGACGCCCAATCGAGCTCCCCCGGCAGCGCGAGCAGTGGAGCGGCCTGCGCCGTCGGAGCGCCCCGGCAGAGCGGTGGCGCAACCCCCAGCGTCTGAGCGTCCGGGGCGGGCCGCGGCGCAGCCCGCACCATCCGAGCGACCGGGGCGGGCCGCGGCGCAACCCGCACCACCCGAGCGACCGGGGCGAGCGACGGCGCGACCCCCACCGTCCGAGCGTCCCGGGCAAGCCGGAGCAGCGAAGTCCGCGCCTCCCGAGGGACGAGCGCCGGCTGAGCGACCAAGTGGCCGCCCGCGCGCCGCGCCGGCGAGGCCCACGCGCGAGCCGACTCCGGCGCCCGAGCGGCCCGCGCCCGGTGCTCCGCCCGCGCGCGTTGAACCGCAAGGCGCGCCGCCCTCATCGCCCGGGCGGCCCGGGGCCGGTGCGCCGCCCGAGCGCGCCGAGCCACAACGCGCCCCGCCGCCAGAGGAGCGCGCACCAGCGCAGCGCCCAGCGAGAGAGCGCCCAGCCGAGCGGGATACGACGAAGGAGAAGAAGCCGCCCACCCGCGACTAGAGGGTGACGCAGCCGGGCTTCACTGTCTCCGGATTCGCGGGCCTGGGCTCGGGACCTGACGCGGCCGTAAGAGTACGCGATGTCGGCGGGACAGCACCTCACTCCGGCGGGCGCGCCGCGGTGCAGTCCGAGCCACTAGGCCGAGGCAGCGGTGGCGGACGGCCGATCGAATATCCACCTAGCCAGATGTCGGTTCCGCGCGGGGCGCCAGCGCAGCGGTTGCCGTATCGTGCACCGGCGTCGCCACGCCGGCTTGCTCGGCGAACCGTGATACCGCTCCGCTGAGGATATCGAGCTCGGTCGGGCCCCCCGCCTCCAGGTCGAGCAGGAAGCTCGGCCGCATCCCAGGCGGCAGACCGTCGATCAGCGCCAACACTCGGGCTGCCTCGTTTGGGGGCAGCGGGATGCCTCGCGCCTGAGCCACTTGGACCACTTCCGTCACGGCGCGCTCGAGCAGTCGTCGACCGAGTGCAGACGTGCGCAGCGGCCCGACCGGCGAACGCGCCAGTCCGCAGGCCGCGGCGAGCGCCGTGATGAACACGAACTTCTGCCACAGCTCCACGACGATGCGATCCGAAGTGCGCACCTCTACCCCAGCGTCCCGGAACGCCGCGGCGATGGAGCCGACCCGCTCGCTCGGCCGCCCATCGAACTCCCCCAGAACCATGATCTGAAACGGACTGCGCCGTTCGACTACGCCCGGTTGGACGCGAGCAACGCTAATCGTTGTCACGCCGCCGATGACCGCCGGCCGCGGCACACCCTGCCCCCACAGCTGCTCGGCAGTCTCCACTCCGTTGAGGAAGGGCACAATCGCCGCACCCTGTTCGGCCACCCGTCGGACGACGGGTGCGATGGCGCTGAGCGAGTAGCTCTTGACGGCGAGGATCGCGTACTCAGCGGGGCCGAGCTCCTCGATCCGGTCGGTGGCGGCAAGGTGTGGCCGAAACGCGCCCTCCGGCGTCCGAATCTCCAAGCCACGCTCGCGGATCGCGGCGAGGGTGGCACCGCGGGCGAAGCACGTGACGTCGTGTCCGGTGCGGGCCAGCTGGCCGCCGTAGTAGGCCCCCACCGCCCCGGCGCCCAGCACCACGATCCGCATTAGGTCGTGTCGCGGCGGCGCGAATTCTTCACGCGGCGCTCGCCGGAGGCCGGCGATGGGGCAGAGCCCTTCCCGCGCTCACACTCCTCCGAACCACGGATACCCTTGATCCTCCCAGTACCCGCCCGGTCGCTGGTCGGTGAACGTCATCGACAACAGGTACTTCGTCAGTTTGTAGCCCAGCTTAATGGGCGAGTACAACCGCAGCGGAGCCCCATGGTCCGGCGGCAACGGCTGGTCGTTCAAACCGAAGGCGAGGATGGTTTGCGGGTGCATGGCGCTCGCCATGTCCCAGCCATTCGAGTAGTCGGCGTCGAATGAGCGGAACGCGATGTACTGCGCGGTGGGGAGCGGCTGGCACCGCTCCACGACCGCCGCGACCGGCACGCCGTGCCAGCTGGCGATCGCCGACCAGCCCTCCACGCAGTGGTGCTTCACCGTGTACGACACGCGCGGCAGGCGCATCAGGTCATCGAGCGCGAGCTCGAGGGGCTGCCGCACCAGCCCATCCACGCGCAGGCGCCAGGCGCGGGGGTCTCGCAGCATCGGCGTCATCTCGGAGATGAAGTAGCTCGGCAGCTCGCGGCTGCGTTCGGCCGGGCTGTAGGTGCGGGCGAGGCGGGTTGGCGAAAACAGGATGTGCTCGCCCACCCAGTCGTTCACCCGGCTGATGTCGAGCAGCCGCGGGCGCAGGGCGTTGCCGCCGTCCCAGCCGCACGCCGCGGCGAGCGATGCCGCGCCGCCCGCGGTCGCGAGCCGCAGGAAGCTGCGCCGATCGGTCGATCTAGTCATGGCTCGGGAACCTCCCGCGATACTCGCCGGTGAGCATCGCCCGCAGGGACGCAGGGTCGACGACGAACACGAGGACGACGTGCACGATGGTGAACGCGACGAAGATCCACACGATCCAGAAGTGCCAGTAGCGCGCCGCCTGGAACCCACCGAACAGCGCGGTGAGCCAGCCTAGCTGGACCGGCTTATAAATCGCGAGCCCGGTGAGCACGGCGAGCACGCCGAACACGTAGATGCTCGTGTAGGCCAGCTTCTGGAGCGGGTTGTGCTTGCCCTGGGGTGGGTGCTCGCGCCGCAGCCGCAAGTAGTACTGCATCATCGCCAGCGCGCCCCGCACGTCGCGCGGGCGGAACAGCAGCGCGCGCCATTCGCCGCTGCCCACGAGGTAGCCGAGGTAGAGGAGGCCCACGGCGACGAGCGGCCACATCAGCGCAAAGTGCCAGTTGAGCGCGCCGGCGAGCCAGCCACCGAGTCGGCTCCACGCCGGGAATTCCCCGTCGGTGAAGGGGCTCGGGAAAAACGGGCCACCGCGGTTTCCGAAGCGCGCGTAGGCTTCGAAGATCTGGAGCCCGCTCGCGATCATTCCCGCAAGCAGCACCACGGTTGCCCAATGGGTGAGGCGGACGATCCAGTGATGGCGGCGAACGGCCGGATGCGGACGGCGTTCGGTGGCAGCGACTGCTGCAGGTTCGGTCATGAGATGACTCCCGTTGGCCTTGACGCTAGCGCCGCGCCTGACCGCGCGCAAAGGGAGTGCGGCGCTCGGGACCTTCTCTTAGAGGACTCTCACGGTCCCCTCATCCGGGGGTCGGTGCGGGCATCTGAACCGCGCTGGGCGACACAATGGCTACGGGCCCTGCGGGACTGGACCGCTCGCTTGCGCCGGCGCATCGGCCCGTGGGAGCCACAGCGTAAACGTGCTGCCCCGGTCCGGGGAGCTCTCGACCGCGATCGTGCCTCCCTGGAGCTCGGCCAACAGGCGCGCGATCGCGAGGCCGAGGCCCACGCCGCCAAGCGCGCGACTGCGGGATTGATCGATGCGGTAGAAGCGGTCGAAGATGCGCTCCACGTGCTCGGGCGCGATGCCCGGCCCGGTATCTGCGACGCTCACCCCCGCCATCGTGCCGTCGGAGCGGACGGCGAACGTGACGGTTCCGCGGGCGGTATAGCGAACCGCGTTGGAAGCGAGGTTCAAGAGGACGTGGCGCGTCCGATCCGCGTCTCCCCACGCCCACACGGGATCCGACGGCCCGATCTGGACGGCGAGGTCTCGGCCCATCGCCATCGCCTCGGCGATCTCCTTGACCTCGGCCACAAGCGCCGTCAGGTCGAATGGGGCACGGGCAAGCGCGAGCTGTTGGTTTTCGCCGCGGGCAATCAACAGGAGCTCATCTATCATCTTCGTGGTGCGCTCGAGCTCACGCTCCATGGCCACGAGCGCCTCTCCGACGTCCGGTGCAGCGCGGCCCTCACCCAGCGCCCACTGCACCTGGGCGCGCAAGTGCGTCAGCGGCGTGCGCAGCTCGTGGCTCGCGTCCGCCGTGAAGGACTCGAGCGCCCGGTGGGCGCGATCCACCCGCTCGAGCATGCGATTGATGCTCTCCGCGAGCTCGGTGATCTCGGCCTGGCCCGTGGGGCTCGCGATCCGGCGACCGAGCTCCGCCGGCCCAATGGCGCTCGTGGCCGCGGTCACGAGCCCGAGCGGTCCGAGGGCGTCGGCCACCGCGCGGCGCGCTGCGCCGCGCGCGCTGAGCGCCACGACGGGCAGCAGGAGCGCGGCGACGATGGTCAGGCCGGCGAGAGCGACCAGATAGGGCTGGCGGCTCCCCACGATGTAGATGTCGAAGGATCCGGCGGACCGGTGGAGGGTCCGGTACCGCCAGCGCGCCCGTTGGGCGATCGCCGCCAAGAGGACCTGACGCACGTCGTCCGGGCTCGCGGACGCCGGCAGCCCTTCCAGTCGCTGGGCGGGCATGTCGGGCGACAGGAAGTACACCTGCTGCATGCCCCCGGCGTTGCGAGTCGTACGCGTGATGACCACCTGCGCCCCCATGCCGATGAGCTGATCCGCGAGCGTGGTGGGCATGACGCTGCCCGGTCCCCCAGTGGAATCGGTATAGGCGCCGAGCAGGGACTGGACGACGTCGGCGGAATGTTCGAGAGAGCGACGCAGCACCGCCTCGGCGGCCACCGCGAACGCGCCGACCACGAGCAGCGCGTACCCGGCGAGCGCCGTCCACGCCACCCGGCTGAACCGCTTGACGAGGACCGTGCTGAGACGTCGCTCGCTCACTGGGTGTCGAGCCGATAGCCGATGCCACGCGCCGTGCGGATCGGTGCACTCCGCCCGGCAAAGGTCAGCTTCCTTCGCAAGTAATTGACGTACACATCGACCACGTTGGTCTCGGGATCGAACTTGTAGTTCCACACCGCCTCGGCGATGCGCGACCGGGACACGGTGCGACCCGCGTTGCGCATCAGGAACTCAAGCAGGGCGAATTCGCGTGGGCTCAAGTCCACCACCCGCCCATCGTGTGTAACCCGCCGAGTCAGCGGGTCGAGCACGAGGCCCCCGACGGTAAGCGTTGCGTCGGTGTGCCGCAGTTTGGCCCGACGGATCAGCGCGTGGACCCGGGCGATCAACTCGGACAGATCGAACGGTTTCGTGAGGTAGTCGTCGGCCCCACCTTCGAGCCCGCGCACGCGCGACTCGAGTTCGTCCTTCGCCGTGAGCATGAGCACGGGGGTGTGCACGCGGCGCTGCCGGAGCTCTGCGACCACGCTGAATCCGTCGCGACCGGGGAGCATGACGTCGAGGACGATGCAGTGGTAGGTGCCGTCGAGCGCGCGCTCAAGCGCGCGGTCACCGGACTCTGCTTCGGCAACACCGTAGCCCTCTTCACGGAACGCCTTGCTCAGGAAGCGCCGCAAATCACGGTCGTCCTCCACGACGAGTATCTGCACGCCCAAAACTACGCCCCGCCGGTTCGCCCGGGCAATGCACTGCAGGCCGGATCAGATCACGACGGGGGCACCGAGCCGAGTGTGCCGGGGTGTCGGCCATCGGGCGAGACGCAGCGGGGCGCGGCTCGAAGCCGCGCCGCAATCCGACGATGAGAACAGTGTGAGAACTCTCTCATATCGCCCGCGGGGGGATCCGCGGCGCCGCCCCGCAGCGCTCTTTCCGAGACGGGAGGGATCGCTCTCACCTAACACGGGAGGTAGCAACCAATGAAGACGCAGTTTGCTGTTCTCGCACTCGCGACCGCGGCCATCGCCGCCTCCTCCCCGAACCGCGGGGGCACCGGCCTCACCGGCCCGGCCGCACTGCGGACGGCCCGGGTCGACGTGAGCGCGGTCGGTGGCAGCGGCGAGCGGGCGGTGTACACCCTCACCAATCGGACATCAGGCAATGCGGTCGCGATCTTCACCCGTGCTGCTGACGGCCGGTTGACGGCGGCGGGCACGGTCAGCACCGGCGGCACGGGAACGGGGGGCGGTCTCGGATCCCAAGGCGCGCTCGCGCTGAATGACGCAGGGCAGCTGCTGTTCGCCGTCAACGCGGGCAGCAACGAGATCTCGGCATTCCTCGTGAACCCCGAGGGGCGGCTCGCGCTCGCCGCGCGCGTCGCGTCTGGCGGGACGCAGCCGATCAGCCTCAGCGCCCACGGGCACCTGCTCTACGTCCTGAACGCGGGCGGCAGCGGAAACATCAGCGGCTTCACGATCGGCGCAGACGGAGCCCTCAGCCCGATCCCAGGATCGACGCGTCCGCTCACGGGCACCGCCGTCGGTCCCGCGCAGGTCGCGTTCAGCCCCGATGGTCGGCTGTTGGTCGTCACCGAGAAGACCGTCAACCGGATCGCCGTGTACACGGTAGGGCCCGACGGCGTGGCCACCGGCCCGACGTCGGTCGCATCCGCCGGCGTCAGGCCATTCGGATTCGCCTTCGGCCAGCGGGACGGGCTCTTCGTGTCCGAGGCTGCTGGCACGGCGTCCTCCTACCAAGTCGGCGAGAACGGGCGTCTGACGGTCGTCAGCGGCGCAGTGGCCACGCATCAGGGCGCTCCCTGCTGGCTCGTCGTGACCACCGACGGCCGCTTCGCATACACAGCCAACGCTCACAGCGGCACCATTTCCGGGTTCCGGGTGGGCCCGGACGCGAGCCTCAGTCTGCTCGACGTGAGCGGACAGACCGCAAAGGTCGGCGCCGGGAACATTGACCTCGCGCTCCCCACGAACGGCCAGTACCTGTACCAGCTGAACGGCAGCGGGACGATCACCGCGTTGCGCGTGCAGGACGACGGCGCGCTCGAGACCATCGGCGTCTTTGGTGGCCTGCCCGCCGGCGTCGCGGGCCTCGCCGCGCGGTAAGCGCTCGCGCAGGTCGCAGCACCCCCGGCGCGTCCACGGGGCACGTAACCCATTGCGCGCTTGTGCGTCCCGTCCGGCCGCATCGGTCGGAGGCGGCCCAAGCGTCGCACCAACACGAAGGAAAAGGAGTCACAACAATGCGCCTCACGATCACACGCCTTGCGGCAGCCGCGCTTCCGTTCGTTGCGGTCTGGTGCGTAACGCAGCCGCTGCAGGCGCAAGCCGACAGCGCCAAAGGGATGGCACACGACGCCATGAGCCACGAAGCGATGGGACCCGACGCAATGGCGATGGCCCGGGGCCCGCACGGCAGTTTCACCGCCGTTGGTAATCGCACGGTATCGGGCGGGTTCGAAGTCGTCACGGAGGGCGGGAAGCAAGTGTTGCGCCTGACCCAGGACTTCTCGCTCGGCAAGGCGCGGGATGCCTCCGTGGTGTTGAGCCGCACGGCCAGCGTGGATCAGCAGTCGGTCAATCTTGGCCGGGTGGAGACCGTCTCCAGCGGTGCGACCTTCGCGATCCCCGCGGGCACCGATCTCGCGAGCTTCAGCCACGTGGTGATCTGGTCGAACAAGCTGAAAGCTGTGCTGGCCGACGCGCCGCTCGCGGCCGGCGAAGGCTCGATGCAACACGACGCAATGAAGCACTAACACGTGCAGACGGGGCCGGCTGGATCGGACCTGCCGGGTCCGGCCGGCTCAGAAAGGGTCAACCCTATGCGTTTCCCTGGCTCGTTCGTCACCGCCAGTGTCGTCGTGACCAGTCTCGCGGCCGCCTCGAATGGCCGCCTGCGACGGCCCGCAGTCATGGCGGCGTCCACGCCGTCGGTCGACACGAGCGCCCCCGAGCTGAGCAACACGAGTTGGCTCAACGCGGACCATCCGTTGCGCCTCGCCGGGCTACGCCGCCGCGCCGTGCTCCTCAATTTCTGGGTGTTTACCTGCTACAACTGCACGAACACCGTGCCGTCCCTGGTCGAGTTTGATCGCCGCTACCGCGATCGCGGGCTCACGCTGATCGGGATCCACACGCCCGAGTTCCCGCCCTACGCGGGCGAGCACGACAAGGGCAACGTGGCTCGAGCGTTGGCGAAGCTCGGCATCACCTATCCCAACGCCCAGGACAACGATCGACATACCTGGGACACCTACGGCATCCAGTATTGGCCGAGCTTTGTGCTGATCGACAAGCGCGGGAAGATCCGTTACACCGGGTACGGCGAGTTCCACCTGAACGACGCCGAGTTCCGCACCTGGGACGGGCGGATTCGGGAGCTCCTCGCCGAATGAGCCGCACGCTCGTGGCCGTTCTGTTGATCGCCGTCGCTGCGTGCGGCCCGGCGGCCCCGTTCCATCTCGCCGTGGAGCACGGCAGGGTCAGTCGGTTGCGGCTTGTGGGTGCGCCGGGCGCGCGCATCAATGCGCGGCTCAAGCCGGCGCTCGAGCTGGAGGACGGCACGGTGCTGCGGTTCGACTCGCCGCACCTGACCCCAGATTCGGCGTATTTCTTCGACGCCCCCACGGTCGACGCCCCACTCGGGGACACCCCTCACACCGGCATCGTGCGGGCAAGTGTGTGCTCCGCAGGCGAGCAGCTCTGTAGGACCTTCGCCGTGGCGGTGCGGTTCTAAGAGCCTGCACCGTATCGGTGCGGCAAAGGAGATATGATCATGGCTTTCAGCCCACAGATCCTTATCGTGCCGCTCGCTGCGGCCCTGGTGATGCAGCGCCCTGGCGGCGTGCTGCCCGAGACTCGGGAACGCGCCTCAGCAGGTAGGGGAGTTGCTACCGCCACCTTCGGAGGCGGCTGTTTCTGGTCGATGGAGCACCCCTTCGACCAGCTCGATGGGGTCATCGCAGTGACCGTCGGGTACATGGGCGGCCACACAAAGCATCCGACGTATGAGGACGTTGCGGCTGGCCGGACCGGCCACGCGGAGTCGGTGCAAATCGTGTACGACTCCACGAAGATCGGGTACGAGCAGCTCCTTGACGTGTTTTGGCATAACATCGATCCGCTCACGCCGGACGGGCAAGTGTGCGATTTTGGCTCGCAGTACCGCACCGCGATCTTCTACCACAGTCCGACACAGCACCGCCTCGCCGCCGGGTCCAAGCGCCGGCTTGAGACGTCCGGACGTTTCGGACAGCCGATTGCGACCCAACTAGTGGCGGCCAGCGAGTTCTATCCCGCGGAGGAGTATCACCAACACTTCTACCGCAAGAACCCGACTCGGTACGAGTTGTACCGCGTCGCCTGCGGCCGCGACCGCCGACTGAAGGAGCTCTGGGGCACGAACATGCCGGCGGCGGAGTCCCGTCCGTGACCCTTCTGCCGACACTCGCTGCACGGCTCGGTCTGGCGTTCGCGCTCGGCTGCGGACCGGTCATGCAGACCGCCGCGGCCCAGCACCAACCCGAAGGATGGAACCCGATGCACTACCGGAAACCCGGCGACTCCGCATTACGACGCTCGCTCACCCCGGAGCAATACGAGGTGACTCAGCACGAGGCGACCGAGCCGCCGTTCCGCAACGCGTTCTGGGACACGCACCATCCCGGCATCTACGTGGATGTCGTGTCCGGAGAGCCGCTCTTCAGCTCGCTCGATAAGTTCGACTCGAGCACGGGGTGGCCGAGCTTCAAGCAGCCCCTTGAGTCGGGGAGCATCCGGGAAAAGGTCGACCGCCGCCTGTTCGTGGCGCGCACCGAGGTCCGGTCGACCCGCGCCGATTCTCATCTCGGGCACGTGTTCGAGGATGGGCCCCCACCCGCCGGGCGGCGATATTGTATCAACTCAGCGGCGTTGCGGTTCATTCCGCTCGAGCGGTTGGTGCAAGAGGGCTACGGGCAATATCTCGCCCGGTTCCAAGCGGTGGGCAAGAACCCGATGCGGTGATCGCTGCGGCTCTCCGAGAAGCGGCGAACACGCTTGTGGACAGGGAACAGGATCTCACGCACGATGCGCACGGCTCGCCGCGACGACACGCTGCAACGAGCCTCCGTCGATTCCGAGCATGGCGTGATGCTCCTCATGACCGGCCAAGCGCATGGGGACACGGTGCGCTTCATCTGGAGCCGAGACCTGGGGAACCGGCACCTGCTGGTCCGCCACGAGTACTTCAACATCACGCCGCCAGGATTTGAGACGCGCACCTGGACCTCACCGAACGGCGGGGCCGATGGGGTGCTGGTGCCAACGCGCGAGCTATCGGCGTGAGTCTATTCCCAAGGGCGTGGGACGCGCCGGGCGCGAGCCGGGGAACCTGATTGGGCGGCGGTTCCCAGCTCGCGTTCAGCCGCGCGCCCCGGGCCTCCGGGGCACACCCCCCAGGACCGGCCGATGCGTGCTGCCGCCAATCTCTTAGATTCTAAACTCGGCTCATGGAAACGAAACGGAGGTATGAGCACCCGACGCCGGTGGGAGCCCTCGTCTCGCCGGCGAGTGCGCCCGAGCGCACGCTCCGCGTGGTCGCCCACCCCGAGCGCAACCCGGGAACTCCACTCGACCTGGACTTAGTCCGCTCGCTCCACGTGAACCGCAGCGCCGTCGAGCGCCGCGCGGCCACGATCCCCACCCGGCGCACCGTGAAGCGCGAGTGGCAGGCCGCCTGGCTGCTCCGGGCCATCACCTGCATGGACCTGACCACGCTGCAAGGCGACGACACCCCCAGCAACGTGCTGCGGCTGTGCGCCAAGGCCCAGCACCCGGTGCGCCGCGATCTCATGCAGGCGTTGGGCGTCGAGGACCTGGCCCTCACGGTGGGCGCCGTCTGCGTCTATCACGCGTTCGTCCCCATCGCCGTGGAAGCGCTCGACGGCACGC
>WNFH01000652.1_pt1 | contig 23867 bp, 9 predicted proteins | sample 5400411 | NCBI WGS metagenome assembly WNFH01 (sample SAMN13153347, study PRJNA577476) | soil metagenome | isolation source: 200 cm saprolite under Douglas fir tree site 2 hole 3 | place: USA:California | collected 2015-04-18 | reverse complement strand
AACAGCGCCTGCACCGGATTGCCAGCGAACGTTCCATCTGCTGCGGAAGGAGGATATAAAACGGCCTGCGGTCCGCTGAGCGTGGGATCGGCCAGCACAAAGGGCAGTTGCCCCGCAGCCGCCAAAAGCGTTTGCGTGGAAGCGGTACCGCCCGAGTTGCTGGTGGTGAAATCGTCCGCCTTCAGATCCCACATCGTGAACGTCCCGCCCGATGGATTGGGCAACGGAATGGTGTTGAGCACCGCATCCGTCGCAAACCCTTGGCCCTCCGTGCTCATCGCCTGGCCAAATTGCACCGGCGTGGCGCTCTGGTACTCCTGAACTACCTGGTTCAAGTCCACGACCTGGAATCCCTGCCGGAACGTGAAGGTGTACAGGAACTGATCCTTCATGAACAGGCGCGTGGGAATCCCCCCTTGCGTCGCGCTTGACGTCACGCTCACCCCACCGACGCGTGTCGGCGGCTGGGTTTGCAATTGCTGAGGCGTGGAAGGAACACTATACAGCCAAACGTTGCCTGGGAGGGTTATAGCCTGTGCTGGAGCCGCGGAAATCGCCACAAGCGCCCCGCCCGTAGCCGGTGACTGCTCGAGGCCGGCGATATCTATGGCGCGTCCAATAAACGAAGCCCCAGGTCCCTTATCCACGGGATTCGAGGGGTCCGAGATATCGAACATCCCCAAACCGCTGGTCACAACACCCTCAAACTCGCCCGCATAAGCCATCTGACCAATAACCACCGGCCGCGTGATGACCTCATATTGGCTGGACGTGCTACCCAGTTCTTGGGGCCCGAACGTTGTGAATTGCAGGGTGTATGGCGAAGGCGTAAGAGGAAGCTGAGGAATTGAGTTACCGCTCTGGTCCTTGCCGACATTCACGATTCCATTTTTCAACGTAAGCGTATACGTCTCTCCGAATTCCAGGCCTGTTAGCGGTTGAATGGTAAGCGACGTGACCGCATCTCCGGCCTGCACCGGGTTAGCAACTGAGCCATCGGGCCTGATGCCGACGAGCAGCAGCGTGGGTGAATCGCCTGAAGGGCTCCCGGTCAGAGTGACGTTGCCCGGGACATTCGTTACGGGCTCGCTGAAAGTCACCACCGGAAAGACGGAGACAGAGACGCTTTGCGCGTTGGGCGAGGGCACGTTGTAGATCACAGTTGGCGCCTTCCCGGCCGTCGCATAGATATTGCCGCCGCCCGCCGCCACCACCAGGAAACTCCGGCTCACGGTGATGGGCGTGCCTGGATTCAGAGGGTTAATGGCAGTGGCAACAATGGTATAGAGAGCGGGAGTGCCCGCAGGATAAGGATCATTCAGCCGAGTGTAGGTATAGCCCTGCACCGGGTTAGATGGAGGAGTGTCCGGCACCACGCTGGAGAAAGCTGCACCATTGATCGTCGCGCCAACAAGGCTGATTCCGGGTGTGCTGGCAAAGGTGATGGTTAAAGAAGCGCCGGTCTGCACGATGCCGGAAATAGCCTGGCGGTGGGCGGCTGCAAGGGCGGAAAAGTAATGTTGGTGCGGCCGACGTTTCGGTAGTAGAGGTAGAGAGACGGGTCGACACCATAAAACTGGTCGTCGGGTTGTGCGGCGTTCACCTCTGAGGCTGTGACCTCAATCGATACCTGGTTGCTGCCGGCAACATTTGCGGTGATCTTTCGCGATCCGCCGCCGAGAGTTGGATCGTAGAGCGTGTACTGGCCATTGACGTCGGTACGGGCGACAGTATGTATTTGCGTGTCATCGGAACGCCAAACTTTGGCATCAGGAATCGGAATGTAGGTTGGCTCAGTCTGACCGGGTTGCGGTTGAACGGTCCGAAGAACTTTTCCAACGACAACACCTTGTGAAGCGATCCCGGGAAGAACGCGGTCGAAGGTCCACATGAGGAATTCGTAGTCCGTTTGAAGCGCCTGCACTACGAAGCCCCCGAGCGAATCGAAAGAGAATGCCCCAACCGAGTCATGCAGTCCCGGGAACGGTGCTGCCGTAACTATCTTGGCCTGACTTCCCGATCCTTCCACAAAGGCGTGGTCGATCGTCTCGAAGGTGTACGTGTTATTGGGACCCTGCAAACGGCGGTAGACGTAATAGAAACTGCCGTCGGGAGCATCAGCAGGCTTTGGAAATGCCAGCTTTACCTCTTTGTGGAACACGGGCATTTGCGGTGAGGTGATCTTCAGGCCGGAACCAAACGTGGCGTTGGGCAGATCAGGGCGTTCCGCAAAGATGGTGGGCCCAAACGTTTCGAGTTTGAAAGTTGTTCCTTTGTCGAGTGCGCCCTGTGGAATTCGTAATTCAGCTCCGTCGGAGCTGACCACGCCGCCACCAGCGCCGATGGCGGCCGTGCCATCGGGAGCTACGAATTGGCTACGCGTGAATGTGGCGGTGGTCTTGTCCGGTGCAGTGATGGTGACTGCGAGGATGTCATCGATGGTAGCGGGCATTTGCCCGGACACGGAGCCATCGTTGAATACGGTGAGGGAGAGGACGACACCGTTGGTCTGATCGACGATAAGGATAGTAGTGCCTGGCGGGAAGGCATTGGCAGGCGCGGAGATTGCCACGTTTCCGTTTTGATCGGGCATACCGAAGACGAGCGCATTGGTGTTGAAATTGGGCGGAGTGATGGCTTGCGTCGTGAAGGTGACCGTGGGCACGGAGGTGAGGCCGCCGAGCACGTTGGCAAGTCCAGAGGCGGCGAAGGTGTACGTCGTGGAAGGCTGCAGCGCAGACTGCGGGAAGACCGCGAGCCTGGTGTTGTTTTGAGAGAAGACGAAGCGGACTGCTACGGGCGTGCCGCTTCCCTGCCCGGTTTGTATGAGCGTGACACTCGAAGTGGTGACGGTCGCGGGATTGAAAGCGTCGGGCGCGGTGACATCGATTTCAGCAGTGAGCGGGACGCCGACAGAACCATTCGCGGGCGTGACCGTGGCGGATTCGACTTGCCCGATGACGCTTATGTTCGCCGATGCGGTCTGCCCGGCAATGACCTGAACGGAAGCGGAACCAGAGAGAGCGGTGTTCGAGATGCTTGCGGTGAGATTGACGGGACCGGCAAGCGCGGGAATGACGAAGGAACCAGCAGAGTTGGAAAACGCAACAAAGGGCAGGCCATCGGTCTGGACGACCGCTGCTATGGGGCTGGAGTTTGCAGAAACCGTTCCGGAGACGAACCCTGTGCGCGCTGTCAGCTTGTAAACGACATAGTCGCCGCCCTGAATGATGCCCTGGAGACCGGGCACTGCCTGCGTGACGAGATTCGAGCCATTGAGTTGCGCAAGACCGACAACCACCAAGTACGGGACGCCGGCACGGCGCTGCACCTGGGCAAGAAGAATGTTGTCGCCGGGTTGCGCGGTTCCTGCCGCGACCGAGAGTTGCGCCGGAGAATTGAGAACTTGGCCAGAGAAATCGATGCTGTATTCCGCAAGAACTGTAAGCGTACTTGTTGTGGGCAGGAAGCTGTCCACGGCTTCCGAGCTGATAGCGATAGCGGTGTCCTGAGGCAGGGAGCCGGCCGCGACGGTCAATGTAGCGCCGCCACCTTGCGTGGAAAGCGCGTCGCTGCCGCCAACCTGGCCGCGAACGGATTCGCGGCCGGAGAGAATGTCGAGATGCACGTCGCCGGAGGAGAGCTGCCCCATCTGAAAGGTCTGAGAAGGAGTGACAGGAAAGGTTGCCGACACGGCCGCGCCACTAGGCGCTCCGAATTGATAAAGGAGAATGTCTTCAGTGCGCAACTCATCCGAAAGCTGTTTTCCGGAAAGGAGTGTATACGTCTCCGAAATGTTCGCCTGAATGACCGTGCCGGAAGGAAGCGGCGTTGGCGATTGAATGGCAAGCGAAGCGAGCGAAGTTCCACCGGTTGGGGAAACGGAAGCCGGGTTTAGCAAGCCAGAACCCGCAGTGTTCGTCGGAAGCGTGACCATCGCGACGCCGGCGAGCGGTTGGCCAGCGGAAGGAACACTGGGTGCGCTGCTTCCGGCATCTGGGACAGCCAACGCAAAATCTCCCACTGAGGGGATCGGAACCGTAAGCGATCCGTTCACTGCGTTGAGACTTGGCGTAACCATGAGCCAGGCGTGGGTGTTGTAGTCGTATCGCACCAAATGCAACGTCTGCGAGGACGGAAATTGTGCCATCCTCGCGTTGAATGAGGCCGAGGTGGAACTATCAGCGCGAAGGTCAAAGGCTACAACAGGAGACCACCCGAGTGGCAATAGTCCAGGGAGACCTTGCTGCGACAATACAGTGAGATGGAAATTTGTTGCGGAGGCCACCGCACCGGGAGCTACCGCGATTGTAACAGCGCCCGCCGTGAGTGATCCGCCGGACGTAGTGATGGAAGTCGGAGCAGCACTGATCGATGTCAAGCGCGCGTCGACAGGGACCGTGCCCACTCCGCTCTGCAGGAACACTTCTCGTTCAACCGTGACCGTCGCCGGAATACTGGCTGATGCATTTGGCGCGGTACTGATGGTCAGGAACAGGTGCGAAGTATTGGAAGGAATCGAATAACGGCCGCTGTTATCGGAAGTGTCTGATGCGATGCCGCCGATGGCCTGTACGAACGCTCCTACGAAGGGCAGACCGGTAGCGTCGGAAAGGACTTGGCCGGTGACAACACCCGCGAGCACCACCTGGATGCCGCGAGAAGAACTGTTCGCGTTGCCAGCAGCATCAGAAACCGAGACGGTCAATGTAAGGGTGTCCCCGGCGTTCGCCGTGGTCGGGGCCGTGAAGGTAACCGTATAAGGTGGAGCCGCGAGAGTAGAAACTGTGGCGCCGTTGAGCCGGAAAACGACTGCCGTTATGCCACTCAGGTTATCGCTGGCCGTGACTGCTGCGGTGCCGCTTTGTCCTGGTGCGATTTGAGTAGGCGCCGTAAATTGCAAAATGGAAGGCGGAGTCTGTTGGATGTTGAGCGTAACCTGAGCTGCTGAACTGTTTCCCGCCACGTCCACCGCAGTGCCGCTAATGACCTGATGAGTTCCATCCGTCGAAATGGTTTGCGGCGGGGGACACGTCGCAATACCGGAAAGACTATCCGAGCAGGTAAACGTCACGGTGACCGGTGTGTTGTTCCAGCCACCGGCGGAAGCCATTGGCGACTGCGTCGCTGTGATGGTAGGTGACGTCTTATCCAAGCTTACACTGGCGCACGCCGTGGTAGACAGTCCGGTGCTATCCACTGCTTTGCCGCAAAACGACTGGTTTGCTCCTTCGGTATTCACAGCGATGGGCGAAGGACAACTGGCCAAGGGATTCGAACCGGGAGTACACGTGAAGGTTACCGTGGCGTCGGTCTTGGTCCAACCCTTCGAATTCGGTGCCGGGGTAACGACGGCAATGATGGAAGGGGCCGTCGGAGGCGCCGTCTGAATATTAACCGTCGCCGTCGCCGTAGCAATGTTTCCAGCGACGTCTGAAGCCGTGCCGGTAAACACTTGATTCATGCCAGGCGCAGTGACGCTGATGGGCGCGGGACAAGTTGCAACGCCCGACAACGCGTCAGAACAGGTAAACGTAATCGTTACCGGCGTCGTCGTATTGATGTTGTTCGAATTTGGAGCGGGCGAAATGGTGTACGAGATCGTGGGGGGAGTCTTATCGATGCTGAGCGGTATGCTCGTTGTGCCGGGATTCCCTGCAGCGTCACTCGCCGTGCCACTGACAGTCTGATTCGTACCCTCCGTACTGAGTGTTACCGGCGGCGGACAGAATGCGACCGGAGCCGTTCCTGGGGCGCACGCAAAGCTGACCGTGACGTTGGAATTATTCCAGCCAGCAGCGTTCGGCGTGGGTGCAGGGCTGGGCACAATCGTCGGTGGCTTAGTTCCAATATTTAATGGCAGGCTCGCCGTGGCCGAATTCCCCGCGATGTCAGTTGCGGTGCCGGAGACTGTTTGGCCTGCGCCTTCCGTGCTGATGGTTTGTGGAGGTGGGCAAGTCGCAATCGGAGCTGCGGTGTTTGTGCAGACGAAACTTACCGTAACGCTTGAGTTGTTCCACCCACTCGCATCCGGAACCGGCAACACTGTAGCAATGATTTTGGGTGGCGTTAACGCGATATTCAGCTCGACCTTTGCAGTTGCCGGATTTCCGGCCACGTCCGTAGCAGTTCCGTCGATGAGCTGGCTCGCTCCTTCGGTGCTTACAGTCTGAGGTTGTGGACAGCTCGCAATCGGCGCCGTCGTAGCGGTGCAGTTGAAAGTCACCGTGACGGCCGAATTGTTCCAGCGGTTGGCGTTTGGCTGAGGTGCGACGGAGGTGGTGATCGTAGGTAGCGTTGTGGCGATGTATACGTGGGCCGTGGTTATCGCTGAATTTCCAGCCACATCGGTTACGGTCCCCTGAATTGGCTGATTTGCACCCTCCGTGATGACCGTCTGGGATTGCGGGCAAGTCGCGAGGGGCGCAGTCGTCTTGGTACACGTGAAGCTTACCGTAACGGGCGAATTGTTCCAGTTGTTTCCGTTTGGCTGCGGCGAAATAGCTGCTGCGATCGCAGGCGGCGTTTTCGCGATATTCAGATTAATCTTTCCCGTATTTGAATTGCCGGCTGCGTCGGTCACTGTCCCCGAAACGGTCTGTGCTGGACCCTCGGTGGTAATCGCCTGAGGCGAAGGGCAACTCGTGATAACCGACGAAGATTGTGTGCACGTAAAACTGACCGTAACATCCGTGTTGTTCCAGAGTTGGGCATTCGGCAACGGCGAGGCGGAGGCAACAATGGATGGCTGCGTCAGCTCGATATTCAGTGTCACGCTCGCTGGCGCCGATGTATTCCCTGCGACATCCGTTGCCGAACCCGATACGATCTGATTCGGGCCACTCGAAGAAACCAAGATAGGTTGCGGACACTGCGCCACACCCGATAGCGAATCCGAGCAATGGAATGTCATCGTCACATTCGTATTGTTCCAGCCCGCGGAATTTGCAATAGGCGACGCGCTTGCCGTGATTGTCGGAGGTGTCTTATCAATGCTGACCGTTGCGCTGGTTGTGGCCGGGACTCCCGCGTTGTTTGTGGCTGTGCCTTGTACAACTTGATTAGCCCGTTCTGATGTAACTATGACTGGCGATGGGCAAGTCTTAACTCCAACGTTGGTGTCACCGCATGTAAAAGTGACCGTCACATTAGAATTGTTCCAACTGCTCGCATTGGGGGCCGGACTCAGCGTAGCGGATATTGTCGGAGGCGGAGGCATCGTCAGCATCGCTGAAGTGGTCGCACTTCCTGTGACACTTCGTCCGTCGTCAACCGTCAGCAAGACGGTGAACGTGCCAACCGAGGAATAGGTATGGGCTGGCGTGGCTCCTGTACCAGTTGTTCCATCGCCGAAATCCCAGAAGTAGTTCAGCGGATAGCCACTCGGATCGCTCGATCCCGTGCCATTGAACGAAATGGCCTGGCTAACATAACTGCTGTAAGGACCATTGGGGTTCGCTGTCGGTGCTTGCACAACTGGGACGCTCAGGCTCGCCGTACCGCTGTAAGAGCCCGTGTAGTTCGAGCCGCCTCCTCCTGTTGCGCCGCCAGTCACATGCGTTTTGTAATTCTCTGGTGTTCCGGCGTGGTCGGAATTTTGATACTGGCTCGCCTTGTTGTCGTCGACAGGCTTGACTCCCAGGCCGCTGTAACTGGTATTGAAGGAAGTGTAGACTGCGGCCGCCCACTGCCACTGCATGCTGATACCGGAAGTGTCCGTCGAGAAGCTGGCTTGCCACTTCACGTTCTGTATCCCGCCTGGCAGCCCCCCGGCGGGAACGATAAACTGGGTGGCGTCGAGTAAGCTGTTCCCTGCTAATCCGCTGGACGGCACCGTTATTTGCCAGAGGTTTTTCGTGGAATCAAAACTGATGGTCGCGCTCGTGGCACTCGGACTGAATGTGATGTTCGAGTCCGGTACCGGCACGCTGTAATTCGTTCCGTTGGCCGTGAACGTAACCGCCGCTTTTCGAACAAAGATGGTGACCGGATTGCTGCCAAGTCCAGAAGGTTTCAGAACGCTGGTAAACCAGATCGTATCCCCGCCAGCAATCGCGGTCCCATTGAAGTTTGCAGTAATGCTGCTCGTCGTATCGGCGACAGCCAACGAACCCATCGCCAACGTGCAAGCCAAAACGACGGCACATTGCAGCGACGCAAACCCGAACAGGAAACCCGACAGCAGCTTCCCTGACCGTGCCAAGAGCGGCATGCATTTCTTTCGGTTTTGCCGCGTACTTTGTGTCGCCGTTACCATACTTTCTTCGCAGTCCCCTATAGACACTTCGGATTTCAACACTCAGTTTGTGATCGTGATCGCCCAGACTCCGCCATTCAGAACTACGTTGTTAATCACGGTTCCGTCAGGCTTTGCGGGCAAAATCTGAACTCTTGCCGTCCCCACCGAGGCGCCAGTGGTCGAATAGGTGACCGTGATCGAGCCGTTGACGGTCGTGAAGACCTTGTAGTTGCTACCAGAAGGTGAGGAATTGCCGTTGACGATTGTGCCGCCCGTTGACTGGACGTAGTTGCCGTTATTGATCGCGACGAACCCAGCAACGGTAACGGTCACAGCCGTTCCGTCTGGAACCGTATTTCCGGCGGAATCCTTAATACCGCTGAAGCTGACGCTGGCCGTCGTATTCGCCGAGAGCGACATTGCGGTCGGGCCATTTGCTGTGGCAGAAGTAACTCCATGGAGGTTCACCGTGCCGACAGCGATAGCGGTGGTAGTCAATACCGATCCAGAATTGCTGAGCGGTACAACGGCGATGGAGGCCTGCTTTGTTTCGCCAACAGCCGCGACGACTCCTGCATCCGAGTACGTCGCCACAACCTTGCCGCCGGCCACTGTGAATTGGCTGAAGTTGGCGTTGCCTGGAGTTGTCGTGCCGTCACCTGGAGAAGTACCCGCCGAGGAGATCGCTCCGCCGGCACTCTGGATGTAGCAGCAGCCATTGCTGGTGATCGCGACGAAGGACGCGCTGGTAACGCCGACCAAAGCACCATCGGGGACAGGGGTTACACCATCGCTGTCCTTCAATCCGCTGATGGTGATCGACGACTGGTTGACATTGCCGTTCGCCGTTAGATCAACGGGCGAAGCGCTCACACTGGCACTACCAGGAGCAAGCAACTGAACGGCGACGGTAGCCAGCACCATATTGCTGATTTGAGTCCCCCCTGGAGTCACTGAGACGACTTGCACAGTTGCGGTCTGCGAGCCGCTCGCAACCGATACCCCCTGCGAGGAGTACTGCAAAACGATTTGTCCATTAGTGATCGTGAAAATGCGGAACTGAGAACTGAACGGCGCAGGTGAGCCACCTACAATGACTCCTCCTGCGGAAGCGACATAGCAGCAGCCTGAGGTGGTGATAGTAACATTCGGCGCCGCGGTGACAGCGACCTGCGTCCCATCGGGCACGGGATTGCCCGCCGCGTCTCGGAGATTCGACAATGTGATCGTCGAGCGGTAGTCCCCTCCATTGGCGAAAACGGCGGCCGGACTCGCCGTCCCCTGGGCACTTGTCAACCCGGCGATGGTGACAGGGACGACGCCCACGGCAGTGAGGTTGCTGACCTGCCCTGCGGAGTTCGTCTCGACAACCACGACGTTGGCAGTCGATTGTTGCCCCGGAGCGACGGTCACATTCTGATCGGCGTAGGTGATCGTGAGAGCACCGCCTTGCACGGTGTGGATGTTGTAACCGGGAGATGCCGATGGCGTCCCACTCAGAATCTGGCCTCCCGCCGACGGGACATAGCAGCATCCCGAGATGGTTATGGCCGAATTTGGGTTCGCAGAAACAGCAAGTTTTGTCCCGTCGGGAAGGGCATTGCCAAAGGCATCGATTACGGGCTTGAAGGTCACCGTTGCGGTGTGAACTGCACCATCTCCAAGGATCGAGGCTGGCTGGGATGACCCTACTGCGTTGGAGGGCGACACGAGCACGAGGTTTCGCACGGTGATCGCATAATTATCGACAGTAGTGCCCGAAGGATTGACCATCGCGAGTTGCAGAGCTGCCGTTGCCGTCTGCCCGGGCGAGGCCAGAATTGAACTATCGGTCAGATAGGTCGAAACAAAACCATTCGAGATCAGCGGGAAGTAGTGCATTGAGGGCTTCGACTGCACGGGAGTTCCATCCGAGATAGTTCCGCCAGCCGACGAGACGTAGCAGCATCCGAAGATCGTGTCAGATGCAGCAACGGACAGGCCAATGTTTGCGCCGTCGGGGACGAGGTTGCCTCGCGCATCGTGGACATCCTGTATCGTCACCTGCAAAGGCTGGGCTGGTGAAATCTGCGGCACGCTCGGCTGCGCCGGGTTGATGTCCGCTCCCGCTGCACCGACCAGAGTGATGGTCGCCGTTCCGATGGCATTGAAGGAGCTGATCGAACCAGCGCTGTTGACGGGCAAGACCTGGACCACGGCCGCCTGTGTCTGGTTCGTGCCAACGGAAACTCCACTGTCGCTGTAGTCGAGCGAAATTCGCCCACCCGACACTGTCCCAAGCACGTAACTGCCGCCATTCGGTGATGCCGCACCGTTCAGCAGGCTTCCTCCTGCAGAGGACACATAGCAGCAGCCGATAATCGATGCCGAGGGAGCAACGCTGATTGCGGCCCGCGTTCCATCTGGCAGAACATTGCCGCTGGAATCGCGCAGGACGATCGTCACGTGGCTTCGATGGTCACCACGATCCGCGTAAAGCGAGCCCGGAGACGCCGAAACAATTGCGCCATCAGTCGAAGAACGAACATTGACGTCCTGGGTAGAGACGGCCTTCATCCCCAGAACATTGTTATTGGCATCGGCTGCCTGCATCTGAATGACAGCGAGTGCTCCGGAGAAAGGCGTTGGAGTCACTGGCTGACTTGCGTATGTGGCGGTCACGGACCCGTTGTGGATCGTATATACAGAGAAATTCGCATTGTTCGCGGCTGGAGTTCCGTCCGTGAACGCACCGCCGGCGGATGGAATCGGGGTCCCCGCGGGATTCACGGAGGCCATGCTCGCGGCGGAAAGAGCGATATTCGCACCATCCGGAACCGCCGTTCCATTGATGTCGCGAATGTTGGTGATTGTGATGGTTGAAGTGCCGGACGTGGAACCATTCACAACTACCGTCGCGGGATTAGCGGTGATCGTGGATGAATGCGCAACGTATTGCTGATCCGCAGGAGCCACAATCGTGAACGTTCCGACAAATTTCGAGCCGTCGGTAAATGCCGCAGTTGCCGTGTAGGTGGTACCTGGCTGAATAAAACCGCTGTCGCCCGCAAACAGCGTAAGCGTTGCACCCGACGTGATCGGGAAGCTCACCGGGCCGCTGGTGCTGTTCAGCAAGGGCGAGCCTACGTCGGCCGCAACGCCAAGAGGTGCGTTGCCCGCCTGCGTGCTGCGGACAAGTCCCCCACCCTGCAAGGTGATATAGGAAACGGTCCGTGTAATGTTGTTGCCGATGGACAAGCTCAACGTGAATACGGCATCTGGTAGCCCGTCTGGAGCAAGACTTCCCGAAGTAAGCCCGACGCGGTCCGCCAGATTGCCCTGATAGACCAGCGAAGTACTCCCGGACGAAGGTGGCAATGACGGCGTGGAGCGCACGCTGATCAGCGTCGGCGCGCTCACGTTACCCACCACATCGGTCGCCGTCAGTGAAAGCGTGTCGTTCACCGCGGCTGTCAGGCTTTCCGCAAACGACCCATCGGTACCGGAGGTCGCAGTCGCCGTCGCATGGGTGGTCGTATCCGTTGCCGTGACGACCAGGCCGCCCTGGCTGACTGCGCCGGGCACACCGTGTACGAGAGAAATGCCGTTGTTCGGCGGTTCGGCAAAGATCAGGTTTGCATTCGGCGCCGCTGGCGGCGTCTGCTTTACCGTGATTGCCACCGTTGCTGAAGCCGTACGACCTGCAAAATCGAGAGCCGTGGCGCTGATTGTCTGAGGCCCGTCAGCGACTCCCGCCAGACTCAACGTGCCGCCGTATGGAGATGCAGTCGCGGTGACCGTCTGTGTCCCGAGACTAAATGTGATTTTCTGCACTGGCTCAGACGGAACTGCCGTAACGGCAACCTGTCCCTTGAACGTCGTGCCGCTTGCCGGAGTACTGATCGAAACGGAGAGAGGCACATTTTCTACAAAGGCCTGGACTGCTGCGCTTGCTGAGCCGCTCGTACCTGCATTGTTCACGGCCTGGACCGTAAAGGTATGCGGACCGTCCGGCAAGCGAGTCGAATCCAAGGTCCCAGAGAAGGTCGACCCTGTCAGAGAAACCTGGACAACCCCATCAACCAAAAGATTGATGTGCGCGATCCCCGAAATCGAATCTGTTGCGGAAGCCGAGACGGAGATCTGCCCCGTCAGTACCTGCCCAGCGGTGATTCCAGACAAGGTTGCCGTACCAGGCGGCGCCGTATCGACCACGAACGATGAGGACAGGGTGCCAAGGATCCCCGCATTGTTCAGCACCGAAGCGGTAAATGTGTGTGCGCCATCCGTCAGCGATGTTGCAGGGGTGAAGGAGAGGAACGTAGAACCAGCGCTGCCAGTCACGGGGTGCCCATCGAGGATCAACGACGCGCTGGTCACATTGATGCCAGTCAGCGCATCGCTCAACGCTATTGATATCGTCGGCTTCGAATTGTTGATGAACGCGCCGCTTGCCGGGGTGCTGACTGTCAACATTGGTGGAGTCGTTTCCGGCGAAACAAACCTGCTGGTGAACGCGGCGCTCTGTACGTTTCCACCAAAGGAGACCGCACCGCTCACGGTTACGGTGTAAATCGTGTTGTTAACCAGTGGCGCGGAAGGCGTGAACGTCAAGACGTTGGGCGCGGTCAGCGATGTGGTGCCGGGAATCACATTCGGACCGCTCTTCAACGTGATTGTGTTTCCGAGAGATGCCGTCGTTGAAAGCGCCTTATTAAACGTGGCAACGACCACGGCGTTCACAGGGACTTGAATCGATTGATCCAGGGGAACAATTGCAACCACCTGCGGGGGTGTCAAATCCACCGTCGTGAAGTGAATCACTTGCGGCTGCAATTGTCGTCCAAAGACGTCAGTGACTTGGGCGGTTAGATTCAGAGCCAGCTGCACGCCGTCCGGCATTTGCCCTTGCAGTGTGACCGTTTTGCCATCGGAGGACAGCGAGGGGTTCACGGTCACGAACGACGTGCCATTCAAGACCGAGATTCCGGCCGTGCCTGCCAAGGCCTCGCTGAACGTGAGCGTGAGCGCCTGATTGACTGCAACGCCAGTGGTTCCATCGGCGGGGTTGCTGGCCACCACCGAAAGAGCATTTCCATCCAGCGTGATTGAGCCGAGATTTACTGTTTGGCCGTTCGAGCTAAGCGACTGTCCTTCTATGGCAACAATTCCGTTCGTCGATGGGTCGTTGATTTGCACCGAGAAAGCATCGAGCGGAACGCCCGTCGCAGTAAACGTCCCGTCATTCTGCGCCTGCAACGTGATACGTCCGCCCAGAGGAAGCTGTGGTGCGGGCGGAAGCGAAATCGTCAGGTTCGCTCCGACGGCAGGTGTTTGGCCATCGGGACGCAGCACAAGACCCGTAATCGTCCCGCTCGGCTGAACTTGAACCGTTACATTCGCAGTCTGATTGGGAACAACGCTTCCCGTGGTGGTCCCGTAGAGAGTGAAGCCGCCAAGGTTCGCACTCAGTTTCGCCGTGAAAGGTCCAGCCAAAACTTGTGGCACAGAGAAGGTGCCGTCGGCTGCCGCGGTCAGCAGGAGGTAATACGGGAAGTTGCCTGTTCCGCTCAGCGCGATACTGCCCGCCGTAGGATTCCCATTGGAGTCCCGCGCAACGCCTGATATTGCGCCGATTCCATTGAGTTTTACCTGAACAGTCGTTGGTGCTCCCGCCGCGACATTGATCGGCGCGCTTGCTTCATCGATTCCTCCGAGGACTCGCGCCGAGATGGTTCCGCTTCCCGCTGGAACATTCTGGAAGGAGAATTTTCCTTGCGCGTCGCTCGTGGTTGTTTCGGTTCCCCCTCCGACTCCTCCCACGTTTATGGTGATTGTCGAGGGCGAAGCGGGAGTCACGCCGTCGGCTTGCAAGACTTGCCCTGTGACTGTTCCCGAACTGCGCAGCGCCACGTCGAGTGTCAAAGTATTACCGTCTCCGTTGACCGGCGCGGAAGCCGTCCCGCTCAAAAAGCCATCACCCAGGCTCGCGGTCGCAACGATGACGCCTTCAGGTACGCCATTGATCAAGTACTTGCCGTTGGCGTCGGCATTCGTGGTCGCCTGGAAATTACCAGAGACAATAGTCACCACGGCAGCCGGTTCCGGCGCTCCATTGCTGGTCACCAGGCCCTGAATCAGGTCCAGCCCCTGCGCTTTAACGTCCAGTGTCAAAACTTGACCCTGTGTGGTGATCGTTCCCGCGCCAATACCCGTCCGCCCGGTTAACGGATCTTGGGCCTTCAATTCGACAGGCCCTGCCGGCACGTACTGGAAGGAGTACGACCCAACATCTCCGCTGCCCAAGGACGTGAACTGGCCGATGCCCACACCATTCGCCGTCAACTGAACGCTCGCGTTCGGGATGGGCGTGGCTCCATCAGGCATGTACAGATGTCCCTGCACGGTTCCCGTGGTGGTCAATTGCACTTGCGCGTTGACCGATGCCGTCCCCTGCGGCAGCGTTCCAGAGGCCCTCCCTCCGCGTCCAAACTGGTCCTGAACCTGAACACTGAAACTGCCTTCAAACACATTCGGGAAAGGAAGCACGCCCTGATTCGAAGCATCTAGCGAGCCGCTGAAACTCGCGTTGGGGAAGGTGGTCTCGGTTAGTGTTACGAATGCCGTGCTGACAGGCGCTCCCGCCCCGTCCACAACCGTCACGTTCACGGTCCCGGTCCCCAACAGCCGCACGTTTTGTGTCATGTCCTGCCCGGCGCGCAGATAAATCTGCATATGGTTCACGCCGCCAGAAACCGGATCGCTCGCTGTTAAAGTGTATTTACCCTCGGGGAATATCTTGGCGAATTTGTAGTTGCCGTTTGCGTCCGTGCCCACCGTGACGTTCGGGAGAAGACCATTCGCTATGACCTGGACTCCTGCTCCTGCGGGAGTAACACCGTCAGGAAGAAAAATCGTCCCCGACAGAACTCCAGAGGTCGAATTGACAAGTTGCAGGGGGAAATTGATCGTGGCGCCGTTCTTTGCCAGAGTGCCTTGCGCACCGACCTGCGTTGGGTAAAACGACTGCGAGGCTGTTACGCCAACCTTCCCGACGTTAACCTGCTTGAATTGGAAACTCCCGCTGGTGTCCGTTTGCAAGGATTGCGTAACGGTTTGTGACAGGACGCAATTGCTGAGGTCAACGCTGTTCGAGGCCAGCTGAATTATGGCTCCCAGGACCGGCTTGTTGCTGGGGTCGACGACGCTGCCTGTGACGGTCCCGAAACCGTTGAACTGCATCGTCGCAAACCCAGTGCTGCCGTCCTGGGTCACTGTTGCAGTAGCAGAAGCGAGATCGCTAAAGTTGGGTGTAAGAGCAAGAGCTCTCACACTTCCCACGGGCAGATTACTGAACACCGCAACCCCGTTTGCATTTGTAGTTTGCGCAAGCCCATCACAAGAGGAACTGACGCCATCGGGGATTGTGACCTTCTGCCCTGCGATAGGCTTTCCTGCAGGGTCGAGCACCGTGAACTGGGCGGAGCCAAACCCCGACAGCGTTATAATTGCCCCGTTCACGGGGGTCGCCGAACCCACGACCACGTTGGTTTGACCAGAGCGCAGTCCATCCTGCGTGCGAGCAGAAATCGTTTGGGACTGCAAAGGGAGGACCGGCACGCCTGTCAGAGAAAACGTCCCGTCGGGATTGGTGAGCGCGCCGTTCTGATTCTGATAAACGACGGCACCTGAAGCCCCCGTGCGATTGGGCAGCAGCACTCTTCCGTTCACAGTACCGGTAGTAGGCACAACGATCTGGAAATTAATGGGTAGGTTTTGCCCAGCAGCCGCGACTCCACTCTGGCTAGTGCTTAGCGGCGTGAACGGAGCAGCAGTGATGACGTAGGGGCCAGTTGGCATTCCGTGGATTGAATAACTTCCGTCTGCCGCAGTCTTGGCAACTCCGACGGGGACAGGCACTGGCCCAAGAGAGGTCAAATAATAAGCGACTTGTGTCCCCGGCACGGGCGAAGCGACGCCACCCTGCAACAGTGTGACGGTACCAGAAACGTTTACCGCGCCTCCGTTCAGCGTCACATTAACTATTGCCGTGGTTCCAGCCCGCTCGATGTTGCCCGCGGAATTGCCCAAGCCGATTCCCTTCACCGCTGTCACCGTGACGGGACCCACCGTTATGCCGCTAATGATGTAGTTTCCGTTCGCGTCGGTGAATGTGCTGCCACCACTTTGCGGATCCGTGCCACTGACCGCGACTACCTGGGCGCTGTAGACGGGATTGCCGGAAAGATCTTTCACCGCCCCTGAGACCGAACCCTGCCCTAGCAGCGCCAAATCGATGACCATCTGTTGGCCGCGGGCTCTAACGAAAGTGGTCACCTGCCGCAGCGCTCCCGTATTCGGATCCTTCGTTAGCATTTGGAACGGTCCGCCACACTGGTCCTGGTGAACATACCGAAATTGATATTCCCCACCGCTGTTTACCGGGCGAGCTGCTACACTCTTTGAGGCCGCACTCGAACAATCCGGCGCGGAAATCGTATTCAAGTATGTGACACTCGCTGTGGCTGCCGGTGTTCCATCCGGCTTCAGCACTCGCCCAGTCACGACTGCACCGGGATCTAGCAGCCGCGACTGCAACGTGAGGCTTCCCGACGGCCCGATCATCCCGCGCTGGTCCGCGACGCCATTTACCGCCCAGGTGGTAGGAACATAGGGACCTTCCGGTTGTGAGAGATTCGCAAATACCAGACGCCCAGAAAGCTGCTTGCTGGCGCTCGTTACGGAGTTGTTGGGAACCGCGTAGTTGGTTGGAACGCCGGCCGACGTCGCATCCACAGGACGATCGAACAGCATCACCGCATTCAAGCCAAATGGTCCAGCCTGGCTTACCGTCTCGGGACCAATGATCGTCGCTGAAATCAAGGACGGACCGGAAGGTGAGATCACCTGCGTACTCAGCGGAATGCCTGTCCCAAACGTCCCGTTGCCGGCGGCGTCGACTTGCAAAACGAGGTTGTTCGGATTCGAGAAATCAGCTACTACCCGCATTTGCTGGCCTTGCACCACAGTCACGCCTGTGGCTGTACCGCGCACCACGGTACCGTCGCCACGTGGAATCGAAATAGAAATGTCTGCAGAGCCGTTCGATTGACCGGTCAACAACAATGTGTATGGCGAGTTTGCTGGTGAATTGAGCAAACCGAGATACGGCACACTGGCTGAATTACCCAGCGGGAAGAGCACCCCACCAAGAATGGATCCACCCGGAGTGCTGCTCGCGATTTGGTTCCCTGCCCCATCTGTCAACCGAGCCGAAACCGGCGCGGCACCCGTACCGTTGCCCACCGCGAACGTCATGAAGTTTGGGCCGGAAGCTTCGACCTGGGCAAGCAGCAGCTCATAGGCCGGCGCTCCGCCCGCTTGCGTCATCGGCTGAGCAAGATTCGCACCAAGGATACTAACGAAGTTCTGCCCTGCTGGTGTGGTGCGCAATACCTGATCAAATCCGGGGTCTAGGGGTGAACCGCCAAAGAAGTCTGTGCCTAGATCCCGTAGTGCATTGGGTAGCGGTTCGCCGAGGGACTGCCGCAATCCTGCTTCTGCCAGTGCCAGCGCTTTCTGGGTCACCACGGTGCGACTCGTCGGAGTCACACCAGCCGGCAACGTCGGCGCGGTCGCCACGCTCCACGCTTGGCCCAATACGCGCATCGCCGCATCTACAACGTCTGACGGCAAATTGTCCACCGAGGAAGGCAATACCAGCGTGTCCGGAGACATCGGCGTACCATTCGCGAAAACGCCGAGAGTAAAATTCAGATTCCCAGTCGTTCCGTCCGACGTGTCGAAATGCAGGTAGCTGGCGACGACTTTTCCGGTTTGCAAACTCTGGAATTGGAAGGTCAGCGTAGTCGAATCCCCGGCATTCAGTGTCGGAATCACTGGTGATTGTGGGCTTACAAGAGTGACGCCGCTGAGTGCACCTTGAGCGAAATTCACTGTAAGGTTATTCGCGGCCACCCGACTGACATTGCTTACGGTGGCATATACGTTGAATAGTTCACCCTTGCGAACTACTCCAGGCACCGTGAACGTCATGTCGAAGTATGGATTCCGAACTAACACGCCACCTGTGGCTGTGCCCGTCAAATTCACCGCTCCGGTTGGTAGTCCTTCGAGCGTTGCACCTATGTTGAAACCGATCGTGTAGTAGCCCTCTTTGTCTCCGCGAATGGTCCACTGCGCTTGCCCTGTATCACCGGGATTCAAAGTGGCGACGCTTGGTGTCCCGCCCGGATCTGGCGCGAGAACATTCAAGGTTGCGGACTGAGCGCCGCTCTTGAGACTTGGTAGCGAGAGAGGGGCGTCAGCGGAAACACCATCAGCAGGCGCAGGCAGGGTGATTGTCCCAGTGATGTTGTCAACTGAGAGATTCGACCCGGCTGGCGAGCCGTTCGAAACATAGAGCTGCGCGGAAAAGAATTGCTTCAGGTAGCCGACGTTCCCCGGAATGACGATTACGCTCGGAATCTTTGCTCCCCCGAGTCCACCACCGCCGCCACCCCCGCCACCACCACCCCCGCCACTGCCGCCCCCGTCAGGTGCCTGCAACAGGACAGGAATAACTGTGACCCCAGCTATAGACGCTGCTGGAGGAGGAGCCAGCGGTTGGGGAACCGGCACACCCTTTTGATCGAACACCACCGGGAAACTGATGTTCACTACTTGCGAGGAAAGTTGCAGTCCCACCGTGAACTGGAAGCCTGTGTACGAGCTGCTGTCCAGCACCACTCCCATGGCTTGAATCTCGTCAGCAGTTAGAGTCGTCGTCTGTACTGAGGTGACCAGAACCTGGTCGATCACCTTCACCGTGGTCGTGCTCGGCGTCACATCAAATACCGACGCACCGTTCACTATGAACCGAAGATTGCTGAGCGCGTAATTGCCCGCAGTTGTCACTGCAGGAAGGTTTACTATGAGGGAATTCGCAGTTGGAGGCGTCTGGGGAACGTCGACGGTCTGCGTCAGGCCCGGTCCGGAGTACTCACCCACAATCTGAAATGGGCCTCCGAGATACTGCGCGATCGCCGCCGCAGACATCTGTTGGCCATTCTGTGTGACGACAACTTGAACGCCGGAAGCAATATTCTTGGGAATGACCGGCTGTGCGGGAGTGACTGTCGCCTGAATGCCCCCGATGCGCAGATCAAGCGATCCAATTTTCGTCTGCGGAGTCTGCGCGGAGGACACCGTCGCAAGGACGAGGGTCGCCAGGCTGAGAGCACACTTTGATACAATAGGGGCTCGGCTTGCTCTCAACCAAGTTCCTTCTATTCTTGATTACTGACCAGACAGAAATCACCAAAGAAAGTGAGACGGAGACTATCTATCTTGCAAGCACTATGTCAAGATATAAAAAGTACTGCTGTGGAAATCCAGTCGTCAACGTGACAGACGCGATAGATCTCACAATCGGCCAGTTTCGCTGGTGTGTCCTTCCCCTTATTGAGAATCCAAGAAGACACTCTCGTCAGTCTCTAAATTCAGACCGAAACTGGTCTTTCTTCCACATTGCATCTTTGGGATGAGGGCACATCGTGTCACCATGTATCGCCTCAACATTTCAATTCCCGGCTAACCTTCATTGATTGCAGCATCTCCAAGGCCACTCCTCGTGACTGTCGGTTCCCCATTGTCAGGTCAACCTGACTTCTGATCGTCCACAGACGGCCGACTACAGCGAGCTGGCCATAAAAATAAATATGCTTGACATATAGTACAGTATGCTGTACTCTTAGCAGAACTCTTTTGTGGAGGTGCCAATGTATGAATCGTGAATCAACCTCGATAGAACAGACGCAACGAACCCCTCTTTTCAAATTCTATGTTTCCGCTCTTGTGTTTGCCGGCGCGCTCGTGTTCGCTTCCCGCCTGCGTTCGCCATGGCCACGGATTCTGTACGCTGTAATGCTTGCGACTTCAGGATTTGCTGTCTGGACCCTGTTTCGCTTCCTCAAAGTTGCTGACGAGCGTCAACGCCGGACCAACTTCCGAGCTTTGCGATTCGCATTCGTCGCCGGTCTTGTGCTCTCCCTCTTTGGGGGCTTCGTTCAGGGATTCGGAGTTCTTCATGTCACCTGGATTGGTGTGCTGGGATTGCAGCTCATACCGTGGAGCTTCGGCCTCATCTACTATTCTTGGCGGCACCAATGAAGACGCGACTCCGAGTTTTGCGCGCCGAACGGGAGTGGTCTCAGGCGGAGTTGGCCACCGCAGTCAACGTTACCCGACAGACCATCAACTCCATTGAGACGGGAAGGTACGATCCGAGCCTTCCTCTAGCGATAAAAATTGCCCGGCTTTTCGGCAAGCATGTCGAGGAGGTGTTCATCTTCGAGGAGAGCGAATTGGCGGCCCCGGCAGACAACGACTACTAGCGGGTTTGATCCGAGTACGACGATGTTCTGCAGTTCACCCCAGTACCTGACTTTCAGCGAGCTACATCCTAGCGCGGCACCATTTTTCCTGTCCGCGGGAGTTCGGTGGAACGAATACACCTTTTCAATTCTTCTGGAGGCCTCTCTTGTCACGCGGATTTGACGGTTTCGAGATCGATGATTTTCGCGGCTCTCATTTTGGCCCAGAGCGCGATGTAACCCGTAGCCCTTCGTCCGACTGGAACAAGTGGACTGAGCTTCACAACATTCATCGGGAGGAAGAGCGCGCCGACAGACTCGACCGCGAACCTCCCGATCGTTCCGACAGAGATCGTCCTCCGCTGGCCCGCGAAGAACGAGTCCAAACGATCCTTTCTCAGCGTGTCCGTACCCAGTACACGGACCGAGACAAAACTTATTCACTGCGGGATTCCGAGATTTACACGCTGTCGGAGGTTGGAAAGTTTCGCGTTGTCGCCACTAGGGACCTGGCCGAGTTCGCCTACAACGGCGATCGCTCGCGTGTGGAGAACGATGTGGAAAGTCTTGTCCAGCAGGGGCTCATAGAGGAGACCACGATCGCTGATCCCGAGCACAACCCAACCCAGGTTGTAACCCTAACCAAGGAGGGACACAAACTCCTCTCTCGCGGCAAGGTTCTTTCTTCCGATCAAGCAATCTACCACGGACTCAAAAAACCGAAAGAAGCCTTCCACGATGCGGACCTCTACCGGCTCTATTACAAAGTCAGCGATGAGATCGAGAGCCGCGGCGGCAGGGTACTGCGCGTCCAGCTTGACTACGAGATGAAGAAGGAGCTTTATTCCCGCCTCGCTTATGTTCCTCAAGATAGGAGTCGGGACTCGGAAACGCTTAGAAAAGAAATTGCTGAGCGGTATCACCTGAAGGCTGTATCGGGCAGGATTCCGATTCCTGACCTGCGCATCGAGTACGTAAACCAGAACGAAAACGAGATTCAGCGGCGCGACCTTGAGCTTGCCACGGAACATTACCGCCCACGCGGGCTTTCCCAGAAGGCTCGCGCCGGCTTTCAGATCTATGCCCGGCATGGCGAGACAGACCGTCTTCGCCGTATCCGTGACGACCGGGAGTTGAGCGCAGCGATCCTAGGGTTTTAGACCATGAGCATCAAAGAAGACCAACTGGCCAGGCTCCTTGACTTCGGTTATACCGAAGTGGAAGCCCGGTTTCTCTACCTTGTGGCAACGCATTCCGGTTACTTCACCGTGCGCCAGTTTCTGGACTTTGCCAAGGCCAAGAGCGGCAAGCGCAATGCCCGACTGGCCGAAAAGCTGTTTGGCCTGGGTCATGCGAGCGCACAGCAGTACGCGCGGAGGAGTCGCGTCTATCATCTCTGGTCGCGGCAACTCTATTCAGCCATCGGCAAAGACTACCTCCGCAATCGGCGGGAGCATGAACTCGCCCACATCAAAACTAGGCTTCTAGCTCTCGATTTCATTCTCGCTCATCCGAAAGAAGACTATTTCGAGACCGCGGAAGCCAAGCGCCGGTACTTTGTCGAGCGATTCAAGGTCAGCGAGAGCTTGTTCTCGCGATCCGAAGAACACGCTACGTGCATCACCTTCGCGGACAGATTTCCTCTCTGCGTTGCTTACCCTTCTCCTGATTACATGCCTGTGGTCACCTTCACTTACGTTGACCCCGAGCATCGAAACCTTGATGCGTATATCGCGCACTTGCGCACGTACCGGCCTCTGTTCCGGCAGCTTCCGGGCTTCCAATTCCTTTACGTTTCGACCCCAACGCGTCTCCAGAAGGAGGCCGCCGAGCTCTTTTCGCTTCTTGTCGAAGGCAAGGGCCTCTCGGATTTGAAGCGTTATTTCGACCTGGAGACAAAATGGGAGCGCGAGCAATACAGGCTCGTCACGGAGCAGGATGCGACCTTTCTGAGTGAGACCAGGATGCGTTACAAGGGCGAGAGCATTAACACTCTTTACTACCTCTGGCGTCGCAATCGGCTGCCAAAGGATTTTCAGACTGAAGCTGCACCCGCGCCAGTGCCCATGCAGAAGATCCTCTTCCGAGCCATTACAGTTCCCGGTCATGAAGCGATTTTCGGTGGCAGCACGAAGAACTGGGGTGACGGCTGGCAGATACGGGGTTGTTCAGGAGCCGGGTCACGTCCCAAGTCACCTTCGAAGCTAACCCAAACTCTTCAAAAAACGGCAAATGCGTAAAGGAAGGAGGTGACATATGCACGCGGCCAAAACACTAGGATGGGCGGGAGCGACCCCGATTTTGACGGCTTTCAGCCGCCCAAAGTTCTTTGGGGTCGCTCCCGCCCGTCACGCAGGAAGCGTGACCGTGTTTTGCCCGCGTGCATACGAAAAAGCGATCGAACCTGAATGCAAAGGGCAAACAATCCTGAACAGCAAGAGGAGGGGATCACGATGGCAGTTCTGAAAGCACCAACCAAACAACCGAAGACGACACCAATCCAACTTCGACTCGACGACGAAGCGCGAACGAATCTGACGAAGTATGCAGAGTTCCTCGACAGCTCAGCGTCCTACGTCGTGATGGAAGCGTTGAAACTCCTCTATCGCAAAGATAGGGAGTTCCAGTCCTGGCTGGTAGGCCAACACAAAAACAATCACGAACAAATCGCGAAGGGAGAAACCATTCAGCTTGAACTGAAGTAAACGCCCATGCACCACCACCGCCAACTCGGTATGTGTGAGAACCCAGCGTCCGAACGACGACATGGCTCACGCGCGTCAGCAGAGACTCCCGTCGCAGACATTTCCGCGAATGACGAACCGCAATCGCAACCTCATGACTCACAGGTTGCTGCTCCGTCAGCTACTTCAAATGCCGGTCCAAAGCGACCGGCCACAGTGGGAAAATCGGGACAGCCGACCCGGTGGGACGCGTTCAAACTGCCCCTGGCGCAATCGGACGGTCAATTCGAACAATTGCTACGAAGTGAGGAAGCCGCAAAGCTCCTCGGCAATATTCACGTCAAAACTCTTCAACGCTATGCGCGTGCTGGAACGCTACCGGGATACAGGCTCGGCGGACACTGGTATTTTCGCGCATCAGAGCTAGACTCCTGGCTTCGTTCTCGGATAAATTCGTCATGCCATCCGTGCCGCTTAAATCAGGAGGAATCGGATGGAACATAAGCGGCAGCGGGTTCAGTTTGGTTGGGTTTGTTTGAAAGCAAGAAAGAAAGGGCCAGACGTGTGGGTTCTGCGGTATCGCGAGAATGT
>WNFH01000561.1_pt1 | contig 23869 bp, 21 predicted proteins | sample 5400411 | NCBI WGS metagenome assembly WNFH01 (sample SAMN13153347, study PRJNA577476) | soil metagenome | isolation source: 200 cm saprolite under Douglas fir tree site 2 hole 3 | place: USA:California | collected 2015-04-18 | reverse complement strand
AGCACGTACGCGCCCTTCGCGAACGTCAGGCTCGAATCGAACGCCAGGGCCGACGGGGCGACCGCGGCAAGGGTGAGCATGACGGCACACGTGACGACACCCCGATGGGCCTTCATGGCTTGATCAGGACCTTGAGGGCCTCGCCCTTCGCCATGAGATCCAGCGCTCGCCCGACCTCCTCGAGCCGCATGCGATGAGTGATCAGACTGTCCGGTACCAGCGCACCCGACTCCAGGGCCTCGACCGCCCGCCGGAACATCTCTGGCGTGTGGTGGAAGGCTCCGAGGAGTGTCAGTTCCTCGTAATGCGTCCGCCGGGTGTCGAGGCGGATCGAGGTTCCGGGTGCGCAGCCGCCAAAGAATACCACGCTGCCGCCGCGTCCTACCGAATCCACGGCCTGCTCCCAGACCTCTGGCTTGCCCGTGGCGTCGATGGCGACGTCCGCGCCGCGGCCGCCGGTGGCGCCGCGGATCTCCTCGATGACGTCGCCCGCGGTCGCGGCGTCCAGCCAACGAGCGAAACCCAGCTGTTTCAGGCGATCGAACCGCCAGCCCGATTTGCCGACCATGACGACCCGCGCCTTGCGCGACGCCGCGAGCATCCCGAGCAGGCAGCCCAGCGGACCGTGGCCGAACACGACCACCGTCTGCCCGGACTCGACCCTCGCCCGCTCGATCGCCAGGAAGGCACAGGCGAGGGGCTCGGCAAAGGCGGCGCGCTCGGCCGGCAGCGACGCCGCCAGCGGGACGACATTGCGGGCGACGAGACGCGGTGGCAGGACGATGAACTCGCCGTACGCACCGTTGACGAACAGGAGATCGTCGCAGAGATTCGGCCGGCCGGCGCGACACGACGGGCAGTCGCCGCACGGCGCCGAGTTCGCTGCGACCACGCGATCGCCCTCGCGGAACCGCGAGACGCTGGGGCCCACCGAGGTGACGGTGCCGGCGAACTCGTGGCCGAACACGGTGGGGATCTTCGGGATCATCACCGGGTGCCCGCGGCGCAGCGTCTTCACGTCGGTGCCGCACGTCAGGGCCGCGTCGATGCGCAGGACGAGCTCCCCGCTCGCCGGCGGGCGCACCGGAAGCTCCTCCTGGCGGAGGTCGCCGGGCCCGTGGAACACCATCGCTCTCACGGCGTGACGTACACCTTCAGCGCTTCGCGGCGGCGCATCAGGTCGACGCCGCTCGCCAGGCTCTCGAGCGGCACGCGGTGCGTGACGAGGCGCTCGACCGCGATCTCGTCACCGGAAATGAGGCGGAACGCCTCGGCCAGGTCGGCCGGGCACGACGAGTAGGTCGCCGTGATCGTCAGCTCGCGGTGATAGAGCCGCTCGAGCGAGAGCGGGAGGGTGTCGCCGTCGCCGCCGGCGAAGTAATGGACGGTGCCGCCATCGCGAAGGATGTCCGCCGCCCACGGCAGTACCTCCGAGCCTCCTCCCGTGACGATCACCTGATCGGCGCCGCGGCCGCCGCTCAGCGTTCGCACGGCCTGTCCGGTCACATCGCCCGGCCCGCCGGCGTCGGCGCCCAGCCGGCCGGCCAGCGCGACGCGGTCGGAGAGGTTGTCGCAGCCGACGACCGCGGCACCCGCGCGCTTGAGGAGCTGGACGAAAAGACAGCCGATCGACCCGAGGCCGACGACGACCGTCGTGTCGCCGGGCTCGATCCGGGCGCGCCGCAGTGCCCGCAAGCAGCAGGCCAGCGGCTCGACGAACGACGCGGCCTCGTCCCGGACGTGCGCCGGAACGCGGAACATCGCGTGGCGCGCGTTGGGCGCGGGGACCCGCACGTACTCGGCGAATCCTCCCGGGTCGAGATTCGACGTCTTGAACGCGGGGCACATGGACTCGCTGCCACGGCGGCAGTAGTGACAGCTCCCGCACGGGACGTGATGGGCCGCCACGACGCGGTCGCCGACCACACAGTTCGCCACGCCGGCGCCAACGACCACCACCTCTCCCACCACCTCGTGACCGAAGACCGCCGGGACTTTCGTCGCGGGATCGACGATCTTGGCGATGTCCGACCCGCAGAGGCCGCAGCCTTTGAGGCGCAACAGGACCTCGCCGGCACCGATCGACGGCTCCGGCCAGTCCTCGGCGGCGAGTCGGCCGGCGCCGCGGTAGACGGCGGCTCTCACGCCGCCCGCGCCCGGCGCGAGGCGGGACCGAACCGCGCCGCCGCCCAGCAGCGGAGCGCGATCACGACCTTGCGGGCCGTCGGCACCGTGATGCGCCTGTCGAAAACCCGAAAGCGGCGTGCCTCGATCTCCTCCAGCAGCGCCCGATAGATCTGGCCCATGATCTCCGCCGGCACGAGCGAGCGTGCGTCCACCGCCGGGAAGCTCTCCTGCGCGGCTCGGTAGGCCTGTCGCGCCCGCTCTGCCTGGTGACGCATGAGCCCCACGAACTCTTCGGTGTACTGCCCCGTCCGCAGATCCTCCGCGGTCACGCCGAACTTCCGGAGATCCTCCTGCGGCACGTAGATACGCCCGGCGCGGGCGTCGGCACCGACGTCCCGGATGATGTTCGTGATCTGGAGCGCGGTGCCGAGCTTGATCGCGTACTCTCGCGCGCGCGGATCCGTATAGCCGAAGATCTCGATGCAGCACAGGCCGACCGCCGAGGCGACGCGATAACAGTAGGGATAGAGCTCCTCCGCCGTCTCGTACCGGACCTGGTCGAGGTCCATCTCGACGCCGTCGATGATCGCCAGGAGCGCATCGCGCGGGATCGCGAACGCTCGCACGGCCTGCGCCAGACCTGACGCGATCGGGTCCGTCGGGCGGCCGCCCGGCTCGTAGCAGAGCGCGACGTCACGACGCCAGCGCTCGAGCTCGCGCCGCTGGTCCGCGCACTTGCTGCCGCGCTCGCCCCCGAGGTCAGCGATATCGTCCACCGTCCGACAAAAGGCGTACACGGCGTACAGTGCGGCCCGGCGGCGCTTGGGGAGCGCGAGGAAGGCGTAGTAGAAGTTCGAGCGGCTCTTGCGGGTCAGGCGGGCCGCCAGATGCCCGATCATGCGATCTTCCTGGCGAGCGTGACGTACCCGTGCGCGGCGAACCAGTCGGTCGCGTCACGGAGCGCCTCGCGCACGTCGGTCTGCGGGAGCCCGAGCTCGCGCTCGGCCTTGGCCGGGCTGAAGAACATACGCTTCCGGGCCATGCGCACCGCGGTCAGCGACGCTCGGGGAGCGCCGCCGGTGACGCGCGCGGCGACCTCCATGCACCCGGCGGCGAGCCAGGCCACGGCGTAGGGGATCCGGACGCGCGGCGGGCGGCTCCCGCTGATCTCCGCGAGCAAGGTCCCGAGCTCGGCGAGCGTGAGGTTCGCGTTGCCCAGGATGTACTTCTCGCCCACGTGGCCGCGCTCGGCGGCCAGGAGATGACCGCGCGCGACGTCGCGCACGTGGACCAGGTTGAGCCCCGTGTCGAGCGTCGCGAACATCTTCCCCTGGAGAAAGTCGACGATCATCTGTCCGGTCGGCGTCGGCTTGACGTCCCACGGACCGACTGGCGTCGAAGGGTTCACGATCACGACCGGAAGCCCCTTGAGCGCGAAGCCGATGGCGACCTGCTCGGCGAGGAACTTGGAGGCCTTGTAAGGACCGACCATGTCGGCGAGCGTGACCGGCGTCGTCTCCGTCCCCGGTGTCCCATCCTTCGGAATGCCGAGCGCGCCGACGCTCGAGGTGTACACCACGCGGCGCACACCCGCATCGGCGGCGGCCTGGAGCACGGCGCGCGTGCCTTCGACGTTGGTCCGATACAGTTCCTCGGGGCGACGCGTCCACAGCCGGTAGTCGGCGGCGACGTGGAAGACGGTGCGCGCGCCCTGGACGGCGCGGCGGAGCGATGCGGGGTCGCCGAGGTCGCCGTCACACATTTCCACCGCCAGCCCGGCGAGCGCACGACGGTCGCCGCGAGGCCTCACCAGCACGCGGACGGTGCCGCCCTCACGCAGAAGCTCGCGGACGACGTTGGCGCCCACGAAGCCCGTCCCCCCGGTCACAAGTGCGTCTATTGTAGCGGGGGCCATGAGGTCGGCTTGGACCGAGGGTGGCCTGACACAGGAGCGCGTGGCTCCGATACGCCCGAGCTGACGCAACCGGTCATGCGCGTGGCTCCGATGCGTTTGTTGTAGCGAGGGCCGTGAGTACGGCTTCCACCGGGGGTGGCCTGAGACAGGCGCGACCCGGCTCCGACACGCCCGATCTCACCCTCGAGCTACTTTCCCGAGGGCGGCGGCGACGGCTTTCAACGCGGCGTTCGTCCCGCTCCGGAGCGTCATCGCCTCGGCGATGGCTCGCGGGCGCGACAGCACCACGCGTACGGCCCGCGTCGTACGGACGCGCCCGTCGGGCTCGACCACCGCGGCGAGATCGGCGGAGACGCCGCGGCTCGCGGTGTCCGACACCCCGCGTACGACGGCGACGGCGAGCCCGCGCGCCGCGGCCCACTCGAGGATCAGGGCCGATTCCATGTCGCAGGCGAGCGCGCCGGTCTCGACCCAGAGCCGCGCTTTCCGCTCGGCCGTTCCGACGATCGTATCCACCGTCACGAGAGTTCCAGCGCGACGGAGCCCGGGCACGGCGGCGGTGGCGTGACGCGTGGCCGTCGAGCTCACGACGACCTCGGGCACGACGAGATCGCCTTCGACGAGATCGGGCGCGAGCGCGCCGCAGACGCCGGCCGAGATCACGAGCGAGGCCGGTACGGCTCTGGCGATCCGCGCCTCGAGGTGGGCGGCCCGCGGGCCCGCGCAGACCAGCTCGAGCGCGCCCCCCCGGAAATGCGGCCACGCACTCGCGGCAACGCGCTCGAGACCCAGGTGTCGAGCCAGACCGCGGGCTTCGAGATCGACGGCAGTGACGACGAGCACGCGGGTCACGCGTCCCTGGGTGGCGTGCGGCCGGAGTCCTTCCCGGCGTGGAGTGCGCTCTTCGCCGCTTCCTTGGCGCGGAGCCACGCCGCGTAAGATTGGCCCGCCGCCGTATCCCGGCCGGTGAACCGGATCGTGCGGATCTCGAGGTACGGGATGGTGTACGGCCCCGCGCCGTTCACGTCGAACATCTGGACGAACGGCACCGGAACATCACAGTTGCGGTTGAACAGGTACCCGACCGTCTCCGAGCCGTCGGTTTTCACCACGGTGACGTTGCCGCGGTAGTCGAACGCCTTGTCGACGACCGCCTCGAGGGACACGGTCCCGCCGATCTCGGGCGCCCAACCTTCGAGCGTGGCTCCGTCCGTCATGCCGGCTTCGGCGTCAGAAACGCCCGGTCACCGTGGCGTGGACGGTGTCGCGGAATCCGCGCCACGACGCGAACGTGTGGTTCACGGCCGTCGGCTCGTAGCCGCAGTGCACCATGCAGTCGCGGCACTTCTCGTTGCCGCTCCGCCGCCCGTAGTTCTCCCAGCGAGTGGTCTCGAGCAGCTCCGTGAAGCTCGCGGCGTACCCTTCCTGGAGGAGATAGCAGGGGCGCTGCCAGCCGAAGACGTTGTAAGTCGGGTTGCCCCACGGCGTGCACTCGAAGTCCTGCTTGCCCATGAGGAACTGGAGGAACAGCGGGGACTGGTTGAACCGCCACCGCCGGTTCGGATTCGAGAGAATCGCCGAGAACAGCTCGTGAGCGCGCTGGGTACGCAGGAAGTGCTCCTGATCGGGCGCCTTGGAGTAGCTGTAACCCGGCGAGACCATCATGCCCTCGACGCCCAGATCCATCATCTCGTCGAAGAACTCGCGCATTCTGAGCGGGCTCACGCCGGCGAAGAGCGTCGAGTTCGTGGTCACGCGAAAGCCCCGCCGCAGCGCTTCCTTGATCCCCTCGACCGCCTGGACGTAGACCCCGTCGCGGCAGACGGCTTCGTCGTGCTCGGCGCGGAGCCCATCCAGGTGCACGCTGAAGGAGAAGTACTTCGAGGGCGTGAAGAGGTCGGCTTCGAGCTTCGCTTTCAACAAGATCGCGTTGGTGCAGAGGTAGACATATTTGCGACGCGCCACCAGGGTCTCGACGAGGCGCCCGATGTCCGGATACATGAGCGGCTCACCGCCGGGAATCGAGACGACCGGTGCGCCACACTCGTCCACCGCCGCGAGGCACTGCTCGACCGTCAGATGCTTTCTCAGGATCTGCGCCGGGTACTGGATCTTCCCGCAGCCGGCGCAGGCGAGATTGCAGCGGAACAACGGCTCGAGCATCAGCACCAGCGGGTACCGCTTCCGACCGGTGAGCTTTTGCTTGATGACATAGGACGCCACCGCCCACATCTGTGACACAGGCACACTCATGCGCGCTGAATCCCTCCGCTCTCCGGGCCCAGCGCCATCACGCCGGAACGCCGGTACAGGTACACGATGGTCAGGGCGACTGCGACGTGGATCGCCGCACCCACCCCCGCCAACACCCACTCGCCGATCCATATCGTCATGGCGAGGTTGAACCCTAACACGACGTAGTATAACGCCACTCCTGGCCAGGCCCGCCCGGAGGCACTGGGCGCGAGCGCCAGGTAGAGGCCGACTCCGACGACGCCGACGATCACCCACCCGGCGAAGTTCGAGAGCGGCACGCCGAAATAGACCCCGGGCTCGGCGTAGGTGAACAGGTGCCCGAGGAACCACCGGTCGCCGCGCACCGCGAGCGGATCGATGACGATGTCGAGCGCCATCATGAGCACGCCGGCCACCACCGCGATGACCGATCGCGGAGCAGTCCGGGCGGAAAGCGCCACGCGCGCGAGACAGAACGACGCGTAGGCGAGAAACCCGAAGGACAGGGGGTCGATCAGGGGCACGTCGGCGATGTAGAGCTCACGGCCACGCGTCAGCAGGGTGTACTGGTAGAGTCCGAACGGGACGCCGGTCCGCGTGGACGAGAATTCCGAGAGCCAGGCCATCGGCCAGACGCACCCGGCGAATCCGAGGGTGCGCCGCCAGCCGAGATCGGCCAGCCCGGCCAGCAGGAACAGCGCCAGGAATGCGAACACGTACGGGCGCAACGTCACGGTACCGACGAGAAGATCCATGCGAGAAGTTTCCGTCGTCCAGTCAACATGTTACCATCACGCCCGTGAGGGACCTGCAGGACGCGATCGTGCGCGCCCAGGCGCACCTACTCGGCCAACAGGCTCCTGACGGCCACTGGGTCGGTCAGCTCGAAGCCAACACGACGATCACCTCCGAGTACCTGATTCTCTGCCATCTCATCGACCAGGTGAATCGCGAGCGCGAGACGCGGGCCGTGCGATACCTGAGGCGCCAACAGCTCCCCGACGGCGGCTTCAGCCTCTTCGAGGCGGGCCCGGCCAACCTGTCGGCGACGATCAAGGCGTACTTCGCCATGAAGATGGCAGGCGTCGGGCTCGGTGATCCGGCGATGGTGGCGGCCCGGGAGCGGATCCAGGAGATGGGGGGCCCGGCGAAGGCTGACGTCTTCACAAAGATTCAGCTCGCGCTCTTCGGCGAGTACGACTGGAACGGCGTCCCGACGATGCCGGTCGAGATCATGTTGTTGCCGCGCCCCTTTTTCCTGTTCAACATCTACGAGATCTCCTACTGGTCCCGCACGGTGCTGGTGCCGCTGCTGGTCCTGATGGACCGCAAGCCGGTGAAGTGGCTGCCGCCGCACCTCTCCCTCGACGAGTTGTGGCCGGTGCCCCGGGAGGAGACCAGCCTGCGGTTTCCACGCGTGCCCGAGCCTTTCAGTTGGCGTGGGCTCTTCTGGAAGAGCTTCTTCATCGCCGTGGACGACGGCCTCAAGATCTGGGAACGGTTTTCGCCGCGCCCGTTGCGCAAGCGCGCCATCGAGGCGGCGCGCGTCTTCCTCGAAGAGCGGCTCGCGGTACCGGGGGGCCTGGGCGGGATCTATCCGGCGATGGCGAATTCGATCCTGGCGATGCGGCTCCTCGGCTACCCGGATGATCACCCGCTCGTGATGGGACAGCTCAAGGAGATCGAGGCGCTCGCTGCCGAGGACGGCGACTCGGTTCACTATCAGCCCTGCCCCTCACCCGTCTGGGACACCGCCCTCGCGGTCAACGCGCTGATCGAGAGCGACCTGCAACCGGATCATCCGGTGTTGCGCCGCGCCGCCGAGTGGATGATCGAGTGTCAGGTCCTCGTGCCCGGTGACTGGCAGGTGAAGCGGCCGCACGTGCAGCCCGGAGGCTGGGCGTTCCAGTATCGCAACGACTTCTACCCGGACCTCGACGACACGGCGATGGTCGTGATGGCGCTCGAGAAGGTGCACGGGCTCGGCGGCGACGCCACGCGGGCGGCCAAGGAGCGGGGGCTCGGCTGGTTCCTGGGCATGCAGGGCGGAGACGGGGGCTGGGCCTCCTTCGACGCCGACAACAACCGCCTCTATCTGAACCACATCCCCTTCGCCGACCACGGCGCGCTGCTCGATCCGTCGACGGAGGACTTGACGGGGCGCGGGCTCGAGCTGCTCGGCACGCTCGGCTATCGGAAGGACTTCGAGCCCGCTCAGCGAGCGATCGATTTTCTCCGCCATGCGCAGCGGCACGACGGGCCGTGGTTCGGCCGCTGGGGCGTGAACTACATCTACGGCACGTGGTCCGTGCTGCGTGGCCTCGCCGCGATCGGCGAGGACCCGCGTCACGAATACGTCCAGCGCGCGGTTCGCTGGCTCGAGCGTCACCAGAACAAGGACGGGGGCTGGGGCGAGACGTGCGAGAGCTACGACGACTACGAGTTCGCGGGCGTCGGCCAGTCGATTCCGAGCCAGACCGCGTGGGCGCTGCTCGGGCTCTTCGCGGCCGGGCGCACGAGCGGCCCGGTCGTCGAGCGCGGTGTCAACTACTTGCTGCGGACGCAGCACGCCGATGGCTCGTGGGAGGATGCGCTCTGGAACGGGACGGGCTTCCCGCGGGTCTTCTATCTGAAGTACCACCTGTACGCGCAGTATTTCCCCCTCTGGGCTCTGGGAATCTACCGCCGCGCGCATGCCTGAGCGACCGCTCGCGCCGACGTTGCGCCCGTTCGACGCCGTCGGCGGCTGGACAATCGCGCTCGTCGATTCGCTCGGTCGGTTCGGCACCTTTTTCGCGGAAGCGCTGGGCGCCGCCGTCACCCCGCCGTTCAAGGTCCGGGCGTTCGTCGACCGGATCGACTACATCGGTTACCGCTCGCTCCTGATCATTCTCCTCACCGGCACGTTCACCGGCATGGTCCTCGGGCTCCAGATTTATCTGACGCTCGTCCGGTTCGGCTCGGAGGCGTTCCTGGGTCCGGCCGTCGCCCTCTCGCTCATCCGGGAGCTCGGTCCGGTGCTGGCGGCGCTGATGGTCACGGGCCGCGCCGGGTCGGCGCTCACGGCCGAGATCGGCATCATGCGCATCACCGAGCAGATCGACGCGCTGACCGTCATGGCGCTCAATCCGATGCGCTACCTCGTCGCGCCCTCGATCCTGGCCGGGCTGGTGACCTTTCCGTTGATGACCGCGATCTTCGACGTCGTCGGGATCTTCGGCGGCTACCTCGTGGGCGTGAAGCTCCTGGGGCTTTCGGAGGGCACGTACTTCGGCGAGATGAAGACGTTCGTCGACCTGAACGACATCATGACGGGGTTCTGGAAGTCCGTCTCCTTCGGGGTCGTCGTGACGTGGGTCTGCACGTACAAGGGGTTCCACGTCGGCCACGGCGCCGAGGGCGTGGCGCGCGCGACGACGCAGGCGGTCGTCCTCTCCTCCGTGCTGATCCTCGTCTGTGACTACTTCATGGGGTCTATCCTGCAATGATCGCGGCCAACGATTACGCATGATTAAGGTCGAGGCGCTCACGAAGTCCTTCGGCCGCCAGCAGGTGCTGCGCGCGCTGTCCCTGGAGGTCCCCACCGGCTCCATCACCGTCATCATCGGGCGTAGCGGCGGGGGAAAGTCGGTGCTCCTCAAGCACCTCATCGGCCTGCTCTACCCCGACGCGGGCCGCGTCCTCGTGGACGGCGTCGAGATCACGGCCCTGCGCGGGCGCGCGCTCGACGACATCCGACGCCGCTACGGTGTCGTCTTCCAGGGCGGCGCGCTGTTCGACTCGATGTCGTGCCACGACAACGTCGCCTTCCCACTCCGGGAGAAGCTGCGCCTGCCCGCGGCGGAGATCGCCAAGCGCGTCGAGGCGGCCCTGGCCCAGGTGGGCCTCGAAGGGATGGGCGCCAAGTTCCCGGCCGAGATCTCGGGCGGCATGCGCAAGCGCGTGGCTATCGCGCGAGCACTGGTGACCGAGCCCGAGATCGTGTTCTTCGACGAGCCCACGACGGGCCTCGATCCCGTGCTGGTGAACACCATCCACCACCTCATCCTGGACCTCCACCGCCGGTTCCGCTTCACGGCCGTGGTGGTGAGTCACGAGATTCCCGAGATCTTCGAGATCGCCGACACGGTGGCGATGCTGCACGAGGGCCGGATCGCCGAGGTGGGACCACCGACGGCGATCCAGGCCTCGCCCAACCGGGTCGTGCGTCAGTTCATCCGAGGCGAGCCGGACAATTCGGAGGAACGCTAATGGAGCGATCGCGCGCGAACATCGCGGTGGGAGTCTTCGTCATACTCGGCATGGTGGCGCTGGGCTATCTTTCGATCAAGCTCGGCCAGGTCTCGTTTCTCGGCGGCCGCGGGTACGTGGTCACCGTCGACTTCCCATCCGTCGGCGGGCTGAAGTCGGGCTCGACCGTGGAGATCGCGGGCGTCGAGATCGGTCGTGTCGAGTCGATCGGCCTGGCGGACTACCAGGCCCGCGTCACGCTTCGCGTGCAGACCGGGATCAAGCTGCAGGACGACGCGATCGCGTCGATCAAGACGAAGGGGCTGATCGGGGAGAAATACATCCGCATCAGCCCGGGCGGGTCCGAGAAGATCATCCCCCCGAACGGCAAGATCCGTGAAGTCGAGGCGCCGGTGGACTTCGAAGAGTTGCTGTCCAAGTACATCTTCGGCAAGGTGTAGGGTGTAGGAGGTTGCCGATGGCCCGTTTCGCCCGCGCGCTCGCGCTCGCCACTGCGCTGCTGGTCATCCTCGCCGGCCCCGGCGGGGTCTGGGCGGGCGCGCCGACCGACCAGCTCCGGGCGCAGATCGACCGGGCGGTCAAGATCCTGGAGGACCCGGAGCTCAAAAAGGACGGGAAGCAACGGGAGCGACGGGCCGCCGTTCGCCAGGTCGCCAACGATATCTTCGATTTCTCGGAGACGGCCAAGCGCTCGCTCGCGCGGCACTGGGCGTCGCGGACACAGGCCGAACGCGACGAGTTCGTCCTGCTCTTCACGGACCTTCTCGAGCGTTCCTACATCTCGAAGATCGAGCTCTACGGGGGCGAGAAAATCAAGTTCGTGGGCGAGTCCGTCGACCCCGATGGCGCGATCGTCCGGACGCGGCTCGTGACGAAGCAGGGGAGCGAGATTCCCATCGACTATCGGATGCACGCCCGGGGCGACAAGTGGCTCGTCTATGACGTCCTCATCGAGGGCGTGAGCCTGATCTCGAACTACCGGACCCAGTTCAACAAGATCATCACGACCTCGTCGTACCAGGAGCTGGTGAAGAAGATGAAGACCAAGCAGGGAGAGTTCCTTCATGAGGAAAAGCGGACCTCGCAGCGCTGACCACGCATGCTGAGCCACGCATAGTGTCCGGCGCCGAGCTCGCCACCCTTCTCGACCGCCACGGCTTCGACTTCTACACCGGCGTCCCCTGCTCGCTGGTCGAGGACCTCATCGCGGCGCTCGAGTGTCACCGGCGCGCCCCCTGGATTCCGGCGGTGCGTGAGGACGTCGCCCTCGGGCTCGCCGCCGGCGCGTGGCTCGGCGGACGCCGCCCGGTGGTGGTGATGCAAAATTCGGGGCTCGGCACCAGCCTCAACGCCCTCGCGTCCCTGTCGCTCATGTACGGACTGCCGGCGTTGCTGATCGTCACCTGGCGCGGCTTCGGCGGCCAGGATGCCCCCGAACACCTCCTGATGGGCGAGATCTCGCCGCGTCTCCTCGATCTCCTGGGCATTCTTACAGGATCCTACGCCCCGAGTCCGCCGACGAGCTCCTCGTCTGGGCCCGCCGAGAGATGGACACCCGCGAGACGCCTGTCGCGATCCTGGTCCCGCCCGGTATCGTCGCGACCGGAGCCGGAGCCGGGGCAGGGGTCGACCGGACCCGTTCCCGCAAAGCGGCAACGGACGCCGCGCACTCGGATGGAGCCCAGCCGCCGCGGAGCAGCGAACGCGCGCCGCGTGGTCCGGCGACCCCTGCCCCGGCTCCGGCTCCGGTCGCGACGACGCCCAGCGCGGCGGACGAGGAATTGCATCCGGTGATCTCGCGACGCGAGGCTATCGCCGTGGCCATCAAGGAGCTCGGCGACGAGCCTGTGATTCATGCGAACGGCTATATCTGCCGCGAGTCGTTCGCAACGGACGATCGGCCGCAGAACTTCTACATGATCGGCTCGATGGGGTTGGCGTCCGCGATCGGACTGGGGCTGGCCCTGGTCCGGCCGGCGCGGCCGTGCGTGATCTTCGACGGCGACGGCAATCTCTTGATGAGCCTCGGGACGCTGGCCATGGTTGGCAGTCTCGGCCCGCGCAGCTTCATCCACGTGGTCTTCGACAACGAGGTCTACGGCTCGACCGGGGGGCAGCGGTCGCCCTCGCGCGAGGTCCGGCTCGATCGTCTCGCCCTGAGCGCGGGCTATCGCACGGCAACGGCCGCGACAACGCCGGACGAGATCGCCGCGGCCCTGCGGGCGGCTCGCCTCGACGCCGGCCCGCACTTCATCCTGGTGAAGGTCACCACGACGGAGACGCCGGCCCCGCGGATCCCGCACACGCCGCGAGCCATCCGGGACCGGTTCCGGCAGGGTACACGAGTCGAGTGAAGGGCCATCGCCCTGCGGGCGGCCGGGTCACGCGCGGCACTCCGGAAAGCTCGCAGCGCATGGTAGACTCAGCGCACATTAGGCATCCGCTCGAGCGAGCAACGTCTAGCCGAGCAACATCTGAGGAGGCGGCAGTGAGATCCGTGAGAGTAGCGATCATAGGCGTTGGCAACTGCGCGTCGGCCCTCGTCCAGGGCGTGGAATACTACCGGAACGCGCCGGAGGATCGATTCATCCCCGGCCTGATGCACCCGCGGCTCGGCGATTATCACGTCGGCGACATCGAGTTCTCCGCGGCCTTCGATATCGACGAGCGCAAGGTCGGGCGTGACCTCTCCGAGGCGATCTTTCAGGCGCCGAACAACACGGTGCGCTTCGCCGACGTCAAGCCGCTCGGCGTGCCCGTCCAGCGGGGGATGACCCACGATGGCCTCGGGCACTACCTCGCGCAGATGATCAAGAAGGCGCCGGGCTCCACGGCCGACATCGCGGGCACCCTGCGCGACACCGCCACCAACATCGTCGTCAACTTCCTGCCGGTCGGCAGCGAGATGGCGACGAAGTGGTACGTCGAGCAGGTGCTCGACGCCGGGTGCGCGTTCGTCAACTGCATCCCGGTGTTCATCGCGCGCGAGGCCTACTGGCGTCGCCGCTTCGAGGAGCGCGGACTGCCGGTGGTGGGCGACGACGTCAAGTCCCAGGTCGGGGCCACGATCATCCACCGCGTGCTCACGAAGCTCTTCATGGATCGGGGCGTGCGGCTCGACCGGACGAGCCAGCTGAACTTCGGCGGCAATACGGACTTCTACAACATGCTCGAGCGCGACCGCCTCGCGTCGAAGAAAATCTCGAAGACCGACGCCGTCCGCTCGCAGCTCGGCCACGAGCTGCCGAGCGACGCGGTCCACATCGGCCCGAGCGACTACGTGCCCTGGCTCGCGGATCGCAAGTGGGCGCACATCCGGCTCGAGGGCAGCGGGTTCGGCGACCAGCCCATCAACGTCGAGCTGAAGCTCGAGGTCTGGGACTCGCCCAACTCGGCGGGCGTCGTCATCGACGCGATCCGCGCCTGCAAGATCGCCCTCGACCGCGGCATCAAGGGCGCCCTGTTCGCGCCCTCGGCCTACCTCATGAAGTCGCCGCCGGAACAGTGGAGCGACGACGCCGCCCGCCAGCGGCTCGAGCGGTTCATCGCCGGCGACGAGTAGGTGGCGCTCGCTGCACGAATAGGGCCTCCGCTCCGCCGGTTGGTACGGATCGCCTGCGCGCGACCCGCCCTGACCGTCGCGATCGCTCTCGCCCTGGCGATCGTCTCGGTTGTCTACGCGCTCCAGAACCTCGCCTTCGCCACCTCCACCCGCGCCCTGCTGCCGCCGGGCCGACCCTATGTCGAACGCTTCACGCAGTATGACCAGGAGTTCGCGGACCTCGAGAGCATCACCATCGTCGTCGAGGCACCCTCCCTGACGGAGGCGACGATCTACGCGACGCGCCTCGTCCGCCAGCTGCGCGACAGCAACGTCCCGCTGAAGCAGATCTCGTACCGGATCGACCCGAAGCAGTTCGAGGGGCGGGCTCTGCTCTACCTCTCGACGAAAAAGCTCGGCGCGATCCGCGAGAAGATCTTCGACTACCAGGAGTTCATGGAGGCGTTCGCGGCCCGCCCGACGCTCGACCAGCTGGTCGACGGCATGGCCACTCAGATCGCGACCGCCTTCGTCTCGAACTTCATCGACCTGGGCCTCTCCGACGGCAAGGGCTCCGACGATCTTCGATTCGTGGAGGACCTGGTCGGCCAGATCTCGACTCGCCTCGAGCGGCCGGGGCCGTACCGGTCCCCGTTCGGGACGCTCTTCGCGGTCGAGGGCGCGGACCGTCCCGGCGCTGGCTACTTCCTGTCCGAAGACCAGCGCCTGCTCTTCATCCTGGCCGAGCCCGAGACGGAGCGCGGGAGCTTCACCGGCGACCAGCGCGCCATCGAGGGCATTCGGGCTGTGATCGCGTCACTCAAGCGCGACTTCCCCGACGTCGCGGTCGGGGTGACCGGCAAGCCCGCGCTCCAGAACGACGAGATGGTCGCGGCCTTCCGCGACAGCGGGCGTGCGACGGTGCTGGCCTTCACCCTCACGCTCGGGCTCGTGCTCGTCGCGTTCCTGCGCGTCGGCAAGCCCGTGGTGATGATCGCCGTCCTCGCCACGAGCCTCTGCTGGTCGATCGGCATCGCGACCCTGGTGATCGGGCACCTCTCGCTCTTCTCGGTGATGTTCATCTCGATCGTGATCGGCATCGGCATCGACTACGGCATCTACTTCCTGTTCCGCTACGAGGAAGAGCTGTTTCTCGGCCGCAACCTCCGGGAGGCGATCGAAATCACCGCCGCGCGCAGCGGCCCGGGCATGCTGCTGGGCGCCGTGACGGCGGCCGGCACCTTCTACGTCCTGTGGCTCACCGACTTCCGGGGCGTGCGCGAGCTCGGCTTCATCGCGGGCACCGCCCTCCTGCTCGCCTGGCTCGCGATGATGACCGTGTTCCCGGCGGCGCTCGTCCTCGTGGACCGGCGCCATGCGAGCCGGCCGGCCGGTACGATCCCGCGCGCGATCGCGCTCGAGCGTATCCACGTGCCGCTCGTCGAGCGGCTCGTCGCCTACCCGAAGACAGTGGCGATCATGGCAATCGCCCTGACCGGCATCTCCGCGTGGGGTCTTCAATATATTCGGTTCGACTACAACCTGCTCAATCTGCAGGCCTACGGCACCGAATCCGTCGCGTGGGAGAAGCGCATCCTGGCGACCGCGGGGCGTTCCGGGTTTGCAGCCCTCGCGAGCGCGGACTCGCTCGACGAGCTTCGGCGCAAGCACGCGGCCTTCCGGGCGCTCCGGAGCGTCTCGGAAGTGGACTCGGTGCTGCTGCTCATTCCCGAGGACCAGCCCGCGAAGCTCAAGATCATCGGGGACTTCGCCCCGCTGGTCGCGTCCGTCCGGGTGGGCCGGCCGACATCCGTGGACCTCGGCCGGCTCGTCTCCGCCCTCGAAACGCTCAAGCGCCGCTTCGGCATCGCGGCGAACGAGGCGCCGGAGGGCGAGGCCAAGACGAAGCTCGCACTCGTCGTCGAGGACATCCGACGGCTGATTCTCAGAATCCGCCAGCTGGATCCCCAGGTGAGCGAGCCGGCGCTGACGCATCTGCAGAATCAGGTCTACCGCGACTTCGTCCGGAGCTTCCAGCGGCTCCAGGGGAACCTCGTGCCCCGGCCGATCGGTCTCGCCGACGTCCCGAAGGATCTCCGATCCAAGTTCGTCAGCGATCGCGGGCGCTTTCTCCTCCAGATCCACCCGGCGGTCGACATCTGGGACCGCGACGGCGCGCGGCGCTTCGTCGGCGACCTCCGATCGGTCGACCCCGACGTGACCGGGACTCCAGTCATCACGTTCGAAGCGCTGCACCTGATGGAGCGCGCCTACCAGCAGGGTACGATCTACGCGATCGTGCTGGTCAGCCTGGCCACTGTGCTCACACTGCGGCGGGTCCGCGAGACGGTGCTGGCGCTCCTGCCGCTCGGCCTCGGCCTCATATGGGCGTTCGGGCTCATGTATTTCTTCGACCTCACATTCAACATGGGCAACGTCTTCGGTCTCCCGCTGATTCTCGGCGCCGCGGCGGAGTACGGTCTGAACATCGTGATGCGCTTCATGGAGGGCCGGGATCACGGCGGGCCTTTGATCGCGCGCTCGACGATGATGGCCGTACTGGTCAACGGGCTCACGACCATGGCCGGGTTCGGGAGTCTCATGGTCGCCGATCACCGCGGCATCTTCGGTCTCGGCCTGCTCCTCACGCTCGGCACCGCCACGAGTCTCGTGGCCGCGCTCGTCGTGCTCCCGGTGCTGCTCAAGCTGATGCCCGTACGGACGGCGACCGCAACGGCCCACCCGATCGGGAGTGAAGCGCCGCCCCTCGCCGCCGCCGGCCACGACGTCGACCGAATCCGCTAACCCCAACCACCCTCCGCGCCCACCCACATCGCCCTCGTTCTGAAGAGCGCTCTCGCCGCGGCCGGGCCACCCCCGCGCCCGACGCCGCGCGAAAACTACGCTTTGTGGACCTGGACGAGGTTGGAAATGAAGGTATCATGCCCGCGGATGCTCGCTCTCGTCGTGCGGCTCAACCCGTTCAAGACCGCCGACGCCAAGCGACTCGCTGTTCTCTTCGGCGTCGTCTACTTCGCCCAGGGCATGTGGTACCTGCCCAACCAGTCGATCACGATCGTCCTCAAGGAACGCGGGCTCACCGCGGGCCAGGTCGCGGACTTCTTCCTCATCTCGATCATCCCGTGGCTGATCAAACCCGCGTACGGCCTCCTGTCCGACTTCGTGCCGCTCTTCGGACGGCGGCGGCAGAGCTACTTCCTGCTCGCCTGTTCCCTGGCGGCGGCCGCCGGGCTGATGCTGGCGGGGGGCGACGCGATCGCTCTGGGAGCGATCCGGACGCTCGACGTCTTTGGGGTCGGAAGGTTCACGCTGGTTGCCGGGGTCGGCCTCTTCACCGCGACGGCCCTCGGCCTCGCGTTCACCGACGTGCTGACCGACGCGATGATGGTCGAGAACGGTCGGCCGCGCGGCCTCACGGGTGCGTTTCAGTCCGTCCAGTGGGCGTGCATCACGGTCGCCTCGGTGCTGGTCGGCGTGCTCGGCGGGTATCTGGCGGAGACGCGCAGCCTGCGCGTGGCCTTTTTCCTGGCGGCGTGCTTTCCGCTCATCTGCTTGATCATGGGGGTGTTCTTCGTCCGCGAGACGCCCACCCGCGCGGACAGGGCGGCGTTCGGCGAGACGTGGCTGGCGATCCGCGCGACGCTGGGCGCGCGGGAAATCTGGCTCGTCGCCGGCTTCATCTTCTTCTTCTGGTTCAGCCCGTCTTTCGGCCCCGCGTTCCTGTACTATCAGACGGACACTCTGAAGTTCAGCCAGCAGTTCATCGGCCATCTCGCGGCGATCGGCGCCCTCTCTGGGGTCGTCGGGGCCGTCGTGTACGCACCGCTCTCCCGGCAGGTGCCGCTCAAGCGCATCATGAACCTCTCGATCGGCTTCGGCGTCGCCGGCACGCTCGCCTATCTCCTCTACCGCGGCACGACCTCTGCCGTGATCATCAGCGTCTCGTTCGGCAGCATCAGCATGATCATGCAACTCGCCTTCCTCGATCTCGCCGCGAAGGCGTGTCCGCGCCACGTGGAGGCGACGTTCTTCGCTCTCCTCATGTCCGTGTTCAACCTGGGCGTCCAGCTCTCGGAGAACGTCGGAGCACGCCTGTACGACGTGGTCGGGTACGAACCGCTCGTGTGCATCGCGGCGACGATGACGGCGATTACCTGGTTTCTCGTCCCGCTGGTCAGGATCGACCGCATCGAGGCGAAGGCCCGCGACGAGGCGGCGGCGCACGCCGCGGCGGCGGCGCCTTAGCGGTCAGTCTCTGTTTCGTTGGCCGCGCCGCGGGCCGCCGCGTGGGCGCGCCGGAGCCAGCGCAGCGCTCGCTCCAGGTCCTCGACGCCTTCCACGTCCAGCTCGACCCATCCCTTCCTCGAGAAGCGCCGGTGCGGGCGAACCCGGGCGTCGCCGAGCGCACGGGCCTGATCCTCTCCGGTGAGCCGGATCCAGAGATCGCGCTCCTTCTCGCGCAGGGGAAAGCACGCGAAGAGCGTCTCGCCGACGAAATAGCCCCATCGCCCGAACAGCGGCGTGATCCGGACGTCCGGCCAACGCGCGAGCGTCTCGTTGAGCCGTTGCGCCTGGCCCGCGCCGCCGCGCTCGAGGGCGCGACGGGTCTTGCGTCCCTTCCCCATGCCACGAAATCGCCTGTTCATTCCCCAAAACCGTTGGGCATTCTGCCATTGACAGCCGCGCCGTTGCCATGCGAAAAGTTTCATTGCTGATGTCGACGCGAGTGAAATTCGCCCCGGTCGAAGGGGCGGCGGCGCTCTTCACGCCCGCCTTCTGCGAGTATCTGACGCGACTCCACGACCACCTGGACGCGCGGGCCCACCAGCTTCGTCACCGACGGCTCGCCGTGCTGGAGCGCGCGCTACGGCAGCACACCCTGCCGACCCACCCCGCGGCGAGCCCGGCCAACTCCGGATCGTGGCAGGTTCCGTCGATGCCCGACGAGCTGAAAAAGCCGGGCATCGAGATCTCCGGCCCGTGCTCGATCACGTCCATGTTCATCAACGCGCTCAACCCCGGGCCCGAGGGCGAGCGCGCTGTCGGCGATCTGGACGACGACGAGGACTCGGGCGGCCATCGCTTGATCGACACGGTACGCTCGGCCAACAACCGCCTGGCCGCGGTGAACCGCGAGCTGTCGTTCGTCGACCGAGAGCGCAACCGCAGCTATTCGATCGCCGACGGCGAGCTGCCGTTCTTCATGCACCGGGAGCGTGGGCTGCATCTCGACGAGCTCGACGTCACCGTGGACGGCGCCCCGGTCAACGCGGCGCTCCTCGGCACCGCGCTGACCCTGTTCTACGCCGGTCGCGCCCAGGCCGACCGCGGCCAGGGCATCTACTTCTATCTCCCGAAGCTCGAGGCCGCCGCCGAGGCGCGCTGGTACCGGGATCTGTTCGAGCTGAGCCAGCAGCAGCTCCCGTCTCTCGCGCGGGCGACGATCCGGGCGATCGTGCTCGTCGAGTCGCTGCCCTGCGTGTACGAGATGGAGGAGATGCTGTACGAGCTCGGCCCCTACGCGGCGGGGCTCAACGCCGCCCGCTGGGACCTCAAGGCCTCGATCTTCGAGTTCGTCATGACGGATCCCGACCAGGTGTGGCCGGACCGGTTCGGCGTGGATATCAAGACGACGCCCTTCCTGGCGAACATGTTCCGGCGGCTCGTCGCGATCTGCCTGAAGCGCGGCGCCGTCCCGATCGGCGGCATGGCCACCGCGCTCCCGAACCCCGACCCCGAGGTCAATCGCGCCGCCGCCGAGGCGATCCGCGCCGACAAGCAGTGGGAGGCCGAGCAGGGCTTCATCCGCGGTTGGGTCGCGCACATCTTCCACATGAAGACCGCCAGCGACCCGTTCAAGAAATTAATCGGCTCCGGCTGGAAGCCGACGGAACAGATGGCGCACCCGGACAACTACCCCGTCACGATCAAGGTGCCCGAGGGCCCCGTCACCGTGGAGGGCACACGGCGAAACGCGCGCATGCTGATCGAGTACGTCGAGGGCTGGCTCGGCGGGCGCGGCGCCAAGAGCATCGACAGCCTCGAGGGCAAGCCGGGGATTCATCCCGCGCTCATGGAGGATCTCGCGACCGGCCGCATGTCGGTCGCGCAGATCGCCCAGCGCATCATCCATCGCGCGCGCGACACCGGCACTGGCGCCCCGCACGACGAGGTACTGGTGAAGCGGCTCCTCGGCGAGGAGCTCGCCGACATCCTCGCGCGACGCCAGGGCGCCGAGACGCACGAGCGCTATCGCAAGGCGGTCAAGATCGCGATGCGCTGGATCAAGAACTACACCGAGCTGAACTTCCGCAGCCTCGGCGCCTACAGCCGCGCCGAGCTCGACCGGATCGCTGCCGCGCCCGACGCGCTCTGAGATACATGGGGGGCCTCGACGGGCCCCCCAAGCCCCCCTCTGCTCGGAGACGCCCCGGCGCAGCCGGGGCGCCCCTCGAAATCTCTTCGCGCGCTGGGGCCTCGACGGGCCCCCCAAGCCCCCCTACGCTCGGAGACGCCTCGGCGCAGCCGGGGCGCTTCGATCTCCCGGCGGTGTCAGCGCGGCCCGGTCTTGTCGTCCGCCAGCGCTTCCCGGATCGCCGCCTCCGGCACGCGAATCTCGACGCCGGCCCGCTCTTCCTGCAGGAGCATCGCGACCCGCGAGTCACGCTCGGCCCAGCCGCGATTGAGCGCCTCGGTCATCTCCTCCAGCGTGATGTTGGCCAGGCGCATCGGCACCTTGAGTTCGCGGCCGAGAGCGGTCGCCAGCGTGACGTCCTTGTGGGCCAGCCGCAGCGCGAACGACGGCGGCTCGAACTTGGCCGGCAGGAACTGATCGGCCAGGCCGTCGAATGTCCGGCGCCGGCCGCCCGCGCCCTGGCGCACCGCTTTCCACAGCGCGATGGGCTCGACGCCCGCCTTGACGCCCATCGTGAAGACCTCGGCCAGCGCCGTCTGGACGATATAGCCGGCGCAATTGTGGACGAGCTTCGCCACTGAGCCCGCGCCGATTGGGCCGACGTAGTAGGGCTGATCGCCGATCGCGTCGAGCACCGGTCGGTAGCGCTTGAAGACGTCCTCGTCTCCGCCGACCCAGAGCGCGAGGCGTCGCGACTCGGCGCCCCGAGGGCCGCCGCTCACGGGCGCGTCGAGCATGTGGATTCCGCGGCGCTTGAACACCTCGTGAATCCGCCGCACGAGCGCCGGGGAGTTCGTCGAGAGGTCGAAGTAGACCTTGCCATCCGCGAGCCCCGCGTGGAGACCTTGCTCGCCGAGCGCTACCGCCTCCACTTCGGCGGGGCCCGGGAGCGACGTGAACACGACCTCGGTCGCCGCGGCGACGGCGCGCGGCGTGTCGGCCCAGGACGCCCCGCCCTGCAGGTGGGGCGCCGCCGCCTCGCGTCGCACGTCGTTGACGACGAGCTGGTGACCCGCCTTCATCAGGTTGGACGCCATGTGGCGTCCCATGGTGCCGAGTCCGATGAAGCCGATCTTCATGGCTTCCTCGCGTCGAAGACCCGCCGCGCGATCTGGCCGGCGGTCATCGCGGAGGGCCAGCCCGCGTAGAAGGCCAGATGCGTGATCAGCTCGCCGATCTCCTCGCGCGTGACGCCGTTGGCCAGCGCGCGCTCGAGATGTCCGGGAAGCTGGTCGGTTCGATACATCGCGGTCAGCGCCGCGACCGTGATCAGGCTGCGGTCGCGCTTGGAGAGGCCGGGGCGCTCCCAGACGTCGCCGAAGAGCACCTTCTCGCTCAGGTCGATGAGCTTGGGCGCGACTTGACGGACCACGTCACGAGCGGTGGATACGGAGGGCTGTGTGCTCAAGGTCTGCTCCTTTCGAGCTGAGGAGTGGGACTGCGAGCCTACGAGTGAGTCTCGTGCGGACTTTACGCGCTTCCGGCGTTTGACGCCAGTCACGGGCGCTGCTAGCATCCCGACCACAAATCCGGTCGCCCAGGGAGGTCAGGTATGCACAGACCACTCTATCGGCTTGCCTCGCCCGGCGGGGCCATCGTGCTGACTGCCGCCCTCGTGCTGCTTTCACCGCTCGCCGGCTACGCGCAGGACGGGCGCGCGGCGCTCGAGAACGTCGCCAAGGCGATGGGTGCGGCGAGCGTCAAGTCGATCCAGTACTCGGGCAGCGGCGTGAACTTCCAGGTCGGCCAGAACTTCAGCCCGGACACGCCGTGGCCGCGGTTCATCGTCAAGAGCTACACGCGGGCCGTGAACTACGAGAACGCCTCCATTCGCGACGAGCTCGTGCGGACGCAGGGCGAAAACCCACCGCGCGGCGGCGGTGGACAGCCCGTCGCGGGTGAGCAGCGCCAGATCTTCGTCGCGAGCGGCGACTTTGCCTGGAACGTGGTGGGCGAAGCGACCAACCCGACGCCGGTCGCACTGGTCGATCGGCAGCTCCAGCTGTGGACCACGCCACACGGGGTCGTCAAGGCCGCGATGGCGAACAACGCGATCGTCCAGGGTCGGACGATCTCGTTCACCGCTCCCGGGCGCTTCAAGGTGCAGGCGACGATCGATACCCAGAACCTGGTGGAGAAAATCGTCGCCGTGGCCCCGAACGCCGTGCTCGGCGACGTGACGGTCGAGATCCGCTATTCGGACTACAAGGACTTCGCCGGAGTGAAGTTCCCGACGAAGATCCGGCAGACGATCGGCGCGTATCCGGCCCTCGACCTGACGGTCAGCGACGTCCAGCCCAACGTCGCCGTGGACATTCCCGTGCCCGACCCGATTCGTGAGACGCCCGCGCCTTACGCCCGGGTGACGAGCCAAATGGCGGCCGACGGGGTCTGGTACATCACCGGGGGCACCCATCACAGCGTGCTGATCGAGATGAAGGATCACGTAATCCTCGTGGAGAGCCCGCTCAACGACGATCGCGCCGTGGCCGTGCTGGCCGAAGTCAAGAATCTCGTTCCGAGCAAGCGGATCAAATACGTGATCGCGACGCATCACCACTTCGATCACGCTGGCGGGCTCCGGGCGATCGCGGCGGAGGGCATCACCGTCATCGCCCACGACGTGAACAAACCCTTCCTCGAGAAGGCGCTCGCCGCACCGGCCACGGTCCGCCCCGACCGTCTCGCGAAGTCGGGAAAGAAGGGCACGGTCGAGGGCATGCGTGACAAGCGAGTGCTCACCGACGGGACCCGGACGGTAGAGATCCACAACGTCGCCGGCAACAACCACCATGCCGGCGTGATCATGGTGTATCTCCAGAAGGAGAAGGTCCTCGTGGAGGCCGACGTGTATAACCCGCCGGCACCGAATGCGCCGACGCCGGCGACCTTGAACTCGAACTGGGTGAACCTGTCGGACAACATCAAGCGCCTCAGCCTGACCGTGGACCAGATCCTGCCGCTGCACGGGCGGATCGTGCCGCTGGCCGAGCTGCACAAGGGAATAGGCCGCTGACGCAAAGCTGATCGAAGATCCTCGGCCCTTCGTCGGCGCTCGCGCCTCCGGGAGGCCGAGGATTCGTGAAGGGCGGGAGGAGGTGCCTGATCATTGGAACGGTCACAATCAGGCATGGGCGAGGTTCGGGTCGCGGTCAAGCTGACGAACGCGGTGGACGAGGCCCTGGTCCGACGGGGCATGATGACGCCCGAACAGGTTAGGACCTACGAGGCGGATGCGCTCGTCGACACCGGCGCAGTTCGCATGGTCGTCCCGCCCGAAGTCGCCATTCGTCTCGGTCTCGGCGTTCGAGGCCAGCGAATGGCCGAGTACGCCGATGGACGAACGGAGACCGTCAGCGTGACA
>WNFH01000557.1_pt1 | contig 23894 bp, 20 predicted proteins | sample 5400411 | NCBI WGS metagenome assembly WNFH01 (sample SAMN13153347, study PRJNA577476) | soil metagenome | isolation source: 200 cm saprolite under Douglas fir tree site 2 hole 3 | place: USA:California | collected 2015-04-18 | reverse complement strand
GGGATGGTTCACTTGGCTAAAGGCATGCCCTTCAGGATCCTCATCAGCACGGCTGACTTTCAGAAACGGTTTGATTTTCCTTACATTTGCGCCACCACAACGAGGAGCTATCTCTCACGCCAGAGGGAGACGGTGAAAAAAGTTTTGATGGCGCACGTCGAGGCAACCCAATTTTTCAAGACCCGCAAAGAAGAGAGCAAAAAAATCATTTCCAAATACAGCCGACAAACCAACGAGGCCTACCTGGAGGACGCCTACACTGCGAGCGCGAAACTCTATGATCGGGTGCCGCTGGTGACCAGAGCCGGTGTTGAGACTCAAATCAAAGAAGCGATCAGCCGCAAGCCCGGCGCGCATCTTCGCTTCGAAGAGCTGGTGGATGAAAGCATCGTGCGGGAGTTGGAAACAAGCGGCTTTATCGACAAAGTCTATAAGCAGTGAGGTGACGGCGAAAATCTTAGGGGGAGGAACAGCGCATGCGGTTTGGGACTTTCAGTTACAACCAGGCACGGCCCTGGGTGCCGGAGCGCCAGGCCTTCGAGGAGCTGTTCGAGCAGATCCAGCTCACCGAGCGGCTGGGCTTCGACGAGGCCTGGTTCGCCGAGCATCACCACTCGGACTACGGCATGCTCGCCTCTCCCAACCTCATCATCGCCGCTCTCGCCCACCGCACCCGGCGGCTGCGCCTCGGGAACTTGGTCAATGCCCTGCCGCTCCACGACCCGATGCGCCTCGCGGAGGAGTGCGCGATGCTGGACATCCTCACCGGCGGACGGCTGAACGTGGGGCTGGGTCGCGGCGTGCCGCGCGATGATCTCAAGCATGGGCTCGATCGTGATACGGCTCAGGCCCGCTTCGAGGAGGGCGCGGAGATCATTCAACGCGCCTGGACGGAGGACACCTTCACCTACTCCGGCACCGCCTGGAACTATGTCGACATCTCGTGCCGCCCGCGGCCGCTCCAGCGGCCCCACCCGCCCATCTACTACGGCGCCACTTCACCCGAGAGCCCGGCGATGGTGGCGCGCCGGGGATGGAACCTGGCCCTGTCGCGCCAACCTCTCGCCAACTGCGCTCGCGCCATCAAAGCCTATCGGGCGGGACGGGCCGCGCTCGGCGACCCGCGCGGTGGCGGAGACGCGATCATGGTGCGGGATATCTATGTAGCCGATAGCGACGAGCAGGCGTGGGCGGAGGCCGGACCGGAGATCACGCGGTTCTGGCAACTGGCCACCGACAACCTCTGGCGCCGCGAGCCCATCACGACGGACGATCTCCCCCGGTTCACCGAGCGCTTCGCCTATTTTCCGGGAGGGCTTACCCTGAAGCGGACCGACGAATGGGGGGTTTCGCTCATCGGCAGCCCGGAAACGGTCGCCAGGAAGGCGCGCGCGATGATCGAAACTGCGCGACCGGATAGCTTGGTCGGCATGTTCAGCTTCGGCGGCCTGAGCCATGCCCAGGTGACCCGCTCGATCGAGCTGTTCGCGATGCGGGTGATGCCGCTGCTGGCAGCTGAACCGTCGGCTCAAGTAGAACCAGAGGGGCAGGCTTGAGTTATTGATTTAATCATCTTGTTACGCCAACAGCTTCTTCTCGCCTTCTGAACCAACTGGCTGTTCCGAGGACATAATACCAATTTTCATGATGCCCTTTTCAATCGGGGGTCCTGCTTTTCTCAAGCTAAGATCACGTTGGGTCAAGTTCTCGATCAGTTTTAGGCGGTAGGCAACAGGCACGACGCAACAGGTAGTAGAAAAATCCTCAATTGATGCGCAATGGAGGCTTGAAGAATCTTGGATTCCTGGATATTAGGACAAGCAATTGGTCGGAGGTTGGGTGATCGAATCGAAAGGACGGATCATGAAGCGCGTTCTATTCAGCATTGTTATTCTTCTCTGGGCGAATTATCTCGGAGCCGCCGAGCGGATTCGGATCGGCTACAGCTCCATCAGCGGCGCCTATATCGGCATCTGGGTCGCTCAAGATGGCGGTTACTTTGCCAAGGAAGGGCTCGAGAACCAATTGATCCTCATCCCGAGCGGCACCCAGCTCGCACAGGTGACCGTCGCCGGAGAGATAGACATCGGATCGTTGAACGGCAGCTCAGCCATGGCCGCCGCGATGCAAGGGGCCGATCTCAAAATCATCGGCAATGCCGGCAACAAAATGATTTTTTCTCTTTATGTCAGACCTGAGATCAAAACCGTAGAGGGTCTTAAGGGGAGAAAAATCGGTATAACCCGCTATGGGTCGGCCCCCGATATCTCGATCCGTTATGCGCTGAAGAAGTATAATCTCAATCCGGATAAGGATATGACCCTCATTCAATTGGGCTTTATGGCGACCGTTGCGGGAGGGCTGCAAGGTGGCTCCGTCGATGGGGGCGTTGTGTCTCCGCCGACGCTCTTCGCAGTGGAGAAGATGGGCTTTAAAGAGCTTATAAATATCACCGACATGGATTTTGCCTTTCCCAACCCCTCGTTGGTAGCGGTGGGAGCGATTCTAAGGAACAGACCAGAGGTTATCAACCGGTTCATGCGCGCGTATGCCCGGGGCATTCATCGAGCGAGAACCGACAAAGAGTTTACGTTCAAGTCAATGGCCAAGTACACGAAAATCCAGGACACGACGGTTCTTCAGAAGGCCTATGATCTCTACATAGGAAAGGTGTTGGAGAAGGCACCCTATATCAATATGGTCGGAATACAGAACGCGCTGGACGATCTGGCAAAGACTGTTCCCGCCGCCAAAAACGCGAAGCCTGAACGGTTTATTGATCATCGCTTTCTCGACAATCTGGATAAGGGCGGTCTCTTGAAAGAACTTTATCCCTAGGAGTGGTTTATGAGAACCAAGGGAGAGTCCGGAGGATCGAATCTTCGATTTTGGCGTTCTATGGATCATGCGCGCCGATCTAAGACGTCAGTTTACTTTTTCGTATCAGCCCTTCGCCCGTTTAGCCGGCCTTTCGCTCCTCGGCGATTTTTTCCGCCAGGTAGACTTGATGAGCGACTGGTAAGGAAAGTCTTTTTTGTTGGCCAATACTCTTAGCTCACCTTGGCATCGGGGTCGGATACCACGATCTTGACCAAATCAAAGGCTTGAAGTAGCGTCTTGAATCATGAAGACTTCGAGAAGCGTAGCAGCGCTCCTATTAAATCTTTGTCTTTTATCGACACCATCCGCGCAAGACAAAAAGCCGGCCACTATAACAGTCGCCTACTCTGCAACCAGCGGCACCTTCTCTCCTCTTTGGGTGGCTGTAGATCAAGGCCTATTTGCCAGACAGGGGCTTGATGTCAGAATGACCTACATCCAAGGCAACAGGGTTCTGCTGGCGGCGCTGACGGCCGGCGAGATCCAACTCTACCAGGGAGCCGCGGAAGGTTTGATCCGGCTCGTATCCGGCGGCGGCGATGGCCTTCTCATTGCGACCCAGTATAACTTTGTCGGCCACTATGTGCTCATGACGGACCCCAGCATTACACGGCTGGAGGATTTGCGCGGCCAAAAAATTGCCCTCGACCCGACCAGCCCTACATACGGCTATATGCTTAAGGTATTGGAACAGGTGGGGCTGCGGAAGGAGGACGTTGCCTTTGTCCAATTCGGTACGGCCGGCCAGGCGGAACGAACCATGGCGGTGCTGAAGAAACAGGCGGCGGCGACGATCCTGAGTCCTCCGAATACCTATGCGGCGGAGAAACAAGGACTGAGAAGGTTTTCGATTATTCGGGATCTAGGGATTCGCCAGCTCATCACGGTCACCGGCACAACCAGGAAATTTGTGCGCGACAAACGGGAAGCGGCCGAAGCCTTCTTGCGCGGCTACTTGGAAGGAATGGCTTACGTGCAGACCCATAGGGATGTAACGATGAAGGTCATGGGAAAATACACGCGTCAACGGGATGAGGAGGTGCTTGGGAAATATTATGAAGAGCTGATTCGTAGCCTACCCCGAATTCCTTATGTGGAGGAGGCCTCGGTGCGCGCCACATTGGAGGCGATGCAGACTCAGGGTCCGCCTCTTCCTAAAGTCGATCCGAAAACTCTTTACGATAATAGCCTTTTGAAGGGTTTAGAGACTGACGGGTTCTTGGATAAAATAAACCTCCGGTGAGTGTCGCAGGAAATCAACAACCTTGATTATCTATGCAGTAGAGAAGACTTCAAGATTCAACAGGCCGTTGAAAAAGGCCCAAGGCCTGCAAAGGATGAATTATGAAAGCGGAAAACGGAAACCTCAGATCGACGCGTTAATTTCATCTTTCATGTTTCAGCTTTCATCCTTTAGCTGAGCGCGCCTCGCATCTGGGACCTTTTTGACCGGCCTGAGAACAGAGTTTTTCAACAGGCTGTCAAGACCCGACTCACCGAACGCAAACCCAAGCCTCATTGAGAAATCAGAGACCGGGCCGCGTGCGCTTTCTCGGTGAGCGTCTCAGCAACTCCAGGGCTTAAATGCTCTGCCGTCGTACTTCTTTGGGGTCGCCCGTCATTTGTAAAGCGCGTTGACGAAGCCGCTCTTGATGATTTCACCCAAGACTGATCGATCCGTCACCTTAAGACTCTCAGGAGTAACTCCCTCCTTTTTCCCCATGATCTGCTCGATCGCGGCGGTGTAGCGGGCGCTCTGTCCTCCCACCTGCATGATCGCAACGTCTTTCGCATCGAGACGAAGGGTCTTCAAGGCCTCCCTGACGGCGAAATCGGAGGCCGAGCCGAAGCGGGTAATGGCGATTCTCTTTCCCTTAAGGTCCTCGGCGGTTTTGATCTCCGGCCGGGCGATGAGCTGGTACGGGAAATAATTGACGAAGCCGCCGATGGTGACCAGGTCGCCGCCTTGGAGATTGGCGTTGACCACCAACGCCCCGGTCGAGAGCAAAAACTGCAGTTCGCCGGCTATGAGGGCCTGGTCGCCGACGGTGCCGCTCTCGATCAAGAGATACTCCACGTCCAATCCGTGCTTTTGGAACGCTTTGGTGCCGATGGCGATCCACAGAGGCGCGTGACTCGCGGCAAAGCCGCCGCTCGCGGTGCGGACCTTATCAGCGCCTCGCCCTGCGGAAGGATGTGAAGCGCACAACGCAAGGCAGATCAACCAGGCTCGCAAAAAAAATATACTGCGCTTCATATTTTTTCGCGCTCTTTCTTCCCCCTTAAGAATGACCGCATGATACTCTAAGGCCTCTTTGTCGATCAAATCTATAAAAGAGAGACTTCAGCAAAAAAATCTTGTAACTTCTCACGCAGCTGGTAAAATCCGGCTGAAGTTCTTACTAAAAGGAGGCGGAGTTGAAAATGATGAGATCAAAGAGGATCCGTTCTGCTAAGGGTGTTTTTGCCGTGGTGTTTTTTGTCCAGGCGGTGCTCGTCTGTACTGTGGAGGCGAGGGTGGCAAAGCATCGCGCTGCGCCGAAAGCCGCCGAGGAGAGCAATGAGACTCCATACGTGGCCGCGATCCTGATGGAGCCGAGAACAGGCCAGATCTTGTTCGAGCAGGACAGCCACAAGGCGTGGCCGCCGGCATCGCTGACTAAGATGATGCTCATGCTGATCGTCATGGAAAAGGTCAAGCAGGGAGCCATTTCGTTGAGCACTCCGATCGAGGTCTCGGCGCGGGCCAGCAAGATGGGCGGCTCCCAGGTTTATCTGAAGCAAGGGGAGACCTTCACTCTCGAAGAGATGATGAAGGCGATCGTGATCCACTCGGCCAACGATGCGAGCGAGGCGGTGGCGGAAAAGATCGCCGGCGACGCCGATGCCTTCGTGGACATGATGAATCAGCGCGCCAAGGAGTTGGGTATGAAGGAGACGAAATATTACAATGCCCACGGCCTCCCCCCGGGAAAAGGCCAGACCTCGGACATGACCAGCGCCTACGACACGGCGTTCCTGGCGCGCGAGCTGGTCAAATATCCCGAGATCCTGAAGTGGTCCTCCACCGAGAAAGAGGGCTTCCGCGAGGGAAAATTCATCCTGCAAAACACCAACCATCTGATCGGCAAGTTTCCGGGAGCGGACGGGCTCAAGACCGGCTCCTACCACGAGGCCAGGTTTAACCTCGCGGCCACCGCCGAGCGCGACGGCCTGCGCCTGATCTCAGTAACCCTCGGCTCGCCGACCAACAAGGTTCGCTTCCGTGAGGGTGCGCGTCTGCTGACGAAGGGATTTAACGAGTACAAGATGTTTACGGTGCTGAAGGCCGGGCAGGCTTTGGCTCAAGAAATCAGAGTGAAGGGTGGCAAGGCCGGTGCCGTCCGGGCTGTGGCGGCGAGTCCCGCTCAGGTCCCGATCCCGCGCTCGGCGGAGAAAGAGATCAAATCCAGCATTCAACTGAACAATCCGGTATGGGCCCCATTGAAAAAAGGAGACAAGCTAGGGGAGGTTGTCATCACGCAGGGTGACAAGGCTCTCGGAAGATTTAACCTGGTCGCTGACCAGGACGTCGAGCAAGCCAATATTCTCAAACGTCTTTGGGACAGAATTTTTTGAGATCTGTTCGGAGTTCGGATCCAGGACAGGAATATCCTTTTGTCTTCACGCCGCCGATGAAAAAGCGGCTGAGCCGAAGGCTGCTTAAGATGCTGGACGATGCCTTGCGCCGTTTTCCGGAATTGCAGGGGAGAAAAATCACGGTCGGCTACACGGCGGCGCATCTTGGCAGTGCGCTTGTGCCTCTCAGGGCCGGGGGCGCGGCGAAGCTGACGATTCGACTCAAAGTAAGAAGCCTCAAGTATAATACGATCGGTCACGAGCTGACCCATCTGCTGCAGGGTCTATCGAAGATCCATTTGAGCCGAGGCAAGCCGGAGAATGGTGGGAGGATCCCTTTCGGCGAGAAACAGTGCGATATCTGGACGCTGGCGCGAAGCGGTTTATTTTGCGACGACGCGCCGACCTATCTTAAGCTGCCGCGCGCCGTGAGAGAAAACTGGCCGATCTATGCCCGATCGGTGCGTAAGCTCTGCATCGCGGCGCTGGAAAAACGGAAGAGCTACCGCCTTTATATGCGCTGGCTCGAACTACGGATTAAAGATCTCGCCCGCAAGCCTATGAGCATGAGCAAAGACAATGGCCAGTTGACCCTGCCTTTTTGAGAGCGGGGTGCTGGTTGAGAGCGTAAAGAGTTTGGCTTGACAAGATTTTAGGACCTGGTCTATGTTACTCCGCGAACAGGAGTAGAAACGGCCGCGATCAGGCGCAAGAGGAGCTCTCGAGTGAACATGTCGCTCAAGAAATGTTTTTTTCGTCCTGTGCATTACCTTTTCCCTCATCGCTCTCTTCTGGGCCGACTCAAAGTCACAGGAAAAGGTCAGGACCTCTTATGCTTCCATAGGTGCGACGAACGCCATATGGAACATCGCCAAAGAGCAAGGCTTCTACCAGAAAAGCGGGTTAAATGCGGAAGTCGTCTATATCGGAAGCACCACGGTTAATGTGGCGGCTATTTTGGCGGAAGACGTGCCCATCGGTATGGCCGGAGGAAAGGGAGTGGCGAATGCCGCAGTCAGGGGCGCCGATTTGTTGAGCGTCGCCTGTTTTGTCAATACCCTCGATTTCGATCTCGTGGTCCACCCATCGATCGGCTCTCCGCAGGATCTCAAAGGCAAGGCGATAGGTATCAGCCGCTTCGGCAGCGTGTCAGACGTGGCCGCGCGGGAGCTCTTGAAGGCATTAGGGCTAAAGCCTGTGGAGGAGGTCCAGATCCGGCAAATCGGCGAAGCTCCGGAGCGGGCCGCCGCCTTCAGCCGCGGCGTGATCGCGGGATTTTTATCTTCTCCGGGAAGTATTCATCTCCTGGGAACAGCCATACCGCACAGAATCTTGCTCAGCATGTCGGACCTCGCCAAACCTCCAGCCTTCCCTTGGGTCTGTGTGTCGACGACCAAACGCTATCTCCCCACGAAGCGCGATACCGTAAAGAGACTCGTCATGGCCCTGATCGAAGCGGCGCACTATTTCAAAACCGACAAGGAAGGCGCGCAAAGGATCATGGCCAAATATCATCACGCGGCGAATACGGCCTATCTGGATGATGCTTATAAGAGCACGGTGAAAATCCTGGAGCGGCTGCCCTATGTCTCCCGTGAAGGGATGAAAAACCAGCTCGAGCACGCCGTGAACAACAGCGCGAGTAAAAAGATCACGGTGGACGATGTCGTGTATGACGGCATCGTTCAGGAGCTCGAGAAAGAGGGTTTTATTGAGCGCGTTTATCGCGGGAAGTAACACGAGAGTGTTAGCGTGGCTGCGAAGTCGAATTTAGATCGGCAAGATCTCGCAATCTAAGCCCGCATCGCATCCCTTGCGGCCTCTGTTGCAAAACCCTTCCTCATCGTGTCGTCAACGCCCGGCTTTGCCGAAGACCTTTTCGATAAATCCATCCTTGACAAGTTCCTCCACCAGGCTGTTGTCGATCGCCTTCGGAGCCAAAGCTTCAGGATCGACGCCTTTCACCGGCTCGAATTCCAAGACGGTGGCGATGGTCCCGGTATCCACTCGAGGGATCCGCTCGGTAAATTTATACGCGAGGGCATACATCTCCTCCAGGAAGGCGGGGTCGCTGCGCTTGAGGTACTTGGCGAGGACCTTGAGCGCATTTTCTTTATCTTGGATCATGGCGCCGACTCCTTCGATGTACGCCTTAAGGACGCGGTCGGCGGTCGCTCTGTTTCTTTGAAGATAATCCCGAGTGGAACCCATGACGTTCATCGCGAATACGATATCCAAGTCCACTGCGTTCAAAAGGGCGTTGGCGGGGGCTCTCGGTTTGACGGTTGTGACCATTCCGGCGATTTGCCTTTGCTCAAAAGCCGCCTGAATCTCCGGAGTCCCGCCCGGGGGCCGTTGGGTAACTGCCTGAGCCATTCCCAGTTTGCGCAGGACCAGCGTGGTCACCGTATGCGCCGTCGAATTAAAGCGGCTGATGCCGAGGATCTGTCCCTTGAGCTGTTCCGGCCGGCTGATCTCGGGTTGGACATAGAGGGTCATCGGAGGGCGGTTCATCATCGACGCGAACGCCACCACCTGGGCGCCGCGCGCCGCGCCCAACACGACACCGCTGCTTCCGGGCGCCGCGACGTCGAGGCTGCCTCCCAGAAGAGCCTGGATGTTGGTTCCGCTGGAAGGGATGTAAATGAGTTGGACGTCCAAACCGTATTTTTTGAAGGCGCCGCTTTCTTCGGCCATCCACACCCCAGCGACCTGGGGAGCGATGACGGAATAGGCAAAGCGAAGGGGAGCGGCTTTCGCCTGATCCACCGAAAACAGCGCTATCGCCATGAGCAACGCGCAGAAGTTTCGCCTTTTTGTTTTCATAAAAGCCTCTTGAGAAACTTGCTCGAATTCCGACTAGGTATCCAAAGTCGTGCGATAGAAAACGTCCTCGATCCGGGCCGGCTTGCGGGTTAGCCCATCCTCGTAGGAATTGCGGAAGAGGATCTCCAGCATTTTCCGATTATTCTCTACGCCGAAAGGGTAAGGATCTTCGCCAAAAGCGGCCGCTTGGCGGCGATCATCGTCTCCCTCAAAAGCAAGGTAAACCGATCGCGCTTGCCTCGTCCTTTCATAGGCCACCTGCTTGGCCTTCCCGAAAGCGTCGTAGAGCTCCAACGCGACCCAGGGATATTGATCCAGAATCCGATTTTGCACAACGATCACGTGGCTGGCCGGGAGAACGTGGGTTTTTTGATAGTAGTCGTGAATGATTTTCCGCCCTCCCTCCGAAAACAATCTTCGCAGCCTGGGATTCCCTTCGATGCGCGTGCCGCCGTAGCGGTCGAGGCCGCCGAAGATCTGTATTTTGGGATCGTGACGGGGGAGGAACCCGTAGGCCGCGTCCAGCTCGCCTCGATCCAGCATGACATCAAACGTTTGCTCTTCGTTCAGCCACTGCATCGAAACTCCGGGAGCAAATTTCTCATCCAGGCCCAGCAATGCGGTATGGCTGAACTGTTTTGTGCGGCCGATATGCCAGGAGATGTCGTGGGGCTTAATGCCGCAAAGCTCTTTGAGAAAAATTCTGAACCAAAGCGCCGCGGTCATCACGTAATCGGGTACGCCCACTCGCTTTCCCTTTAAGTCGTCGAGGCGCTCGACCCCGGCGTTTGTGTTGACGAACAGATCGAGCCAGAGAACGGCCTTTGCGGGAAAGACCGGCAGGGCGCTCCATTGCCAACGGCCGCCTTCTCCTCTTTCCCGGCTCATGATGTATTCCGACAGGGACATCTCAAACAGATCGAACTCATCGTATTGGAGATTGCGGTAGAAAAGCTCGGGCGGAGAAGTGACAACGCATTCGAGATGGATATTGTTAAGTCTAACCGTGCCGTCCACCAGAGGGTCAAGGCGAGGATTTTTCGTCAGACCGGTTTTCAAATTCAACATGGGGTTGTTTTTTCTTACCCGTCCCAGGTCACTGCATCGCCGTATTTCATTGCGCCGCCTGCGAGGCGAAAAGGATTAAAAATCGGTGCCGGCGTGACGGGCGATGACCTGTCATGTTTCCTCCTTAGTCTTTGCCGGAATTGAAATCCAAGGACCGACTTGAAAGAGCTCGGGCCCTTTTGATTGGCAACGGGTCCGGACTGAAAGCTCAGCGATTCTGAATCACGACGTCCACGAGCGCCGGTTTCCCCTCTTTCACAACTTTTATCGCATCGCGCAGGGCTTTGGAGAGATCCTTCGGCTCGGTGATCGGCCCGGTGCTCCAGACTCCATAGGAGCGGGCGTTGGTCGCAAAATCAACCGCCGGATCTTCAATCCGAATTCCGATAACTTTGTTCTCCACCGGCCGATTTCTCAGCACGGCCATTCTCTCCTGATGTTCCTCATCGTTGTAGTAGGAGCGATTGTCGCAGACGACGATCAGCAACGGAATCTTATAATGGGCTGCCGTCCAGAGAGCACTGATGGTGAAGAGAAAATCTCCATCGGGCTGGAGATCGACGCACAGCTTGCTCGTGCCTTTAAGCGCCAGCGCGGCGCCGAGGGAAGCGGGCAAACCGTAACCCAGACCGCCGCCGACATATTTTCCGAGGATCTGGTTGAACTTGGCAGCTGGGAGAATTGACCATTCCCTTTCCGGCGTGGTGCCGTTGGTGAGCACCCAGTCCTCGTTTTTGAGAACCTCCGCCAGCTCGCTATAGAGCCGGCTGGTCGCAATCGGCTTCTCATCCCATTTGGAGCGCGTCTGCTGAGCCAGCGCCTCCTGTCTTTCCGCATGGAGCTTCGCCCACTGCTCGCGTCTCTTTTCGATATCCCCTGCCCTTTTCTTTAATCCCTCTTTCTCCTCTTTCAATCTCCGCACCAGCTCGGGCAGAAAAACCGCCGTGTCCGCCATGATCGAAAGATCGGTCTCGCGCAGCTTGTTGAAATCATGCGACCAGGCCCTGACCAAAAGATCGTCTAATCCGACGTTGATAACCTTGGCGTTGGCTGAAAGCAGAGGAATGGGGCGGCGCTGCCCCCTCTCCTGAACTCTCTTGCTCACCGCGCCTTCCATATCCGGCACATCCAAGATTAACACCAGGTCGGCCTGCGGCAGAACTCTATCCTGCAGCCCGGTAAGATTGAGCGGATGGTGGATCGCGAAGTTGAATCTTCCGTGCTGGTCAAAGACGGGAGTTGCAAGCAGGTTGGCAAGCTCTAACAGCGCTTTGAATCCCGCTTCTCTTCTTCCGACGCGGTCGGCGATGATCACCGGAGTCTTGGCCTCCAGCAGCCAACGAATCGTCTTTTCAAACCCCTCCTCCGGTGCCTGCATGGGCAACGGCGCCGGATAACGATCTAACGATGGAAATGGAATCTCTCCGTTAAGCTTCTTCTCCTGCACCTCGCTGTCCCAGCAGAGATAGACCGGTCCCATTGGATCGGTAGTCGCTAGACGGTAAGCCCGAATGAAAGAATCCGCCACCGCCTCTACACTCCCCGGCTGGTCATCCCACTTGACGAAATCTCTGACTAAGTTCCCCTGCACCTGGGCCGTGTGGACCCAGTCGATCCAGGGTCTTCTTAGAGCCGTATCCATCGGCCCCGTCCCGCCCATGACAATCACAGGCAGACGGTCGCACCAGGCGTTGTAGATCGCCATCGCCGCATGCTGCAGCCCCACGATGTTATGCACCGCTGAGGCCATGGGCTTCCCTTTGGCCCGGGCATAGCCATGAGCCAGGGCTACGGTCATCTCTTCATGGGGACAGAGGATCATCTCGGGCATGTGGTTGCCGCCATAGTTCACCAGAGAGTCATGCAGACCGCGGAATGTGGCGCCCGGGTTCACCGCGATGTATTCGATCTCAAAGGCCTTGAGCATGTCGACGATGACGTCGGATCCGTATTGGGGTCGGGGTTTCTCGGCAATCCTTGCTGCTTTACTCACGTAGAACTCCTTTCGTAACTTTCGGCAATTTTCCGGAACATAATCCGAATCAGACCATGGGGCAAGAGGGCCAGCGGCTGAATGAGTTCAGAGAGATCCCATATGTTGGCTTCACCATGCGCCCGGCGACGATTGTCCCTTGCGCTCATCATCGGTTTGCCCTATTTTACTTGGAACTAACTCCGGCCGGATCATCCGAAGCGGCTGCACTTTTATGGAAGCGCGGCATTGTAGGGAGGAACGGATGTTCAGAAACGCGTTGATCATTACAATTTTTCTCGCTGTCGCGATCGGAGGAACAATGGCAGAGGCGCAGGAAAAAAAAGGTCCGCTCTATGCGACCATGAAAACCAGCATGGGCGACGTGGTGATTCTACTTTTTGAAGAGAAGGCTCCGAAGACGGTCGCGAACTTTGTCGGCCTGGCAACCGGGACCAAGGAATGGACCGATCCCAAAAACAGGCAGAAGGTGAAGCGTCCTCTGTACAACGGGACCATCTTCCACCGGGTGATCCCCGACTTCATGATCCAAGGAGGCGATCCTTTGGGAAACGGGACCGGCGGGCCGGGCTATCAGTTCGAAGATGAATTCCGTCCCGATCTGAAACATTCCAAGCCCGGCATCCTTTCCATGGCCAATGCCGGACCCAATACCAACGGGAGCCAATTCTTCATCACCGTGAAGGCAACGCCGTGGCTCGACGGGAGACACTCCGTCTTCGGCGAGGTGGTCAAAGGCCAAGAGGTGCTCAACGCCATCGTCAATGTTCCACGCGACCCTCGGGACAAACCTCTTAAAGATGTCGTGCTCCTCGAAGTGGTCATCTCTCGCGGGAGCAACTAGCTCTTCTGGAGGGTTTTTACCGTTTTCCAAGCATCTTGAGCATCTTCATAGAGGGCGCGAAGAACGTGGCTCCGGATACCGCCCGGGTGTAGTCCATCAGGTGGTCGTGTAGTCGGTCGCCGCTCGTCCCCATCATCCGGCTAAGCATTTTGTCGGGGATGTCCGGACTCTTGCTATAGGCGATAAAGAACAACCCAGACTCGGAGGTTGTTCCGTAGGGGAAGCTGTGACGGACGATTTGCAGCTCCTCGCCGTTCTCTTCGATCACCACCCGGCTGATGTGGGCCGTGGGCGGTTTGGCTCTGTCTGAAAGCTCCTTGCTGTCCGGCTTGGTTCGGCCGATTACCTTTTCCTGTTCCTTCTGCGGGATGGAAGCCCACTTTTTTAGGTTATGGACATACCGTTGGGTGAAGACGTAACTGCCGCCGGCAAAATCGGGATCTTCACCAGCGATCAGCGCGGCCGGCGCTCGCTCCCTTCCCTTAGGATTCTCTGTCCCGTCGATGAAACCCGTGAGGTCGCGGGAATCGAGGTAGCGAAAGCCATGCACTTCGTCCATCACTTCGACCCTCCCGTCGAGCAGGTTTTTGATGCGCATTGCCAGCTCGAAGTTGAGATCGTGACGCTGGGAGAGGAGGTGAAAGAGCAGGTCTCCACCCGTACCGGGGGCGCTTCGTCTGCCCACTTTGATCGCCCTGAACGGCCGCAGGCCGACGGGTCTCTTGCGTGGAGAGACGATGTCCCAGAGTTTAGAGCCGAAACTGACGGTGCAGACAAGCTTCGCTCGCGGATCGACAGCTCCGACTTTTTTCACGAGCGGCGGGACTTGAGCCGCCGCCTTGGCTGCTGCCCGGCCGTTCACGGCCGGATTGCGGACGCGCAGGATAAGAAATAGGGCATTGGAACTCGGCGCGGGGATAATGCCGAGTTGTGGTTGTGCCATGAAGAACTCCTTTTTCGAGCAAAGATAAGTGACTAATGCAAACGTCCTAAGTGAGTTGACATTCGAGGGAACGACCCTCCGGCCGCAGCCGATGGGTCAGTGCCTCGAGGACCACCCGCGCCGGCCCCTTTAGGTGCTTACTCCTAGGGTTTGGGCCTGCCGGGACCTGTACGCTCCTGCGTCTGCGGCCTTCAGCCTCGTCCCCTCTCATGCTGCCCCTCATGTAACATTTGCAAAGACGTTTGTATTAGTAAACTACGTTCATCACGGTCCTGTTTCAAGCGCTACGCCTGCCCGTGATTTTTCTGTTGACGCCCCTCTTCAATTTGCATATTTTAATCCGGCTTCGAGTAGTTGTCGTGCGGTGAAATCTGTATGTGTCAATCGTGATATTAAGGAGAGCAGAGATGAAGCGAAGCACTGAACGGATCCTGACCACGCATGCCGGAAGCTTGCCGCAACCGGATGACTTGAAGCAAATGCTCGCCGCGAAAAACAACGGGGAGCCTTACGATCGGGAGGCGTTCGCCAGGCGTGTGCGGAGCACCGTCGCCGAGGTCGTAAAGAAGCAAATCGACTGTGGTCTCGACATCGTCAACGACGGCGAAGTAGGAAAACCCAACTTTTCGCGCTACGCCGCCGAGCGTCTGAGCGGATTCGTCGTGCGCGAAGCCAAGGCGGAGGAGCGGCCTTCAATGATTTTCGGGCGGGACTTGGCGGAATTCCCGGAATACTTCAGCAAAAGGATGGGGACGGTCCGGGGCGAGAACATCAAGAGAGTCTTTTGCAACGCGCCGCTTAAGTACATCGGTCAGGCCGCCGTAAAGGCGGAGATCGAAAATTTCAAGGCTGCCCTCCAAGGCGTAAATGTTGAGGAAGCGTTCCTGCCGGCCGTTGCGCCCGGCACGATCGAGCATTGGATGAAAAACGACTACTACCCAAACGACGAGGCCTACCTGTTCGCAATCGCGGAGGCTATGGGCGAGGAATACAAGGCGATCGTCGCCGCCGGGTTCCTGCTCCAGATAGACGATCCCGATCTGCCGGACGGCTGGCAGTTTAACGCGCACATGAGCGTTCCGGAGTATCGAAAATATGCCGAACTTCGCATCGACGCGCTCAACCATGCCCTGAGAGACATTCCGCCGGAAAAGATACGCTTTCACACCTGCTGGGGCAGCTATCATGGTCCGCACAAATACGACATCCCTCTCAGAGATATCGTGGATATTATCTTGAAGGTGCGGGCGAATACCTATTCGATTGAGGCTTCGAATCCCCGGCACGAGCATGAGTGGCGGGTGTGGGAAGAGGTGAAGCTTCCCGAGGGAAAGGTGCTCGTTCCAGGAGTGGTCGGCCATGCCACGGATATTGTCGAGCACCCGCAAGTGATCGCCGACCGGCTGGTAAGGTATGCAAAGTTGGTAGGTCGAGAGAACGTGATGGCGGGGACGGACTGCGGGCTAGGGCCGAGAGTGGGCGATCCCAAGATTGCCTGGGCCAAGTTCGAGGCGATGGCCGAGGGTGCTCGGCTGGCGACCAAACAGCTCTGGAGACGGTAGAGGAGATTTAACTTCGTTAGAGCCGTAATAAAAAGGAGGGGAAGCGGAGTAATGAGATTACTTTTTTCGGACCGCCAGGACGGGTCTGGCGAACTCCCTTCGAATGAACCCGTTCCGGCCAGTTTCTTTTGAATGGATCTCCAGCCAATCTCCGCGCACAGCTATCACCGCCACTTTCGTCCCCGCATCGACTTTGGCTAGCGAAGATGAGGCAAAGCTAGGCTCCTTGCGGACCGTAGTGGAGGCCTTAAGTTCGTAAATTCCGGCGATGGATTTTGCTCCCGACTTTTGGGAGTTTTGGCGCGGGAGTTTCTGTTCCTGATTGGCACTGGCCCTCCTTGCATCCGAGTCCGCGACAGCGAACGTCGGCCCGGTCTTCTCAGGAGATTTCTCCTCTTGGATCGGCGGAGTCTCTTTACGAGCCAGCGAAGCTCCTTCACCGGAAAGGCCCAGCGCCTTTTCCCACTGAATCAGCGTTGTCATATCCATCCCCTCACGAACGAACAGGAGCGGACAATTGATTCTCACCGAGTCTGGGCCGATTTCATAAAATTTCCATTTTAAGACTTCCGCGAGAACCGCTTTTTTAAAATCGGCGTGCGTCATCCGGGAGGCTAATTCTTTCGCCTGGGTGACTTCCCCGGAGGAGTTAATCGACAGCTCCAAAAGGATGCTTCCCATGAGGGCCGGATTCTTCTCGACTTCCTGTCGATAGAGCTGGCGCAGGCTCAGGAGCTGGTTTTCGATTTTCTTGCTGATCGCCGCTGCCTGGCTGCCGGCATCCTTCGGCCCTGTAACGTTAAATCCAAGCTCGGGGGCGACGATGACGAGATTGCCCAGAGCCGGATTCCATTTGGCTTGCGATTTTTCTCCCAGACCTTCGGAGGAGATACTTTTCTCGGACGAATCGTGACGGGCAGGGTACTTCATTCCAGCGTTGTAGCCTATCAGAACCAGGGCCACCGCCAGGCAGCAACCGGCGAGAGCGACGACCGCTCGGCTCTTGCCCAGCGCACGACTCACGTTGGATACGTCAGCACTCATTCAGCCGCATAGCTCCTTTCGCAATGAGCGAAGCTCGGGCGAGAGTTATTTTACGGGTTCGTCTCTCTTTTCAGAAGTTCCAGGTATTTTTTTTCTCTGCTTATAGATGTGTACGCAAATCTCATCGATCGTCGAGACCGGAAGTTCGTTCCCTTTCCGGTCACATTCGCCCGTCTCGTACTGCACGGTGATCGACTGAATCTTGTCCGACTGATTTTGCCATGAGACCCTCAGCAGACGGCCTTCCGCGTGATCGACATAGTTTCCGGCTGCACGGAGAAGCTGAGACAGGTTCAAAAGACTTGCCTTCCGAGACAAGCCCTGCCGTTTTTTCCTGCCCTCACTTTCCAGGTTTCTTATATCGTCGGCCGTGTATCGCAGTTCCAGGTCCACGGACGAAGCGGTTCCCTTACGCCATCCTTGGATGAGATAGATGCCAGCTTGGCATTTCAACTCGAATGCTTTGAGCTCCAGCGCATCCAGGCTCTGACCCATGCAGCGCAAAACCCGGGCGTAGGAAAATCTTGCCGCTGCCTTCTCCTGGAAATTCATAACATTGACTTCCACAACCGCAGAGTCAAGCAATGATAATGCCAAAGCCCTGGGATCTAAATGGCTGAACAAGCTCTGTTTTCCAGCTGGTCTTCGGTTGTGGAAGTACAAAAAGGGACCCTCTAGCGACAAAAACGTTAAACGGACAAAGTGGAATTAAATCGCTTTCTTGCGCCGTTGAGGAGAATTTTTCTTGACCGCGATCGGCGCATTGTCTAGCTTAGAACAGAGATTGCGCTATGGGTCAGTGGATCAGGATCATTGCCTTCGCCGTTCTGTCGCTTTGGATGCAGAGAATTCCCGCCTCCGCGCAGACGCTGCTTCGGGTTGCGACTCCGGGAGCCCTTACCGGCGCGATCCCGATCTACCTTGGGGCGAAAAGGGGAATCTTCAATAAGTACGGATTGAACGTGGAGGTGATCGCCACTAACAGTGAGACGATGAACATGCAGGCGCTGATGTCCAACAGCGTTCAGTTCTTGACCTCCAGCAGTACCGGACTTTTTTACCTCACCAAGCAGGGCGCGGATGCCGTGGGCCTTTGCTCCTGGAACAACTCGTCTCCCTACAGCCTGGGAAGCAGGTTCAAGATCAAGGATCTCAGGGAACTCAAAGGCAAGAAGATAGCTTCGAGCGGCGCCGGCGGCCGAGCGGATGCCTTTATGCGATTCACGCTCGCCCAAGTCGGATTGGACGCCAAGACGGACGCTCAGATCATTCCGCTCTCGGGGGGTTCTGCCGTCCGGCTCGCCGCCGTGGTCTCAGGAAACCTCGACGCGACTTTGATTTCGTCTCTTCAAGGGAGGCATGCCGAGAAGCTTGGCCTCACGGTGCTTCCGATTCCGCTCGAGTATATTTGGGCGATCAATTTGACCCGCAAGTCTTTCCTTGAGAAAAACCGAAGCACTGTGAAGGCCTATCTCAGGGGTCTCGCGGAATCGGTGCGGTTGATGATGGCCGACAAAGAGACAACGATTGCTGTGATGTCGAAGGTCTTAAGAATCAACGACCTTGAGAGCTTGGACTATTCCTACCGGATCATGAGGTCGGAAGCCCGCCCGGATCTCTTTCCCACCGAGGAGGCGATTGTCAATGTCCTCAAGACCATGAGCTACGAGGACCCTGCATTCGCCTCCATTCCGCCGTACAAGTATTTCGACCTTTCCCTCATCGAAGAGCTGAAGGCTGAAGCTCGATAGCGGAGAGCATGGAAGGCGGCGACGCTGGTCAGCTAGGCGGTTGCCATGCATCTCTCCCTATAATAAATCTGATCTGGAGATGTCCGCCGATTTCATCCAAGCCGAACTGGAGGAGCTGAAGCGCCAGGGGCTCTATCGAAAGCTCCGCCGGGTTGAGGGAGAGCAAGCTTCTACTCTGATCCTCGACGGCAAGGAAGTCATAAATTTTTCCTCAAATAATTACCTTGGCCTGGCCAACCATCCGGCTTTAAGAGCAGCCGCGAAAGCCGCTATCGATCGCTACGGCTGCAGCGCAGTGGCCTCGCGTCTGATTTCAGGGAACATGGTGCTGCATGAAGAGTTGGAGGCGAAGATCGCCGCGCTCAAGGGCGCGGAAGCGGCGCTGGTTTTCAACTCCGGCTTCCAAGCCAATGTCGGCCTCATTCCGACTTTAGCCGGTGAAGGAGACGCGATCTTCAGTGACGCCTTGAACCATGCGAGCATTATCGACGGCTGCCGCCTCTCTCGCGCAAGAACTGTGGTTTATTCGCATTACGATTTGGAGCGGCTAGAGAGCGGTTTGAAAGAAGCTCCTGCAAGCGGTCGGAAACTGATCGTCACGGAGACGCTTTTCAGCATGGACGGAGACGAGGCACCGCTCGCCGAGATCGTCGAACTGGCGGAGCGATACGGTGCGATGGTGATGGTCGATGAGGCGCACGCCACTGGGGTCTTCGGGCCGAATGGCGCGGGAGTCGTGGCCAAGCTGGGTCTAACCGAGCGCATCGCAGTTCAGATGGGGACTCTGGGTAAAGCGCTCGGTGGTTTTGGCGCTTACGTCGCGGGAAGCCGTGTGCTGCGCGAGCTTCTCATCAATCGGTGCCGGAGTTTTATTTTTACCACCTCTCTCCCGCCGGCTGTACTTGCCACGGCGATTGCCGCGATCGATCTTTTATACAAAGAGCCTCAAAGACGGCTCGCCCTGTGGCATAACTGCCGCTCTTTGAAGGAGGGGCTCAAAAGATTGGGATTTTCTCTGGGGCAAAGTGAAAGTCAGATCCTGCCGGTGCTCATAGGGGACGCACAAAAATGTATGGCCTTCTCTGAGAAGCTTCTGGAAAAAGGAGTTTTTGCTCAGGGAATCCGCCCGCCCACCGTGCCGCCGGGGACGTCGCGCCTGCGGGTTACGGTGATGGCAACTCATACCCATGAACATCTGCATCGAGCATTGGAGGCATTCGAGGAAGTCAAAAGTAAAATGGGACTGTGAAAAACAGGCGGGCGGTCGCCTCTCAAAAATGGTTGAAGGGATAAAAGGTTCAAGGAAAGAAATGATTCGTACATACGAAGAGCTAAAACGCCTCGACCACAAATATCTCTGGCATCCGTTTAGTCAGATGCAGGAATGGATGGGAGAAGAGCCGTGCATCATTGAGCGGGGCGAAGGTCATTATCTCATCGATCTCCAGGGTCACAGGTATCTTGACGGAGTTTCGTCGCTCTGGTGCAACGTTCATGGCCACCGAAAGAAAGAATTAGATGAGGCGCTGAAAAATCAGATAAAACACATTGCTCACTCAACCTTTCTCGGCCTTAGCCATCCGCCGGGAATCGAGCTGGCCGAGAAGCTCATCGAGGTCGCTCCCAAAGGGCTTGAGCGCGTTTTTTACTCTGACAGCGGAGCGACTGCAGTTGAAGTTGCTCTCAAGATGGCTTTCCAGTACTGGCAGCTCAAGGGGGAAACCAAGCGCACGCGCTTCGCTTCGCTGGTTGAGGCCTATCATGGCGACACCATCGGTGCGATGAGTGTCGGCTATTCCGAAACCTTTCACCACTTTCACCTGCCGCTTCTCTTTCCGGTCTTGCGCATCAATCCGCCGCACGTCTTTCGTTACTTTCAAAGAATGAGCGAGAGAGAGGCTCTTGAGAGCGCTCTGCGAGAAGCTGAGGAAAAGATTTCCAAAGAGAAAGATACCCTTGTAGCTTTTATCGTAGAGCCTTTGATGCAGGGAGCAGCGGGGATGTGGTCCCAGCCTTCGGGTTATATCCAAGGGCTCCGAGAGATCTGCCATAGGCATCATATCCTTTTTATCGCCGACGAAGTGGCGACCGGCTTCGGGCGGACCGGAAAGATGTTCGCCTGTGAGCACGAGGGGATCTGTCCCGATATTCTCTGCGTCGGCAAAGGAATCACGGGGGGTTATCTGCCCTTAGCGGCGACCTTGGCGACAGAGGAGGTCTTTTCCGCCTTTCTGGGCGAACACAGTGAGTTCAAGACCTTCTTCCATGGCCACACCTACACAGGAAATCCGCTCGGCTGCGCCGTCGCTTTGGCGAATCTCGAGCTTTTCAAGAAAGAAAAAACTATCGAAGCCATGCAATCGAAAGTTTCTTACCTCAAACGGAGGTTAGAAAAGTTTTTTTCTCTGCCGCACGTGAGCGACATACGCCAGTGGGGATTCATGGTGGGAATCGAGGTGGTCGAGGATAAAAACGGACGTAAGAGCTACCCGCCGGAAGGAAGAATAGGGCATAAGGTTATCCTTGAGGCGCGGAAAAGAGGAGTCATGATTCGGCCGTTGGGAGATATCATCATTCTCATGCCTCCGCTGGCCATCTCAGAAGATGAACTTAAGACACTGCTCGACGTTGTTCATCAATCCATCAGAGTCACAACGGAGAGTTGATGGGAAAGGGAATTTTTATCACCGGTACAGATACCGGCGTTGGCAAGACTCTTGTCGCTTGCGGACTAGCAGCTCTTCTCAAAAAGCGCGGCTACAAGGTTGGCGTGATGAAGCCGGCGGAAACCGGCTGCAAAGAAAAAAACGGGAAACTGTTTCCGGACGATGCGTTTCATCTTCAGCAAGCGTCGGGTTGTGACGACCCTCTAGAAAGAATTTGTCCTTACCGCCTCTGGCTGCCGCTTGCGCCCAGCGTGGCCGCAGCGAAGGAAAGGGTTAAGATTGACATCTCTTTGATCGTAAACCTCTACGACGAGATCAGCTCAGCACATGATATTACTTTGGTCGAGGGTGCAGGCGGCCTGCTAGTTCCTCTTTTGCCGCGTTATACTTACGCTGACTTGGCTCGGGCCATGGAGCTACCGCTCTTGGTCGTGGCAGCCAATCGCCTCGGTGCCATCAACCATTTACTTCTCACGCTCGAGCACGCCTCCTGCCGCGGGCTTAACGTATTGGGCTACGCCCTCAACCAGGTAACCAGCGACTCCTCCCTCGCCGCCGAAACCAACCCCGCCGCTTTACCCTCTCTCACCACAGTTCCTTGCCTCGGAGAAATTCCTTACATCGAGGACTTGGAAACTAAAAGGTCTTCCCTAGCCGATCTATTTGAGGAGCGACTCAAGCTCGGTCCGCTAGAAACAGTCTTACGGCGCCGATAAATTGATCACACGCTAACCGGCTAAGTCGCGCCGTCGGATCGGAACTGTCTCAATCCGGGCCATGCAGCCCAAAACGACAAGGTAAGAACGAGGCCGATGGCGCTCCCCAGCAGCAAGGCGCCGGGAGCGCCGAGAAGGGACGCCGCGAATCCCACCTCCATAGCTCCTACAGAATTGGCCCCTTGGGAAAACATGTTAAAAACGGAAAACGCCCTGCCGCGGAGGTGGTCCGGCGTAAGAAGGTGAAAGGCTGTTTGGCGCATGACCGCCTGTAGCGAATTGGTCAGCCCTAAAACGCCCACCAGCAAAAGAGCCGCCCAAAAGTTGCGCGAAAGCGCAAAAAATCCGAGGCACGAGCTGAATACAAGAAAAGACCAGAGTGCCAGGAGTCCTTTGTGTCTTACGTCACCGACGACGAGCAGGATGAGAACACCGAGCATGCCGCCGACCGCCGGGGCTGAAGCCAGTAGTCCAAAGCCGGCAGGACCCACAGTAAAAATATCTTTGGCGAAGATCGGCAAAAGGGGCCGGTAGTAGCCTACACCGATGATGGTGAAGTCCAGCAGAACGAGGGCAAAAACAACCGGCTGCAACCATAGGAAGCGCACGCCGCCCAGAATGCTCCCTATGGAAAGCGATTCCCTTGCGGGTTCGGGCTCGCCCGAAGTCTTCAGGAGAAGGATACCGGCTGCGGACGGGACGTAAAACAGGGCATTCAATAAGTAGGCGTTGCCCGCATCCATCCAGGCGAGACTGAGCCCCGCCAGCATGGGACCGATAAAATGAGAACTTTGCGAGACGCTGGAATTTAACGACACGGCGTTGGTGAGGTGAGAACGGGGCACCAGCCTGGAGATCATGGCCATACGCGCCGGGTTGAGAACGATATTTACCGCGGAGGTGAGAGCGGTGCCGACAAGAATGTGCCAGACTCGAATGGCGGCGGTAATCGTCAAGATTCCCAGGGCGACGGCAACGAGCAAGTTGCCGGCTATGGTCAGAAGGAGCAGCTTCCGGCGATCCACGAAGTCCGCAAGCGTCCCCGCAAAGAGTCCCACGGCGAACAGAGGAATTCCCTGAGCGAGGCCGGTCAAGCCGAGTTGGAACGCGGAGCCCGATAATTCATAGACCTGGTAAAGGTTCTGCATCAGGCGCATTTGCTGCGCCGTAGTGACAAAAAGAGAAGCGGCAAACAGCAGCCCGAAGTCACGATAGCGAAGCGACGCCCACGGCAGCAATGACGCAGGTTGGTTTGAGCCGTTGCTTTTTGATTCAGCTTCAGCCATTTCGTATTTGAAAGCTTGGGTAAGATGGGTTCCGCAGTAGAGATGTGAAGAGTTTCCTTCTCAGCGATTAAAACGGGAATAGTAGAGAAGGCTCTATCGAACGTCTGGGAGTTTAACCGTGGAAACTCTTCAGAACCTCCTCGTAGAGAACCTTCAGGGGAATCTTTTTAGCCCGGGCAAGCCGTCTTAAGTCCTCATATTCGGGCGTAGCTCTTTTTGTCCCATCCGGCTCTTCAATGACTTTAACCTTCACTGGGCCGAAGCGGGTCTTCACCTTTTTCGATGCGCGCTTGAGGATCATCCGGCCCACCGGATAGTAGCGGATGCCGATGGTTGAAGTTTCGCGGAAAAGGATTTTGGCGAGCCTCTCCCTATGGGACGGCTCGGCGATCACGCGGAGCAGCGTGGCGGGCCGGTTTTTTTTCATTTGTATCGAGGACAAAAATACGTCGCGCGCTCCTGCGGCGAAGAGGCGATCGAGAACGTAGTCGTAAAATTCCGGATTCATGTCGTCGATGTTGGTCTCCATCACCAACATCTCCTCTTGCTTCCATGGCGCTTCGTCCGCGCCGAGGATCACGCGAAAGAGGTTCGGTCGATCCGGAAAATCCTTCTGACCCGCGCCGTAGCCGATTTTTTCGATGGTCATGCGCGGCTGGTCGCCGAAGCCGGCGCCCAAGGCGGTCACAATGGCGGC
>WNFH01000556.1_pt1 | contig 23941 bp, 15 predicted proteins | sample 5400411 | NCBI WGS metagenome assembly WNFH01 (sample SAMN13153347, study PRJNA577476) | soil metagenome | isolation source: 200 cm saprolite under Douglas fir tree site 2 hole 3 | place: USA:California | collected 2015-04-18 | reverse complement strand
CGAGGGTGTGCGGACCCTCCGGTTGGGTCCTGAACACCGATGCAATCTGGGAAATCGTTGCGCTCGCACGCCGCCGGGCCCACGGCGAAGGGCTTTCCAACCTCCACTTCGCTCAGTGCCTGGGAGACGCGCTGCCGTTCATTAATCATTATCGCCCAGGGAGCCGATTACCAGATAGCGCCGCACCCTTTCATCTGGCTCCTTCATGAACTCTTCCTGCGCCTGCCCGTTGAACATATCCTCCCCACATGGTTCCTGCGCCGCATCGTCATCAATTACATCGTTGCGCACCGCCCGGCAGCCACAAGGAAAACCCAGCAGGACCAGAGAGCCTCTAGAGGCGGGGGTGGTATGGTGGAGGAAGCCGGGAACCTGGACCCTTGTAGAACCCTGTCTGGGGGACAGGTATGCCCCTGCATTCTCCCCCGTTCCTTGATTGAGGAACAATTCCGCAAAATTGCCCTCTGGTCTTTCGTCTATAAGTTTTCCGTGCTTCCCATTATTCACTATTTCGATATGCGCAAACGCCTGAACCAGCTAACCATGCCCATTCTACTCATCAATCGAGCAGACGATGCGCTCTCACCGGAGTATAAGACGTGCTGGTTGGCCAGGCAGTTGCCCAACTGTGCCGGCTATCACGTCGTTCCAGGAGGAGAGCGCTTTTTTATGTACTCACAAGCCGAGGTGGTCAATGCGCTCGTAGAGCAGTTACTCGCCTCGCACCGCGCCATGTAGGGGCTGTTTGTGGAATTCGAGACATGAATCGCGGGATGATGGAGCGTAGGTTTATCATGGGACCCGATTATGCTTATTACGTATTCTTGAGTGGGGGTCTGCACTCTGCGCCAACGGGCTTGACTCTCCCCATCTAACCACGCTACAATGGTTCCGTGCTAGGTTGACAACCGTACTACCGAAACACCACCTCCTCCACAGGTAAGAACACACATGCTCGCTGGCAAAGGAGAAAGCATACCGATGGCGGCTACGATTACTGAAGGGACGCTCCTCTGGGAACCCTCAGAGGAAATGAAGCGACAGGCTAATCTCACCAGCTATATGCACTGGCTCGCAAACGAAAAAGGCCTGCATTTTGACGACCCCGCGAAACTATGGGAATGGTCGGTCAACAGCCTCGAAGACTTTTGGGCCTCTTTATGGGACTATTTTCACGTACAGGCCTCGAAGCCTTACAGCGCAGTATTGTTAGAAAGAAAGATGCCTGGGGCACAATGGTTCCCCGGCGCTGAACTGAATTACGCTGAACATGTATTTCGCAACGCGACTTCCAGCCGCCCCGCTATGCTCTTCCAGTCCGAAGTGCAGCCTTTAGTCGAAATCTCATGGGATGAACTGTACCGCAAAGTGTCCACAGTCGCCCAAGCCCTGCGTGCTATGGGGGTGCAGCGCGGAGACCGGGTCGTGTCCTATATGCCCAACATCCCAGAATCGGTCATCGCATTCCTGGCAACTGCCAGTATAGGCGCAATCTGGTCTAGCTGCGCGCCTGACTTTGGCACCAACAGCGTGATTGATCGCTTCCAACAAATAGAACCGAAAGTGCTCTTCGCAGTCGATGGCTACCGCTATAACGGCAAGCCTATTGATAGGCGCTCTACAATCGCCGAACTCCAGCAATCGCTGCCTACCCTGCAGAAGACGGTTTTAGTGTCCTATCTCTACCCCGATTTGAGCGCAGAAGGCTACAAAGATGCTATGCTCTGGCGTGATTTGCCGCCCGCCACATCAGAACTAACCTATGAACAAGTTCCATTCGCTCATCCCTTGTGGGTACTCTATTCTTCCGGCACAACTGGCTTGCCAAAAGCGATTGTGCAAGGCCAGGGTGGTATCCTGCTCGAGCACCTGAAGAGCTTGCACCTTGGCCTCGATCTCAAAGCGGATGACCGCTTCTTCTGGTTCACCACTACCGGCTGGATGATGTGGAACTTCCTTGTAGCAGGGTTGTTGCTGGGCATCACCACCCTGCTTTACGATGGCAGCCCGTCTTACCCCAGCATGAACGTTCTCTGGGAGTACGCTGAAAAAACAGGCATGACGTTCTTTGGCACCAGCGCCGGATTTATCCTCTCCTGTATGAAAGCTGGTATAGAACCGGGCAAAACCTATAATCTGAGCAGGTTGCGCGGACTCGGCTCGACTGGCTCTCCCTTGCCACCAGAAGGGTTTCAATGGGTCTATGAGCACATCAAGCGCGATCTATGGCTTGCCTCCGTCAGTGGAGGTACCGACGTATGCTCAGGCTTCCTGGGAGGCTCCATCTTGCTTCCTGTGCGCGCCGGAGAACTTCAGTGCCGCGCGTTGGGGGCCAGAGTGGAAGCGTTCGATGAGAACGGTAACCCATTACTTGATGAAATGGGAGAGCTGGTAATCACCGAGCCAATGCCATCCATGCCTTTGTTCTTCTGGAATGATCCCCAGAATAAACGTTACCTGGAAAGCTATTTTGATATGTATCCTGGCATATGGAGGCATGGTGACTGGATCAAGATCACTTCCAGGGGCAGCGCCGTCATTTATGGCCGGTCAGACTCTACCATCAACCGCAAAGGCATTCGCATGGGCAGCAGTGAAATCTATCGCGTCGTGGAAGATATCCCTGAGATACTCGATAGCCTGGTTGTGGGTGTGGAACGTCCTGGAGGTGACTATTATATGCCCCTTTTCATTGTCCTCAGACCAGGTGCCGAGCTGGATGATGCTCTCAAGGCCAAAATTCGTGACAGGATTCGTAGCAACCTCACTCCGCATCATGTACCTGACGAAGTGTTCGCTATTGCTGAAGTACCCCGCACCCTGAATGGCAAGAAACTAGAGGTACCCGTCAAGAAACTCTTCATGGGCGCTCCTTTGGAGAAAGCGATCAGTATGGACTCGATGAGCAATCCACAAGTAATGCAGTATTTCATCGAATTTGTACGTAAGTTTAGTTAGAGACGGGGCTAGAGTAGTTAAGCGTGGCAGCACGTAAAAGTGATAAAATGAAAAGTGTGTAAATGCCGTCAACTTGCTTGAATATATCTCTCATGGAGTAGCGCATGAAAATTGGCCTTGTATCACCGTATGACTGGAGTTATCCTGGGGGCGTACGTGATCATGTCTTGCATCTTGCCAACGAGTTCATTACAATGGGACATGATGTACGCATCATGGCACCTGCATCAGGCCCAAAAGGAAAATTAACCGAAAAGTACATCTTGAAGATGGGCTGGACAACTCCTATACCGATCAATGGTTCCATCGCACGTATCATGCTTAATCCCTCCCTTGCTCTACGCGTGCGCAGGGTGCTGCAGCGCGAACACTTTGATGTGATCCACGTGCACGAGCCGCTGGTTCCCGGTCTATCTCAGGCCGTGCTGCGTTGTTCGCGCACAGTCACCGTGGGCACATTTCACACTACATCCTATCCAAGTATCTATTCTACTTCAAACCTGGCATATGCTTCTGCCCATCCGTTTCTTCGTCCTCTTTTCCGGCGGCTGAGCGGGTGCATTGCGGTTTCCACCACTGCTCGCCAATTTGTTTCGCGCTACTTCCCGGGAGACTACCGCGTGATTCCCAATGGGGTCAGTCTTGAGCACTTTAGTCCTCAGGTTACGCCTTTGCCACAATTCATGGATGGCAAGCAGAACATCCTCTTCGTGGGTCGTTTCGAGAAACGCAAGGGTGCGAAGTACTTACTACGAGCCATTCCATTTATTCGCGAAAAGTTTCCGCAGACGCGCTTTCTCTTTGTCGGCGAAGGTCGCCTGCGGCGTGGTTTTCAGAAATTTGTCGAGCGCCAGGGTTGGCAAGATGTCATCTTCGCTGGCTATGTGCCTGATAAAGACCTGCCTCGCTACTTTGCCAGCGCTCATGTCTTCTGTTCCCCTGCCACTGGAGGCGAGAGCATGGGCATCGTGCTCCTGGAGGCGATGGCTTCGGGCGTGCCTGTGGTTGCATCCAACATCAGTGGCTATGCCACGGTCATCAACCAGGGCATGGATGGACTGTTAACGGCTCCGCGCAATGGTGAGGAGCTGGCATCGGCGGTGAAATACTTGCTTGAACACGAACCATTACGCCAACAATTTATTCATACTGGCCTGCAAAAAGCCAGAGAGTATGCCTGGCCCCACATCGCGCAGCGCGTTATGGATTATTACTACGAGCTGCTCGAAGAACAGGACAAATCATCATTGAGACCTAGATCACAGGCTTTATGAGGCTCCTATGCGTTATTTCGAGAATTTTCAGGTGGGGGACACTTTTGTCCTTGGAAGTCTGAAAGTCACTGAAGAAGACATCATCGCCTTTGCAAAACAATTTGACCCGCAGCCCTTTCACATTGACCCGGAACGAGCAAGGGACTCCATCTTTGGTGGCCTGGTAGCCAGCGGCTGCCATATACTATCGCTGTTTATGCGCCTGTTTTACGATGGCGTGCTCCACGAGACCGCAAGCATAGGCTCTCCAGGCGCCGATGAGATACGATGGCCGACACCTGTTCGTCCTGGAGATGTTCTTAGCGGTCGTTTCACTGTGCTTGAAAGGAGGCACTCCAGGAGTCGCCCCAACCTCGGAATCATCCATTCTAGCTGTGCACTGTTCAACCAGGCCGGCGATGTGGTCATGACTATGAAAGGTGTGCACTTCGTTGGGCGGGGACCAGGGGTATTAACGGAAGCTGATCTTCTTAACGATAAGATTGATAAGTAAGACAAGGAGCGCTCGTCAAGTGGATAGAATAGATCAACAAGCTACATCTCATCCTTTTTCTTCTACACCTATCGGCTACAGCCGTGCCGATATCCACATGCATACCAACCTCGGTGATGGCCGGGCCAGCCCGGCGCGCATAATTGAAGAGGCCACAGGCCGTGGTCTGCGCTTGATCGCCATTACCGATCATGATCATATAGAGGGCGCAAAGCGTGTAGCGGAACTGCTGGCGCAACAGCATAGCCCGCTCCAGATGATTACAGGTGTTGAAGTTTCGACACGCCAGGGCCATTTGCTGGGCCTGTTCGTGAACAGGGCTCCCAAAGCTATGCGCTCGGTCGAAGAAAGCATTGAAGCCATCAAAGAGCAAGGTGGCATCGTGATCGTGCCTCATCCTTTCGGTCGCCTTGTTCCTAGCTTGAGCCGTGCGAAGATCGACGCATTGCTTGAAAAGGGGTACGCCATCGATGGCATAGAGCTGTATAATCCCACACCGGCAAATGCCTCCATGCGCTCCGCCGTTCGCGTCGCAAATCAGCAATGGAAACTCGCTGAAACCGGCGGAAGCGATGCGCACTTCTGGCAGCATATCGGTTCGGCCTACACGCTTTTCCCGGGAAGCAGTCCTGATGATCTGCGCCGCGCCATCATCGAACGCAGCGCCCGCCCAGGAGGCCAGGAGCTTCCACCGGTGCATCTTCCTGTGAGTGCCTATATTGCTCAGTGCGCCTGGAGCTGGTTCGTCGATCCCCCGAGGCGCTTCATGAGGTCGAGGTCTTTGCAGGATCGATAGCCCATATGGGCGCAAACACCACCCATTGTTCGGGGTGCGCCTTGATGTACCGCTCCATTCTCTCGATCAAGGCACGCATCAGCGTGTCAGGATTGGCACGCTCTTCCTCCGTAAGTTCGAGCGAGAGCGGGACAAAGTGTCCTCCCACACGTTTAGAAGACGCATGCCAGCCAAATGCGCCAACTAGAGGCGCTCCCGTGCGCTGTGATAGCGATACAGCGCCAATAGGCAGACGGGCAGGCTCACCAAAGAATGGCTTTTCGACACTCTCACCCTCTATGGCACGGTCGGCTGTAATCACTACAATTTGATTTTTGCGCAGTGCCAGGATGATTGATCGCACAGCTGTACTATCTCCCAGGGGTATGAAATGGATGCCCTGGCTGCTGCGCAATTTGGTAATTAAATCAAGTATCCGCTGATCTTTCAGACGTTCGACGGGAATAGTCACCTGATAGCCTTTGGCTGAAAACCACTGAGCCAGGTAATTGATTGGCCCGAAATGTGCTGAGAAGAGGATCACACCCCTCCCCAATGCCAGTGCCGCCTGGAGATGTTCTACACCCTCAATATCCATGTGGTTCGCAATCCACTCCGGTCGCGTGTATGGCAGCGAGAACATCTCCAGGTAGTTACGGGCACTATACTGGAATACACCTCGTACAGCTCTGCGCAGTCGCCCCCGTCCAGCGTGGGTTGACAGCGCCTCGGGACCAAGCACGTGGATCATGTTAGCGGTTACCTGCTTTCTGGCTTTGCGGGCTACAAGCCAGGCAGCGAAACCAAATGCGTTCGCTAGCGCTAGCACGAGCCAGCGTGGCAGGCGTGGAACAACAACTGAAGCAATTCGGAATAGCTTATACATGATCGAGCCAGGCGGATATTCTTATAGCCATAAATGTTCCTCCTTGTCTTATCCTCATTCTGCTGGCCAGAACTGGCGGAACATGTACCATTGTGTCGGCCATTGGCGCACCATTTCTTCTAGCGTGTCATACATACATTGGGTCAGACGTGCTATCTCGCTCGCCTTCCGCTCTCCCTTGCTCTCCCGTGGGTAAATCGGGGGATATATGCGCACATAAAATTCGTTGTGCTGCCCATACCACATATAGCCGGGTATAAGCGCTGCTCCGCTTTTCAGCGCCAGAGCAGCCGGACCATCTGGCACGTATGTCTTGCGTCCAAAGAAGGTCACTTCTGTTCCCTCATCTGGCGTGACAGGTCGATCTACGGCGATGGCAACGAGCTGATTCTGTTGCAGTGTACGTAAAATGCGGCGCGCAGAGCCTTCCATCGGAATGATGCCGATGCCCTTCTCCCTGCGTTGATTCTGCACGAGCTGATTTAAACGTTCGTCGCTAAACGTTTCTACGACAGCCGAGAGAGGTAGATGGCGAGCGACTAATGCCCCGGCCATATCGTAGTTACCGAAGTGGGCCGTAGTTATAATGGCTCCTCGACCTGCCTGTATGGCGGGCATCATAAGACTCTGCCAGCTATCCCCCTCGCTCAAATCGTGCATCTGCTGTTCGATCGCGTTCATATCAAGGTGTGGAAAGTTCAAAAAATCAGCGGCATAACGTCCATAGTTACGCCATGAAGCAAGGGCCAGGTGTCGTACGTATGGATCATCTACAGGACGCCCTGTCACCTGGGCCATGTTCAACTGCGTCACCCGACGCTTGGAAGGCCAGCCCAGGTAGCTCACCGCACTGATGGCTGATCCCAGGACGTGCCTTGCGCCTTGTGGTGTCCACCCGGCTAATGTGCTGGCCCCGCGTGTAACATAGTAGATAGAAGACAATCTTTTCTCCAAAAATCTGTGATGGGGCAAAGAACTATTGCAATGCTCTTCTCGCTTTGCACTATCTATACTACCGCCTCAGATTTGCTGACGTCAATGTTGGGCTGCGTCCCTACAGGCTGAGTACGCACTCCTTCTGGCATGCCTCGCACCAGCCTGATAGTATGCCGTCCTGTTCGTGGACGTTTGCCAGGCGGCGCGCGCAGCGGCAGACATACCCGTGCTGGCGAGCTGGATTGCCAAAAACGAGTGCGTGTGGGGGGACATCTCTTGTAACAACTGATCCTGCACCGATCAAAGCAAACTCCCCGATAGTAATGCCACAAATAATAACCGACCCCGCGCCGATTGATGCGCCGTACTTCACCAGTGTTGGCGTAATCTCCCAATCATCGGCGCTCTTGAGCTTGCCGTCGGGAGTAATGGCGCGAGGCAAGAGGTCGTTGGTGAAACACACATGGGGACCAACAAAAACACCATCTTCGAGTGTAACACCTTCGAATACCGAAACGTGATTCTGGATTTTGACGTTTGAACCGATGCGCACGTGCGCGTCAATATAAACGCCCTTCCCAATATTGCAGGTTTCTCCAATATGTGCATGTTCTCGCACCTGGACCTGGCGCCAGATGCGCGTGCCTGCTCCAACATGTGCATCTGGTGACACTTCGGCGCTGGGATGAACGTAAAACGATGGATCTGTCATATATTACCTCTATCGGGAACAGGACGAGATCTCTCTGGTCTGCTACTTCCGGCACCCGCGTAAACATATCTTCTGGTGCATACTCATATTTTATCACCAAAATAACACCGCTTGCTTGCTATAAAGTGCCTTCATACGGATGTGCGAACCGTTCTATAAAAAAACCCGCGTAGGGGCGGGAGAGGAGCTTACACGGGTAGTTTTTTTAATGAGAGGGCATGGGAAAAGGCAGAGGGAGGCGCGGCAGGCGACCACTGGCACTTATCCGTCCGGCCAACGCCGCTGCGCAGCTAACTTACGCTCAGGCCGGACGAAAGGAGCAAGGCCCACCCTTCCCAACCCCGCCGCCCTCGCCCGCGTGCTGGATAAATCCGCACTCTACGGACTGACAATGACGCTTCCAAGAACCCTGCCCGTGTAAGCGGGGGATGAGCGTGCCAGCGTTCACTATCACTGCGCCCGCCACACCTGCGCTGTCTTATCCACGCTCCCCGAGGCGATGCGGGTGCTATCCGGCGACCATGCCACTGTCCATACGGGTCCAGAATGCCCGCGATAGATGGAGACATGCCCGCCATTGGCTGCATCCCACACCTGCGCGGTTGTATCGCCTCTTCCATTATCGATATTCCCGCTTCCAGAAACGATGCGCGTGCCATCTGATGACCATGCCACCCCCCACACAGCATCAGCATGCCCGCGATAGGTGAAGACACGCCTACCATTGGCTGCGTCCCATACCTGCACTGTGTTATCATCGCTCCCCGAGGCGATGCGCTTGCCATCTGATGACCAAGGCACCATATTGACATGATCAGCGTGTCCACGATAGGTGAAGGCATGCCCGCCATTGGTTGCATCCCACACCTGCACCGTGAAATCGGCACTCCCCGAGGCGATCCGTGTGCCATCCGGTGACCACGCCACCGCATTGACGCGACCAACATGCCCGCGGTAGGTGAAGGCATGCCCGCCATTGGTTGCATCCCACACCTGCGCTGTACCATCATTGCTTCCTGAGGCGATGCGCTTGCCATCTGGCGCCCAGGCCACCGTAACCACATGATCAGCGTGTCCACGATAGGTGAAGACATGCCCACCATTGGCTGCATCCCACACCTGCACCGTGCCGTCGGCACTCCCCGAGGCGATCCGTGTGCCATCCGGTGACCACGCCGCCGCATTGACACTAGCTGAATGGCCACGATAAGTATAGAGAGCCGCCCCGAGGAAGGAAGACCTGGGATTCTCAGATGCGGGGAAGGTGTCGCCATGGAATGCAGAGGGACCAGCGATCTGGGATGCGGGGGAGGAGGTAGTATGATAGCCACACGAAGTGGCGAACGATGCGATACTCCCTCCTGCGAGCGTGAGTCCTGCTAGCTTCCGTAGAATGGTGCGGCGAGATATCCTCTGCTCGCCAAGCAGCAGGCCAGGGGAACCCAGGTCCTGTGAAGATGCATGTTGATGAGCCATAAGAAAGGCTCCTTTCTGTTTGAGTACGATGGTTTCCTTCAGGTTTGAGAGTAATCATGCATGTTCGAGCGCAATCAGTAGCGTGATATTGTCATTTGCGCCGCCATTAAGTGTGCCATGAATCGTGCCTGTCGCACCAGTTGAAGCGAAGATCTCCTGTGACATCTCCGAGGTTGTCAACGAATTACTGCTGGTGCTCCACTGCTCAGTAAAGCCTGATGGGACATTCACAGTCGTTGCGGTAGCGACGCCAACCGCGTAGACTAGCATGTCATTGGCAGTCGTTGTGGTCACCCCGCTATTATCCACATTACTGGTATTCGCGTTGTATTGGGCATTGCTGGCATCCACCGGGGTGGTGGTATTCACCCCGATGTAGCTGGCAATCCCCCCTGATGCCTCACCGCTGGTGCTAAAACTCCAGGTATAGCTTGCTGGCTCTGAGGAGCCTGCGACTTTCACATAGCTGGCTGTCGCGATCGATGAACTGCTGTCTTGCCGCAGCACTAGACTCCACCCGGCCGGAGGCGTAATCGTATTACCGGCTGTTTGCACAACAACAAAGGCGACCATGACATCACCACTGGTGGTTCCGGCTGGTACATTGATGGTGAGTGTTGAGGCTCCTGCGCCATTGTTGCCTGTGGCTGCTGCGCGCAGCGAAATCCCTGCTGGCGGCGTGGGCGTTGGGGTGGGCGGTGACGTAGGCGTAGGCGTGGGCGTAGGGGGTGACGTAGGCGTGGGCGTAGGCGTAGGGGTCGCTGCGGGTGCGGGTTCGAGCGCAATCAACATCGTGATATTGGAATTTGCGCCGCCATTAAGCGTGCCGTGAATCGTGCCTGTCGCAGCAACGGAGGAGAAGATCTCCTGTGACATCTCTGAGGTTGTCGACGAACTACTGCTGGTGCTCCACTGCTCAGTAAAGCCTGATGGGACATTGACGGTCGTTGCGAGAGTGATGCCGACCGCGTAGACTAGCATGTCATTGGCAGTCGTTGTGGTTACGCCCGAATTATCCACATTACTGGTTGACGAGTTGTATTGGGGATGGCTGGCATCCACCGGGGTGGTGGTATTCACCCCGATGTAGCTGGCAATCCCACCCGATGCCTGACCTGCTGTGCCGAAGCTCCAGGTATAGCTGGTCGGCTCTGATGTGCCTGCGACTTTCACATACGTGGCGGTCGCGATCGATGAACTGCTGTCTAGCCGCTGCACCTGATTCCACCCTGCCGGCCGAGTAATCGCATTACCGGCGGTACGAACAATCACGTGGGCGACCATAACATCACCACTAGTTGTTCCTGCCGGCACATTGATGGTGAGTGTTGAGCCTCCTGCATCATTATTGCCTGTGGCTGCTGCGCGCAGCGAAATACCTCCTCCTGGTGGCGGCGTTGGGGTTGGGGTTGGCGTGGCAGTTGCCCCTGCGGGTTTGAGCGCAATCAACATCGTGATATTGGAATTTGCGCCGCCATTCAGTGTGCCGTGAATCTTGCCTGTCGCACCAGTTGAGGCGAAGAGCTCCTGAGACATCTCAGAGGTTGTCGACGAACTACTGCTGGTGTGCCACTGCTCGGTAAAGCCTGATGGGACATTGACGGTCGTTGCGACAATGATGCCCACCGCGTAGACCAACATATCATAGGCAGTCGTTGTGGTCACGCCCGAATTATCCACATTGCTAGTATTCGCGTTGTATTGGGCATGGCTGGCATCCACAGGGGTGGTGGTATTCACCCCGATGTAGCTGGCAATCCCACCCGATGCCTCCCCTGCGGTGCCGAAGCTCCAGGTGTAGCTTGCCGGCTCTGATGTGCCTGCGACTTTCACATAACTGGCGGTCGAGATAGCCGAACCAGTGTCTTGCCGCAGCACCAGATTCCAGCCTGCCGGAGGCGTGATCGTATTGCCTGCGGTGCGAACAATAACATGGGCAACCATAACGTCACCACTGGTGGTTCCTGCCGGTTCACCGATGGTGAGTGTTGGCCCTCCTCCGCTATTATTGCCTATGGCCGCTGCTCGAAGCGAGATCCCTGATGGCGGCGTGGGCGTGGGCGTGGGCGTGGCCGTTGGATTAGTAATGGTAAAAGAATCGGTAAAATTATTAGGAGCAGTGGAGCCCGTAAAATTCGCAGAAACAGTCAGTTGATCGGAAGATAGACTAAACTTAGCCAGCCCATTTGTCGGGTTAATGTTGTTCCCCATCCATTTGGCAAAGTAGCCGGCATCCGCAGCGGCGGTGCTAAGGTTAAAGAGTGCTTCTCCAATAGAGCCCACAATAACAACGACGGGTCCCGCACCTTGCGTGTAATTCCCTGTTGAACCGTCATTGACGACGCAATTGCTATTGTATGCTGCTGGTGAAATAGCAGTACAAGTTGTGCCATTTAGGGCGAGTTGTTTACTTCTCTGGTAATCGTGGTCATGCGCTTGCAAGATGAGATCAACTTTTTTACTTACCAAAAGGTTAAAGAGATCAGTTCCTATATCGCAAGGCATGATACCCATGGTAATGCAGACCTTATGCATACCCACAATCACCCACTTTATTCCTGCCGCCCGTGCATTATCAATGGTATTTGACACCCAGTTGTAGTGCGCTGTTCCAGCTGCGTACGAATACGATCCTCCATTTGTAAAATTAAGACCTGGGGAGGTCATAATAAATCGTGCGATCGGGGAAGAGGCAGGATAATCAAAGTAGTATTCTTTCCCATACGTTCCTACTGCTCCCAACCTGTCAGGAAGACACTGGACAAAATTATCTATCAGTCCATCCTGAATTTCTCCTCCATCCTCGTGGTTGCCAGAAAGGAGTTCAAATGGAAAGGTGCTGCCCACGCGACTCTGCACATACGAACACCATTTTGATTCAGGAGTGATCTCTGAGTAACTGAGGTCCCCTATAGCTAGATGGAATTGACTACCAGACTGTGCAATAAGATCAAGTGCTGTTGAAGTGCTACTATTGCCTCCGATATCCCCCCCCGCTGTAAAGGTAAAACTTGGAGACTGGCCGTATTGCCCTGTAGCAGCTGCTTGGAGAATCGGTGCTAAGGGGTTTGGAACAAATAATGGTAGCAATAGTATTAGCGTAATAATGAAATAGAAGCAATGCTTTTTCGTACATTTCGCTCGCCATGAGAAAGATTTCAAATTGATGTGAAACGATTTCTTCTTCGCAACAGCTAGATCACTCATGTTTTTGCCCTTTCTGCCATGTCATTTGCATGCTGGCAAGCAAGCTGGGCCAAAGAGCTATATTTGGATCGTTCAAAGTCCAGATTGAACCTTGCCTACATCCCTCACCTGGCTCCCTGCTCACGTGGCCCTTTCAAGTATACTGTCTTTTACATAGGAATTCGGTTTTTGCCGAGGTTAAGATAGCGTTGCAAAAGGCGTATCCTGGTGTATATTCCTCTTTTTTTCTTCTTGCCAAAAAAAGCGCCGCTCTCTACAGCTCTGCTTGACCCTCGTCGACAAACTACCGGTAGATTCTTTTTCTAGCACTTTTGAAGTGGGAACTTCGCCTGAAGAGATTTGCGGGAGTGGCGAAGCAGGCGAGGCATCTTTCAGTTGATCCTGACTTCTCTTTTTATCATTCAGGATGAACAGACCAATGCCGAAGCAGGCGAGAGCAGTCCCAAGGAAATAACCTGCGATAGTGTCGAAGATAAAATGTGTGCCAACATAGAATTGTATCATAGCACCGATAAAGCAGAGAGTGAGTGTCAGCACCACTACTAGCCAGCGCACCATGCCTCGTTTTATGTGTCTCCAGAACAGCCAGGCAATCAGTAGACCAGTGAACCACCAGCGTATAGCGTGACCACTGGGATAGCTCTGATTCTGTTCGAGAGGACCAGAGCTAATGTTGATTGGCATATGAGAGACGGTATGTGACCAATCCTGTACGTTCTGTGTCGGCAGAGGCGCTTTCCACCACATCCCCAGCCAGAGTTGGAGTTGCTGTAGAGGCGATGGCACTGCCTGCGGACAAGTAAGATCCACCATACCAGAACGCATTACGGGAGGTAAAGGTCGCGCGAAGAGTGTCTTCCCTACGTCTTCTGCTGCTACGCCTAGCAAGACCAGAATGACCAGGTAGGGCAACACACGCCAACGATAGTGTGTACGACCACATGCCGTGCCCAGGAGAGCAATGAAGACCAGGTTGACAGGAGCTGCACCAAAATTTCTCCACTCCACAAGCACACAGTCGAACTGTGTCAATGGACGGCCTATAATCCACCGCTCGACCACGAGCGTAGCCATGTCGAGTGCTCCCGTCGCGTATATGGCTGTACAGGCCAGGAACAGACCTCCAAAGATCAGTACCAGGAGAAGCCACTTGCGAGCAACTGCGAGTTCATCCCATTTTATATGTCTATACATGATCACCTTTACTTATCTTCACATGATGGTACATGGTTGATATTACGTTAGCAAAGAGGAAATCAAGAGGGAGAGTTAGTTGAAAAGTGGTATGTTTTCTATTATTATGAGTAGAAATAGAAACCTTTCATCACCTGGTGTTCTTCCTGCTCATCTTGTGCCGCTCGTGCTCGCAGTATCTTTGGCATCTCCTCGCTCCTTTCTGTCCCTGCTGTTGCCTCCTTTCTTATTCTGGACTGCACCCCTTCGACCTGACGGTGAACGAAGCTGACTTCCTCCCGTGTCCGGGAAAATTGGGTTCACTCCAGATTCATTCCTTCTGTAAGGAATGTAGAGATTTTTTCACAAGACAGGCGTATTGACACCGTATCTGTATCGACACCGCTATCACCTCAACATATCGACCTAATACACTGTAAGCAAGAGATCCATGATCGTTGTAGACAGTCAGAGGAACTCCTCTTGGCCTTTTCGGCAAAACGGACAAGTGGCAGAGCGTCTCCGTAAACAGAGAACTCAGCACTACAGATAGCTAGACAGGGGCAGACTATGGATGCAATCATCGGAAGGTACAAAGTACGTATGGAGGAAACCGGGCTCGTCCTTAAACACCCATCGGGTATCAGCTTTGATTTCCTGCCAAACGAGGTGTTAGCACTCTGGAATTTCATCGACTTTTACCGCGAGCAACTATCAGACACACAGCTCTACACAAAGCCCCAACTTGAGGCAATTGACACCGAAGAGTTCGTAGACCACAACCACCGGTGGAGAGACAAGTGATCTTGATGGGCTGTCATCGTGGATTACTGTGATATGGGAAAGCCGCTCGGCATCACGAAATCGAAAACACGCCGTCGCTTACTCTGCCAGTGCTGGAGGAAGCAGCGCGCAGCGGAAATACACTGAAACTGACTTTTACTTCATGAAGGAGCAGTACCAGGCGCAACATTCCATACGCCGAAAACACCGTTGGGGATACATTGGCCGCCTTGATCAATCTGGCAAAATGATCCCCCGAGATTGCCACCCGCTCCTACAGATCCCCAAAAATAGAGCGGCGCACGGCCGCTGCCGGTTGGAACAATGATGTAGATATGTTTCGAGGTATCGAGGAAACCACTGTAAGTTCCACTCATTTGCATTGCGCTGAAGGAGCCAGAAATATTCCCTCCGTTTTGCCGCATCTTAGTAAGTGTCATTTGCGAAGGGACATTCGCTTGCAGATCGGTAATAGTGCCAAAATATGACGCGGCCAGCTGAGGATAGGGATCTGGCGTGAGAGTTGCCCCAGCGGCCAGGGTCGGATGAGCAATGGGAGAAAGAGCGGGGTGCTGAACGGTAGCGGGTGAACTGCCGGGATTCCCCCTGATAACAGTAAATCCCCAGAGACCCGCTCCAATGCCTACCATCATCAACAGCGCAAGCAAGACAGGAATTAAGAAGCGCTTTCGCGAGCGCCTGGCAGGCAACTGCTGCGCTTGTAGCGGCTGAGAAGATGTTTCACCTGTCTTCCCAGAGACCTCAGAGGTGGAGGGTGAGACGACTATTGAGTTGAGCGCTTCAGCGATGTGCGGCTGCTGTCCTGGCTCCCCCTGTAAAGCCTGCCAGAACTCCTGGACTGTGGCAAAACGCTGCATCATTTTTAGTGACATCGCTCGCTGGATGGCCCTGGAAATATGCAGTGGGATAGATGGGACAAGCTCACTGACAGGCTTTACAGGGTCAGGTTTTTCGTTGCTGAGCTGCGTCATTCTCTCGATGGCATCGGGCGGAATGTCACCGGTCAGTAAGGTATAGACCGTTGCTCCCAGCCCATAGATATCGGTGCGCGGGTTGGTCCCCGTCGTATAATGCTCGGGTGCTCCGTAACCAGGCGTACCCTGGCGCACTGCACTGGTCGTTCCGTGCGTGTCATACTCCTTGGCAATACCAAAGTCTACCAGCATGGTCTTCCCCCCTGCGACAGGCACGATAATATTTGAGGGTTTGATATCCCGGTGAATGATCGGAGGATCTTGTTGATGGAGATACTCAATGGCATCCACAATAGGAGCAAGAATGACAGTGATTACCGGTAACGAAAAGCGCCTCTCGGGTTGAATGTGACGTAACTTTTCCAGGTTTGGACCCTCTACATAATCCATGAGCATACACAAGCGGTTACGCTCTTCATTCTCAAAAACATTATGGACTCGAGGAAGAGCCGGGTGAATGAGACGCTCAAGCACAGTACATTCAAAAGCAAAACGGTCTCTTGCCTTTTTATTCGTGGCGATCACTTCTTTGAGCGCGAAAAAACGGTCTTCGCACTGCTGATCCTGTACTAAATACACAGCGCTAAAACCGCCCCTGCCAATTAAATCAATGACAAGGTAACGGCCGCGTATGACCGCTCCGGGAGAAAGCGTCTCGTGTATCTGGTGCATATTACTCTTCACCCTCCTACTTCTTCAAGCGAACATCCCATTATCAATGGGCAACGGTATCAGCACCTCGATAACATAGCGGCTGGCCGCCGAGACTAGCCCTCTCCGTCCTCCTCATTTACATTTGGACAGGAGCAATAGTAGCTCTTAGGGAACGCAACTTCGTTCGAGCACCTGATAGTGAGGCTCTAAGCCTACGCACGCTCTCCTTATCCTCCGACCACTCTACTGTCTCAATATCTACCCCCGGTCGCTAAACACTCCAACAAGTTGAATGATACCTTCAAGCTGGTCTTTCAGCAAACGGGTCATGGCTTATCACTGGCGAGGAGGGAGATTCAGCACAGCATCAACAGCCTCTTTTACCGCTTGCCTACTCATGATGCGTGCAGCTTCATCGGACATGACTATATCTTCGTTCTCTTCTGCTGGTGTATCTGCAATTGAAGACGAAGATATCGAACCTCCTTGCTGATAGTATAGATCATCGTGTAAAAAAGTCAAGTAATACGCAATGCTGACATCTAGTCATAAATCAGAGGGGAGGTCGGAGAATAAAGATGGGGCTTTCTGGCCAATTGTTTGTAATGAGTCAGAGTATCAACAGCTATAATCAACTCCCAGATTCATATCCCCAGTCAGGGATCGGGTGAGCGTCGTTATCTGCCCGTCATGTGATATGAGCCCTCCTGATGTCTGCGTTCTCACAACACATGAAGGCAATGTGACCTGTACGTTCAGCATCCATTGGGTACCGGCTTGCCGTTGTATGAGATACTGGTAATGCCAGCCTGCTGCATCCTTTTTCGCTATACCCTTTTCTGTCCAGGTAAGGGTGATGGTGTCTGTCTGGCCGTAAGCAAGCGTGAAGGAACCAGCCCACACCTCGCGGTCAAAAGCCTCGTTTGTGCCAAGTGGCTGCCATCCTTGTTGTTCCTGCAAAGAGCTGCCGGGTGGTACATAGATGCGTACGTAATCGCGATAGAGAGAAGATCCATAAACATCACCATTCTTTAACCATGCATAGCGAATGGTGGCATGATGAGTCGCATTACCGCTGCCATCAATGGTCACCCGGTCATCCAACGTACTGGTGATAAACTGATTTGCATTATCAGCAGCAATGTTGGCATCTACCACCAAGAAGTTATCACCCAACGAGGTCTGGATTGCTGCATCTACATGATTAAGCTGGAGCAGGTTTTCTGCTGGAGAGGCATTGAAATAGATCTGCAAATCCTTTGTACGCAGCGAACTGCCGACCAATTGTAATAATTTAAGTGAAACAGAAGAGGGGAGTTGATGGACACGCGTGAGAAAATCTTGAGCCAGCAGTTCTGTGAAGGTGCTGCTAGTGCTACCATGCTTGCTTCCTGGCCCCAATTCGTAATAGTGGATGCGATCAAGCAGATTTCCCGCAGTGACAGTCTCATGCAGCTCAGGAACATCAATGGGTCCCGTAATGGCAAGCGCGTGCTCCATGAGAGTGGGGGTAATGGCAATTACCCCTTGAAGTGCGACTCTGCCACCCTCGCTGCTATAGTTCCGCTCGGCATAGCCGGCAGCTGTGGGGAAATCTGCATCAAGATTGGAATCGCGAAAGGTCCAACTGCTGGACGCAAGATCAAACCACCTATATGCAGACGGTAAGGGGAGCGTCTGACCAGTAGCAATAAAGTGGGTATCGAGCAAATTCACATCTGTGATATGTGCCGCGCTCAACCGTCCTCCTATGATTGTAGCAAAACCGTAGTCCTTAATGACACCACCTCCAGGCCGCAGTTGCGTTGAATCGAGTATCTCGACGAGATAGTATGCGGGTGCACTGATTCCAAGCAATGAAGGCAGAGCAGGAAGGAGTTGATCAGTTTCTTGCAGCAAGGCCTGCAAGGATGGGAGATATTGATGGAACGCCGCAATTGCCTTGCCAATGCGTGAATCGAATTGCAAATCCGCTGGCTGTAAGGCGTTGACCTGTGCAGCAGCCTGGTTGGCATTCGCTTCGATCTGGTGAAGGTCCTTACCGATCGTTGCGAGATCCTCTATCGTCAGGCCATGGCTTGTACTTAACGGTTCATGGAACCGGGAAATGATCACATTGAGTGCATCGCAACCGGCAACTCCAGCTAGAGAAATCTTCATAGCTACTGGCACAAGGCGTAATGCCGCACTCAAACGAGCGCCATAGGCGGGAATCAATGTACTGGCCCCAGGAAACGATTGCAAATCAGTATCGAGCCGTGCAAAGGCAGCAGATGCCGCAGCAAACTCCTGCTGTGCGTGTGTAACCAGAGGAGTATCGAGCGGTTGTTTTGACCATGTCTGCATGAGGGATAAAGCCGTTTGCAGGTGTTTTATCCCCACCTGCGCCAGAACGACGTCGTTCTGATACTTCTTATACGTCTGGTATCCAACAATCGCTAACCCTGACCCAAGTGTGCATATGAGTAAAAAGACAAGAACGACCAGGGAAAACGTCCTCGCTTTGCGCTTTTGTCTTTTATCTTTGCCATCCGCTCTACCCTTGTTGGGCAGGTGACGTTCCCCACGGAGAAGGACAGGTGACCCTTCTTGCGAAGATACCTTCACAGGAGATTTTCCTTCTCCAGGAAAAGCGGGCGAAAGAGGTGGCGTCACTTCCGCCTGTATGCTTGCATTGGCAATCAACGCTGGAATTTCCACTTCCACTATCGAAACATCAGGCTTGGCATCTAGCCCCGTACGTTCCCCGGCTGGACCGACCATCGGCAGTTCCGGTGTCTGTGTCGCTACTGAATTGACGTCCGGCCCTGTATTTTTTTCCTCAATGGAAAGGGTGATCATTGGCTCAAATACCAGTGGCCCCATATGTTCCCCGGCTGGACCGACCATCGGCAGTTCCGGTGTCTGTGTCACCATTTGGTTGGCAGGTATCACCTGCCATAATGCCTCACGGAATTGCTCAACGGTGGCGAACCTGTCATGGCTACTTATAGATAGAGCACGATGGATGGCGTGGGCTACCATTTGAACGGATGGCATGGACTGGTTCATCGGCAAGAGCGGATCAGGTGCCCCAGCGTTTAGTCGCGCCAATCGATCAGAGGCTGCAGCCGGGACCTCACCAGTCAAGAGGGTGTAGAAGATGGCACCAAGGGCATAAACATCCGCAGAACGACTCGCTTTCCCGCTATATTGTTCAGGCGCTCGAAAGTTGAGCGCGCTGTGTTGAGCGGTGGCATCTGTGCACAAGTTCTTGACACCGCCGAAATCAACGAGCTTCAAAGGAGTAGGCGCACCAGCGGTTGGCGCGATGATGTTGGACGGTTTGATGTCACCATGGATCAGAGGAGGATGCTGTCGATGCAAGTAGCTTACGGCGTCCATAATGGGTGACATCAAGGTCATAGCCGCGTGCAACGAAAAACGCTTCCCTGGCAGCAACGGCCGCATTACTTCCAGGCTAGATCCCTCAAAGTAGTCCATGAGGATGTAGAACCGGTCATGGTTGACATTATAGAATACTCGATATATGCGGGGAAGTGCGGGGTGATCCAGCTGTTTAAGTGCTGCAACATCGAAAGGGAAACCATCTCGCTCTTCGCGAACGGCATGCATTACCTCCTTGAGGACAAATAGTTTTTGGTGGGTACGTTCGTCTGCGACGAGGTAGACGGCACCAGATGCTCCCTGGCTAAGGAGATCGATCACCCTATATTGCCATCGTATTAAGTGCCCCGCATGGAAAGTAGATAGCACGTCATGCATAGTATACCTCATTCTGATTGCTGCATCCAAGTAACCCTAAAAAATAGAGCCTTTCAACAAAGAAAACTGGAATGCAGGAGGTTTACGTCCTTTGAAGAAGCAATTGCCCAAATTGAACCTTGCCTACGTACTATGGGCCAACATGGCTCCCCGCTCACTTCCCCCCTTAAGGATACCGTCTTTTACGTGAATATTCGGTTTTTGCCGACGTTGCGATCGTGTTGCAAAAGGCGTATCCTGGTGTATGTTCCTCTCCGTCCTTCTTGTCTAAAAAGAGACCCATCTTCCTTGACAATCTAGTTTTCGGGAATCCCTAAGAGGCTGTAGTGCTAAATGTACACCCAGTATTAAAGAAAGAAGGAGATCGCCCGGGCGAGAAAGCTTGGCTTGCCAGATCTTCTACCACCGACCACTGCTGGATAGGAGATCGCCTTCTTCTTCCTTTCACGGCACTCTTGAGGCCTAAGAGCTTTATACTTGACTGTTGCTATCTCACTGAGTGGGGACCGGTTGTCCACCTCACTCCATAGTAATAAAGCACGATTTGGATGAGATAATGGCCGCCCAGGTTGTTCAGTGATACTTATTGAAATTGGCGCCGGCACAGGGGGCAGGAGCAATAGTCGCTTTGGATGAGATAATGGCCGCCCAGGTTGCTGAGATGGCCGCTTTGGAATTAGACTCGATCGTAATGCTCGTTCTTGTAAATCGCTCATAAGCCTCCTCGTCTGTCTACAAACTAAAGTATATACCTATCAATTGTCAAATACGTGGGAAGCAATGTCAAGAACAAAGCGGTAAAGATCTGGTGGAGATGCAGTAGAGATTATCTACTTTTAGTTATGCTTTCTGTTTACTTACCACCTTTTCTCCCGTTGCCCAATAGGATGAAACCAAGTGCGTCACACTTGACCAACCACGCAGGACTGGACAACGCTTAACTTCTCGGATAAAGTAGTGGCATCTACAACTTGCATCCGGCGAAAGGCAATAGAGTGATGAGAACGGTCTCAAGAAGGTATCGCTGGTCTCTCTCGTTTCTGCTTGTGTTCACGCTAATTGGCGTCATGGCGCTTCACTCTTGATACATGGAGAAGTTTCTAATCACTGTGGGTCCTGGTGAAAAGAGGTTCAATTTGCAGCAAGAACAGTTCATTTTACCCGAGGGAGTTACCGTGCGGGACCCCCAAGGAAACCGGTTTGTAATAGAGGGTGTACTTGGGAAGGGGGAGTTTGGGGCTGTCTATCTGGTGAGGGAACTGGATAATACGCACAACTTGTTTGCTCTAAAAGAGATAATTAACCCGAATAAAGGCGATCGCGAGCGCTTTGCATTTGAAGGCGAGGTTCTCAAACGACTGAATCACAAGGTACTGCCTCGCGTGCATCGCGTGTTCGAAAATGACAAACTCAAGAGGGTATATTTGCTCATGGACTATATCAAGGGACGGAACCTCGAGGTCTTACGGGGAGAGCAACCAGGAAAGTGTTTTCCCTTGCCCTTGGTCCTGGTCTTAATGGCTCCCATTGTGGACGCGCTGATGTATTTGCACACGCAAGACCCGCCTATCGTGCATCGAGACATCAAACCTGCGAATATTATCGTACCCGTAGGAGCGGGTGAAGCCATGCTGGTCGATTTTGGTTCAGCGAAAGAATATGTACCGGGTACAGCAACTACCACTGTACGTCGTCGTTCGTCTGGCTATGCCGCTCTTGAACAATACAAGACGGGTACCAATCCCTCAACTGATGTGTATGGCTTGGGGGCAACCCTCTACGCGCTGTTAACCGGGTCGACTCCGATTGATGCACTCTCCCGGGTCATAGGGAGTTTGAGTGCAGGAGTTGATCCTCTTAAGCCAGCAAACCTACTCAATCCCGCAGTTCCTCGAGCTGTGGCCGAGGCTCTTAAGCGAGCTATGGCGAGCAGCAGTGCTGACCGATTTGAGACAGTCGAGGAATTCTGGCAAGTGTTAATGGCTCATGGCTCGCAACAGATACCCCATGCTACCTCGATAGATCTATCTCAACCTTCTCCTCCTGAGCAAGTTATTGAGGACAGTGGTACTGAATCTTTGCAGAGAGAGCAATTTGCTCCCCATACTAAAAAACGGGAAGCATTACGTATCTTCGCTGGCTTACTTATTATTTTAGCGATTGGAATAGCTTGCTTCTCTTATCTAAGGAGCTTCACCGTTCTCCTTCTTTGCTGCCTGGGCGCGCTTCTCCTATTACTCGGTGTGCTGCTGCATGATTTGTCCTCACAAGCACGCACGTCGCGGAAGAACCCAGAATCTGCACAAGGTAATAAACGTCAATTATAGAGAGTTCACGAGATATTTCCGAATTATCGGCATCCAGCGCAAGCGAGAGAAAAAGCTCCACAAACCGGACGCCTCAGCCGCTAGCACCAGCCAGTGCTGGCTCACATCCGTCTCGACGCGCCGAAGTAGGTATGGATTGGCATGTGCGGTGTTGAATCCATAGATGGTTGTGAGTGCCCAATCATACCCTGCTTTCCGCACAGCATGGAGTACACTGTCGCCAATATGCTGATGCTGACCAACCGGATAAGCAAAGGCACGTACCGGGCATGCCAACTGCTCTTGCAGTCTCACACGACACTCGCTTACCTCATACTCCACCTCGGCAGGGTTCGAGAGGTACGCTAAGATCGGATGGTGCATCGTATGTGCGCCGAAGGAAACCCATCCACTCTCTTTCATCTTTCGTACCTCTTCCCACGTAAGAGGGAGAGAAGGTACCTCTTCGGCAGATACAGATGGAGGAACCGCGAGTGCCTTGCGGGTAGCCGCTAGAAACGCTTCGCGCTCGGCTACCGACGTAGCAAAACGCAGGCGTCTATCGATCGCCTGTGCCAATGCTCTTTGATCCTCCGCCTGGTCCAGATGGTAGGTTCGTCCTTCTATTCTTGCTTCTTGCACCCCTGCGCGGCACACCAGGCGCGTACCCTCTCGCCACCAAAAATAATCGCCGCTCTCAATGTAGCTGGGAATAAGGAAGAGAGTGATAGGAACCTGCAACTGCTGTGCAAGCGCAAAGCCATCAGAATAGTTATCGTGATATCCATCGTCAAACGTCAGCACGAGGGGCGTGCGCCGGTCCTGTTTCTGGCACCCTTCTACGGGTGATCTATAGAGTTCTTCCAGGGCAGCTTCCAGGTGCAGAATACGATAATGACGCCGCAAGTAGAGCAAGTGACGACGCAGGTCTCCTCCAGTCGCACAATGGTAATTAAGTATAACCAAGCGCTGTCCTGACCGCCGGGTCCACCAGCGGGCAAATTTCACCGCCCCACTGTAATAGAAACACGCTGCAATAAACGTCAGTACGCGCTTACGCAGAGTAGACACGAATCTTACCTCCTTTGACACCCTCACCGGGGCTACCGGCTTGTAGAACTCCTCCCCAGCCTACAGGTTTACCCTGCCGACCATATGATTCTTCCACAGAGGAGAAAAAAGTTTCCAAAGACGACTCACCTCTGCGGCCATCACTAGCCAATGTCGAGTCACATCACCTGCAATGCGTCGAAGCTGGTGAGGATTACTCCGCGGGGTACTGGCACCATCAATAGTTGTTACTGCCCAATCATAACCTGCTTCTCGCACGGCTCGCAGTGCTGCATCGCCGATATGCTCAGGCTTCCCAACGGGGTAAGCAAAAGTACGCACTGGATGGCCCATCTGCTGCTCCAGAACGGTACGGCACTCTCCCACCTCACGCTGCACTTCTGCCGGATCCGACAGGTATGCCAGAACAGGATGATGCATCGTGTGCGCACCAAATGAGACCCAGCCACTCCTATCCATCTCGCGTATCTCAGCCCA